>ERZ824480.2610-NODE-2610-length-13314-cov-3.800362_pt1 | contig 13314 bp, 2 predicted proteins | sample MGYA00519861_ERZ824480 | MGnify/ENA primary metagenome ERZ824480 (study PRJEB31778, sample SAMEA3449152) | human gut metagenome | biome: human gut; feature: human-associated habitat; material: faeces | place: United Kingdom | collected 2010/2012 ... | reverse complement strand
TTAATTGGTATATTTCTATTATACCATATTGTCTAACAAAAGGGGAGCATTTCATTGTGCTGCTCCGTTTTCGTCAGATTATATCAGTTCCGGGAGAGATTCCCCAGTCCTCAGATATTCCAAATATCCTTTGCGTACTCGTTTACAGCACGGTCTGCGGAGAAGATGCCTGCGTTGGCAATGTTGTGCAGGGACATCTTGGTCCATGTGTCCTTGTCGGTGTACAGCTTGGAACTGTGTTCCTGTACCTGACAATAGCTGTCGAAGTCTGCCAGAACCATGTACGGATCCAGTGTCCGCAGAGAGTCTGCCACTTCAGTGAACTTGCAGCCGTTGATGCCGGCATACATGCGGTCGATACAGCTCTTGATGACCGGATTGTTGTTGTAATAGTCCTCCGGACGATAGCCGCGGGCCTTGAGGGTGTTGACTTCCTCGGTCTTCATGCCGAAGATGAGGATATTTTCCGGACCAACTGCATCGCCGATCTCGATGTTTGCACCGTCCAGCGTACCCAGTGTAATGGCACCGTTCAGCATCAGCTTCATGTTGCCGGTACCGGAAGCCTCTGTGCCTGCCAGAGAGATCTGCTCGGAGATGTCGCAGGCCGGCATCAGCAGTTCAGACATGGTAACACAGTAGTTTTCGAGGAAGTATACAGACAGCTTGTCGGAAATGCGGGGGTTCTTGCGGATCTCCTCAGACAGAGCCCAGATCATCTTAATGATCTGCTTTGCCAGATAGTAGCCCGGAGCAGCCTTTGCGGCGAAGATGTAGGTCTTGGGAGTAAAGTCCATATCCGGATTTTCCAGCAGGGCGTTGTACTGTGCCAGAATGTGCAGAGCATTCAGGTGCTGCCGCTTGTATTCGTGCAGACGCTTTACCTGAGCATCGAAAATGCTGTCGGTATCCAGAACCAGACCGCTCTTTTTCTTGACATACTTGGCGAAACGCTGCTTGTTTTCCTTCTTGATTTTCCGCAGCCGTTCCAGAACGGCCTTGTCGTCTGCGAAAACGTCCAGCTTTTTCAGCTCGCTGCCGTCTTTCAGGAAGCCGTCGCCGATCTTGTCACGCAGCAGCTGGGTCAGACCCGGATTGGACTGATACAGCCATCTCCGGTATGCGATACCGTTGGTGACATTCTTGAACTTGTTCGGCGTATCCAGATATTCTTCGTGGAATACGCTGTCCTTGATGATCTCCGAGTGCAGCTTGGAAACGCCGTTGACACTGTGAGAAGCCATGACGCACAGGGTAGCCATGTGGATCTGGTTGTCCTTGATGATAGACATGCGGGTGGTCTTTGCACTGTCGCCGCCGTTGCGTTCCATCAGACCGGTACAGTAGCGGTTGTTGATCTCCACGATGATTTGGAAGATACGCGGCACGATCTGCTTGACCAGATTCACGTCCCACTTTTCCAGAGCCTCTGCCATAACGGTGTGGTTGGTGTAGGCAAAGGTGTTGGTGACGATGTGCCATGCGCGATCCCATGTATAGCCGCAGTCGTCCAGCAGCACACGCATCAGTTCCGGAATTGCCAGTGTCGGGTGTGTGTCGTTGATGTGGATCGCTACCTTTTCATGCAGGTTTTCCAGTGTGCCGTATACGTTCATGTGGTGGTTGACGATGTCGCCGATAGCTGCGGCACACAGGAAGTACTGCTGACGCAGACGCAGGGACTTGCCCTCCAGATGGTTGTCGTTAGGGTACAGTACCTTGGAGATCGCATTCGCCATGGAGTTGCGGGACAGAGCCTGTTCATAGTTGCCCTCGTTGAATTCCTTCATGTCAAAGCTGGGTGCCTGTGCCTTCCACAGACGCAGGGTAGAAACGCCGGCACTGCCGTAACCGGAAACGTACATGTCATACGGGATCGCGATAACGGTGTTGTAGTTGACATGGGAAATATAGTGATAGGAATCCTGCCAGTATTCCTGTACGTTGCCCTCGAAGTGGACTTCAATGGCTTCGTCCGGCTTCGGGTCCAGCCATACGCTGCCGCCCGGCAGCCAGTTGTCCGGTTCTTCGGTCTGCCAGCCGTCTTCCAGAATCTGCTTGAAGATACCGTACTCATAGCAGATCGAGTGACCGGTTGCAGGGATTTCCTGTGTTGCCATTGCGTCCAGATAGCATGCTGCCAGACGACCCAGACCGCCGTTGCCCAGACCAGCGTCCGGTTCGCACTCGAAAATGCTGTCCAGGTTGATGTGATAATCCTGCAGGATCGCACGGACATCATCTGCCAGTTCCAGATTGTACAGGGTGGTCTTCAGGGAACGACCCATCAGGAATTCCATGGACAGATAGTAAACGTTCTTTCCGCCGACGGAATTGGTTTTATTGATAAAATGCTGCCGCTTGTGCTTCAGCTTTTCGACCATCAGGGCAGACAGCACCTGATAGATCTGCTTGTCAGAAGCTTCGTCCGGAGAAACGCTGCACTCCAGCTGAAGTCGGTCTACGAATTTTTGTTTTAATTCTTCTCTCTGGGGATTTTCTGTTGTTTTTGCTACCATAATATCCTCCTCAATGCATTTCGGCATAGACGTGCCATTTATCAGTGCTGGCTTCGATTTGCCATACTGCGGACTGTTCCGTTTCCTCTGGAACATCCCCATTATTTATTATACCGGATTTTGGGCAAGGTTGCAATAGCTTTTTTCACGAAATATTTGAAAAAACAATGGCGTGATTCGTCATATGTGATTGAAAGAAGTTGCACGCGGGTAAATTCGGACAGCCATTCGCCGGAGATGCCGCTGCAAAATTTGGAGAATCAGAAAGCAGTTTGAACAGACTTCCTGATCCTTCCCTTTACTTTTCGAATATTACATAAAAAGTGATATAAAACTTCACAGATAATCAGTATAATAAAGTTGTATCAGAGCAATTTCCGTGATTTATGCCAAAATGTTCTTTTGATTGTGGAAACAATTGAACAGTTAAAAGCAGCGGAGTTAGTGGAAATTGCCGTAAAAAATGTGGTATGTATATCGTTTTTGTCGATGTTGCTGCCACGGTGCAAATCTGCACAGGGAACCGGTTTTCCCGTGCAAAAAATCTGAGGAAACGCCGCATAAAGTTTGCACGAAAGAATGCAAAACAGACTGCGTGCAGCGTTCCCGCAATGAGAGGAGTTTTTTTATGCAGACAGAAAAGACAAGACACCTGCGTACAAGAGTCATCAGTGTCTTGCTGGCAGTCCTGATGATCGTGACCTGCCTGCCGTCGATGCTGTTTCCGGTATCGGCAGACAATAACGGACGATCCGGCGGACCGCTGGTACTGACAAACGCCAGTGTCGAATTTCGGGACAGCAAGTATAATCCGATTGATGAAGTGAATACGGGAGATGTGTTCTATCTAATGTCGACGATCTCCGGAAACAACGTCAATGAAGGAGAGGTGGATTCTTATCGGATCGAGATCACCGACAAGAATCTGCTGCTGCCGAACTTTGCCGGAAACGGCTTCAGGGACGGTGCCGTTTATAATGGGTATACCCTGCATGTCAACAGCGACGGCAGCCGGTATATCGCCTTTGATATTGACAACGGTCAGACCAAACAGGTCCGGCTGCAGGCGAAGTTCCAAAACGGCAAGACCCCGGGCGGAACGATCTCGACCGTAAAGATCGTACAGGACAGCACAGGCAAGAATGCCAGCAGTACAATTACTGCCAAGGCAGAACGGCAGTGGAGTGCGTCCGAGTCGGAGGACAGAAACGCCCTGACAGCGGCACAGCTGGCTGCCGGCACCACGGTAAATTATACCCTGAGTGCTTCGGCGAACAACGCCTCCAAGAAAAGCGGCGTGGAATGGGTGCAGTCCCTGAAATTCGAGGATACCATTTCACTGTCGGAAATGACCTTTACCGGTGATGCACAGACTGCGGTGGAAAACGCCGTCAAGTCTGCCATTGCGGCAGCAGGCTACACCGCCGGCAACCTGAGTGTAACGGTCAGCGGCAGCACTGCCAAGATCAGCTTCACCGTGGACAGCAAGAACACCAATGCAGAAATGTCCGCAGTCAATCTGAACGTGGCACTGCCTCTGAACAGCAACACCGTGAAGATGAACGGCACCGCGGACGGCAAGGTCACCAACAGCCTGACTGTTTCCGGCAAGCCCTACGGTGACAATGCCAGCTACTCGACCATCGGCGGAAACAGCGTGGAACTGAAGGTTTCTGCTCCGCAGGGGCCGAAGTTCAGTATTGGAAAAACCGTACAAAATGGAAAAGCATACTACGTGAACGGGGATACTGTAGAATTTGAGATCTCCGCTTCGAATACCGGTGATGCTGCCGGAAATATCACCCTGAAAGATAACGTTCCGGACGGCATGACACTGGAGAGCATCACAGCCGCAGACGGTACTGTTTCTGGAAACAGCGTGACATTCCAGAATGTCGCTGCCGGTGCAACGGTGACAGCAAAGGTGGTCTGCAAGGTTTTCAAAGACCAGACTGCAAACCTGACCAACGAAGTGACCGACGGCAACAATACAGCCAAGGCAACGATCTCTGTCAAGGAAGACAAGGCAGTGATCGAAACGCCGGTAAAAAGCGGTTATGTAACTTATAAGGGTAAGAATCTGGGACAGAAGTACTACCCCCGCATTGCTGGACAGACTGCAACCTATACCATTTCTATTACCAACTCCGGTGCAAAGGACGCGAAAGATGTTCCTGTTTTAGATGATAGTCTGTCAGACAATCTGGAGAATATGACTTATACCGTAGATGGTGTTACAAGAACAGACTTTCCGGATAAAATTGACGTTCCGGCTGAAAAAACGGTGCAGATCACGGTAACTGGTACAATCAAAGGCGACGTGGCCGGAGAAATTTCCAATGTGGCAACGGTAGACGGCAAGCCTTCCAATAAAGTGAAGTTTACACCGGATACACCGAAAGCACAGCTGGGGATTACGAAGACGGCAGATGTCGGCAATTACACATTTGGCACGGCAAAAGATGTTGTTTACACAATTACAGTAACGAATAATGGTGAAGCAGATGCTGAAAATGTGAAAATAGAGGACATCTTGCCGGACGGCATGACATTCCGTGAAAATAGTGGTGCATATGGCATTTTGACCTTATCAGACGGCACCACAAAAAATATTACTTCCGTTGATACAAAAACATTGACTGCCGGCGGAACGATTACTGTTCCAAAAGGAAAGTCGATTACGTTGACAGTATATGCAAATGTGGAAGCTTCTGCAACAGCTGCAACACTGACAAATACCGCAAAAGTATATGAAGGTGCGGAAGTAAAGGGTACTGCGACGCATACTATTTACGGCGGTGAAGATTTAAGCAAATATAGCTTGCAAAAGAAAATCATTGCAGTAAATGGTATACCAGCAGATGATACAACAGAAATTGTAAATGGTGATAAGCTGACATATCAGGCGACTTTTACCAACCACGGAACCACGACCATGGAAAACCTGTACTTATATGATTATGGTACAACGTTGAAGTGGGAAGCTTCTGATGTTCTGAAAGTCGTTGCAATTAACGGCAATGCGTCTAACCCCAGAATTCAGACTGTTACTGTAGAGCAAAATAAAATTGATGGTGGAGGCTATGCGGTTGAAACCTTTAATATTATGGGAATCAATCTGGCGGCTGGCGAATCAGTGACAGTGGAATACGTGGTACTTGGAAACGATGTCACTAATACAAATAATGACTACGCTTCTGAAAAAAGGGGAATTCAGGGGTATGGTGATGGTACTAATCTGAATAATAGTGCATTGATGCAGACATTAAGTGCATTTGAAACAAAGTTCGGAACACAGAGAGGTGTCTATAACTATACCGCAGTAGGCGGTCTGACTGTAAACGAACACGGAAACAAAACTGTAACTTGGTATGCACATGACATGATCTTGAATCCAGTAAGCAATACTGTTTTTGAGGCGAAAAAGTCACTGACAAATAGTGCGGACAAAACGACCAATATCGTTGATAAGACAGCGGCAGAGCTGGAGCAGAAAACATTTAGTTACAGCTTGGCACTTTCTGGTTCAAATAATGACTATGCTGGGAAAAAGATCGTTGTAGAAGATACGCTGCCGGACGGCATGGAATATGTGCTAGATAGTGTAGAGGGAACTGCAAATCATACAGCTTTGAGTGGCATTCAGGCAACTCAAGTTGGACAGACGCTGACCTTTACATTTGTTTCCACAGAAAAATTTGAAAATCAGTGGGGCGGTGGCGTAAAGTTGACTTACCAAGCCAAGCTGACCGCCGACAAGGCACAGGAACTGGCAAACAGCACGGCGAAAAAAGTCACACTGACAAACACCCTTTCCAAGGTGACAGTGGTGAAGGGCAAAAATGACGGCAGTGACCGTGTGATCTCGCCGGAGGATAAGGTGGACATCTCCTTCACCAAAACCACCCCTGCCCCCGGCTTCGCCAAGCTGGCAGTAGCTTCCTTTGCAGGACAGACCTATGATGACGCTGCTGTACAGCCGGTAGGAAACGGCTACATCACCGCCGGTGATACCCTGATCTGGCAGACTGTGCTGTACAACGGCAGAGGCAACTCCACCGATGTGGCAGACCTGAAACTGGACGGCGTGACACTGACCGACAATCTGCCGGCAACCTACCAGTTCAGCAACGAAACCGGTTTGCAGATGACCTATCAGGTGCTGGATCTGACGTATAACAGCGACGGCAGTTCTACATTTCAAGTAAACGACAAAACTGGTCTGCTGGAAGGCGGCACGAAAGTTCCAGATACCGCCTATAAGATCGACGGCTCGAAACTGATTATCTCTGTGGACAAGCTGGCAGCTAAACTGGAAAAGAACAAGTGCATCGTCTTCCAGTTCACCACCACTGTCAAGGACGGACAGGAAAGCGAGGGCGTTATCACCAACACCGGTTACGCCACCATTAACCAGCCGTTCACCGCAGAAGATACGGTTGCCGGCGAAAAGCAGGACAACCAGATCTGGAGCTATGCAAACTACAATATCGTTGGTCTGACCACGGAGTCCTGGAAGACCATTACCTACACCAATCAGAATCACACCGGCACACCCCACACGGATCCGGCTACCGATACCGGTTACAGCCGCCAGCCCACCCACAACTATGTGCAGGGCATGCAGGGCGAAGATGTGACCTATGAACTCCACATCAAGAACAACTCGCCGGTAGCTCTGGAAAACATGACCATTATCGACCGTCTGCCCTATGTGGGTGACTTGGGTCTGGTTTCCGGCTATGAGCGTTTCTCCGCATTCGGCGTGACTCTCAAGAGCATTGATTCTGTAGAAATCGGCACATATGATGAAACAGGAACATTTACAGGCAGCAGTGCGGCACATAAAGAATATCAGTATTCTACCGATAAAACCTCTACTTTAAATGAGTACTCCAAGGACTGGCTGGGACAGAATGACGTGATGAACTGGACAAGCAACCCTTCTGCGGATACCGTAGACTTCCGGATCCAGCTGAAGGATACCGTCAAGGTTGGCGAGGAAGTTGTTGTCAAAGTTACCGCAACCGTTCCCAGCTATGTGGCAAAGACCGGCGAGGAAAACATCGCATGGAACAGCTTCGCGTACTCCTATCAGAACAAGAGCATTCTGGGCGATACTGTCATGGTAGCAGAGCCGGCAAAGGTTGGCGTCTGGGTACAGACACCGGACACCACCGTTGATGTGACGGTCAACAAGACCTTGACAGCAACGGAAACCAAGGACGCAACGTTCTACTTTGCACTGTTTACCGATGAAAATTACACCACACGGTTGAGCGATGTGATTTCCGTCACCATTCCGGCAGGAAAGACCGCGGCTTCCGTCACCATGAAGGACGTAGACCTGTCCTCGATCAAGCAGCAGACCAACAACGCCAACAACGTTTACCTGCTGGAAACAGATGCCAAGGGCAATCAGATTCGCAACTACACACCGGCATACAAAGACAATGTGATCTCCACTAGTGCCACAACGAACCAGACTGTCGGCGTGACCAACACCAAAAATACAGGTGAGATCACACTGACCAAAACTCTGGCAGGCGAGAACGTCACCGGCGACACCTTCTATTTTGCCCTGTTCACCAAGAATGCGGCAGGCGATTATGTTCGCTATGAGGAAGCACCGGTGCAGTCCCTGACCTTTACCAAGGCAGACAAGGACAGCGTAAGATTTGAAGATGTGCCCAAGGGTGTAGACTTCTACGTGCTGGAAACTAATGCCAACGGCGCTCTGGCAGATCAAGACTTCACAAAGTATACTTCGGACGCAGGAATTGCCTATACCGCTGAATCTGTTCCGGCAGATGCCAAGGCAAATGCAGGAGAAACGGTTTCTGTTACCAACACTGAAGAAACCCAGTACAGCATCACCGTCAGCAAGGTGCTGATTGCAGATGATGTCAAGAGCACACCTGCATTCTCTGTGGGACTGTTCACCAAGAACGGAAACGATTACACACCGGTCGGCACAACAAAGAATGTTATTGCAGGTTCTGATGTGACCTTTGACGGTCTGAAAGCAGATACTCCGTACTACATCTTTGAGATGGACGGTGACAAGCGTGTCGAAAACGGTGCTTCTTTCCAGATGCCTGTTGTTCTCGACCCCAAGAATTCCACTACAAAAACAGACACGACATTCTACGTTTCTTATGACTGCTGTGATGATAAAAATAAGGTTGCGGCACTTACCCTGACCAAGGACGCACCGCAGGCAAACACCATTATCACAAACACCACCAAGAATCCGGCTCAGATCAAGGTAACGAAGATCGCAACCGAGGACGGCAAACCGGCAGTTGACCATGCAATTGAGGTTGGACTGTTTACGCAGGACACAAATGGCAACTATCAGCAGGTGGAAAAGAAGAACATCAACATTGCTGCCGGCGACAAGGGCAAAAAGTCTGTCACCTTTGACGGACTGGACAGCAGCAAGACCTATTACGTCTTTGAGCTGGACGAAGGCGGCAAACGCGTGGAAAATGACAGTACAACCACAGTGAAATCGGCAGGCAGCAGCAAGACATTCCTCGCTACCTACTCCGGCAACAGCAGTCGGGTAGACCTGCTGCCGGGTATTCCGGGCGAAAAGGTCATTACCGATGCCAATACCACACAAGTGGAATTGTCCTTTGCAAAAACAGATGTCAAGGGCAACGCTATGGCAGGCTGTGAAATGACACTGACTGGTCCTGGCGGCTACAGCAAGACATGGACATCTGATGCAGATCCGGAGAGACTCACAGGACTGGCAGAGGGTGAATATACCCTGACAGAAAAGCCCATGACAGGCTATGCACCGGTAAGCATTTCCTTTGCAGTCAATGCAAACGGTTATATTGTCACCACAGATGCACAGGGCAACCCGATCACCGGCAGCAATTTCTCACTGACGGAAAACGGACTGACTGTCATCAACCGGTCGCAGATCAGCGTCAGCAAGAAAGACATCACCTCTCTGAAGGAACTGGCTGGTGCAAAGATTACCATTACCAAGACAGACGGCAGCTGGAACGAAGCTTTTGTAGAACTCTCCAGAACGGAAACCACCTTCACCAAGTCGGACAGCGTGGACGACGAATCTCAGTACCAGCTGACCAGCAAGGAACTGACCTTTATTTCTGACGGCAAAAACAAGACCGACATCACCGGTCTGCCGGACGGCACCTACACCATGACGGAGGTAGTTGCACCGGACGGCTACAACAAGGTAAGCACAGACTTCACCTTTACCATTAAAAACGGTGTAGTTGATGCAACGGGAACCACAGAATATGACGTTTCCGGCAACGACATTACCATGAAGGACGGTCAGAAGCCCAGCGTGACGATCAGCAAGCAGGCAGTCGGCGGCGGGGAAGAACTCACCGGAGCCGTACTGAAACTGACTGCACCGGCAGGAATAGACTTGAGCAAAGTCAAGGGCTCCTACAGCGACGGCAGCACTGCTGGAATCGAAACCAGCGGCAACACCATTACATGGACTTCGGACAAAGCCAAGGGCGGTGTGACACTGGCAAATCTGCCGGCAGGCGTGTACACGCTGGAAGAAACCACTGCACCGGACGGCTTCACCAAAAAGACCGAGGAGATGAACTTCGAGGTCGGAGCTGACGGCAAGGTCGGAACGGTAAACGGACTGACCAAGGACGACAACAAGGTTGTCATGGAAGATGCTGCCTCCAAGCTGACCATTGGCAAGAAGGACATCACCGGAAAGCAGGAAGTCACCGGAGCAAAGCTGACCCTGACTCTGACAAATCCGGACGAAAGCGGAGCAACGCTGGACGGTGTGACAGTAGAAAATATCAAAAATAACACCGTGGACAGCAGAACCGCAGATTCCATTACATGGACTTCCGGCAAGACAGATGCTATTTTGAGCAAGCTGCCGGACGGCACCTATACTCTGGGAGAAAGCGGCGAACCTTTTGTAGATTCCGAAACCGGAAAGACTTACACAGTAATCAAATCAACAATGACCTTTACTGTGGAAAACGGTGTTGTCACAGACACCAGTGCCGAAAACAGTCTGAATGACAAGGCGACCAAGGGCTATTACTACTATGACAAGACCACAGGACAGATTCTGGTCTGCGATGCGGAAGCTGTCAACGTCGTACCGATCAGCAAGCAGGACGCAGGAAGCGGTGCGGAAGTAGCCGGTGCAACACTGGAGATCACCGCAGAAAACGTGCTGGATACCACGAAACTGGAACTGTCCAGAACCGATAAGAACGGGAACAAGACAGTACTGGTCAAGGGAACGGATTACAGCATCAGTACAGACGGCAAGACCATTCAGTTTGTTTCCGGAGAAGATGCAACGACCATCACCGGACTGCCGGCAGGCAGCTATCAGCTGAAGGAAACCAATGCACCGGACGGCTATCAGCTGTACACCGCAGAAGAAACCTTCACCATTGGAACAGACGGCAAGGTGACTGGAACCACAACCATTCAGGACGAGGTTTCCAAGCTTACCATTGGCAAGAAGGACATCACCGGAAAGCAGGAAGTCACCGGAGCAAAGTTAACCTTGAAACTGACAAATCCGGACGAAAGCGGAGCAACGCTGGACGGTGTGACAGTAGAAAATATCAAAAATAACACCGTGGACAGCAGAACCGCAGATTCCATTACATGGACTTCCGGCAAGACAGATGCTATTTTGAGCAAGCTGCCGGACGGCACCTATACTCTGGGAGAAACCGGCGATGCCTTTACAGACACAGAAACCGGAAAGACCTACACGGTAATCGAATCAACGATGACCTTTACTGTGAAAAACGGTGTTGTCACAAGCACCACCGGTGACGCAGACAACCTGAACGACAAAGCGACCGAGGGTTATTACTACTATGACAAGACCGCAGGACAGATTCTGGTCTGCGATGCGGAACAGCCTGCGATTACTACAACATCGACTTCGGAAACGACTACAACAACGACAACAACAACCACAACCACAACAACTACTGCAACCAGCGAAAGCAGCACAACATCTGACACAGAAACCACTACGGGAACTGGTACAGTTACCACAGTTTCAACTGTAACAACTACATCGAAAACCAGTGGAACCACCACCGAAGTGACAACAGACACCACACTGGCAACCAGCGGAAACACTACGGAAACCAGTGCAGGCCCGACTACCACTTCTACCAGTGAAACCACCACCGAAGTGACAACAGGCACCACACTGGCGACCAGCGGAAACACCACGGAAACCAGTGCAGGCCCGACTACTACTTCTACCAACGGAACTACCACAGATACCACAACCGCCAAAACCACTGTTACAACAGCAAGTGCTTCTACGGAAACCAGTGCAGCATCGACCACCACAACTGCCGCAGGAACGACTGCGGAAACGGTGACCGAAACCAGCACTGCCGCGGCAAGCACAGTGACTACCGCAGAAACAACTGTCACAACAGCAGCTACGACAACCATCGAAGCAACGACTACCACGACAGAAGAAACCACTGTTGAAACTACCACAGAGGAAACCACAGAAGCCACCACGACAACGGAGGAAACGACAACTACAATTGTCACCACCACCGAACAGCCGGACGGCTATGTGATCCGCAAGTGTGACGTGGGCGGCAATGAGATCGGCGGAGCATCTCTGAACATTACCGATCAGAGTGGCAATGTGATCGATCAGTGGGTATCCGAAGAAGGCGTATCGCATGTCTTTGCCGGAATCCAGCCGAACACACCGTACTGCCTGACCGAAACACTGGCTCCGGCAGATTACCTCGTTGCAGAACCGATCTACTTCCAGCTGAACGAAGACGGTACACTGGTACTGTTTGTTGGCGTCAGCCTGAATGAAGACGGCAGCTGGAGCGTGGAAAATGCTGTGGTAACGGCAAATCCGGACGGCAGAGCCATTGTGATGATCGATGAGTACGTTGGTACTGAAACCACCACAACGGAAACTACCGAAGAAACCACAACGACTACGGAAGCAACCACAACTACTGCGAAGAATACCACCGCCGGCAACGGCGAGCATACCCCGTCCGTTTCCACCACGACCACGGCTTCTACGGAAACCACGACCGTGACTGGAGAAAGCGGCACCGGTACGACCGCAGGCAATGGCGGCTCCGGCACAACAACAGCAGCTGGCGGAAGCCAGACGACCACAGTCATCAGAAGCAGTTCCGGTTCGTCTTCTTCCAGCAGCAGAAGCAACACAAGAATCTCCTCCACGCCAAAGACAGGCGAAGCATTGCCGGTAGTCATCATTCCGGCAGGCATTGCACTGGCAGCGGCAATCGTGGCAGGCTGCAAGCGTAAGAAAAAGTAAACCGGCTGTAACGGAACAGGTGAAATTGTTCTGATGCCGCAAAACCCGCCCCGACAGGTACTTCTGTCGGGGCGGGTTTGTTTTTGGGCAGTATAGCCTCCCCTGAAAGGGGAGGGGAACCGCCGTTAGGCGGTGGAGGGGTTCCTCCGTAAAGCGTAACTTCTAGTGCAGCCATGTCAAAACCGTCCGGCGGAATTCGCTCGTACCTCGCTGTCCGCCTGGGGCTTGCCAACGCCGGTGGTTGCCCTTGCCTGTATTGGTAATGTTGATATTCAAGCGTTTTCTTATGCAGGTGGGCGACTTTTATTTTTTTACGGCGTTGGCAAATAAGCCTCCCCTGAAAGGGGAGGGGAACCGCCGTTAGGCGGTGGAGGGATTCTTTCATCGCTACAGCAGCCAACCGATTTCACAAGGAGTTACGCTTCTTTTTTTCTTTACTGAAAAGAAAAAAAGAAGCAA
>ERZ824480.2609-NODE-2609-length-13315-cov-3.305581_pt1 | contig 13315 bp, 10 predicted proteins | sample MGYA00519861_ERZ824480 | MGnify/ENA primary metagenome ERZ824480 (study PRJEB31778, sample SAMEA3449152) | human gut metagenome | biome: human gut; feature: human-associated habitat; material: faeces | place: United Kingdom | collected 2010/2012 ... | reverse complement strand
CCGCCAAGTCCCGCACGCTGTGGGGTGACGCTTTTAAGCGTCTTCGCAAGAACAAGCTCGCCGTTATCGGTGTCTGCTGGATCATCATCGTCGTTTTGGTTGCCCTGACCGCAGATCTGTGGGCTAAGCCCTGGCTCGGTTCGCCGACGGCTTCCGACTCGACCACCATGGCCGAGACGTCGCTGTTGGCTCCGTGTGCAGAGCACCCGTTTGGCACCGACGCCCTTGGTCGCGACATTCTCGTCCGCGTTATCTACGGTGCACGCGTTTCGCTGTCCGTCGGCATTATGGCCACCGCGATCTCCACGGTGATCGGTCTGGTCATGGGTGCTCTGGCCGGTTTCTACGGCGGGATCTGGGATACGATCATCATGCGCTGTGCGGACATCTTCCTGGCGTTCCCGTACGTGCTGTTCGTTGTCGCCATGATCGCCGTTATCGGCCGTGGTCTTCAGAACGTCTTTATCGCCATCGGTATTCTCGGCTGGCCTTCGATTGCGCGCGTCTTCCGCTCTGCAATCTTGACGGTCAAAGAAAACGACTATGTTGACGCTGCGCGCGCGATGGGTGCATCTGATGCTCGTATCGTAGTGCGTCACATCTTCCCGAACTCCGTCGCCTCCATCGTGGTCTACGCGACCATGAACATTGGTGGCGCCATTCTGACCGAGTCCGCTCTGTCCTTCCTCGGCATGGGCGTTATTCCGCCTACGCCTTCGTGGGGCTCCATGATTCAGGACGGTCAGCAGTATCTTCTGACTGCTCCCTGGATGATGATCATGCCCGGTCTGGCAATTCTCTCGACGGTGCTCGCCTTCACCCTGCTGGGTGACGGTCTGCGCGACGCCCTCGACGTCAAGATGAAGGACGCATAAGGATGAAGAAGAACAAGAACTATGTGGACCTGAAGGACCAGCCGGTTCCCGAGGGCCAGCATCTGCTCGAGGTCGATGACCTTAAGATGTATTTCCATACCGAGGATGGTGTCGTTCGCGCTGTCGACGGTGTGTCCTACACGCTCGATCGCGGCGAGACCCTGGGTGTCGTCGGTGAGTCCGGCTCCGGTAAGTCCGTGACCGCCATGACCATCATGGGCCTCATCTCGATGCCTCCGGGAAAGATCGAGGGCGGCGACGTTCGCTATCGCGGTCGTTCTATCCTCGAGATGACCGAGGAAGAGATGCAGCACATTCGCGGAAACGACATCGCGATGATCTTCCAGGATCCTATGACCTCCTTGAACCCGGTCTATAAGATCGGCAAGCAGGTGGGCGAGGGCCTTCGTCTGCACCGTGGCTACTCCAAGCAGGAGGCGCTCAAGCGCGCTACCGAGCTTTTGGACCTCGTGGGTATCCCCGAGCCCGAGAAGCGCGTCAATGAGTATCCGCACCAGTTCTCCGGCGGTATGCGTCAGCGTGTCATGATCGCTATGGCTCTTGCCTGCGATCCCGATATCCTGATTGCCGACGAGCCCACGACGGCTCTGGACGTTACCATTCAGGCTCAGATTATCGAGCTCATGCAGGAAATGCAGGAGAAGAACGGCAACGCCATCATCATGATTACCCATGACCTGGGCGTCGTTGCCGATATGGCCGATAAGATCATGGTTATGTACGCCGGCCGTCCCGTCGAGTTCGGTACTGCTGAGGAAATCTTCTACGAGAGTCGCCACCCCTACACCTGGGGCCTTATCCGCTCCATCCCGGAGCAGGCCATCGAAGAGAAGAAGCCGCTTACGCCGATTCACGGCAACCCGCCTTCGCTCATGAACCTGCCTGAGGGCTGCGTGTTCTCTCCTCGCTGCCCCTATGCGACGGACAAGTGCCGCAAGCAGCGCCCCGAGCGCGTTGTCACCGAGTCTGGTCATTACTCTGCGTGCCACTACTCCGGTGACCCCGAGTTCCTCAAGAACGCTCCTGAGACGTCCCGTACGCGCAAGGATTCCAAGAAGGGAGGCGAGGCGTAATGACAGATACCAACGAGCGCACTCCGCTGCTGAAGGTCGAGCACCTCTCTAAGGAGTTTCCCGCTGAGTCCGGCATGTTCGCCAAGCGCTTCTCCAAGCGTGTCGTCTCTGCTGTGAATGACATTTCGTTCGAGATTTATCCGGGCGAGACCTTTGGCCTGGTCGGCGAGTCTGGTTGCGGTAAGTCCACCACGGGCCGTACCATAATGCGCCTCACCAAGCCGACGGCCGGCAAAGTGTTCTTCCAGGGCAAAGACGTTGCCGAGATGAGCAAGCACGAGATCAAGGACATGCGTCGCGAGATGCAGTTCATCTTCCAGGACCCCTATGCTTCGCTCAACCCTCGTATGACCATCGGTGAGATCGTCTCCGAGCCCATGACCATTCATGGCGTGGGCACCAAGGAGGAGCGCATTGAGCGCGTCCGCGAGCTTCTCGACGTTGTCGGACTGAACCCCGAGCACATCAACCGCTATCCTCATGAGTTCTCCGGCGGACAGCGTCAGCGTATCGGAATTGCCCGTGCCCTGGCAGTTGACCCCAAGTTCATCGTCTGTGATGAGCCGGTATCCGCTCTGGATGTTTCCATTCAGGCACAGGTTGTCAATATGTTTGAGGATTTGCAGAAGCAGCGCGGCATGGCTTATCTGTTTATTGCACACGACCTGCTTGTTGTGCAGCATATATCCGACAGAATTGCAGTTATGTATCTGGGACATATGATGGAGCTTGCGGATGCGGAGGATCTGATGAATCATCCGGTACATCCCTATACCCAGTCCCTTCTTTCCGCGGTACCGATTCCGGATCCGGAAACAGCAAGAAAAAGTCAGCGTATCATTCTGGAGGGTGATGTTCCTTCTCCTCTGCATATGCCGACAGGCTGTCCTTTTGCATCAAGGTGTCCGAGATGCAGAGAAGAATGTCTCGCAGGACCGCCAATCATGGTAAATGTTGGAGACAGAAAGGTTGCCTGTTTTGATTATTTATAATTGCAGTGTCAAAATATTGTGCACACACTTGTGCCGGCATAAAACAAATTGATTAACACGCCATAAGGCTGTTAATAGATACCCCGAACAAAAAAGGAGGAATTAATATGAGAAAAGGTTTTTTTAAGAAAATGGCAGCAGTAGTGCTGGCAGTCGTAACCACAATGACAATGTTTACAGGCTGCGGCGGTGCAGGAAGCACATCAGCTTCAACAAAATCTATTACAATTCAGGGAGGTAATACCGAAGGTGACTTAGACCCTGCGGGTGTTGCACTGGGTATGTTTATCCAGTATTCAAGACTTTGTCTCGAACCGCTTGTAACATATGATTCAGATGGTAAGGTAAGTAAGGCGATGGCTGAGTCATACGAGGAAAGTTCGGATGGACTTACTTGGACATTCCATCTTAGAAAAGACGCAAAATGGAGTGACGGTTCAGCAGTAACATCAGCCGATTTTGTAAACACAATCAAGCGTTCACTTGATGGAAAGACATCAAAATCAATATATGCGGATATGTTAAGCCCGATTGTGGGAGCCACAGAAGCATATGCAGGAACTGCATCTGTAGATAATGTCGGTGTTACAGCACCTGATGATTACACAATTGAATTCAAACTTGTAACACCTTGCTCATATTTCTTAAAGCTCATTGCAATGCAGTGCTGTTATCCTTCAAAGGCAGGAATTGCAACAAATGAAAATGAGACATGGTATACAGACCCTAAGACAAACCTTGCAAATGGTGCATTTTACATGACCGAATATGTACAGGGCCAGTATTATAAGTTAAAGAAGAATCCTAACTATTATGATGCTGATAAGGTATATCTTGAAGATATTACAGTTAAGTTTATAGATGATGCGACAGCAGCAGTTTCAGCTTATAAGACAAACGAAGTTGATTTTGCAACAAATCTTCCGGCTTATGTAATGTCAGAGTACCAGGGCAAGAGCGATTTGGTATTACAGCCTAATATCACAACAAGATTTATACTTTTCAACGTGACAAAGGCACCATTTAACAACGATAAGGTAAGAAGAGCAATATCTATGGCACTTAGCAGAGCAGAAATATGTAAGACAGTCGGTGATGACTACGAGGCATCAACACAGTTTATTGCAAAATACATGCTTTCTAATCTCGGAACAGGTAAGAAATTCAGTGATGAATCAGGAGAGATGGTAACAGAGGACATTGCAAAGGCAAAATCACTTCTTGCCGAGGCAGGTTATCCTAACGGAGCAGGTTTCCCTACTGTTACATACAACTATCCTAATAATGAACAGGATAAACTTATTGCACAGGCAATACAGGCACAGTTAAAGTCAGCACTTAACATTAATGTTGAACTTAACGGTATGGAATCACAGGTATGTGTATCAGAGAGAAAATCAGGAAACTTTGATATGACAAGACATAACTGGACAGCCGATTATGATGATGCAATGGATTATCTGCTTATGTGGACATCAACATCCGGACTTAATGATGCAGGAATTAAAGACGCTGATTATGACAAGCTTTGTGAGGATGCGACAGCAGAACTTGATGAGACAAAGAGAAATACTATAATGCATGATGCAGAAAAGCTTCTTGTAACAGACAAGGCATATGTTGCACCGCTTGCAACAAATAAGACAATCTGCCTCTTAAATCCAAAATACACAGGTTACTCATTTGATTCATCCGGTCAGATTCTTCTCAAGTTCATCAAGGCAGCAGAATAAAAGATAATAATTAATAGTAACTAAAGGCATGACATGAGGGCTGCCACACATAAGTGCGGCAGCCTTTTATAACAAAGAGGGTAAATCCTCTGCTCCTGCAAGGGCAGACGTATTTTCCTTATAAAACAAGGAGGATTATTATGAGCTTAGAAGATTTAGTAAAAGACGGAATTAAGAATATACCTGCATACATACCGGGAGATACAGCAGAAAGTGTTGAAAAAAAATATGGAATCGCACCTGAAGATATTTTAAAACTTGCTTCTAATGAAAACCAGTTCGGACCTTCGCCGAAAGCAATTGAGGCAATGGCAAAGGAAGTCGGAAGAGTACATATTTATCCTGACCCATTCTGTATTGAGATAAGAAAGAAAATCGGTGTTATGAACGGATTTGATGACAGCGGCGATAATGTAGTTATTGCAGTTGGTGCGAGTGGAATTTTATCGCTTCTGGGAGAAGTATTTATCAAAAAAGGCGATGAAGTAATATTCTGTGAGCCTACATTTGGTGCATATGCGGGAGCAGTAATCCGAAATGACGGAACACCTGTAGTCCTTCCTCTCACAGAAGACTTGAAATTTGATTTAAAAGCAATGTATAACGCAATCACTGATAAGACAAAGATGATTTGCATATGTAATCCGAACAATCCTACAGGTACGGTTGTTGACAGTGAAGAATTAAAAGAGTTTATACATAAAGTTCCGAAAGATATAATCATTGTTGTTGATGAAGCTTATATCGAGCTTTCAAGCAATCCTGATGTAAAGAGTATGGTTTCTGAAATCAGCGATGATACAAATGTTGTTGTTGCGAGAACATTTTCAAAATTATATGGTCTTGCAGGCGTCAGATTAGGATATGCGATGTGTAATAAGGAAATGCATGCGATTCTCCAGAAATGCACAAGCGTATTTACAGGAAGCAGGGTTGCACTTGCAGGAGCAATGGCTGCACTTGACGATGAAGAATATATCAAAAAGACAAAAGCAGCAATGCTTGAGGGCAGAAAATATCTTACTGATGAATTTACAAAAATGGGATTTTACGTATATCCTTCCGAGACAAATTTCCTTTATGTGAATACAGGATACAATGCTGCTGAATTTGCAGAAGAATGTAAAAAATATGGCTTGATTATAAGAGGTAATTTCGATTATAGTAGAATTACAGTTGGCAGAATGGACCAGAATGAAAAAATGGTCGGAATTATCAAAAAAATAATTGAGAGCGGTGAACTTAAAAAAATATGAAAATTATGTTTATGACACTCCGTGACAGAGTGGAGAGATTTACAGATTTCAGTAATCTTTCAAAAGACTGGGAGTATGTTTTTGCAGGATATGAAAAAGATACGGCAAAGCTTCTTGAAATGGGTGGTGATGCCGATGCGATACTGGCTGATGCCATTACGCCTGTTCCAAAAGAACTTATAGAAGCGATGCCGAATCTTAAAATTATTCATTCCGAGGGCGTAGGTTACGAGGGAATAAACCTTGCAGCGGCAGACGAAAAGCATATTTATGTATGTAATAACAGAGGTGCCAACAAGACCGCTGTTGCGGAACAGGCAGTAATGCTTATGCTCATGGTTTTAAGACATGCCGTTACAGGACATAACCGCGTGCTTGAGGGAAGACAGATTGAAGCAAAAGCATCTTGGAGCATGGAGGGAATTTCCGAGCTTGGAAGTATGCATGTGGGAATAATAGGAATGGGCGATATTGGCATTGAGACAGCAAAGCTTCTGAATGCATTCGGATGTCGTGTAAGCTATAACAAGAGATATCCGTTATCGCCTTCACAAGAAAAAGAATATAACGTAACATATATGAGTGCGGATGATATTTTAAAAAACTGTGATATTGTAAGTCTTCACATTCCGTCAAATAAGGAAACATTTGAGTATATGAACGAAGAGCGTTTTGCAATGATGAAAAAAGGTTCAATACTTATAAATACAGCGAGAGGTGAAGTAGTAAAAAATGAGGCACTTCTGGAAGCTTTAAAAAGCGGTCAGATTGCGGCGGCAGGACTTGATGTTCTTGCTCCGGAGCCTGTAAAAGAAGACAATATTGTAGTTAAGGCAATGAAAAATGACGGCGAACTTGCAGAAAAAATAGTGTTAGCTCCTCATATAGGTGGTCTTACAGTACAGACATTTGACAAAATATATGGTACAATATGGAGTAATTTCAAAAAAGTATGTGCAGGCGAAACTCCTGTAAATATTGTAAATCACCCATAGAAAACGGAGCTTTAAAAAGTGAGATTCTTATTGTACAAATGGAAAGTATTTAATCAGGAAGACATAAAGGCAGCATTAGAACGTGCAGGGCATGAAGTGCACGTATTTAATGCTGTCGATTTTGTGCGTGAAAAACAGGAAGAAATAGAAAATATGCTTGCTGAAAAATTTGATGGATATGACATTGTATTTTCGGTAAATTATTTTCAGGAAGTTTCGGGTGCCTGCATGAAGGCAGGGAAAAAGTATATTTCATGGACTGTAGACAGTCCGATGCTTACGATGTATCACGATTCTGTATACAATCCGTGCAATTACATATTTATATTTGACAAGTTTAATTATATGCAATTTAAGGCAATGGAGCTTAATCACGTATATTATCTCCCACTTGCAGTTGATTCGGAAAGACTTGAGCATCTGCTTGAAAATACCAAACCGGACGAGAAGGAAAAATTCAGCTCCGATATTTCATTTGTCGGAGGATTGTATGACAAGAATTCGTATGATGATATTTATGAAAGCCTTCCACCTTATTTAAGAGGATATTTTGACTCGGCGTTTCGGGCACAGCTTGATATTTTCGGCGATAACATTTTTGACAGAATACTGACGCCCGATATTCTTGCAGAACTTTCTGAGTGTGTGGATTTCAGGCAGGATGAAAACAGCTTTTCCGATATAAAACTTATATTTACCAATACATTCCTGGGCTATAAAATGGCACAGACAGAAAGAATAGAGTGTCTTAATCTGCTTGCAAAGGCTGCAAAGGTTGACCTGTATACAGATGACCCGGCATAGGACAGGCTAAGAAATGTAATTATTCGTGGAACGGTCAGTTATTTTAATGATATGCCGAAAGTGTTTGCTGCAAGTAAAATCAATATGAATTTTACGATAAGAAATATTAGAAGCGGAATTCCGCTGCGTGTGTGGGATGTGCTTGGTGCGGGGGGATTTCTTCTAACTAATTTCCAGCCGGAATTTTTATCATTTTTTGAGAATGGAAAAGATATTGTATTTTATGACAGCCTTTCCGATATGCAGGCAAAAGCTCTTTATTATCTTGAGCATGAGGACGAAAGAAAGCAGATTGCCGAAAACGGACATAAAAAGGTAAAAGAATTACACACGTATGATATAAGAATAAAGCAGATGCTTGAATATGTATTATGAACGGGCTGACACACTTAGAAAGTGTGCAGCCCGTTTTTACAGTTTACATTGTTCTTCCGCTGAAAATACCATCATATTCGTTAAACAAATCTTCAACTGTTTTACGCATCATAACAGTTAGGTATGAATCCTTAAAAGACAGCCCGATATAAAGATTACCGACAGCACTGTCAATAATCTGTATTTTTATAAGAAGATAATCTTCCATACGCCATGCGGCTGATGCAGCATATTCAAGGTCATATCCAGGGAAAATGCCATATTCATTTGTACACATTCCGAAATCAATAACCTGGATGCCATCGTTGTTTTTTATAGAAAGATGGCCTGTGTGAGTTGTTTTATCTATGTTTAACTGTATGCTCTTAACACCGCATGCATTTTCGTCACATATATAAATTTTATCTGTTATATCACACTCAAGGCTGCTTGTGCTGCTGCCGGTAATATTCATTACAGTGCGGCTTTCGCAGTATTTTATAAGTTCATCATGTGCTTTTTTATTTTCGGGAAGAGAATCACTGTCAATTACAGAATAAATCTCATCCCAGAATGCATCATAGATAAGCTGTACACCGCCCTGACGCCCCTGTGCATCGGCAGTTGTAATCATAAAAATATCTTTATCAGGAACATATAATGCGAGTTGTCCTCCCATTCCAAATAAAACATAACCACCGTTTCTGGTGAGCCATATCTGGTATCCGTAACCCTGCATTTCTTCAAACGTGCCCTGTTTTCCATATGTATCGCTCTGGAGACTTTTTGCAGCTTTGACATAGTCTTTTGGAAAATACTGCCTGCCGTTTAAAGCACCATCACCTTTTATAAGCATCATCATAAGAAGAATATCCCTTGAAGATGCACACATTCCGGAGCCGCCCATCTCAATGCCTTGAGGGTCTGTAAGAATATGGGCATCTTTAGAAAAGCCAAGTTCGTCAAGCCCATTGCTTCTCAGGTAATCAAGAATAGTCATTCCCGATAATTTCTCAACAAGTGCACCAAGTACATGTGTTGAAGAAGTATCATATGAAAAAACTGTTCCGGGAACATGAGTTGGTATAGTTGTAAAAAATGAGCCGACCCAGTCTGTAACACCTGGATTTTTATAAGTAGTCTTTGTATGACATGTTTTCATCTTCAGCATGTCACGGATAGTGAGCATTGCTGTGTATTTGTAAGTTCCGCTTTCTGGCTGCTTTTCCGGAAAATAGTCAACAATTTTATCATCAAGTTTAAGTTTGCCATCTTCTGCAAGACATCCTATTGCCATAGAAACAAAACTTTTGGTAATTGAAAACATGCGGTGAAGAGAATCTTTATTATATGGTGCATAATAAGTTTCAGCACATATTTTTCCATGACGCATAATAATTGCACTGTGAAGAGGAAGCTGCTGCTTCTCAAGCCGTGTCAGAAAATTTTTAACAGCATAAGAAGGTATGCCGGTGCTTTCAGGTGAAGCTGTTTCAAAAATCATAAAATCCTCCTTGTTTTGCGAAGCAAAATGCGACTGCCCCAAGCAGGAGCAGAGGATTTGGCCTCCTTGTTTTGCGAAGCAAAATGCGACTGCTCCATGCAGGAGCAGAGGATTTGGCCTCCTTGTTTTTTATTCATAATTATAATTCATACACCACAAAACGTCAAAAAATACTTTTAATTTCTTCACGATTGATGTAACATTACATATTATACTATGAAAAATTACTTTGAGGTAGAGCTATGACAGAACTGTTGTTGAAAATATTTATAAAAAACAGCAATGATACCGACAATCCTGTTGTAAGGCAAAAATATGGCATGCTTTCAGGAATTGTAGGAATTACATGCAATATAATTTTATTTTTACTCAAATTTCTGGCAGGAATTATTACAGGTGCAGTATCAGTGGCAGCAGATGCGTTTAACAATCTGTCAGATGCAGGCTCATCAATTGTTACATTTATAGGATTTAAAGTTTCAGGAAAGCCCGCAGATACTGAGCATCCGTTTGGACATGGAAGAATAGAATACATATCGGGTCTTATAGTTGCGGCGGCAATTATAGTAATGGGTGTTGAACTTTTCAGAAGTTCTGTTGCACGGATATTTAATCCTGATGAGATGTATTTCAGCATCTTATCGGTAATAATACTTGTTGGTTCGATACTGATGAAAACATGGATGTTTTTATTTAACCGTTCACTTGGAAAAAGACTTGATTCGGCAGCTATGCTTGCAACGTCCACAGACAGTCTTTCAGACTGCGTTGCAACAGCTGTTGTTCTTTTATCACTTTTATTATGGAAAATTACAGGAATTAATATAGATGGTATTGCGGGAACAATAGTTGCCATATTTGTATTTGTTGCGGGAGTACAGGCGGCAAGAGATACTTTGCAGCCGCTTCTTGGGCAGCCGGCAGATGAGAAACTTGCACATAAAATTGAAGATACAGTCAAAGAAGATGAGCATGTTATAGGTGTGCATGATCTGATTGTTCATGATTATGGTCCCGGAAGAAGATTCGCGTCACTTCATGCAGAACTTCCATACAACATGGATATGCTTGATGCACATGAGATTATAGATACAGCAGAAAAACGTGTGAAAAATAATCTGGGATGCGATATTTCAATACATCTTGACCCGGTTATAACTGATGATGAACAGATTAACGAATTGAGAAAAATAACAAATCAGATTATCAGTACAATAGATGCAAGACTTTCAATGCATGATTTCAGGGTTATGAGAGGACCGATAATGAAAAAGCTGATGTTTGATGTGGTAGTTCCATATGATTTTGAAATCTCTGATGATGTTTTAAAGAAAAAAATCAACTCATATATAAAAATTTATGATGAGAACTGTTATGCGGTTATAAATATTGATAGGGCGATGGTGCGTTAGTATGAAAAAAATTTGGGAATTTTTTGAAAATATGGATGAATGTATGTATGTAGCTGATATTGATACACATGAGCTTATATACATGAATAAAAAAGCATTAAATATATATGGATTTAAAAGTGTTGATGAAGTTGCCGGTAAAAAATGTTATGAAATTCTGCAAAACTCATCAAGTCCGTGCAAAATCTGTAACAATGAAGATTTATCAGTTGGACAGTTTAAGGAATGGCGTTATTTTAATCCGATTCTCAACAAACATTTTATTTTAAAAGATACAATTATCGAGGACGAAGGAAGAAGATGCCGTGCTGAGCTTGCACTTGATGTTACATTCGAGGAGCAGCAGAAAGGAATGGTTGACAACTACAGAGATCTTGAACTTGTCGTAAATAATGGCATACGTGTTGCATTTCAGGCAACATCACCTGATGAGGAAATTGATATTATACTTGAATATATGGGGAAAGCGTTAAATGCCGACCGTGTTTATATTGTTGAGAAAGACGAGAAAGACTTTGATAATAACACATATGAGTGGTGTGCAGACGGCGTGGAACCTGAAAAAGACAGTCTTCAGAATCTTGTGCCGGATATATGCAGAGGCTGGTATGATATGTTTGGCAAAGATAAGGACATTGTAATAGCTGATATTGATAAATTAAAGGTAGAAGAGGCCGATGTGTATGATATATTAAGCCGGCAGAATATCAAGGCACTTGTTGCCGTGCCTCTTTATACAGATGGAAAAATAAGTGGATTTTACGGTGTTGACAATCCTCCTCAAAAATATATGGAGTATGCACATAATATGCTTCAGATAGTAGGATATTTTATTTCTTCATGTATCAGGAGAAGAAATCTTTTAATGCAGCTTGAGAATATGAGTTATAAAGATGCACTTACAAAACTTGGCAACAGATTTCTTGTTGAAAAGTTTGTGAAACGTCTTGATAAGAATAAATGTATCGGTGCAGTCTACTGTGACATTACAGGACTTAAAAATGTTAATGACACACAAGGACATGAAGCGGGAGATAAACTGATTCTTCGTGCCAGTGATTGTTTAAAAAAAATATTTAGTGATTATGGAATATTCAGGATAGGAGGAGATGAATTTCTCGTATTATGTCCTGAAATTACAGAAGATGATTTATATAAAAAAACAGAGCAGTTAAAAGAATGTTCGAAGAAAAGCAATTCACTTATGGCAGTTGGTGCTGCGTGGAGAGAAAATTTCTATGAGGGTCTTGATAAGTTACTGACAGAATCAGAACATAATATGTATATAGATAAATCCGAATATTATCGTAAAGCGGGAATTGAGAGAAGAAAATTCTGAAAATAATGTGTGAATTACGACGGAGCCTGTTATATCCAGGCTCCGTCAAGTGTTATTATCTGTCCTGTAAGATAAGAAGGTGCATCAGCAAGCATAACAGCAAGCTTTCCGGCTTCGTCTGGTCTTCCCATTCTTCCTGCCGGGATTTCTTCAAAAAGACTGAGCTTGTCCTCGTCACTTAAAAAGGAGTTCATATCAGTATCTATTGCTCCACATGCAATTGCATTTACGCAGATTCCGCTTGGGGCAAGTTCTTTTGCAAGTGCTTTTGTGAGAGAATTGACAGCACCTTTTGTTGCAGAATATGCGGCTTCACAGCTTGCACCTACATTTCCCCATACAGAAGAAATATTAATGATTCTTCCTGATTTTGCATTAATCATGTCCGGGATTGCAAAATGGCAGCAGTTATATACAGAACCGACATTTACATTCATGATTCTGTCCCATTCGTCTCTTGTCATATCCTGAAACAGTCCGATAATAGAAATACCGGCATTATTAACAAGAATGTCAACATTACCAAAATGCCGGTGAATCTCATCAAACATTTCCATAGCAGTGTTATAGTCACTTATGTCGCCAGTGAAGCTTTCGCAGCATACACCCAAATCTCTTATTTGTTTCTTTACATTTTCAAGCAATTCACTGTTTTTTGCACAATTAACAAAAATATTATATTCTTCATGATTATTTTTAGAAGCACTTTTTTCAGCAAAAGCAAGTGCAACAGCCCTGCCAATTCCTCTTGATGCCCCTGTTATAACAACAGTCTGTTTCATAATCCACATTCTCCGTAAAATATTTATTTTCTGAATATTAGAATAAACTGCAAAACTATTTTTTACAAGCAGATATTAAGTCAATCAGAAATATTTTATAAAAAATGTACGCAACTATCGTTATATCAACTACATCGTATATACTCATTCTCAATATTATACTAATAAAACCATT
>ERZ824480.2608-NODE-2608-length-13315-cov-17.143363_pt1 | contig 13315 bp, 30 predicted proteins | sample MGYA00519861_ERZ824480 | MGnify/ENA primary metagenome ERZ824480 (study PRJEB31778, sample SAMEA3449152) | human gut metagenome | biome: human gut; feature: human-associated habitat; material: faeces | place: United Kingdom | collected 2010/2012 ... | reverse complement strand
GGGATATGCGGGATATGCGGGATATGCGGGATATGCGGGATATGCGGGATATGCGGGACGGACCACCTCCCCGAAATCGGCCCGGCCGGGCTGCCGTTTTTGGTCCCACCCCCCCCTAACCTACGAAGAACGGCAAACGATCAGCAAACCGAAAAAAGAATGCTTATTTTTCATTTAAATTGTTGATTATCAATGATATAAACCAATATTTTAATATACATTTATATTTGATTGGTTTTATTATATATAATCGTTGAATTTTTATTGTAAAATATTTGTTTGAAAATAAAACATGTATTATATTTGCAATGTGAGATAACAATATTAACAAACAAGGCGTGCTAGATGCCTATACAAGTCCCCAGGGCAAGGGCAAATTTAATGACAAGTAAAGATCTTAACAAAGTACAAAGTGAGGTAAAAAAAGCAAGTGAAAAGACGTTAACAGGTGCGGTCAAAGCGTGGTGTCAGCTATTTAAATCAGGAAAAGAAGTAAATGAGATACTAAAGGATAACGATATTAAAGTAGACAAAGCTGTTGTACCTGCTTTGGTTGCTTTGGCAAAGGATAAAGAGGTAGTAATACAATTGTGTAAAGAGATACTACCACGTGTAAATGATACCTTTTGCGCCTACAAAGAGGTTGAAAGAGAATACTACGACAAGCAAGATCAGGCAAACAACAGTAAGTTGCCATTAGATAAGGTAAATGATATAGCCGTGTTGGGTGATACGCATAAACGCTTTGGATATTGTGAGCCTATAGCATACAACGACACGGGTAGCGTGCCTTACTATGAGGTGTTTAACGGATCAGATAAACGTATTGTCAAAGTAGCTATACCTATCAAGCGATACACATATAATTTGATAGCCAAATGTATTACCTACTACCTAACGCACCCTAAAAATGGCAAATAACAAACGATTTGCCCTCTATTTAATCACATAGAGGGCATTATGGTGGCAATGTCCATACGTTCACGCCGTGCCACTGATCTCGACTAAATGGACATGATATTTAACATATTGATATAAGCATACACAAGTGGGTAGGAGTATAGCCGTTGGTGTTCGATAGCTTGTGTAAATAGGCCGCCGCTTAACAATGTGGGTTAGGTCCGTTTTCAGTCGCAAGACGGACCGTTATTCTTTGGGCTTGTATCAAGACGGGTTAATACGTCCGGTCTCCGGATAGGCCGTGTAAAACACGGGGTATATTGGTGTATATACGCATGTAATGGCGTATGTCTATGCGTTGTAAGAGTAGCACGCATGGAGTGCATAACGGGGTTATAACCGTGCCAATATGTCAAGGCAATAACGTTTAAGGTTGCTTAAATACTTATGCGTTATATGTAGTTATAAAATAACGACCCTTACAAGGGTATTTTGTGCGATTAAATTGACAGACTTAATACGCCTTGTCGGTACGTATCACGGGTGACGTATGTACGTATTTGGCTTCGTTCGTTCGGGGCAAAGGGACAATCCAATGGAGACGGGCGGGTGTGGTGTGTCCGGCTAGCCGTGTCGATAACGCCGGCCGTATTGTCCCCCGGCTTACCGTTTCTTATTGGTGCAATTTAAAACGAATAAATTATGTATAGGAGAAAGTTTGATAATCTTAATAGAAAGCTAGCACTTAAAAAGGAAAAGGCTTTAGACGCTGCAAGAAAGTCTCAAATTGAGTTCTACGTTGAGCTTACCAAAGAGCTATACAAGTCTAATAAATTAGATTGTAGTAGGGAATCTGATAAATGTAGGCGGAAACGTGTTAGTTACATGGCAAACAAATTGCGGCAATAGATCGTTTGTTTTTATTTGATTTTAAAGTTTGTGCCCTTTCGTACTATAGTGATATAGGACGGAAGGGCTTTTTTGTGCCTATATTTTACAAAATAATAGTATATGTATATGTTTTGCTTACACATAAAAGTGTTGAGGCGGTAAATTTTAAGCCTTAATTATAAATGTGTAAGTAAAATACTTTATTATGTATCATTTTGTATATATCTATATCCGTATGGACGGGTGAATTGCGTCCTTATGTATGGATTTGCGATTGAATCGATCCTAAAAGGTATATAATAGGCGGTACTTATTGTATATTTTTTATCTATATCTAGGCTTGTCTTCTCTTAGAGGTAGCTCTAGGGATTGATATATATTATGTTGTTGATACTCAATTGGTTGTATTATTTGAGTGTTGTTTTAAAATCGTGTTTACTTATTGTATATTTTTTATGGGTATATTTATATATTTCGTACTCATCTTGTTTTGTGGGTACATGGCGTTTGAGTTGGGGCGGTACGTTATAGCTACGGGCGACGCTCTGCCTATAATCATAGTTTCTTTATTGGTTTTATTATCAATACATTGTATTAGGCAAGTATATAAGGCAATCAAGAACAAAGACCTCGATATCCTAGACTGAATCAACGTTCCACGTGGAACAAAGTAGCGGAAGGTCTTGGGTTTTCGTGGGAATTTCGAGGGAGATTTGGGATTTGCGTGATGGGACACTTCCAAACAAGGAAAAACACCAACAAACAAGGAAAAGCCTTTCCAAACAAGGAAAAGCCTTTCCAAACAAGAAAAAACACCAACAAACAAGGAAAAACACCAACAAACAAGGAAAAGCCTTTCCAGACAAGGAAAAACACTTCCAAGCAAGGAAAAGCCTTTCCAAACAAGGAAAAACACCAACAAACAAGAAAAAACACCAACAAACAAGGAAAACCTTTCCAAACAAGGAAAAACCTTTCCAAACAAGAAAAAACACCAACAAACAAGGGAAACACCTTTCGAGCAAGGGAAACGCCTTTCAAGCAAGGGGTATCTTCCGATCAAATGTAAAAGTTTGCAAGTGGTAGGAGTTTCCGGTCAAGGCAAGGCGGTTGTGAGCGATGGCGGGTAGATATTGTTTATTGGTATGGGGCGATGCGGAGGAAACCAAGGGAAACGGGAGGCGGCGATGGCGTGGGGTAGGTCCCGCTGGTCGTCCGTCCCTGTTCTCCTTTGGCGTTAGTGTAATATTAAAAATCTGATAGTGATATGACGAAAGAAGAAGCAAGAAACGTATTTGGCGGTAGTATAGTAAATAATCTGCTGTCGCTAGGGGCTGAGCCTACCAACGTGGTAAGGCAAGACGGGTTGATAGAATGGAAAAGTGATGGATATATAGAGGTAGGAGGCGTACAGGTATGGGCTTACTATTACTTTGAGGATGGAGAGGACGTTGATAGGTGCGATTGGGAGGATCATATGGAGATAGAGATAGAGGAATGTTGGATTTAAAATCGGTTGATATGAGATTCATGTATTTAATGGAGCTTAGTGGAAAGGATATATACGTAGGCGACAAGAAGTGCAAGAGAGTAAAAATATATGTAGGCAGGCCGTTGAGGGATACGCCTAAAACCTATAAACGAATAGGCGGATTTGTAGCAAAAGAACTATCCAACGCTTATAACAGCGGTTGTGTTTCCATCTATGAAGCAAAGGATAAAACGCTCAGATATTCGGTTTATCGAGACGGTTGTTTCTATCCTTATTACGGGAAATTAGAGGTGGCAGAATAACACCAAGGGGAACGGGCGGCGGTGTCACGGCGTGGTAGGTCACGGGTGTCGGCTGCCGTTTTTTTTCTTTGGCGTGGTAATATAAAACACTAATAACATGGACGAGATTATGAAATTACAAGATGAAGCGCTGCTTTATCTACGGGATAATATTACGAGAGAAGAGGCGTATTATATCCTTACGAAAGAGAATGAAATGACGGAGGTTTTAATAGCTAAGAAGAAGGATGGAAGTAAACGTATCAAGATTCTTGATATGGAATATACTATCGAGAGGGACGATATGTTGCTGTTGTTCGATACTGATGGGATAATAGACGAATGTCTTTTAACATCCAGCCACATAGGGATAAACATGTATTTCCGTCGGCAAGATATTCGGGATATACTATCCAAGAAATTGGAGGTCATGGAATACCGGTATATAAAGATCCAGGTCGATAATATACCGGTAGTAGAGAAACGTCGTGTTATTCTGGATCTAACCGGGCATAGGGTGGATCGTAATGACCGTGATAAGATAGATTTTATGTTTGTTTATTATATGGCAAGATTATGCGTGTAAGAAGAATTGTAAAAGAGAAGGATGTTGTAAAGATATTGGTATTTGGGTGTGATAGGAAGCTTATTAAATCATCAATGGATTCTGGGTTTAGAAGCATGTCGGAGGTATTATCTTACGCTAATTGTATGGCAGGAGATAAGCTTGTAGATCATATTAGGGTATCGAACGAGAATCGTGGCTGGTGTGGATCGTATACTATATATGGTAGGGAGATAGATTAGTTTAATAGTGAACAATAAAGGAGGTGCGTATGAATAATGTTATAACAAACGCCGATGGTGTGAAAGTAAAAGTAAGGGTGTATGATTTGGGTGATAAAACGGCTGATAGATATACTATCGTGTGTGTAAGCGGTAAGAGTAATGATCATAATAATGTCCCGTATTACCCGATATTTAGTTGTAGCTCGAACCCGTTCCATCCTCAAGGAATAGCGATGTATGTAGGGGATTATTATCCGTGGAAGAGAAAGACATACGATTTCGGTAAAAGAGTTAAGGATCTAGCATCCTTACCAGAAGAGGTGATTAAGTACATAAAAATAATAACAACATGAACGAAATAGTTTACAACAATTACGATTTAGTGGCTTTTGAACAAGATGGAGAAGTGGTAGTGGCCGTAACATTTTACAGATATTACAAGAAGAAAGCTAAGGGCGAGGTTAATTATAGATGGAGAACCAGATGCCCGGAATTGGTGGATAAGATCGTAAAACACCGTACCAAGGTATTTACCGGTCAACTTATCCAGTTAGCGAAGGCGTATGGGGAGAAAAAGGTTATAAAATATCAAAAGGAGGAGGAAGAAGTATGTCAAGATACGATAGAGACGCTATAGAAATATATATACTAGATCATATAGATACTGATAATTACAAAAAGCAGTTTAGATATGATAGGGAGTATCTGGCTTTTATGCTTAACGTGTTTAAGGATGAGTATAAAGAACATATCAAAAGGGATGGGATTAAGAAAGCTTTCGAGGACTACATAATGAGCGTTCCGTCTATATTCAGGATTCATACAGCGGATTGCGATATCAGGTATTTATTACGTTCATGGGAAGTGGAGTTCGATGATGATGATGATGAGATATACATCTTGTACAAAAAGATAATAAGGGAGGTCTTCTTTAAGATGTGTAATGATATGAACATTAGATTTTAGTTTGTTAATATTGTGACCATGACCTTGGCGGGGCGGAAGGAATACCATGATCGTACGTGTGCGGATATGGTCCGGGGTCGGTTCCCGGCGCCTTGGCATAACTTAAATGTAAGTAGTATGGAAGATAATATTTTAAAAAGAGCGGCAGCGGAATTAAAAGAAGCCGGTTGCAGGGTTTTCGCATGGAAGGATGATACTTATAATAGAGGTTGGAGTAAGGGTGATTATATAATGTTGTATTACGCCTTCCCTGATTCACCCAACATCGGGTATCTGAGTCATGGGGAATATGGGATGAGCGTAGCGTATAGTAGGGCTTATATACCGAGCTGTGGAAGTGGATCGGGGTGTTGTGTCAAGGAGGAAGCTACGTTTGACCTTGAGACGGCACTGGATGTGCTAAACGAGCCATTACCTAGGTGGTGCAAGTCTTATGGGGTTTATCCAGAACAATATAAGGATATTGATAGATGGTACAATAGCGATAATTATAACAAAAAAATATTTAAGGAAATTTGATATGGAAGTAAAAGATTGGGAAAATCTGGTTTTGAATACAGAAGTAGGATCACATTGTTTTGTTACGCTGATTGATGATAAGGATATCAGTAGAGGTTATGCGCAAATCAGACGTGCGGAGCATTTCGGGTATAACATCTGTTTTACCCGGTTATATGGGAATAAATTCTATTTTGAAAAAATAGAAGAGGGCCGTACACAACAATATATCAATAGGAGAAAATAGAATGGTAATAGAGTTTGATTTTGAGATATACAAAAACGGAGATTACGATAAGGTATATCTACGTAACGGAAGAGAGGCAAGAGTATTATGTGATAATGGGAAGGGTGATCGCCCTATAGTCGTGATGATTGAGAACAATAACGTGGATGATTATATTATTCTACGTTATAACGAAACTGGCAGGAGGAGTATCAGTAGTCAATCGGGTCTCGATCTTATGTTATCGATAAAAGAACGGGAGCCAGAGTTGTGGGTTGTTGTTATATCTTACATGGATAATAAGGATAAGAGACAAAAGATGGTCTTACCTAATTTTTTCTCAAGGAATATAAGAGGAAATATATATCTTCAAGGAAGCTCTAAATCAAGTGTATCATATTATGTTGATAAGCTAGAAGAAGATGGGTGCTTCGATGAGCTATGCGAGAAGATAAGGGTAAAGAGAGATCGCATTTATAACATGGAAATAATATCACTATCAGATGACGAGACGGCAGTTTAACCAGTTGATAAATGATCTGGACGGTAAAAACCCGTTTATCGTGTTGCATAGGGATGCCGTTGCGCCTAAATACGTAGGCGTGGAGGTCTCGAAAGAAGGCGTGGTATACAACTACTCGGTTATAAGCATAAACGACGAGTATAAGCCTAAAAAGGCTCTTATTTCGAAGATATTGGGTATAGCTGATAATCTTAATAGCGATAAAGACTTAAAAGAGGATTGATTGGATGTATTTATGGCATGCGGCATCATATACGATATAATGCCGTGAATAACGTTGTATGAAGGATATGTATGGCAATATGATAGATAACGTATTTGTGTCTTGACATCATAATATTATGTCATTATATCCTCTTTTTGTATAAAAAAGATAACAAATAATATAAATATCTTGAATATGGATGAGATTAGTATAGGTAATAAAATCATGTTTCATGTTACTGGAAATCATAATATGGGATATACCAAAGGGAAGAAGTATGTCGGGACGGTATTAAGCCGGGATAGTCGATCACGCCTTCATGTGAGGGCGAAAGGCATGCCTAGAGCTTGTATTGATGAGCGGGATGTGGATAAGCTTATCGAGGAAAGTATGGATTTTGATATGGATGAGGTAATATCTAATCCAGTGGCGAGGGAGTTGTATAAGCTAATGAGTAAATATATTCGCACATTCGGATGGTTTCATGAGAGTATCAACGGCTATATCATATATGATTGTGTGATGATGGTCCGGAATTTAAATCACAATGTTATGTATGTGTTGCATGATCATGGATTCGAGACACGGTATATTGATAGTTGTTCTTGGTGGATGACTAATGAGAGGCTGATGTCCGAGGTAACATATGCGGAGGGGGATATTCATATAGTTGTTCATGAATGCATGGAGGATTATGTGGATAATGTGAGATTTGGAGAGGAGTTTTATAAAAACAAGGAAGTATGATAAGATACTTACTCGTAACGATGATGATAATGTTGACACCGCCAAAAGGGAGCGGTGGCTTGCCCCACGCCCCAAGGCCTGCCGTGGTAGAGGCACGGGTATGGGATAAGCTGGCGGCCGCCCTATCTTTCGTGGAGTCAAGGAATGACGATCGGGCGTATAACGCCACTTCCGGGGCTTTAGGAAGATGGCAAATGAAAAGGGTATACGTTGATGAGGTTAATAGGATATTGTGTCTTAAACGGGAGAAAAGGAAATATAGATACGAAGATCGAACGAATCCTGTCAAGGCTAGGGAAATGTTCGAGATATATCAATCTCACCACAATCCTAAAAAGGATATAGATCGGGCTATAAAGTTGCATAGGGGATTGCATTCTCCTATGTATGTTAAAGAGGTTAAACGTAAATTAAGGGAATAATATGAATCGTGAGGTATTAATAAATATCATTAATAGAGGTAGAATAAGGTTTATCCCAGTAAGAAGATGTTTCTTATGCAATGAATATGTAGGATATAAATTCGTTAGGATGTGTGATGGAAGTATGATACCGGTATTTTCTAGTGGATGTAGGTGTTGTGGCATAAATAATGGGACGCTATCAGAAAGGACTTGGGATGAAGTGCTTGATCTTGTCAAAACGGTACAAAATAAGCCTATGAATGAGAGAACGGAGGAAGATGAATTTATATTAAATAGTTTAATATAAGGAGGTATTGTATATGAAATGGGTGATAATAAAAGGCGTTAGATACCCTATCTCCGTGGTGTCAGCCTTCGCTGCGTATAGGGATCTAGTTATATTAAAAGAGGAGGAATTATGAAAGAGATTGTATTAAAACTGTATGAGTTTGATGAGCTGTCAAAAGACTCACAAGAAAGGATCATAGAGCGTGAGCGTTGGAATGTAATGGAGCAATGTATGGATGCTTATGACATAGACTATAAAAAGTCAATGGAAGCCTTTGAAGATCTGACAGATACTAAGGTTTATGGTTGGGAAGTTGGATACGAGAGATATGATTTTAGTTATGAGTTTAAATACAAAGATCCTATTTATGAACATCCTACAGATTATCATCGTGATATATTCCCTGATAATCTATGCGGCAAATTACTGTTCAGATATATCAACAACAATATTATGCCATATATTATCAAGGGCAAGTATTTCTCCACGTCAGGTAAATATATTGATGGGAAATACAAATACAGGCACAAGTATAGTAGGGTGATGTTTGACTATGGAGATAATTGCCCATTGACAGGGATGTGTTATGATTATTATCTCCTGAAACCTATAATTGATTATTACAATGTATGGTGTACTTATCCGGAGGATTTTTCTTTAGAGGATCTGATGAGGCAATGTTATGATAACTTCTTCAAGTCATGGCATGAGGAGTATGAGTATTGGGCTGATAATGAAGATGCGATACGTGAGGAGCTTCATCATAATCAGTACGAAAATCAACTTTATTATGAGAATGGGGATGTGTATGTTGGACAATTAAATGAAATAGCATGAAAACACAAGAAGAATATGCCCGTGAGATTGACGAGATTGTTCGTCGTGATGTAGAGAGTTGCCAGATTGACTGGTTTAAGATTGATAAGGAAATATTCATGCTTCCGGAAAACAAGAACAAGACATTTATTCTCGGAACACGAAAGACAGGATGTGATTTGTTGATACTGGGAGACACTAATTGTGATGAAAGTTATTTGGATGGGGTTTTTGGGTGTCTTGGTAATGAGAAATTCTATGTTTGCCAGCCAATATCTCTTTATGAGACAACACGAAATATCCAGGAAAGACCTGCCTTGTACGCTTTTAAAATAGCGACCGAGTATTTCAGGGCGCATGGAATGGTTCCCGTATTTGAAAATTCACATTGTAAATTGATGAGATTATGAATATAGAGATAATAAGATATAGGCTTCCAGTTTATTGGGCTTGCCCGTTAATCGATGATGATTACGCTGGATTAACGGATAAAGAATGTGAGGAAATCAAACACTTCTTGGAAGCAGCAGAAGGTTATCCGGTAGATGTAGATTGGGAAACACAAGGATTCTACAGTTATAATGACGCAGGAACACTCCCCGGAGAATGTGCGGATTTTATTTTTCACAAGTATAATGATTAAACTAAAATGATATGGAAACTGCAAACAAACTAATTTATAAGCAAACAAATTATTTTAAAGAAGACGGAGAGGAATATAGAATAATAGTCACTATATCTTTAGATGATGATTGTCATAACAATATATGTGACTGGGGCATAACGGCTGATATCAGACGAAAAAACAAATATGGAAGATATGAGGAGTATATGGGAGGTTGCTGTCACGGTGAAATTGCGAAGTATGTTCCAGAATTGGCAAAATTCATACCATTACATTGCTGTAACCATTATGGTGCTCCTATGTATCCGGTGGAAAATGGTACGTATTACATAAAGAATAGCGATAAGTTTGCAGCTATTGAATATTTACGTATATCAGACAAGGAATATTCCAAATTATCTGAAGCGGTAGACGATAAGATGTATTTCAAGTATCTGCTTTTCAATCTTGGGATTGTGGATAGATGGAAAAGAGAATCAGACGAGCTTCTTGTTGAACTTGAAGACCTGTGTGGAAAGAAATGGGTTAATCCATATAAGCTGGAAGAAGAAAAGTTTACCCTAATACTAACAGACAAGGAATGATCTTTTATTGAAGAGCGCATTGAAGCTGGGTATTATTCCATAGAAAATATAGAAAAACGCCGGGAAGAGACTCATAACACAAAGATGATGAAAGAGCGTGCCAAGATTTGTGAACTATATGACAAACAAATTAGAAAGGCAGAAGTTGGGAAGAAGATAATACTCTGTGTGTTTGATCATGGATTATCTGTTGATAATGTAATATATTATAATCATACGAACACGTTAGTCTTTAACTGGTGTGATCATATAGAAAAAATCACTAAAGAAAAGTTTGATGATTTCGTAAATAACGTAGATCGTTCCTGACTTCCGGAAGGAATTAAATTTGAGTTAAAGTAATTTTTAGTCTACACATAATCACTATCAGAAAAATGAACAAGATTATAGAAGATTACAAAAAGATAGTTGCCGGCAACAAAGCCGGCAAAAACATCTGCTTTATGTCAAGAGGAGAATACGCTGATCCGAAAATAGCGTACAAAGGTATCCTCATGAATTACTGGGATGTGTATGATTGTATGGATGAGGTAGAAGAACCGACAGATGATGATTGGTTAAACGCAGTAAGTAATTTGTTTGACTCATATACATATGATGTTGAGAATACGGATGTTGATAAATTCAAGATGTCGGATGTAATGAACGTATATCGTATTATTAATCTGTAGTTGTATAACAAAAAATATTGATATGAACAACTCTATGGTCGCTCACTTATGGGCAAATGAAAAGAAAGAATCCGGAAAAGGTAGTAATCTTTTCTTTGAAGGTAGAAGTATTTATTCTTATGGTTATCATTTTGAGGTTGGAAGAATCGTAAGAAATAAGTGTGGTGAAAAGGCGTATTTGCTTAACGATGAGTATTATTCTTCTTCTACCTGTAAACATCAACGTTGTGTTCGTAGTGCAATACCAACTGGTTCAAAGGTATTTTCTGTTGGATATAATATGTCTGATGATGGTAGCATGGCTTTTATCACCAGTCGATTGGAGCTTATCAAAGAGGTTATCGAGAAATACAAGAAGGTCAGAACAAGCCTGTCTTATAGGGATGTTTGGGGAGTATTTAGAAGTCTAATGGATTATATTGAGTTCTTTAATATGGGTACTCCCGAGAGCCTTCTTAAAAAGAGCGCAAACAACTGGATTGGAACTAAACATGCGTTATCTTATGAATCGGATAAGATTAAAAGTGAATATGTCCATGAGTTAAAGCGTGTGTTTGAGGTATTGCTAAATCATCAAGCGTTAGAAACTTTAGGGACGACCAATGTGATAGTAGATGAGATTTGTGGTGAAGGAACGTGGGCTGGGTATGTGGCCAGATGTCAGAGATGGAAAGATAGTCAGGCGAAAAAAGAGGCTTTAATTTTTGAAAAAAGAAGAAAAGAAAAAGAAGATCGCAAGAAAAAAATTGAAGAACAGATCGAGATGTGGAAGTCTGGCAAGATTCTGGAATTATATCTACATTATTATTATTTGGAGGATGACCAGCCTAACGTATGGCTTCGCATCAAGAATGGCATAATTGAGACTAGCAAGAATATCAAGATAGGACGAGCTGAGGCTGAGAGACTTTGGAAATTGATAAAGTCCTTCCATAATGGCAGTAAATTCCAACACGATATGGTATTGGATACAACCGGTCACAAATGGAAGATCAATAGCTATAAGAATGATATATTGGTTGCTGGATGTCACAGGATCGCATATAGCGAGATGGAAGGTGTTGCGAGACAATTAGGATGGGATTAAACAGATATCAACTAACATTTGAGAGCTATGGCGATCACTATCAGATTTACAGGAGAGACATCCAAGATGTCATGGGTGGCGTTACCGGTGGAGCCGGCGTATATGGGTAGGCGGTCGGGGAAGACAAGGCGCAGCCCTTGCTCGTTGGCTTGGTTGAGTAATAAAATAACATATAAATACGTAAGAAAATATGAGTATTAAAGAAGGAGATATGGTATCTATAAGACAGGATTTTATCAATCGATATAAAAATGTGCAAGAATCCATCATAAAGGCAATGGATAAGGCATTGGAGCGGGCAATAGGGAACAAGGTAATAGATTTCGAGAAGTGTGAAGACAATTATTTGGACGTCTATCCTCTTATTGGGGCGGTCTTACAGAAGGAGGTAAGGAGAGTACTTGGCGAAAATGCGAATAAGGATATATACCGGAATATGAAAATAAAGGCGACCAAGTACAGAAATGATTACAGGGTATGGTTAGACTATGCCGGGGATTACAGAAACGAAAATATAGAATAACATGAAATATCAAAATTTTATATGTCCTTATGAGCTTGCGCTAAAGTTGCATGAGTTGGGCGTAAATTCGGAGTCGGAATTTTATTTTGTGAAAGAGATGAAAGGAGGGGGAACCCAGATAGATTCAGTTACGCAAAATACAATGAGGTATTCATATAGAAAAGAAGGAGACCTCATACCGGCTTATATGAGTCATGAACTTGGAGAGATACTACCAAGTATGATAAATATCAGTAAATCAAAAATATGGGATGACTGGTTGCAGTTGACACAGTATTTCCCGAATAGGGATAGTAGATATTACGAAGCTGCCTATGTTCGTTACAATGCCTACGATTCGCCAACAGAAGTGTATAGCGGATTTGGGGAAACAGAGGCGGAGTCAAGGGCGATGCTTCTCTTTGATTTGTTGGAAAAGAAGATATTGACACCTGATGGTTTGAATTTAAAGGAAGTGGATAGGAGAAAGGAATATGAGAACGAATTTGAATAGTACAAGTATGAGAAACACATGTCCAAAATTCCCGCTTTTCGGTGCGAATTATCCAGACGCGACTTGCATAGATGGCATATTGTATGATCTGGATAATGTAGGTGATGATGGTGTTCTAATCAAGCCATTGGAAGAGATCCCATGCCCATTCTGCCGAACAGAGGAGTTTATCAGATACGATCCATTCAATAAAGAGTATAGCATGGATAGTGAAGAGGATATAAGAGATTGGTATATGAGCTATATTAATGAAGGTAATTATATACCAGTTTACACCATCGGCAGAAAATTGTAATCAGCTATCG
>ERZ824480.2606-NODE-2606-length-13327-cov-30.634494_pt1 | contig 13327 bp, 9 predicted proteins | sample MGYA00519861_ERZ824480 | MGnify/ENA primary metagenome ERZ824480 (study PRJEB31778, sample SAMEA3449152) | human gut metagenome | biome: human gut; feature: human-associated habitat; material: faeces | place: United Kingdom | collected 2010/2012 ... | reverse complement strand
TTTCTTGGTATGATAACGAGAACAGCTACACATCTCAGATGGTTCGTACAATCAAGTACTTCTCAGAGTTAGCTTAATTCTTGTATCCACAAGAACATTATATCTCAAGACTACTCAAGGGGCGCGGTCTTAATTGAACCGCGCCTCTTTTTTAAAGCATGGCTATTTCTTTTGAATATCTGTGAATTGTAGAATTAATTATATTTTTTAATATGCACAATATGGCGTGGCCACATGGCTTATGCCTTGAAATAAGGGAGGACATATTATGTCATTAAACAAGAAATCAATTGATGATATCAACGTAAAAGGCAAGAGAGTTCTCGTTAGATGTGACTTCAACGTGCCACTTAAGGACGGAAAAATCACAGATGAGAACCGTATCAACGGAGCTCTTCCAACAATCCAGAAATTAATCAAGGACGGTGGAAAGGTTATCCTTTGCTCACACCTTGGAAAAGTTAAAAACGGACCAAACGAGGGTGAGTCACTTGCTCCTGTAGCTGCAGCTCTTGAGGCTAAGCTTGGACAGAAGGTTACATTTGTAGCTGACTACAACGTAACAGGAGAGGCTGCAACAAAGGCTGTTTCAGAGATGAAAGAGGGAGATGTAGTTCTTCTTCAGAATACACGTTTCAGAGGCAAAGAGGAGACAAAGCCACAGGAAGCCGGAGATGCATTCGCAAAAGAGCTTGCTGACCTTGCTGATGTATATGTATGTGACGCTTTCGGTTCTGCTCACAGAGCACATGCTTCTGTAGCAGGTGTTACAAAGTTCATCACAGCTAAGGGTGGAGAGAATGTTGTTGGATACCTTATGCAGAAGGAAATTGACTTCCTTGGCAAGGCAGTAGAGAATCCTGTACGTCCTTTCGTAGCTATTCTTGGTGGAGCTAAAGTAGCTGACAAGCTCAATGTTATCGACAACCTCCTTGAGAAGGCTGATACACTTATCATCGGTGGTGGAATGGCATACACATTCCTTAAAGCACAGGGCTATGAGATTGGTATCTCAATGCTTGATGAGACAAAGATTGATTACTGTAAAGAGATGCTTGCAAAAGCAGAGAAACTTGGAAAGAAGATTCTTCTTCCTGTTGATGCAGTTACAATCAAGGATTTCCCAAATCCAATCGATGCTCCTGTAGAGACAGAGACATATGATTATGATAAGATGCCTGCAGACCGTGAGGGCTGTGATATCGGACCTAAGACACGTGAGCTTTTCGCTGACGCTGTTGCATCAGCTAAGACTGTTGTATGGAACGGACCAATGGGTGTATTTGAGAACCCAACACTTGCAGCAGGTACACTTGCAGTAGCAGAGGCACTTGCTAAATCAGATGCTATCACAATCATCGGTGGTGGAGATTCAGCTGCAGCAGTTAACCAGATGGGACTTGGCGACAAGATGAGCCACATCTCAACAGGTGGCGGTGCTTCCCTTGAGTTCCTTGAGGGCAAGGAGCTTCCTGGCGTAGCTTGTGCTGATGATAAATAAGCCGAAAGCAACTTAATGAAATCGAGCCGCAGGCGATGATTGAATTTAGTGCGAGGCTGTTCTTTGAGATTAGTGAAACCGAGCTGTAGGCGAAGGTTGAACTTAGCGAAAAGAACTACCACAATAAATAATTGTATATAAATACAAGGAGACATAAAAATGGCAAGAAAGAAAATTGTAGCCGGCAACTGGAAGATGAACATGACTCCAAGCCAGGCTGTTAAATTAGTAGAAGAGTTAAAACCACTCGTAGTTTCAGATGATGTTGAGGTTGTTTACTGTGTACCTGCAATCGACATCGTACCTGTTGTAGAAGCATTAAAGGGTACAAATGTTGCTGTTGGAGCAGAGAATATGTACTTCGAGGAGAAGGGTGCTTACACAGGAGAAATCTCAGCAGAGATGCTTCTTGATGCAGGTGTTAAGTATGTTATCATCGGACATTCAGAGAGAAGAGATTACTTCAAAGAGGATGACGCACTTCTCAACAAGAAGGTAAAGAAGGCTATCGAGGCTGGACTTACACCAATCCTTTGCTGTGGTGAGACACTTGAGCAGAGAGAGAGCGGTGTTACACTTGACTGGATCAGACTTCAGATTAAGTCAGATCTCGCAGGTGTTGCTGCATCAGATGTTGCAAACATGGTTATCGCTTACGAGCCAATCTGGGCAATTGGAACAGGAAAGACAGCTACTTCTGACCAGGCTCAGGAGGTCTGCGGTGCAATCCGTGAGTGTGTAGCAGAGATCTATGATCAGGCTACAGCAGATTCAGTTCGTATCCAGTACGGCGGATCTGTAAATGCAGGAAATGCAGCAGAGCTTTTTGCAAAGCCTGACATCGACGGTGGATTAGTTGGTGGCGCTTCACTCAAGGCTGATTTTGGAAAGATCGTAAACTACAAGTAATTATTAAATCATAATTTAATATTTGATTTGACAATCACAATAACTAAATGTCACTAAATTCACCAGCTTAGCTGCATTTAGTGGCATTTATTATGTAATGAAATTTTTTGCGGGCTTGCATATGTCACTGTAATAGAGCATTTTGCAAGCCTCATATGAAGAATAGAGGAAATATAAATGAGTAAGAAACCGGTAGTATTAATGGTACTTGATGGTTACGGCTTAAGTGACCACAAAGAGGGAAATGCCATAGCTATGGCAAATACCCCTGTTATGGATAAATTGATGGCAGAGTGTCCTTTTGTAAAGGGCGCAGCTTCAGGTCTTGCAGTTGGACTTCCTGACGGACAGATGGGAAACTCTGAGGTAGGACATATGAATATCGGCGCAGGCCGTATCATATATCAGGATCTTACAAGAATCACAAAGGCAATTGCTGATGGTGATTTCTTCAAGAACAAGGTATTACTTTCTGCAATCGAAAACTGCAAGAAGAATGACTCCGATCTGCATCTTTGGGGACTTCTTTCAGACGGTGGAGTTCACAGCCATATCGAGCATCTTTACGGACTTCTTGAGCTTTGCAAGAAAGAGAATTTTGACAGAGTATATGTACACGCATTCCTTGATGGTCGTGATACACCTCCTGCATCAGGCAAGGACTACATCGAGCAGCTTCTCGCCAAGATGAAGGAAATCGGTGTAGGAAAGATTGCATCTCTTTCGGGACGTTACTATGCAATGGACAGAGATAACAACTGGGATCGTGTGCAGAAGGCTTATGATTCACTCACTAAGGGTGAAGGCGTAAAAGCTACATGCCCTGTAAAGGCTATGGAGGAGTCATACGCAAACGATGTTACAGATGAGTTCGTGCTTCCTACAGTTATCACAAACGAGGATGGCACACCGGTATCTGTTGTAAAGGACAATGATTCTGTTATCTTCTTCAACTTCCGTCCTGACCGTGCTCGTGAGATGACAAGAGCATTTTGCGATGATAAGTTTACCGGCTTTGAGCGCCCATTCCTTAAGACAACATTTGTATGCTTCAAGGATTATGACGAGTCAATTCCTAACAAGCTTATCGCTTTTGAGAAGGAAGAAATCCAGAATACATTTGGTGAGTATCTTGCAGCAAATGGTAAGAAACAGCTTCGTCTCGCAGAGACAGAGAAGTATGCACACGTAACCTTTTTCTTTAATGGTGGAGTAGAAGAGCCGAATATCGATGAGGCACGTCTTCTTGTAAACAGTCCTAAGGACGTTGCAACATATGACTTAAAGCCTGAGATGAGCGCTCCTGAGGTTGGAATGGATCTTGTTGAGGCTATCAAGTCAGATAAGTATGATGTTATTATCATCAACTTTGCTAACCCTGACATGGTTGGACATACAGGTGTGATTCCGGCTGCTGTAAAGGCTGTTGAGAGAGTTGATTCACTCGTAGGTGATGCAGTGCAGGCAATCAAGGATGTGGATGGAGTATTATTCATCTGTGCTGACCACGGAAACGCAGAGAAGATGATTGATTATGAGACAGGAAAACCTCATACAGCTCATACAACCAATCCTGTTCCTTTCATTCTTGTAAATGCTGACCCTTCTTACAAGCTTCGTGAGGGCGGATGTCTTGCAGATATCGCTCCAACACTGCTTGAGATTATGGGACTTCCACAGCCAAAAGAGATGACAGGAAAGTCACTTATCGTTAAATAAAATCTGTATTATATAAGCTCCGGCGCAGACAAAGGGTTTGAACCGGAGCTTTTGTTTTGATATATTAAAGATATAATAATAAATATAAGAATTGCTTATAAATAGCGTAAAATTATTTAAAAAAACTTATAATATACGTTGACTTTACAAATTGAGCTGGTATATAATTTAAGGGTAGCATTTGATTTGTAAAATAAATTACACATAAGATGGAGGACAATCATGCAGGAATTTAAACCATTCAAAGAAGGAAAAGTAAGAGAAGTATATGATAACGGGGACAGCCTTATTATGGTCGCAACAGATCGTATTTCCGCTTTTGACCATATTTTAAAGAATAAGATTACAGACAAGGGAGCCATCCTCACACAGATGTCTAAGTTCTGGTTTGAATTCACAAAGGATGTCGTTCCTAACCATATGATTTCAGTAGACGCAAAGGATATGCCGGAGTTCTTCAGTCAGGACAGATTCAACGGAAACAGCATGCTCTGCAAGAAGCTTGAGATGCTTCCAATCGAGTGTATAGTTCGTGGATATATCACAGGAAGCGGCTGGGCAAGCTACCAGGAGAACGGTACAGTCTGCGGAATCAGACTTCCGGAGGGACTTGTTGAGTCTGATAAGCTCCCTGAGCCTATTTATACACCATCTACCAAGGCTGATCTTGGAGATCATGATGAGAATATCTCATTCGAAAAATCAGTAGAAGTATTAGAGAAGATTTATCCTGAGAAGGGCAGAGAGTACGCAGAGAAGATTCGCGATTATACAATTGCTCTTTACAAGAAATGTGCAGAGTATGCTCTTACAAAGGGCATCATCATCGCAGATACCAAGTTTGAGTTTGGCTTAAATGAGCAGGGTGAGGTAGTGCTTGCCGATGAGATGCTCACACCTGACAGCTCACGCTTCTGGCCACTTGATGGATATAAGCCTGGACAGGGACAGCCTTCATTTGACAAGCAGTATGTAAGAGACTGGCTCAAGGCAAATCCGGACAATGACCTTCTTTTACCTGATGAGGTTGTTGTGAAGACTGTAGAGAAATATAAAGAGGCATTTGAGCTTCTTACAGGAAGCAAATTCAGCCGCTAATATATTATTTATTCCGCGTTACTATTTCGCAATTATAAACGGAGATATTATGAACCAGGACAATAACATAAATCAGTATATAAATACTAGTATAGATACAAAAAGTCATACCGGTACAAAATTAGAAAGGTGTTCTGATATTGACGAGCATAACCATGTATTTGATGAGCTTCATGAGGAGTGTGGTGTGTTCGGCATGTATGATTTTGATGGAGGAAATGTCGCATCTACTATCTATTATGGTCTTTTTGCGCTTCAGCACAGAGGACAGGAAAGCTGTGGTATTGCAGTGAGTGATACACACGGACCAAAGGGAAAGGTGACCACACACAAGGGTATGGGCCTTGTAAATGAGGTATTTACTCCTGATATCTTAGAGCCTATGAAGGGTGATATCGGAGTGGGACATGTGCGCTATTCAACAGCAGGCTCATCAACACGTGAGAATGCACAGCCTCTCGTATTAAATTATGTCAAGGGCACACTTGCCATGGCACATAATGGAAACCTCATTAATGCAAAGGAGCTTCGCAAGGAGCTTGAGTATACAGGAGCAATTTTCCAAACCACAATCGACTCTGAGGTTATAGCTTATCATATCGCCAGAGAACGTCTTAACTCAAAAACAGCGGAGGAGGCGGTCAGACGTGCCTGCCAGAAGCTTAAGGGAGCCTATGCGCTTGTTGTCGAGAGCCCGAGAAAGCTTATTGCAGCCAGAGACCCATTTGGTTTTAAGCCTCTTTGCATTGGAAAGAGAGACAATGCATATATCGTTACATCTGAGACCTGTGCGCTTGATACAATCGGTGCAGAGTTTGTCAGGGATATAGAGCCGGGAGAGGTTATCACCATCACTCCTGAAAAGGGCATTGAGTCTGATATGACTATGGCACTTGCCCCTGAAAAACAGGCCAGATGCGTGTTTGAATACATTTATTTCGCAAGACCTGACAGCCATATTGATGGAGTAAGCGTGTATGGCAGCCGTATCAAGGCTGGCAGATTCCTTGCAATGGATTCACCGGTTGAGGCTGATATCGTGACAGGAGTACCAGAGTCAGGAAATGCCGCTGCTCTTGGTTATTCACTTGAGTCGGGCATTCCATATGGCACAGCATTTGTCAAGAACGGTTATGTCGGCAGGACATTTATCAAGCCTAAGCAGTCAAGCCGTGAATCAAGCGTGCAGATAAAGCTCAATGTATTAAAGGAGGCTGTTAAGGGCAAGAGAGTTGTTATGATCGATGATTCAATTGTGCGAGGAACAACCTCAGACAGAATAGTGCGTATGTTAAGAGAGGCGGGGGCCACAGAGGTGCATGTGCGCATCAGTTCACCGCCATTCTTATGGCCTTGCTATTTCGGTACAGATATTCCTGCAAGAGAGCAGCTTATCGCTTACAACAGGACTATTGAGGATATCAGACAGATTATAGGTGCAGATTCTTTAGGCTACCTTGGAATTGACAGACTTCATGAGATGGTAGAGGGACTGCCAATCTGCATGGGCTGTTTCACAGGAAAATATCCGATGGAGCCACCGAAGGATGATATCAGAGGCGAGTATTTTGATAAAGAAATAGACCTCGAGAGAAAAATGCTTAATCGCTAATAAAGGAGAGAATATGAGTACAGACAGATACACAAGTCCTCTTTCTGAGCGCTATGCCAGCAAAGAGATGCAGTATATTTTTTCGCAGGATATGAAATTTACCACTTGGAGAAAGCTCTGGATTGCTCTTGCAGAGACTGAGATGGAGCTTGGGCTTTCACAGGATGGCAAGCCGGTTATCACACAGGAACAGATTGATGAATTAAAGGCACATGTGGATGACATCAATTATGACGTGGCAAAGGAGCGTGAGAAGCTTGTGCGTCACGATGTAATGAGCCATGTCTATGCATATGGACAGCAGTGCCCTAAGGCAGCAGGAATTATACATCTTGGAGCAACCTCATGCTATGTAGGTGACAATACAGATATTATCATCATGAATGAAGCATTAAAGCTTGTTCACAAAAAGCTTATAAGTGTTATTGCAGAGCTTGCAAACTTTGCTGATAAGTATAAGAATCAGCCAACTCTTGCATTTACACATTTCCAGCCGGCACAGCCGACAACAGTTGGAAAGCGTGCCACACTGTGGCTGAATGAGTTTATGCTGGATCTCGAGGATTTAGAGTATGTGCAGGGCACATTAAAGCTCCTTGGCTCAAAGGGCACTACAGGAACACAGGCCAGCTTCCTTGAGCTCTTCGACGGAGACAATGAGACAATAGACAAGATAGATCCGATGATCGCAAAGAAGATGGGCTTTAAGGATTGTTATCCGGTGTCTGGCCAGACATATTCCCGTAAGGTAGATACAAGAGTAGTAAATGTGCTCGCAGGCATCGCTGCATCAGCTACAAAGATGTCAAACGACATCAGACTGCTCCAGCATCTTAAGGAAGTAGAGGAGCCGTTTGAGAAGAACCAGATTGGCTCATCAGCCATGGCATATAAGAGAAATCCTATGAGAAGTGAGAGAATAGCATCTCTTTCAAGATATGTTCTTGCAGATGTAATGAATCCTGCAATTACCTCGGCTACACAGTGGTTTGAGAGAACACTTGACGATTCAGCAAACAAGCGTCTTTCAATACCTGAGGGCTTCCTTGCAATAGACGGAATACTTGACCTCTGCCTCAATGTGGTGGATGGACTGGTAGTATATCCAAAGGTTATTGAAAAGCACTTTATGGCAGAGATACCATTCATGGCAACAGAGAACATCATGATGGATGCTGTAAAGAACGGTGGAAATCGTCAGGAGCTCCATGAGAAGATCAGACAGCTCTCAATGCAGGCAGGAAAGACAGTAAAGGAAGAGGGAAAAGAAAATAACCTCGTGGACTTAATCGCTGCAGATCCTGCATTCGGATTGACAAAAGCTGATATCGAAAAGAACCTTAAGCCTGAGCTTTATGTGGGACGTGCACCTCGTCAGGTAGATGTATATCTGCGTGATGTAGTTAATCCGGTGCTTGAAGCGCATAAGGATGAGAGTGGAGTAAAGGCAGAGATTAACGTATAATATCGAAAGTATAGATAACGGTAATTTGCTTGTGTTAACATATTTATCTAAATGAAAAGCCCCGGTATATAAATCTGTTTCAAGGTTTATATGCCGGGGTTTTATATATCCGTCAAGTATCATTTTCCTCGAAAGCTGTATATCTCATCCCATACCTTTTCGCATGCACTAAGCAAAAGGCATGATAATATCATAATGTATTTTCTTGTAAAATAAAATGGAAAAATGTATAATATTAAAAAATGGTTTAGATTATCAAAAGAAGAGAGTAAAAAGAAAGGATACTAGTGATGAAAAAATTTTTTAATGAATTCAAAAAGTTTATCAGCAGAGGGAATGTCATGGATATGGCAGTTGGAATTATCATAGGTGGTGCATTTACCAGCATAGTCACATCCTTGGTCAATGACATTATAAACCCTATACTTGGAGTGTTTGGCGGCATGAATTTTGACCAGCTCTCGGTAAAGCTCTTTGGAGAAGCTACATTGTATTATGGAAAGTTTCTTACCGCAGTAGTCAATTTCCTTATCATGGCACTCATCGTATTCTGCATTGTAAAGGCTATGAATGCGGCAGGAGAGAGATTTGGACACAAAGAGGAAAAAGAGCCGGACACAAAGGAGTGCCCATACTGTAAGAGCAAGATAGCCATTGCGGCAACAAGATGCCCGAATTGTACATCAATGATTGGTACAGCAGATGAAAGCGAAAAATAGCGATACATTTATTGCGTGAAACTAATAAAATCCATTGCATAAAGTGTGAAAATCTGTTACATACAGTATAAAACTCTTGACTGTGCAATAAAAACGTAGTATATTAGTTCTGTTATTTAGAATTGAAATTAGGAGGTCTTATCGTGGCAACTTTAAAAATTGTTTTATCGGTATTATTTATAATCGTCAGTTTAGTAATTACTATAGTTATTCTTTTCCAGGAGGGTAAGTCAGCAGGACTTGGCACTATTGCCGGAGTTGCTGATACATATTGGGGCAAGAACAAGGGACGTTCAAAGGAAGGACGTCTGGTTAAAGCAACAATTGTATGTGTTGTTCTTTTCTTTATTATATCAATTGTCTTAAATATGGGAATATGGTAAATACTTAGACTGTCGAGAAATCGGCAGTCTTTTTTATCGCATCAACATCCAGATGATGAAATTCGAGGTTTTCGTTGCAGGTTGATGTGATATAAAATCAACATTCATAGGATGAAAATGTCAATGGTGGAAATTTTATTTAAAGCCTGTGCATTTGAAATCAGATGGGGCAACGAAAAGGAGAGATAATGAGTAATATAGATAAATATGAAACACGAAAAAAGATGGTCTATGACTTTATGTGTGATGACATGTATGTTCCGATGAAAATCAAGGAACTTTGCATAGTACTCGGAGTAAAAAAAGAGGACAGACCACAGCTTGAACAGATTCTTTTGGATTTGCAGGCAGAGGGAAGGATAACACTCTCAAAGCGCGGGAAATACTCAAAGTCGGAAATCAAAAAGACAGTCGGCGTATTCACAGCGCATCAAAGGGGATTTGGATTTGTCACTGTGGAGGGAGAGCCTGATGATATTTTTATCCCTGCAGAGTATGTAAATGGTGCGATGCACATGGACACTGTTGAGATTACAATCTCACCTGTCACAACAGGACGCCGCAAGGAGGGAAAGGTTGTTTCCGTCATAGAGCGAGGCATGAAGCAGGTAGTCTGCACCTATGAGGCAAGTGATAATTTTGGCTTTGCAGTGCCTGACAATACCAGATTTGGCACAGATATTTTCATACCAAAGGAACGCTCAAAGGGTGCTATGTCGGGGCATAAGGTAGTGGTTGAAATCACAAGCTATGGTAAAAAGGGCAAAAAGCCGGAGGGCAAGGTTGTTGAAATAATCGGACATATAGATGACCCGGGTACAGATATTCTTTCTATAGTAAAGGCTTATGATCTGCCGGTGGATTTTTCGGAGAAAATCATGCATCAGGTGCAGAATGTGGCAAAGGATGTGACACCTGCGGATATGGCCGGCAGGATGGATTTGCGCGACTGGAGGATGGTCACGATAGACGGAGAAGATGCAAAGGATCTTGATGATGCCGTGTCTTTATACATGGATGGCGACAATTATGTACTTGGAGTACACATAGCAGATGTGTCGAATTATGTGCAGGAGCACAGTGCTCTTGATGTGGAGGCACTTAAGAGAGGAACATCGGTTTATCTTGTAGACAGAGTAATTCCAATGCTTCCAAGAGAGCTTTCAAATGGCATATGCTCCTTGAATGAGGGATGTGACAGGCTGGCTCTTTCATGCATTATGACAATAAATAAAAAGGGTGAAGTTATCGATCATAAGATTGCAGAGACAGTCATAAAGACAAACCGCAGGATGACATACACAAATGTAAAAAAGATTCTTGCAGATAAGGATGCCGCTGTGATGGAAGAATATAAGGAGCTTGTGCCTATGTTTGAAAAAATGGCAGAGCTTGCAGCAATTCTACGCAAAAAGAGAATGAAACGAGGTTCTATAGACTTTGACTTTCCGGAGACTAAAGTCGTGCTCGATGAAGATGGTCATCCGATAGATATAAAGCCGTATGACAGAAATGTGGCAACAAAGCTCATTGAGGATTTTATGCTTATAGCAAATGAAACTGTGGCTGAGGATTATTTCTGGCAGGAAATACCTTTTGTATACAGAACACACGACAAGCCGGACTCAGAAAAAATCGCAAAGCTTTCCACATTTATCAATAATTTTGGCTATACGCTTCATATTGGAGCTGATGAGGTACACCCAAAGGAGCTCCAGAAGCTTTTGATGAAGGTGGATGGCACAGATGAAGAATCCCTGATAAGCAGACTGACACTGCGCTCTATGAAACAGGCACGATATACAACAGCATGTACAGGACATTTTGGACTGGCGGCAAATTATTATTGTCACTTTACATCACCAATCCGCAGATATCCTGATTTGCAGATACACCGTATCATCAAGGAAAATATCCGCGGCAGGATGAATGATAACCGAAGGGAGCACTATGAGTCTATACTCGATGCTGTTGCAAAGCAGGCAAGTGAGACCGAACGACGTGCAGAAGAGGCAGAGCGTGAAACGGTCAAGCTTAAAAAATGTGAATACATGTCAAATCATATTGGTGAATGCTTTGAAGGAGTTATATCAGGTGTCACGGAGTGGGGCTTTTTCGTGGAGCTTCCAAATACAGTTGAGGGACTTGTGCGCGTGACAGACCTGACAGATGATTTCTATGAGTTTTACGAGGATACCTATGAGCTAGCCGGTTCAGCCACCAATAAGAGATACAAGCTTGGACAAAAAATCAAGGTTGTTGTGGACAGTACTGACAAAATTATGCGTACAATTGATTTTAAACCGGCGGAATAATATGACAATAATGACGAAATTTTTTTATGATATTAAAAATACTTATTTGATTATCTGTTATTTGTCGGTCGCTGTGCGATAGATTTATTGAAAAAGATGTCATAATATATTATATAGTGTAAATAAACAGAAATGTGAACCAGCGGTTTACAATAATTTGCGTTTTAGATATTGGCAATTGTAAAAAAATGTGTTAGTATTGTAAAGCAGTTTGAGGAAAGGAGATACCGACATGGCTAAGGAACCAAAGAAATTAATAGCCAACAACAAAAAGGTCTATCACGATTACTTTTTGCTTGAGAAATACGAAGCCGGTATTTCACTTGCAGGAACTGAGGTGAAGTCACTTCGAATGGGAAAGGGCAGCATAAAGGAGTCATTCATCCGTATTGAGAACGGTGAGATTATCCTGTATGGCATGCATATTACACCATATGAGAAGGGAAATATCTTCAACAAGGATCCACTCAGACCTAAAAAGCTTTTGCTCCACAAGAAGGAAATCGAGAAGCTTTCATCAAAGATGAAGGAAAAGGGTTTCACAATTGTGCCTGTGGAGGTATACTTTAAGGGGAGTCTGGTCAAAGTAGAGATAGCACTTGCCAAAGGTAAGAAGCTTTATGATAAGAGAGCAGACATAGCCAAGAAGGATCAAAAGCGAGAGGCGCAGAGAGATTTCAAAATCAGAAATCTTGGTTAGCAAAAAATTAAATATGGGCTAGTAAAGGTTTCGACGGGGCCCACAAGGTCCGGTGGACCTTGGCTTTGGGCGGACCGAAGCGGAGCGGAGAACATGGAGCGTAGCTGCATGTACCCCGCAAAAAAAATTGAATATGGGCTAGTAAAGGTTTCGACGGGGCCCACAAGGTCCAGTGGACCTTGGCTTTGGGCGGACCGAAGCGGAGCGGAGAACATGGAGCGTAGCTGCATGTACCCCGCAAAAAAATTGAATATGGGCTAGTAAAGGTTTCGACGGGGTACATGCAGCTGGAGAAGCGAGTCGTATGGCGATGCGTTAAATGGCCAAATTAAAATTAAACGCTGAAGATAATTTAGCATACGCTGCCTAATGGCAGCAGTCTGACCTAGAGCACTCACACTTTAGGATCCAGGCTTCGACTATGTGAGAAACGACGTTGGCAAAGCTTTGAGCCATCGGGCGTATCATGAAGCTACTGAAACTACAAGGTTGTTTGTTATCGTGTGGCAGAGGGAATGTTAAATAATAAACTACACTCGTAGAAGGACAGGGAATTGTATTTCGGACACGGGTTCGACTCCCGTCTAGTCCACTAAAAGGCGGTTTGTGATAAAACCGCCTTTTTTCTTGCCTGATTTCCTACAGCAGAAAGTGCAGTTAATAAATCATTTAAGGAGTCAGTAAAATTGTTATTTCAGGTTGTCGAAAACATCGTAAAAACGCGGGATGTATCGTATTTGAAAAATTAATTTAAAAAAAATGTAAAAAAGTGTTGACAAGTATGGAATAGGGTGATATTATATCGAAGTCGCTTCGGTGAGGCAACAAAAACGAAACGGCAAAACAGCATATCGGGGTGTGGCTCAGCTTGGCTAGAGCGCCTGGTTTGGGACCAGGAGGTCGCAG
>ERZ824480.2600-NODE-2600-length-13345-cov-2.714597_pt1 | contig 13345 bp, 17 predicted proteins | sample MGYA00519861_ERZ824480 | MGnify/ENA primary metagenome ERZ824480 (study PRJEB31778, sample SAMEA3449152) | human gut metagenome | biome: human gut; feature: human-associated habitat; material: faeces | place: United Kingdom | collected 2010/2012 ... | reverse complement strand
GGTAATGAGTAGAAACTGGAATGGGATATGAAGGAATCAAATTTGTTAGCAATTGCGCTCTTTTCAATTGCATGATAAATCTTCAGGATTTGAATCTTTCTGGAAATGCAATTGATTCTAAATGTTTTGTTATGCTTATCAAGTCGATTGAACGGGGTGGTTTCCCCAAATTGAGTCATCTCGATGTTAGAGGTAGTTGAAATTGAAATTGCCTGATTCTCTAGATAACAAGATTGGAGATGATGGTTGTAACTACTTGTTGACAACATTGGCACGATGTCAATTAGGTGAGGTCAATAGGATTGACATGGGAAGTATGATAAATTGATATGATTTGACATAGATAACAATATTAGCAAGGAAATGATGGATACTTGTTCTCAGGTATTATTTGGGCAAACACAGTTAAATGTTTCATTTAGCTAAGTGCAGTTATCATTGAGTGTTTGTTCTTGAACACACGAATTCTTAGTACCACTTCTTCCTCTTTGTGTCTCTGATAGATTTCATGCATTCTTGTTCCTGAAGCTTGATAAAACCGTGTTGATAGAATTGTGGAAACTGTACAAGGAACGATCCTCTTCCCCTTTTCTACCTTTTATTTCGAAGCTCGGTTTTGAGGAATATGAAGTGGTTAAGACCCACTATTCTCAAACTTAACAATACTCATGCCTTTCCTTCGCTTTATCGAGGGTTTTCTGATACTCGAGTATGGAGTTCTAGAAGGCTTTGATGATCTAGTTGCTTGCTAGAAACATCCCAAATCCATCTGCCGCTACAATTTTCCCCGGAGATTTAGTTGTTTGTGAACATCCTTGGGAAACTGGAAAACTGTTAGTTCGTCGTGTTAGATATGTCTCACAAGTGGGAACTACCAAAAAGAACTCTGTATTCTGGGTAGCTTCCGAAACACTCCATGGAGGTATCGATAGCAGGGTTTTTGGTCCTATCCCTATGTCATCGATCCTTGGCCGCGCAATCTACTATTACAATAGTGCTTCGGTCATGTGTACTGAGTCTTCTTTATTTGTAGAATCACGGACCTGTCCACAACAATGAACAAGCTTTGCGCTATGACAGTGAATTCATTTCGAATGGAAAACAATTTTTCATCTAATATCGCGCTCTTTCTCTTTTCTGTTTGTATCTGTGATTGTGTTTATTATTAACACTTTCAAGTACTTGCATTTTGTTTTCTGAATCTCACAAATGGGAGTTGAGGAAGCAATTCTAGATGTGGAGAGGTAGGATGTACTTATTTAAGTTGAATTATAGTGTGCTAGTGTTTTCTCCTCTAGGCTTCCTCTGTCGATTATTAATGATTTATGTATTCCAAACAGATGGTATCTATGGTCAATTGTTTGCTGTTTTCATTATCAATGTAATAGCAAGGCAGGGTGTGTTGTGTTATCAGAATATAGTTTTATTCTTGGTATTTTGAGTACTATTCGGTCAACTCCTTGCAATAGTTCTCTGTTGAAGGGTTTATCGACGGGTTTCTGTGGTTGTGCTTCCACGTTTGGAACATTAATCACATTGGCATCGTATCAATTTGTATTAGGTGTAAGGATTCAATCTAAGGATTAAATATAGGCAAAACAAGCATCATTTTTTGTATGTGCCATATCTATAGCATTTATTGTGGTTGGAACCGGAGTCGCACGCGACGCCTTTGATGTGATTCTTGTTAAACTGAATCACAGGTAGAATGGGTATCAACTGTACACGTCTATGCAGAAGTTTCAACGCACGCTCCAAATAACAGAATTAGACACCCCTCACTATCCTATTCTGTTCCTTATTTTCAGTACTCTATTAGGTTTGGAGATTATTTGCTATATTGTACTAATTCCATTCTATGAAAAGACGAGTTACTACTTGTTTGGTTTTGTCTTCACCTGTCTTGGGGCTTTACTGCGATTCTTTATTTCCAATTATCTGAACCCTTACAGTAACCGGTTCTTCATTGGTACCTTTGTTTGTAATGTTATTGGATCGATCGTGGCTTCTGTTGTGATGATGGTATTGAAGTGGAAGGCATCTCGTAGTGAATCCTTTTCCTTTGTTATTGAATCGCTTATTTCAGCGCAATCTGTTGGTTTGGCATCAGCATTGACAACCATGAGTACTTATGCAAAGGAAACAACTGGGTTAAAGAAAAACTACAAATGGTTTGTTGTGTATTCATGGTCAAGTGTGTTGGTGAGTTTTGGTTTTTGTTGCTTGATTTTCGCACTCAACCTCCAGATCTATCAATAACGTCATTTAGGAAGCTATCCAACAATCGAAATGGCTGATACATCGATGTTCTGAGGTGCTTCTTTCCAATTGTTTGTTGTTTGTTTTATTAAGAATAGAGAATAGATGGAAGATTGAATAGTTATACCGCTTGTTTAGACGTCTCTTTGTTGATTGGGGGCACCAGATCTCTTCACCAATCAATTGATCGATAAGACATCTATGAATGAACGCAATTTCAGCGTTAGAGCCATAATAAACCTGGAGAATGTCTCTCTTTTGTCAAGATTTCAAATGCAAAATTTGCTCGACACTTGTAAGAAGCAATTCTGATGGAGACAACTCCATCCTCCTTCACGTATTATTGAAGAATCATGTTGAATATGATGTGGAAAGTTCGCAGAAGGGAACATATAAGCGTGTTTGCTGTCTTCATTGTCAAAACCCAAATGTTATGATTTTGGGTTATTGTTTCAATCTCCAGGATTATCTATGTATTGACTGTCTTGAGAAGAAGTCCGTATTTAAGGATTTTACCGATTGGCGAAATGCCTATTCGAGTTGGTTTCCTCTTATCTTTTCAAAGTCTCTTGTTACTCATATGGACTCTGTCCCCAATGAATATAGTTGTGAGAGACCAAAGAACTCAGATTACCCCTTGGCTTTGAATGCCAGTTATTTGCATCAGCTGAAGAAGAACTTAAGTTCTGAACCATGTATTGGGATTACATTAAAGGGTCGTTTCTATGGTTCCTCGGAGTATTGTTGTTGTTTCATGATAACCGTACCGGAGACTCAAGTAAAGACATATTCTGTAGGATCCTGTTATTCTCTTCGTGTTACGGTGAATGACTTCCCTCAGGACTTTGATGCTGTAGTTGTGGCGACTGAGGTGAATCATGTGATATTTACGGTCCTCAATACGAGTAGTTCAACGTTTATAAAGATACAAGAATGCACATTGACTCCTTTCTCTCTTTCGTGGCCAACGATTACACCTCTTGTAGCCTGTGGACGTCTCTTGCAAAAGACAGATATCAATTCCATGCTACTTGGTTATATTACAGGTCGAAGTTCAAATGGACTTTTCAGGAATGTGAAGTTGGATTGTTACGATCGTGTATTCCCAACAGAGAAAGAGATTCAGACACTGGATCGATGTATCAAAACACAGTGTAGTATTTTGGAATGTGGTGAAAATGGAAAACGAGAAGCAGGTACTATTTCTTTCATTTTTGTGAAGTATAGAATTGGTAGCTCTTACTGCAATCTGTATCAACAGAATGAGGAACAGACCTGTTATATTTGTGGGTATGAATGACACAGTGCTGGATCTGGTTACTTTGATTGTAAACAACTTGTCCAGAGATATTGATCGAGAGGTATCCAAAGTATACTGTGGTCGTTTAGCTCCACAGCCTTATTTCCGTATGCATGGGAATGTTGCCCCATTCAATATTCATGTTCTTTCGAATGCTAATCATCGTGATACCACTCAAAATCGTTTCCAGCAGGATGTAAGGAAGGTTCATGCCCTCACGACCTATCTCAAATCAACTCCATTCAGTGCAGTTTCGAGTGAGTATTTCTCGCTCCTTGAGACACTGGATCAACATGTTGTGATTGCAATGGATGCAGAAGAGATGACGGATGCTACGGTGAGCTCTCTGTTGCCAAGAATCGATCAACTTCTATTGTTCTGCTCGAATTGTTCTAAGGATGATAATTCTCTGTTGGTTGTAAATAGAATGAGGAGTTGTGGTATTCGCATTGAGGATTTGAAGGAGGAAAATTCGACTCCTGCAGGGAAGAAGACCAATGTTGAAAAGACTCAGCAAGCAACTAAGGCTAACGAGAAGAAGAAGACTGTGGAAAAGGTAACAGAGAAGCCTGAGAAGTCGGAAAAGAGAGGCGAGAAGAAAACAGAGAGATCTGGGAAGAAGAGTGAGAAGCCTGTGGAGAAGGCAGCAGAGAAACCTGTAGAGAAACCAGTGGAAAGACCTGTGGAGAAGAAGAATGAAAGGAGAACTGAGAATAGGAAGCCAACTCCTGTTGAGAAGCCCAAATCTGTAGAGAAGTCTGGTGAGAGCTATGTACCAACCAATCCGAAGCCCAAACGAGAACGGAAACAGCGCGAGCGGAGAGAGAAGCCGGCCAAGAAGGAGGAACCTGTGGAAGAAGAGAAGATTGTTAGAGAGGTGAAGCCTACTGAGGAAGAGAAACCTATCAACGAGGTGAAGCCAACTGAAGAGAAGCCTGTTGAGGAGAAATCTGTCAATATGGTGAAACCCATCAAAGAAGAAAAACCTGCTGAGGAAGAGAAGCCTACTGAGGAGGAAAAGCCTGTTGTTGAAGAGAAACCAATCGAGGAAAAGCTGGTTGAAGAGGTGAAACCGGTTAAAGCAGAGAAGTCTGAGGAGGAGAAACCTGAGGAAAAGGTTATGGAGGAGGTGAAGTATGAAGAAACGAAGCCTATTGAAGAGGAGAAGCCTATTGAGGAAGAAAAGCCTGTTGAAATGAAGCCTGAAGAGGAGGCGAAACCTGTTGAAGAGAAGCCAGATGAGAAGCCTGTTGAAGAGGTGAAACCTGAAGAAGTAAACCCAGTTGAAGAGAAGCTTCAGCAGGAAGAGGAGAAATCCATTGAGGAAGAGAACCTTGTCGAGGAAAAGTCTGCTGAAGAGGTGAAGCCTGAAGAGGAGGCGAAACCCATTGAAGAGGTAGAACCTACTGAAGAGGTGAAATCCATTGAAGAGGTGGAACCTGTTGAAGAGGTAAAATCTATTGAAGAGGTGGAACCTGTTGAAGAGGTAAAATCTATTGAAGAGGTGAAGCCTCTGGAGGAAATGCTGCCTGTAATGACTTCAGGCGATGATACCCTCGAAGCAGTTAATGAAGAGCTCAAGAGTGAAATAGGAATTGCTGATACTCAATTCGATTTTCCTGATAAGGTGACTGAGATCAAACCGATGGAAGTTCCTGATGTTCCTGCTACGGGACTAGTGTTACCAGAGCAACCAGAACAGGATCCAACTCTCTTCGCTAATGAGGAGAAACAAGGAGAGAAAGAAGAATCACTTATTTCAAATAGTCGAAGAGACATCAAAAGAAGCACTTCCTGAAATCCCAAAAGAAGAACCAGCAAAGGTAAATCCAGAAGAAACAAAACCAAAGAGATCATTCTGGAAATGTTGTTCTTTGCGTAGGAAGGAAGAACCTCCTAACTCTGTTATGACACCTCTATTGGATCCAACAAATCCAACAACTCATTAGTATCTTGCTTTGTTTACAAACAGGTTAATTCATATATTTCTTTAGTAACCAATCCACAAGAAGTTGAACTCCAAATCCAGTACCACCTTGAGGAATCCAATCCATTGTCTTTGTTGCCATTCCTGTACCCGCGATATCCAAATGAGCCCAAGGTAGATTGTCTACGACGAACTGTTTCAGGAAGGCAGCAGCTATTCATCATTCATCCTAATCAATCGCTTACCAGTACACGCACCACCATCTCGTCCTTGACCCATACTCCGAATATCAGCCACACGACAATTTTTAATCTCCTCTTCATGTTCTTCTTCAATTGGCATGTACCAGCACCGCTCCTGAACATTCTTTCCTGACTCAATCAGACTCTTCACCATCTCCTCATTGTTACTGAAGAGACCAGCCGAATATTCACCCAGAGCCACACAAATTGCTCCTGTCAGCGTAGCTATATCAACCATACTCTCCAATTCGTATTTCTTCTGTACATATGCCATTGCATCAGCAAGGATCAATCGACCTTCAGCATCTGTATTACACACTTCCACATACTTGTTCTAAATATCATTAACACTCACTGTAATCACATCATATGATTTTAAGATCGAACCTGGCTTATAAGATTGATTGTCAATCATGTTTTCAACCGCGGGAATTACACCTACCACATTGACAGGAGCATTCATCTTAGCCAGAGAATCGATTGTACTCAACACAGCAACAGCCCCACCTTTATCAAGATGCATGTCTTCAATGTGTCCAGTAGGCTTCAAATTCATACCACCAGAATCAAAACAGACTGCCTTTCCAACAAGAGCCGTAAATTGGGGTTTTGTGTTGTCACCTCTGAGTAACTCCCATCATTTATCTTCTTACACATATGTCATTAGAATTAGACGAGGAGGATAAATTGAACCCTGACCAACAGCTTCAATCATATTGAGAGACTCTTTATGCAGATCTGGGGCTTGAAGCACGGAGATTTCAACATTATCACGATCACAAATCTGACGACACAGCAACTCTAATGTGCGAGGATTCATCTCACTAGCTTGCTCATTCGCCCAACATCGAGCATTCACAGTACCTACACATCATCAAATTATGTAACCTCAACCTTCACCAAGAAGTGCTCCATACTTAATCGATTGCTCGATTTTGGCATTGTCTTCTGCTTCTGCCACCTTGTCAGGAACAAATGTCACTTCTTTCAACAATGTTTTCTGCTTATCTTTGGTTGTGAAGTACTTCCCATCGTGAATGAGATGGTTGGAACACACAACAATCTATACTCAATACTCCTTGATACTATTACATCGGCCATAGTCATAGCTACTTCATCCATAGCAAGATGAGGTAGTGTCGGGATCTCCATTACAGCCTTTGTCTGATCCATTCCTTGAAGGGAAGTTGTGGCAGTGTTAACACACTTTCGGATTGTCTACAGATTGCTATTACCAGATGTACATACATTCATTGTCACTTCCTTTTCTTTTCCCAAAGAAACGAGAAGAAGACGATTACGATACACAGATCCAAGATTATCATTCCACATTGATTGACTACATCAAATAGTAACAACTACTCAATACTCGGGAATCACCATCGTACAATTGCTTCTGGGAGATAGTTTCAAGTTTTCCAACTGCATGGAAATCATAGGACACTAACAGTGATCTCTTCTACAGGAACAGAATACAATATTCAGCGTCGAAGCCTTCAAAATGGTAAGATACTCGTTTGTCACAAACTTTACAGTCACAGGAGCATTTTCCGTCGCTAGTACTCAGTAGAGAAACGAGAATCTACCTGACTCCATAACAGGAAGATAATTCAACGTCATTCGCTGAGAAATCTGAGGGATCTTCAGGGAGGCAAGTTTAGAATACATTCGCCTACACACTCCAAGCATACTCAAAAGAAAGTATTAGAACCTCTTTAATCCGAAACGCCGGTTTATTTACAACAAACACTTCAATATGATTTCGCCCACACATCATGGCCAAAACGATCCTTTCCATCTCCATCAGAACCTCCAGTGCGAATACGTGGTGCAATGTTCATGCTGAGCAATTCCTGGAACAACAGCTTACAAGCATATGGTATTTCCACACGAGAGATCTACAAATTATATCCTTCCCTCACAAGAACCTTTGTTGTATTATTACAATGTTTGCAATAATAGGTATTATCTTTGGCAATGCAAATTAACCCACAAATATCACAAACAGCAACAATATACGCATCCGATGAATAGAAGAACCGTTCTCTTACAAGTTGAGAAGCACCATAAGCAATCAACACATCACGCTCCATTTCTCCCATACGCAGACCTCCATCACGTGATCGACCTTCCATTGGCTGACGAGTACTGTGAAGGAATTTAAAGATCAAAGGATCAAGGATATACTAACAATGAATTCATTCCACGCGCACGGGCATGAATCTTATCATCAACAAGATGCTTCAGTCGTTGATAGAAGGTAGGTCCCATAAAGACACGTGACTCTAAGCGCCGACCAGTATGTCCATTGTACAATACTTCATATCCTCGCTTTTGATAGCCTTCATGATGCAGTTTGTTTGATATGTCTTCAACTGTCACATCACTGAAGGCTGTACCATCACCTTCTCTAGCTTCCAATGCAGCACACTTCCCCAACAAACACTCAATCAATTGTCCAATTGTCATACGAGAAGGAATAGCATGAGGATTCATAATTACATCAGGAACAATTCCTTCACAAGTGAAAGGCATGTCTTCCTGACGATAAGTCATTCCAATGGTTCCCTTTTGTCCATGGCGAGATGACAATTTATCACCAATCTGAGGAGTTCGTTCTGATCGAACTTTGACTTTAACAAAACGATATCCCTTGTTGCTTGTAGTCAGCATGACTTCGTCTACTGTGCCTCGTTCTGCATGTCGTAATCCTGTTGAACTATCCTTCAGACTGCTCTTTCCTCGGACATTCACTTCTCCTGTAGGGGTTACCTTACCAATCAGAATACTATCTCCAGTCACAGAACAGCCCTATGATCTCATCACTCTCTCATTCACCTACAGGCATAGCCAAGCCATCTTCATCCAGGTGTTCGTATAGTCTGGACTCTTTCCCCACATTACACTTCTCAGCCAGAGGTTTACAGAATCGCTCGTTACCCAGACTCAAATCTTCTGTACTTATTCGAGACACCGAAGTATCCTGTCTCACCTCTGTATCCATGTAAGATCGATAGAAGATTGAACGGAACAGTCCTCGCTCGATAGCTGAACGATTCACAATCAGTGAATCTTCTTGGTTATAGCCTGAATAGCAACAGATTGCTACCACCACATTACATCCAGCAGGGAGCTCTTTGAACTTCAGATACGTCATTGCTTTGGTAGTCACAAGAGGTCGTTGAGGATACGAGAGAACATGAGCTGTCGTATCCATTCGTTGACGGAAGTTACTCACATATACACCCATGGCTTGTTTTCCCATAGCAGACTGATAAGTATTACGAGGAGATTGGTTATGATCGGGGAATGGAATGATTGAAGCACAAACACCTAGGATCATAGCAGGATGAATCTCACAATGAGTATATGTCGTACAACTGTGATCTGCAATTGATGCCTTCATCGTCTTTAAATCCATTCCAATCATACAATATTCCTCTTCTTCAGCAGACACATATTCAATCAATCGATTCTCCACAAGGTCACTAAAAGTACATCCTTGTCGCAAAGCTTCGACATGAGCTCTCCTAATTACCAGTCGTTGTGCTTTCTGATCCACTACATACAAGGGTCGACAACAACGCCCTGCGTCTGCAGTACTATGAATCACACTCTCTCCTCATCTCTACATTCGTAATTCCTTCTCTTGGATGTCATAAACTAATGAGACATCTGTATCAAAGTCTTCACGTCGAGCCAGGATACTTGTCGGATCACGATGAATCCCAATCCACACTCCATTAACAAACACCTTAGTTGTCTTTGGGATTAGTGATGGAGCAATAGCTTCTAATTCTTCCACTCCATTATTCTCCAGGATTCCGTATATATCAGTCAACTAATTCTCATCCCCATTCACTGCCTCTACTGGCTTTCCAACAGAGATGTAACTCATCAGAGCCAGATTCTTGACAATACCACAGGACTGACCTTCGGGTGTCTCGGCAGGACACATCATACCCCACTGCGTACTATGTAACAGACGTGGCTTCGTCACTTTGCTTCCAGTATCAATTGGCGACTTCAATCGACGCAGATTACTCAGAGACGATGAATATGTCAACCGATTCAGGGTTTGAGACACACCTGTTGAAGTAGGGAGACCACGGGAGCGATCACCCCAATTACCTGTAGCAAAGGAGTACTGAAGACCACTGGTGATAATGGTACTCTAATTGGAATTCCAGAAAATAGGGTAATTACTTTCGCTCCTGTTGCTAGATTCACAAATCCGCTTCCCTTCTTATTGTCAACCACTTTCTTCATATATGCCATTAATTCCTATGAATTATGGAATTCCAGAATTATCCACTTTAGTGAACCGATACAACAGTCCATGGAACAATCTTCCAATCATAGGACCAGCCAAATCCATTCGCTTATTACTAATGTGATCTCGATCTTCCTGTTCATTTCTACTCAGAGAACAACTGAGCAGCTTGTGAACCATGTATCCCAAGTAGAACGATTTCTTGATAGCACTGTTTGCACCCATCTCCAAGCCGATATGGGGCAAAAAGTTCTTCTGTAATAGTCGTTTCGCATAGTCAATTCGATCTGCCTTCTTGTGAGTTCCATCATCACCTGTCATTGCAGAACAACGCAATGCAATGTAGTCAAGAGCCTCCTACAACTAAGTAAGTATGATCGAACCCTACATCCTGAGTGTGAATCTCAGCAGATTCTACGAGACTTGGACGGAATCGTTCCATCATCTCAACATCTTCGAAATTCTAGGTTAAAGAATGACAGCATTCGTACGTAACAAATACGCTCTAAAATCGAACGGTCATCGACACACCCGAGAGCGCGGAATAAAACACAAATTGGTACACCATCGCCCAATTGTGGTAGATAAGCCCAGATACAGTACTTTGTCTGTCTCTGCGTCTTGCTAGGACGAGCAAACATACCAAGTTTCAGTGTCTGAGCAGGAATATTGGATCCCTCAGGATTGCTTCGGATTTCTGCAGTCCAACTGAACTTCGATGGCTGCTTGCGTTCGAATACGTACACTTTGTTCGTGGTTTGGCGTTCTTGTGCGATAATCGCCTTCTCACCTCCATTGATGATGAAGTATCCTCCCTGATCGTAAATACACTCTCCAATCTCCGCCAGACGCTCAGGACCCATTTTATAAAGATTACAAGCACTAGAACGCAACATTGCAGGAATCTACGAATAATACCACTGTTACAACCTAACCATGCAGAGACGGTAGTTCATCGTCTTGGATGTCTTTTGAGGTTCCTCAGATCCATCACGGGTGGATCTTTCTGTAGTCTGTGTCATTTCAACGAATATAGATGCTGCATATGTTAAATTTCGAAGACGAGCTTCACGGGGCCATAATGTACTCACTTGGTCTGAAGCCGTTGTGGTGACAGTTGGACGGGATGCTCGGATATTGCCGATCGTAACTGACACTTTAAGCTTCTCGTTATCATTGTCATCGGCTGTTCTATACTAACCACTAACCCTATTCAAATTGTAATATACCTGAGCTTTTGATTCAACCTCAATCCCTCGGTTGGATTGATCTGCAATCTGTTCATGGATGGTTCTGCCCATAAACGTGTTGAAGGAATCCAGTTGCTGACTGACCAATCCTCTCTCAAGGAAAAAGGAATTAATGACTGTCCAAGTATCATCCTAGGATTCAAAAGCTTTATGAACCCCAAACCTCAGTAATCTCATCATTATCCTCTTCTTCCATTAGATTGTCATCATCTTGGAAAATATCTTCAACTTCCATTCTTTGGTTTGAGCTTCGAATCCAATCCAAAGAGAATTTGCTCTTTCTTTATTTGAGTGAATACCGCGGGAATTTATCCTAATGACCTGATTCAACTGATAACAAACAACATCTTCTACCAGTTTCGTTTAGGCAAACGATTCATATTCACATGTTCCAGACGTTTGAGAGCTAATTGCTGCATACTAGGATCAGAATACTTGACAGGATGCATATGAACACAAGTTTTTCGCATCGGCATCATTCCATGATTACAGTCAATCACTGTTTCCTTAGTCAGACAGTACATCATCGTGGGAACGGCCATCTCCAGAAAGACTCGTTGAGAATACATGACTGTTGACATTTTCAAAAACAGATCAATATCCGGTGCTGCAATGTAGAAGAAATCAGAAAACCCACGACGTGTATTGTCTGGATTACTAAACTGACAGGTTTCATTCACTTCGGGGTCTTCTATTAGAAGCATGATGGCACGATTCAAGGCAACTGGAAAACGAACTCCACGACTATTGCTTCGGATTTTCCAGTCCCAGTAACTGGAATTATGATACTTCTTTGTTGGTTCTGACAGACTGGAATTCAGATTCAAGGAATTCAGGAATTGAGGATCCACATAACTGTCATCATTCATAAGCAGGTACCCAGCATAAGGGCGTTCGGCTGCATCTTTAAACAGTGCTAAGGCTACATTCACGGTGTGATAGGAGTAGAACCCACCATTGGACAAGCGATTACACAGAATCCGAACTGTCTCGTTATATCTTGGACCAAAATACACAACATCAAAGTCAAAATGGAAATGATGGGCAAAACGAGGAAAGAAGGATTCATTCAAAAAGGAATATGAAGAATAGACTCCATAATGATAATTCACAATAATCAGATAGATCGCACTAGAATTATGAGTACGGAAGCGGTAAAGAAACTTATGCCTCTCCTCTTCCCAATTTTCACAGTTATTCATATAAAGAGAACAAGATGGTATCCCAGATACATTTTGTGGAATAGTCACTGGGGGAATAGTTGTAGACAGATTCACAATCGTCCTTGGACTCGGTATATTCAAAGAATCGCCGACCTCCGCGAATCTTGTTTCAGAGGTATTCATATCTACTCCATAGAGTACTAAATGTTTGAAATATAGTAAAGTAGACTCAATAGGCAAATCAGCATATGCATTCCTAATACAGACTGATTCCCATGCCACCAACAAAACAATTAAGTAAAACACAAAGGCTGGATTACCCATCCAACACCTTTATCATGAAAGAAGGAGATTGTGAAAACAAACACTCAGCATATTTAGTTCTTCTTTTCCTTTCTTTCTCGCTCATCCAATTCAATGATTGTCTTTGAGCTATCAACAAGAGCCACAAGGGACACAATTTGCTTGAAAACGAATACAGGGAAGAAGTACTTATTGATAAGCTTCCACATCCATCTCCATGTCATACTAATAAGTCCCTTGTCCATACTAATCATCAAGTCAAAATAACATCCTTACTAGTAGAGCACATAACTACTGACGATATATGTCTCGTTTAGAAGACAAACGAAGAATAACGAATAAGGAACAACGTAATAAAAACGGAGAATAAAAGGACGCTCGCTATCAAGCGCCTTATGGCTTTTACCAACAAGTGCTGCACTATAAATAATTGAAAGTACTAAAACTCACCTATACATCTGAATCCAATGACTTGTAATCTCGAGAATCAGAAGAAGAGTGTAGTAGTACTTATAATCCGGGAAAACATTAGAAAGAGAGAGATACAATGAAGCTGTACAGAAACGATCGCAGATCATATCCAATACGGCTCCAAAGTGAGAACCTTCAGATTACAAACGAATAAGCT
>ERZ824480.2584-NODE-2584-length-13438-cov-3.389898_pt1 | contig 13438 bp, 12 predicted proteins | sample MGYA00519861_ERZ824480 | MGnify/ENA primary metagenome ERZ824480 (study PRJEB31778, sample SAMEA3449152) | human gut metagenome | biome: human gut; feature: human-associated habitat; material: faeces | place: United Kingdom | collected 2010/2012 ... | reverse complement strand
AATCTGGCGGTGTATGCGGCCGCAAACGCGCCTGCCGCGGTGCAGGAGCGCCTTATCGCCGTGTTCTGCCATGACGGGCCGGGCTTCGACGCCGACTTCTTCGATACTCCCGGTTATGCGCGGGTCGCGCCGCTCGTCGACAAGTCGGTGCCGGAATCGTCGATCGTCGGCATGCTGTTCGAGATGCGCGAGCATGTGGAGGACGGCTATACGATCGTCTCCAGCGACGGCGCCAGCATCATGCAGCATTTCGCATTGCACTGGCAAGTCGATCATGGCCAATTCGTACAGGCTGATGGACTGACAAGTAGCGCGCAATACCTGGCACGCACGATCAACGGATGGATGGCAAAATACGACGACGAGCATCGCCGCAAGTTCATCGAAAACCTGTTTGCCATCTTCGAGGCTGGCGGATACGACACATTCGGCGACCTCACTTCGCATTTGACACAGTCACTGCCGATTATGCTCGCCGCGGCCCGCAACATTGATGTCGAAGATCGCGACGTGATGATTGAAGTGCTCAAAGGCTTCGCCGCGACAGCCGCCGCGTCGGTAATCTTGGCCAAGTAGTCGGAGGCCATCAAACTGGTTTTGCCAGTCAGTCTCAATAGCGCAAAAGCCGGCCCCTGAGATACTCAGGAGCCGGCCCTTACTTCCATTTCCCCAGCGGGGTTGGCTTAATCGCAGTATATCTCACTGCTGACCATGCCTGTTTTACTTACTCCTAATCAATGAGCTTGTAGCCGTGGTCGGAGACTACGGACTTGAGCTTGTCGAGATAGGTTTCGGCGGCCTTGGAGAGCTTGGAACGCTCGTTCGTGATCCAGCCGACCAACATCGTTTCGTCGGTGTCGAGCGGCACGGTGACGATCTTCTCGTTGTTGAGGTCGCCGTTGTCGATGCCGGTGCACACCGTGTACCCGTTCAGGCCGATGATGAAGTTCAGAATCGTCGCACGGTCGGTCACGTTGATCTGCTTGGGGGAGTACTCCGGCCAGACCGCTTCCTCATAGAAGTAGAACGAGCCTTCCTCGCCCTGCTCGTACTGGATGAACGGATAAGGTTTCAGGTCCTCCATGGTGATGACCTTCTTGGCGGCCAGCGGGTTGTTGCGCGAGATGAACACGTGCAGCGGCGCGCGGAAGAGCGGGTGGAATTCGAGGTGCTTCTCGCGCAGGAGCTTGCCGATCACGTCCTTGTTAAAATCGGACAGGTAGATGATGCCGATTTCGGACTGCATGTTGGCGACCTGGTTGATGATGTCGCGCGTGCGGGTCTCGCGGATGGTGAACTCGTATTCGTCGGACTTGATGGAGTTGATCATCTCCACGAACGCCTCGACGGCGAACATGTAGTGCTGGGTGGAGACCTGGCACAGCTGCTTGCGCGGTTTGGCATGCTTATAGCGCTCTTCGAGCAGGTCGGCCTGGTCGAGCACTTGGCGGGCGTAGGTCAGGAATTCCGCGCCGTCCACGGTCAGGGCGATGCCCTGCGAGGAGCGGGTGAAGATCTCGATGCCCAGCTCGTTCTCCAATTCCTTGACCGACGAGCTCAGGGCCGGCTGGGAGACGTACAGGGCATGGGAGGCCTCGTTCATCGAGCCGCACTCGACGATTTTGACGATGTATTTCAGCTGCAGCAGTGTCATAAAGTCTATTTATATCGCTAGGGATAGTCGCCACACGGCCGGTCACCGTCGTCAAGGACGGGTCCATAGACTTCAACTGCCGCGATGCAACGTTTGGCGACTTACAGACGTACGCCGAGTTCTGCGAGCGATTCGCGTGCCTGCAACGCGTTCTCGAAGAGGATGCCGTGGATGCCGACCTCGTTGGCGCCGACGATGTTCTTGGCGGTGTCGTCGAAGAACACGCAGCGCTCGGCCGTGAGGCCGAAACGGGTCAGGGCCAGCTCGTAGATGTCGGCGTTCGGCTTATGCATCTTCTCCACGCCGGAGACCACGGTGCCCTGCAACAGCTGTTCAAGGCGCGGGTACTTCTCGAAGGCCAGGTGGAAGGTCTCATGCGACCAGTTGGTCAGACCCCATACGCCGTAGCCGTGGGCCTTCAAATCCGCCAGCAGCTCGACCATGCCCGGAAGCGTGCGGGGCAGCGCGTCCGCGTAGTGGCCGATGTAGAACTTGAAGATGTCGGCGAGTTCCTGGCCTTGTTCGCGTACCACATCCGGGTAGATGTCCGCGAAATCCTCGCCGGTGTCCATGCGGTCCTCGTAGCGGAAGAAGCCGCAGGGGTCGTCGTCGGCGCAGATGCGTTCCACGATCTCATCGGGGAATCGGCCTTCCAGGCATGCGCGGGTGTTCCAGTCCAGCAGCACGCCGCAGAAGTCGAAAATCACGTCGGTGATGGGGGAGTTGGCCATGATGCTCCTTGTGTTGTTGGGGCCGTTGAGTGGGGTCTGCGATTTAGTATAGGGGGTTTCATACGTTGGCTCCCCTCTCTGAGGGGAGCCAACGTACGGAATCATGCGATGACGTCGGCGATGGCTTCGGGGATGGCGTGGGCCACGTCGCCGGCCACAATCGGGTGGCCGAGCGTCATGAAGCGCTGGCGATGCTCGCGGCCGATCAGTTCCGGCTCCTGCCAGCCTTGTTGCTCGGATTCGGAGGCGATCGCCGCCGCCAGGCCATGCAGGTAGGCGGCCGAGGCCACGGTCTCGCCCGTGGTGGCCACGTCATCCTGCTGGGCGAGCAGGGCGCCGGTTAGACCGGCCAGCACGTCGCCCGCGCCGGCGGTGCCCAGCCAGGCCGGTGCGCTACCCGACGCATAGACGTGGTCCTCATCCACCACGATGGTCACCGCGCCCTTCAACAATACGGTGGCGCCGGTGAGCTCGTGGGCACGCTTCGCGCTGGCCAACGGGTTCAACCGCACGTCGTCGGCGGTGTACGGCTCGTGCGAATCGGCATGCTCCGCGGTGCTGGCGGCGGTTTCGAACCGGTTGAGCAGTTTCGCCATCTCGCCGGCATGTGGCGTGATCACCACCTGGCCGGGCACACGCTCCGGCAGCAGGTCGAGTGCGCCGGCATCCACCACGATTGGCGGCATGTCGTAGGCGTCCTTGTTCTCATCCTCGCTGCCGAGCGCGTAATGCTTGAGCAATGCGGCGATGGTGTCCCGCTGCATATCGCCGTCGGTGCCCTCGACGCTAGCCTCGGGCACGCCGGACCCCACGACCCAGGACTGCACATGTCCCTTGCCGATCACGGCTTCCGGCAGTGCGGCGAGCACCATGTTCTGCGCGCGCTCCGGGCCCAGATACCGGACCATGCCGGTGTTCGCGCGGGCGGCGGCGCTGGCGGTGAGCACGGCGGCACCGGGGTAGCGCTGCGAGCCGGTCACCAGACCAACCACGCCCCGGGAGTATTTGGAATCCTCGAACCTGGGGAGACGGACCGCGTCGGACGCGAACGAATTATCCACCACCTCGACGTCCGGATCCTTGTCGTCGATATCGAATCCGAAATCGAGCAACTCGATACGGCCGCAGGCGAACGTGGCGGGCGGCAGCACCGCGCACGGCTTCATCGCGCCGAACGTGACCGTGACCGTGGCCGGAATGTACGGGCCGGGCAGAGAACCATCGTTCACACCGACGCCGGATGGCGTATCCACGGCAAGTACCAGCGGAAAATCGCCTGACGACTCACGGTTTGGCAGGGCGGGCTCATCGGGAGCCTCGCCGTCGAGACCAAGGGCGGAGGCGAGTGCGGCGGGGATGCCGCGTAGCGAGCCTTGGATGCCGATGCCGGTCATCGCGTCGATGATCAGATGCGATTTCCTGGCCACGGCGATGGCGGTCTGCAATCGCTCGCCGGCCTCACCGGCGGAAAACCCGGACGCGCAACCGGGAATATCAGCCGCGGGATCAAGCACCAGCACCTTGCCTCCGGCGCGCACGAATGAGGCGAATCCGGCCTCATGCAACGACCGGCCCACGGCGATGGCGGTGACGTTCGCGCCCTCCTGGGCCAGCGCGGCGGCCGCGAACAGACCATCGCCACCATTGTCTCCGGCCCCGGCCAGCAGCACGATCGACGTGTCCTCCAGCGCCAGATCCTCGTCGTCCAGCATACCGGCCGCCATGTGGGCCGCGGCCTGGGCGGCCATGCGCATCAGCGGCACGCCTTTGTCCAGCAGGGGTCGCTCCATGGCCCGGACCGTATCGGAGTCATAGGCGCTGTGCAGCAGCAGTTCGCGACGATCGGCGTCTTCGGTGTATTCCATGGCAACCCCTTTCTTGTGTTTGTTACTTGCGGTCCGTGTTTACAGGCCGTACACCTCGTGGGCGAACTTTTCGAACACGGGGATCGAGCGCTTGACCTTCTCCGTGTCGATGCAGTAGGCCATGCGGAAGTAGCCCGGAACGCCGAAGCTTTCGGACGGCACCAGGATCAGGTCGTATTCCTTGGCCTTCATGCAGAAGGCGTTCGCGTCGGCTTCCAGCGCCTTCGGGAAGATGTAGAACGTTCCACCCGGGCGCACCACGTCGAAGCCGATCGAGGTCAGCGCATCGTACAGCAGGTTCATGTTCGTCTCGTACACGCTCAGGTCGCTGGTCTCGTCGATGATCTTCGCCACGGCGAGCTGCATGCTGGAGCTCGGGCAGTTGTGGCCGGTGCCGCGCGAGATCTGGCCCATCATGGGCACGAGCAGGTCGGCGTCGGTGGCTGTGGGATTCACCGCGACATAGCCGATGCGTTCGCCAGGCAGGCTCAGCGACTTCGACCACGAGTAGCAGGTCAGCGAGTTCGCGTAGAAGCTGGCCGGGTAGGGCTGGGTGGCGCCGTCGAACACGATTTCGCGGTACGGTTCGTCGCTGATCAGGAAGATATCGTGGCCGTATTCGACCTGCTTGGCGGTCAGGATCGCGGCCAGACGCTTGAGCGTGTCCGCTGAATACACCGCGCCGGACGGGTTGTTCGGGGTGTTGATAAGCACGACCTGCACGTTCGGGTTAAGTGCAGCCTCGAATGCGTCGAAGTTGATTTGGAAGTTCTCGGTGTCGGCCGGCACGATGGTCAGCTTGGCGCCGGCGCCCTTGACGTACGGCTGGTATTCGGGGAAGTAGGGGGCGAAGGTGATGATCTCATCGCCCGGCTTGGTCACCGCACGCATCGCGTGGGACAGCGCGCCCGCCGCGCCCGTGGTCGGGAAGATGTGGTTGCCGGTGTATGCCATGCCGAAACGTTCGTTGAGGTTTTCGGCGATCGCGTCCTTGACGGATGGGATACCGAGCGAGGGAGAGTAGCCGTGGATGGCCACCGGATCGCCGTTTTCGTAGAGGTCGACCATGGCGTCGGTGAAGGATTTCGGAGCCGGCACCGAGGGATTGCCAAGGCTGTAATCGAACACGTTCTGGTAGCCGATTTCGGCACCGCGGCTCGTGGCGTACTCGCTCAGCTCGCGAATCACGGACTTGCCGCCAAGCATGGCCTTGTATTCCTCATTGATCATGGCTGTTCTCCTCGCATGGTTGTACTGGTATGCACCACGCTACTACTATCGCGGCCGGTTTGCGCCATTTGCCGCGCCGTGCCTAAGCTGGCTGTTCTATTTGTTCTATTTGTTCTATTTGTTCTATTAACTGTCGAAACCGCGGAATAACGCCGATTTCCGCTACAGCTCCATGATTATCCACAACCGTTCATAGCGAGCGCTGTGGGACGGCGGGCGGAAAACGGCCGAATCCGCGTGCCGTCCCACACCTCGTGCAATCCACGTTTCGGGAAAGCACCACCGTAAGACCGGCGCGCATCCGCATCCACGACAGGAGCCTTACCGGCCGTAATCCCGCACTCGATTATTTTTTCTGACAGGGAATCGAACCCGAAACACTAACCCATGCACGCCCCACCGCAAACAGCGAATAACCAAATGTATGCATTTTCGGCACCATGAGCGAAGGAGTTCGCAAACACAACAGTGATTGGCATATACGGCATCGACCGGATGAACAGCATCGCGTCCTCATAGGTCAAGACCCACTGGGACTCGTCGCCCTTGGGTATAGGGACATTGCCTGTGTCATAGTCGTTAAGCAGCACAAGACTCGGCAAATATCGTTCCAAGATCTCGGCGGTGCCAGCAATTTCCGGTTCGGTGGACCTCGATAGCACCTTGACGACGGCGTGAAGTGCGTCAAGCCGCTTGCGATTGATGGTATAACCATCAACGAGATGCTGCTTCAGAACTGAGTTGGCCCATCGCCGGAAATAGATGCCTTCCTTGGATTTGACGCGGTATCCGACCGACAGGATCATATCCAGGTTGTAATGCTCGACTTGGTATGTCTTACCGTCAGATGCAGTTGTCGCAAATTTTGCGACAACTGAAAATCCATTGAGCTCTTCCCTTAATGCATTGCCGACATGCTTGCCGATTGTTTTGATATCGCGGCCAAACAGCAAGGCCAATTGCTGTCTGTTAAGCCACACCGTGTCCTCGTCTACCTTCACATCGAGGTGCACGGTGTGGTCCGCGCTCTCATACAAAGCAATCTGCTGCTTCAGTTCCTCGCCAGTCATGAGATCGCCTTTCTTTTTTCGGGCGTCTGTAAATCATGTCGTTGTCGTCGCTAAATTATGCATCCAGTTTATCAGGGCAGTCGAACGTTTGTTCGATTACTGTATCTCTCATATTTGTATGACTTTCCCGGCTCCCGCCATCAATCACCAGTCGCAGGTAATCGCGGTCGGCGGACTTGCGGCGTGGCACGAAACGACTGATGATGGAGTCCTTCTTGCCGCGGTTCTTCACGTACAGGAAACCGAACACGGAGAACACGACCGCGCCGATGAAGTTGACGACCAGATCCTCCATCGTGTCGATCAGACCGATGTCGAGGTAGCCGCCGAGGCCCAGGTCTTGGCCATTGACCGTGACCTGGGTAATGTCGTTGATGCGAATCGCATGGTTGGTGTGCGTGGGGTCGAGCATCACCGAGCTGATGGAATGCACGATGGCGTCCTTCTGCATGTCGAACCCGAACAACTGGTCCATGCCGAATTCGAAGAACTCCCAGATCACGCCGATGGTCATGGAGAAGCAGAAGGACACGATCGCCAGATACAGGGGCGAAAGCTCGAACTTCACCCGGTCGGACCGGTTGAGCAGGTCGACCAGCGAGAAGCCGATCGCCGCAGCGAGGAAGCCGTTCATCGTATGCAACACCGTGTCCCAGAACGGGAAGATCTCATAGAACGAACTGATCTCGCCAAGAATCTCAGCCGAGAACACGAACACCAGCACGATGACTTCCAGCACCGAAGGCAGCTCGATGCGGAACTGCACCTGGATGAACGCCGGCGCCAACAGCAGCAGCAACGTCAGGATGCACAGGAACACATTTTCGTAGTCGCCGTTAAAGAACTGGAGTATTGCCATGGCGAGCACCAGCATGCGCAGCACCACATAGACCGCGAATGAGCTTTTGTGTTCGCGGATTTCCATGCCCACGGCTCGGCTCATGGTTTTCCAGCGTACGCGCCAGGACGGTTTGCGTTGTGCGTCGTGCTGTTGCGACTGTTTCCGGGTCATCCTTGCCTCTTTCTCGCATTGTTCTCGCGCCAGTCTATCCGAACCTGCTCACAGGCAATCGGCAAGAACGGGCGATAGTCTGGCCGCACGAACCGAACGGAAACCGATACTGTCTCGATTGTGGGCCACGCGAATCATCCGACAATGCTCGATGAGGCCATTACGCCGGCTCCTCATGGCTACTGGTCGTAGGGCTGGCAATCATGGCCATGCCGGTAGTTTGGGCTATCGTGAGGTGTGCGAGATGGGCTTTGTGCCGGCTGGCAGCAAATCCAAGCAGCGAAACAACGGAATGAACGAAGCGAAAGGAACGGTATCTGATGACTCCGATTGAATTGTCAACCCGACGCCGGGTTACGGGACTGACTTCGGATGAGTTCGCCAGGCTGTTCGTCTCTTTGCAGCGTGAAGTGGACGGCGAACCCGCGCATTGGAGCGCCACGGATGTCGAATCCTGGGAGCTGGTCGGCCCGCCGGTGACCGCCGAACAGCATCTCATCGACACGTTCGCCGCGGCCAACGAATTCGTGGCCACGCTTGCGGACCGCCTGTACCACACGATTATGCCAGTCACGGAAGAATCGGTCATCACCGCATACGCTGATGACCTCACATTCTGGGCATCGCATCCGGACCTTGGCGGAGTGCCGTGCGCATTATGGAACATCGCCGCACTGCAGGCGGCCGAATGGGCCCGCAAGGAAACCGGCATCGCCTGTGAACTGGACGTGCGCGAACCGCTGGTGTGACAGCTGAGCTCAAACATGCGTAGGTAACGGCATGGTTTGAGGACTATGGTGTTGCGTTATCGGTCGGAAAGGATGTGATGGTGGGGCGTCATAGCAAAAAAGCGCGTGGCCAGTCGAGGAGATATGCGCGAAAGCCCTCCGTTTGGAGCGAAATTCGCGGCTATCTGCTGACAGTGATCGCGGTGATGCTGGTCGTGTTGCTGGGACGTACCTTCGTGTTCAACGTATATGTGATTCCATCCCGCAGCATGGAAGACACGTTGCAAATCGGCGACCGCGTATTTGCCTCGCGATTGACTCCGAGACTCTTTACACTGCACCGTGGCGACATCATCGTGTTCAAAGATCCCGCAGACTGGATGGAGGGGGAGCAGCTTCCCACCAATCTGATGTCGATAATCGACAGCAATCGTTACCTAATCAAACGTGTCATCGGTCTGCCCGGCGATACCGTCGCCTGCAAGGGATCCGGGGAGCCCATCACGGTCAACGGCAAACCCATTGATGAAAGCGCTTATCTTAAGTCCGGCGTGAATCCAAGCGACAGCCCTTTTTCCGTAACCGTTACTGACGGCAACGTGTTCGTGCTTGGTGATAATCGCTCCAATTCCAGAGATTCTCGATACCATCTTGACGACGGCAACAATGGGCTAGTGCCATACGACGATATCCAAGGTGTGGCGTTGTTCCGCTTCTGGCCATTTACGAGAATCGGCATACTGAACTGAGTTTGGCGTGAATCCACGAGTTGATACGTGCCGCACGGTCCGGTGCATCCTGCAGCCGGACCGTTACCGGAACCCTCCCCCCGAAATCTGACGACCCCCCTGTCTCACAGCTATCGTACAGCTCCGATACGGGAAACGTGCGGGTGATTCCATAACGACTACGTACTTCAGGAAGTGACGTGTATCACACTATGGTCATGTGTTCAGTCGCGCGCGACCCAAAGCGTATCGAGGTCGTCGGCCTCGGTCGCCTTTTTGCGCTTGCGTACCCACTGTTGCAGGAAATACGCCCCATAGCAGGCCACGATGAACACGAGCTCGGCCACGAGCGCGAACCGTTGCTCCACGTCGAAAATCACCAATACGAACGATGCGGTGCACAGGATGAACGCCGCCCAAGACACGTACGGATAGCCGGGCGTGCGGTATTTGAGTTCGCTGGTGGAATGGCCGGACTCCAGCCAACGGCGACGGAACACGATCTGGCAGTAGGCGATGGCGATCCACACCACCACGGCGGACAGGCCGGAAAGCGCCACCAGCACCAGGTACACAGTCGAGGCGGCGATCACGGAAGACAGGAGCGCCAGCAGGCCACCGGCCATCGCGGCGCACAAGGCGAGCATCGGCACGCCGCGACGGTTCGTTTTGGCGAACCAGCGCGGAATCATGCCTTCGTTGCCCATCGACCACACCATGCGCGTGGAGGCGTACAGGCCGGAATTCGAGGCGGAGAGCACGGCCGTGAGCACCACGAAGTTCATGATGTCTCCCGCATAGGGGATGCCTATGCCGTTGAACACGAGCACGAACGGGCTTTCGCCCACGCCGGCCTTGCGCCACGGGATCAGCGCGCACATCACGGTGATTGAGCCGATGAAGAAGAGCACCAGACGCCACAGGGTGGTGTGGATGGCTTTCGGCACGGCGGTTTGCGGGTCCCTCGTCTCACCGGCGGTCACGCCGATGAGTTCGGTGCCGGAGAACGCGAAGTTGACGGTCAGAATCGTGGCGAACACCGGCATGAAGCCGTTGGGGAAGACGCCGTCCTTGATGAGATTGACGAACATCGGGGCATGTTGGTAGCCGGCGACCGGGATGACGCCGAAGATGGCGAGCGATCCGATGACGATGAACGCGCAGATGGCGAACACCTTGATCGAGGCGAACCAGAATTCCGCTTCGGCGAAGAGCCGCACCGACAAGGCGTTTAAGGTGAAGATGAGAATGATGCACGCCGCGCTCCACACCCATGTGGGGCTGTCCGGGAACCAGCGTTGCATGAGCAGGCCGGCGGCGGTGAATTCGGAGCCGAGCGCCACCGTCCAGGTGAGCCAATACTGGATTGCGATCACGAAGCCGGTGCCAGGGCCGATGAACTTCTCGGCATACACATGGAAGGAGCCGGTCACCGGCATGGCCACGGACAGTTCGCCGAGCGTGAGCATGACCAGGTAGACGATCAGCGCGCCGATGCTGTATGCCAGGATCGTGCCGATGGGGCCCGCCTGCTGGATGGTGTATCCGGAGCTCAGGAACAGGCCGGTGCCGATCACGCCGCCTAATGAGATCATCTGCAGGTGGCGGGATTCCATGCCGCGCTTCAGGTTGGTATGTAGGGCGTGCTCGTCTTTGCCATCATGTGACGACTCGGACTGGCTGGTTTGCGCTGGTTGATTCATCTGTTCCGAATGGCTTCGACGGCCATCCGTCTGAATCTGCGGTTCCTGTTGCGAGGACGGCGACTGTGCCGCCGTGTCGGTGTCGGGCTGACTCATGTTTCTCTCTTTGCCATGCGTGCGTTCCATAGGCGTCGTCGTGACGGCCCGGAATAGTATACCCGCACCGAGGATATAGCTGCGCTGCATGATGCTGAGTCAAAATCAGCTTCAAGGGGCTGATTTGGCGTTTGCCGGAGGTCTACTTCCGTTTCAAGGGGCTGGTCAACCGGCGGAACGCAGATAGAAATGGCATTGTTCTATCGCTATTCCGCCGTTTTTAACCAGTGGCTACTTTGGCATCAGCCCCTTGAAACGGAAGTAGTTGTTCCGCAAAGTCAAAATCAGCCCCTTGAAACGGAGATAGGCACTCGCAGCGGCTACTTCACCTTCTGGATACGCAGCACGAACACGGCAGCGCACACGGCCATGACGATGGAGATGGCGAACGCCGGCGTGTAGGTGCCGGTCGTGGTCTTGACCACGGAGGTGATGGTGGGACCGACTGCTTGGCCGAGCGTGGTGGCCAGGTTGAGGATGCCGAGGCCCTTACCGGCCTCTTCCTTGTTCGGCAGCACGTCGACGTTGAGCGCTTGGTCGATGGCTGAGTACACGCCGTAGCCGAAGCCGGCGATGCCCGCATACAGGTACATGCCCGTGACGCTCGGCATGATCCACGGCATCGCGGTGCCAATCGCGAACAGCAGCGAGGCGATGATGACTGGTACCTTGTGCGTGTGCATCTTGTCGGAGATCGGGCCGGAGATCAGCGAAGCGGTCAGGGAAACGACCATGGTGATGATGGACATGGTGGCGATGGTGCCGGCAGCCTCGGTCTTGGTCTGGTGCACGTAATCCTCGACGATGTAGAGTTGGTACACGGAGATCATCTGGTAGCTGAGCAACATGCACACTCGGCAGCCGAACGCCTTGTAGAAGTCACGCGAGGTGGAGAACTTCGGGAAGTGGAAGGAGACAGCGAGATCCTTGAGCGTCATCTTGGTGCGTTCCATGTCCTTTGAGGATTCCTCGCGAGGTCAGATGTCAAGCGCCACGAATCCGGAAGCCCATGATCACGGCGCCGATGATGAAGCCGGCTTGCGCATTGTTGATCATGCGAGAGCCGATCATGGTGCCGATGGGCTGGCCGGTGACCATGCCGCCGCCGTAGAAGGAGTCGGTGCCGCACAGCTTAGGCATCGCGATTATGTGCCTCGTGCTCATCATCCGTATCTGTCTATTGCCTCTCTTCTTCTCCCAAATGCGCGCGACGCAGCGTATGCAGGTGCTCCAACCGCAAATCCAACGTATCCAACGCAAGTACGCCGCGCGTAAGGATCCGCGTTCCAAAGAAGCCATGCAACGTGAAATTATGGCTTTGCAGCAGCGGCATAACGCCAATCCGCTCGGTTCATACCTGCTTCGCTGATTCAGGCGCCGATTCTGTGCTCGCTGTTCTACACGCTGCAATCCCTGCCTGCAATCGCCGATGGGAATGCGGAACCGTTGGGCGGCATCGACCACACCATGGCGGGCGACATCGAATCATCGTCCATATTCGGCGTGCGCATCGCCGACTCGTTCGGCACGGTCGTCTCGCCGCAGTCGCACGTCGTCATCGGCGTGGCCGTGGCGTTGATGTGTCTGATGTTGTTCGCGATGCAGTGGCTGCTCATCCATCGCAATACGCCGAAGGACGCCATGGATTCACCGCAGTTCCGCACGCAGAAGCTGACCGCGTTTGTGTTCCCGGCCATCTACGTGGTGTCGGGCGGCACCTTGCCGTTCGGCGTGCTGCTGTACTGGCTGACCAATAACCTGTGGAACTTCGGCCAGACGCTCTGCCAACTGCGATGGTTTCCGGCGCCCGGATCCGAGGCGGGGAGCGCAAGGCCGAACGCGACCATGAGCGGGAGAACCGGCACCGCGCCGCCTCCGGATTGCCGTCTTTGGAAGAAGAGCGCGCGGCGGCCGCGCGTGAGGAGGCCCACGTGCGCCGCGAGCGTGAAAAGTCGGTCGCCAGCCGCAATCGCAGACAGCGCAAGAACGTGCAGCTCGCCAAGCGTTGATGGCACATGGGAGAGGTTACGGGGGATGCGCTGAGACCCTCGTCCCCGGAACGGTTCGAAGTGCTATACTGCTTGCACTACGCTGCGATGCCTGAGTGCAAACGGATCCAAGACCTTACGATGACAGGATGAACGATGATGGCCACGAACCGCACATTACTGGAACAGGCCCGAGAATTGCAGGCGCTGGCCCAGACCGGACTGATGTACTGCAAGGACCCCTTCGACCGGGAGCGCTACGAGCGTATCCGCGCGATGGCGGTCGACATGCTCTCCACGCAGGTTGATGCGCCGGCCGGACAGGTGAGTCGACTGCTCAGCGCCGGATATCCGACGCCGAAACTCGACACTCGTGCGGCCATCTTCGATGAAGAAGGCAGGATCCTCATGACGCATGAGAACAGCGGGGAATGGTCACTGCCCGGAGGCTGGGTCGACGAGAACCAGTCCATTCGGTCCAACGCCGTCAAGGAGGTCAAGGAGGAGACTGGGCTCGATGTGAGGGGCGAGCGACTCATCGCGGTGCAGGACTGCGCCAATCACAACGCGCTGACCTATCCGTACGGGGTGCTCAAGTTCTTCGTATTGTGCAGCCGCGCCGGCGGTTGGTTC
>ERZ824480.2582-NODE-2582-length-13443-cov-13.582686_pt1 | contig 13443 bp, 11 predicted proteins | sample MGYA00519861_ERZ824480 | MGnify/ENA primary metagenome ERZ824480 (study PRJEB31778, sample SAMEA3449152) | human gut metagenome | biome: human gut; feature: human-associated habitat; material: faeces | place: United Kingdom | collected 2010/2012 ... | reverse complement strand
TGCCGTACACGATGACCGGCCCGGCGATGAGGAACATCTTGGCTCCCGTGCCCGGCACCCGTCCCTCGGCCTTGAACTCAATGGCCGCGCTGACCACCGCGTTGGCAAAGCCGGTGATGGGCACCAGCGACCCCGCCCCGGCCTTTGCCGCCAGCTTCTGGTACCAGCCCAGCGTGGTCAGCACCGCCGAGAGCAAAATCAAGGTGCAGCTGGTCAGGGTGCCTGCCGTTTCGGCGTCCGCGCCCTGCCGCAAAAACTGCTGGCGCAGCCCTTCGCCCAGCAGACAGATGCCGCCGCCTACACAGAACGCCCACAGGCAGTCTGCCAGAAGCGGCGAATGCGGCCCCGCCTTCTGCACCCGGCGTGCGTATTCCTGCGCTGTCATCTTCATCTTCCCGCGCCCCCTTTTGCGGATAGTCTGCCCGGGGCGGCGGGTGCTTATCCTTTTTTGCGAAAGAAGGTATAGTCTATGCGTTCTTCCCATCATCGCAACCATCACGCCCGCCGTCTGCTCTGCCTGACGGCGCTGGCCTGCTTTGTGGCGGGCGGCGCTGCCTACGCCTGCACCCGCAAAGCTGCGGTGCCGCAGCTGCCCGAGCTTCCTGCCGAGAGCCTTGAGCAGCCCGCCGAATACGGCGTGCAGCAGAGCACCCTTACCGCCGCACAGGCGCAGGCCATCCTGGACGACCCCCGCATGATTCTTGTGAGCCGCACCCACCCGATAACGGAGAACTACCCCGTCGAGACCAAGGAATGCGGCTCGGCTACCGCCATCAACAAGACTTTGCAGACCGAAGCCGCCAATGCCTTTCTTTCCATGCAGGCTGCTGCCGCCAAGGACGGCGTAGATGTGCGGATGCAGAGCGGCTACCGCAGCGTCAGCTACCAGAAAAAGCTGTACGATGACAAGACCCAGTACTACCGCAACAAGGGTCTGAGCGAAGCCGCTGCCCGGGAAAAGGCGGCTGTCATCGTGAACCCGCCGGGCTGCTCGGAGCACAACTGCGGCCTTGCCGCCGACCTGAACAGCCCGGAGCATACCACCCTTGACACCGGCTTTGCCGACACCGCCGCCTTCCGCTGGCTGTGCGAGAACGCAGAGCAGTACGGCTTTATCCTGCGCTACCCCAAGGAGGCCGAAAGTGTGACCGGCATCACCTACGAGCCGTGGCACTGGCGCTATGTGGGCCCGGAAAACGCCGCCCTGCTCAACCGGAGCGGCCTGTGTCTGGAGGACGCCATCGCCGTTTTGCAGCGCATTGCCGCCGGGGAGACCGTGACCGGTTAAAATCCGATGAAAACTGCCGGAAAACCCTGTGGGGTGCGTTGCAATTTACCTGCTGTTATGGTAAGATAAGTACAGTCTGCCCGTGTGCGCGATACCGCCCCGGGCTGTGACAAATGAATTCAACAAAAGAAGGAATATTTTATGATAAACCGCACAAAACTTTCTGTGATCGCCGTCAGTGCCGTGCTGGCTGTTGCCCTGACCGGCTGCGGCGGCAGCGCTTCTTCCGCGCCGTCCTCCGTGTCCAGCGCCTCTGCCTCTGCACCGGCTTCCAGCACTGCCGCCCCGGCAGCGGATACCGCTGAAAACGGCACCGCCGATCTGGACAGCGCCGTGGAGACCCTGCTGGCTGCCAACCCCATCTCCAACCAGTTCGAGATCGCCGCCATGAACATCGAGTACGACTTCGGCCTGAAGGCGGAGGACGTAGCCGCCTACAAGGGCGTGAAGAGCAATGACAACGGCGACGCCGGCCTTGTGCTGGTGGTGGAAGCTGCTTCCGGCAAGGCACAGGACGTGGTGACTGCGCTGGAAAGCTACAAGCAGGATCAGGTGGCTTTCTACGGCAACTACGCCGAGTTCGCACAGGCACAGAACAACGTGGAGAACGCCATCATCTCCTCCAAGGGCGACCGTGTGGTCATGGTGATTGCCTCTAACGAGTGCTCCGCAGACCTGAACAGCGCTGTGGACAGCGCCCTGAACAGCTGAATCTGATCTTCTGAGCCGGTGCCATCTGCGGCATCGGCTTTTTTCAGTAGAAAACCCCTGATGAGAGGGATTTCTGCTGAAGCTGCGCCCGCATCCGTCATGCCACCTTCCCCCGGCCGGGGGAAGGCTGAGTCTGTAATTCCGTGTAAAAAAGGAGGCTGACCCCTTGGTTTTCAGCACCATCATCTTCCTGTTCCGCTTTTTGCCCATCACGCTGGCGCTGTACTATCTTGCCCCCGCAAAACTGAAAAACACCGTGCTGTTTTTGTGCAGTCTGGTGTTCTACTGCTGGGGCGAGGTGCGCTTTTTCCCGGTCATGGTGGCGCTTATCCTCATCAACTACCTCAGCGGCCTTGCCATCGAACATTTTGATGCAAAGCCCGCGCTGCGCCGCTTTTTTCTGCTGGTGGCGCTCATTGGCAGCTTGGGGATGCTGTTCTACTTCAAGTACGCAAACTTTGTGCTGCGCAGCGTGAATGCCCTGCTGGGCACCGCCTTTGCCGAAATTCAGGGCATCGGCACCTTGCCGCTGGGCATCAGCTTCTACACCTTCCAGACCCTTTCCTACTCCATCGACGTCTACCGCCGGGATGTAAAAGCCGAGCGCAACATCATCGACTTCGGCGCTTATGTGGTCATGTTCCCGCAGCTCATCGCGGGGCCTATCGTCAAGTACCGGGACGTCTCCGACCAGCTGCACGTCTACAGGCACCGCTATAACCTCAAGCAGCTTGAAGATGGCATGACCCTGTTCACCTTCGGTCTTGCCAAAAAGGTGCTGCTGGCAGACGCCGTGGGCGCGCTGTGGACGGACATTATCGGGGTAGCCGACAGCCCCTCCACCACCTTTGTGGGGCTGGCAAACGCTTCCACCCCGCTGGTGTGGCTGGGCATCATCGCATACAGTTTGCAGCTGTACTTCGATTTTTCCGGCTACTCCCTCATGGGCATCGGCATGGGCAAGATGCTGGGCTTCGACTTCCCTGCAAACTTCAACTACCCCTATATCTCCGCCTCCATCACCGAGTTCTGGCGGCGCTGGCACATGACCCTGTCCGGCTGGTTCCGCGAGTATGTGTATATCCCGCTGGGCGGCAACCGCAAGGGGCTCAAGCGGCAGATTTTAAATCTATTCATCGTGGAGCTGCTCACCGGCATCTGGCACGGCGCGAACTGGAACTTTATCTGCTGGGGTCTTTACTACTTTGTGCTGCTGGCGGTCGAAAAGCTGTTCCTGCTGCCTTACCTGAAAAAAGGCAAAGTGTGGCCGCACTTCTACACCCTGTTCCTTGTGGTGGTGGGCTGGGCAATGTTCGTGGGCAACGACACCGGCGTGTCCTTCGGGCTGCTGTTCCAGAAGCTCTTTGTCCCCTCCGGCGGGGTGTCGCCGCTGTATTTCCTGCGGAATTACGGCGTGCTGCTGGCGGTAAGCGTGGTGTGCTGCACCCCGCTGATCGAAAAGCTGTGGGACGTGCTGCGCAAGAACGTAGTCACCCGCTGCGCTGCCATCCTGACGCTGCTGGTGGTCTCCACCGCCTATGTGGTGGGCAGCACCAACAGCCCGTTCCTGTACTTTAACTTTTAAGGAGGCGGGAAGATGTCCAAACACGAGAAAAAGACCTCCTCCCTTTTGCACTACCCGGTGCTGGTGGTGTTCAGCCTGTTTTTCATCGGGCTGTTCGCGCTGGATATGGTCACCCCGGATCGCAGCTACAGCGAGCTGGAGAACACCACCCTGAGCCAGCGCCCGGCGCTGACCCAGTTCACCGCCAAGGGGCTGAACAGCTACTTTACTGCCTACACCAAATACGTCAAGGATCAGGTGGCGGGGCGCGACCAGTGGATCAGCCTGCAGAGCGTGGTAGAGACCACCCTGCTGCAAAAGCAGCAGAACGGCGGCATTCTGCTGGGCAAGGAGCACATGATGTTCCCCCGCACCTACGGGCTGCTTTCCAGCGAGGAGCGCACCCTGCCCAAAAACACGGCAGCGCTCACCAGCCTGTGCCAGCGCTACCCGGGCAAGGTGAATGTACTGGTGGCACCCGCTGCCAGCGATATCTATAAAGAGAACGTGCCCGCCAACGCCCCTCTGCTGGACGAGGACGGCTACCTTGACCAGCTTTCCGCTGCGGTACAGGCGGCGGGCGGCAGCTTTGTGGACGTGCGCCAGACCCTTACCGCCCACAAGAGCGAGTATATTTATTACCGCACCGACCACCACTGGACGAGCCTTGGCGCCTACTACGCTTACAGCCAGCTGTGCCAGACCCTTGGCCTTACCCCCTTTGATACCGCCGCCCACACTGCGCTGACAGCCGACGGCTTTTACGGCACCCATTACGCCAAGGCGCGCACATGGAACGCCGTGCCGGACGTGATCACCTACTACGACCTTGCCAACACCCTGACGGTATGGAACGTGACGGCGGCAGGCCAGCCCGCCGAGGGGCAGACCACCGGCCTGTACGACACGGAGAAGCTCGCCGTCTATGATAAATACGCCATGTTCCTGCACGGCAACAACGGTTTAAGCCGGGTGCAGGGCGACGGCAGCGGGCGCATCCTTGTCATCAAGGACAGCTACGCCAACTGCTTTGTGCCCTACCTGACCGCCAACTACGCCGACATTGACGTGGTGGATTTCCGCAACTACAACTACGGCCTAGACAAGCTGATCGCCGATAACAGCTACGACCAGATCCTTGTGCTGTACAATTTTGACAGTTTCAAGAGCGACCCCTACCTCTACCGCGCCGGGGTGACGGGGTAAAATAACCAAATGCCGAAATTATTGCAGTCTATTTTCACAAATTTATAGCTGCAATTTCATGCGTCCCGCCAGTTTTTGCACAGATGTGCCAAAACCCCTTGATAAAATCCGACCACTGTTGTAGAATGACCATATAGAGAACAATGCTCTATCGGCCTTGGGTATGGACGCCGGGGAATCGGGATGCAATGCGGCATTCCCCCTTGACAAAGGAGTATTGAAGATGAAAAAGATGAATTATCCCGCAGATTATGCGGTACTTTCCAACGAAGAAATGACCTATACCACCGGCGGCGGCGCAGTGGATAATGCTGCCGGTCTCGCCACTACCGCCGCAACGGTCGTAGGTGCTGTGGTGCTGGCCTCCAGCTATATCTGGGGCATCAAGCAGGCACGCACCTGGCTGCAGCAGGACGGCAACAAGGACGGCAACTTCTTTACCGTGATGGGCCGTGCCACCGATGCCATTGCTGCCGATATGGGCAAATCTGCCGGCAACTTTGTACGGGACGCCGTTTCCGCCACCATGGTAGTGGCACTGGCTCCCCTGAGCGCCATTCTGCTGGTCGTGCGCTGAGACCCTTTATTCAGAAAAAACGGTGCGTTTTTGGGTGCACCGTTTTGGATAGCTTTGTTTCAAAAGGAGTGTTATTATGGAAAAAATGATGATGCCCGCGTACTACAATGTTCTGTCCACTGAGGAAATGACCTACACCGAAGGCGGCGCTACCATGGTTCAGGCAGCCTGCGCATGGTTTATCCCCTTCTACGGCTGGTTCAAGGGCATTACTGCTGTCCGCGACTACCGCAAGAAGAATCCTAACAACTGGACCGAGACCGGTCTGGACGCCCTGAGCAAGGACATGGAGAAGAGCACTGCCAACCTGCTGTATGACATTGCATGTGCCGCCAGTGTTGTCGGCTCCTGCGCAAGTGTTGTGTGGCTGATCCCGAATGCTCTCATCGTCTTCGGCTCCTGATTTCCCGGAGTAGACCAAAGAACAAAGCAGGCGGAGGCGCTGCCCTTTCGGGCAGCGCCTCCGCTGTTTTTATAGGGTTTTCTTTTAGCTTTCGTCTCATGTATCCAAGTTTTCGTCTAAAACAGGGCTCATTTTAGACGAAAGTGCAAGTGTGTGAGAGGAATCGGCCTTGCGCAGACACAAAAAACGGCGGCACGCTCCGATGGAACGCGCCGCCGTTTGGTATTTTATGCGTTGAACATATCCTTCAGCTTTTTGAAGAAGCCCTTACGCTTTTCGTAGTTTTCTTCTTTCAAAGTGCCCTCAAATTTTTTCAGGGCATCGCGCTGGGTCTTGTTCAGCTTTTTGGGGATCTCCACCTCGCACTTGACGTACATATCGCCGCGGCCACGGCCATTCAGATACTGGATGCCCTTGCCGCGCAGGCGGAAGGTGGTGCCGCTCTGGGTGCCCTCGGGCACGGTGTACTCCACCTTGCCGTCAATGGAGGGCACGGTGACGCTGTCGCCCAGCACAGCCTGACTGTAAGTGATGGGCACGGTGACCCACACATCGTAGCCGTCGCGCTGGAACACCTCGCTGGGGCGCACGCTGACCATGACGATGACATCACCGGCGGGGCCGCCGTTGGTACCGGCATCGCCCATGCCGCGCAGTGCAAAGCTCTGGTCGTCGTCGATGCCCATGGGGATGGACACCTCCAGCGTCTTTTTGGTAGCCACCTTGCCGCTGCCGTGGCAGACCTTGCAGGGGTTCTTTACCAGCTTGCCCTTGCCGCCGCAGCGGGAGCAGGGCTGCTGGGTCTGCATCACGCCAAAGGGGGTGCGCTGCTGGCGGATGACAAAGCCGCGTCCGCCGCAGTCCGGGCAGGTCTCGGGGCTGGTACCGGCGGCGCAGCCGGAGCCGTGGCACGCAGTACACTCCTGCTGACGGGTGATGGTAATGTTCTTCTTGCAGCCGTGCACGGCCTCGTCAAAGCTCAGGGTGATGCGCACCCGGATGTCCTGCCCCTTGCGGGGGGCGTTGGGATTTGCCTGACGGGACGAGCCGCCGAAGCCGCCAAAGCCGCCGCCGAAGATATCGCCAAAGATGTCGCCCAAGTCCACGCCGTCGCCGCCAAAACCGCTAAAGCCGCCGGGGCCGCCGCCGTTCTGTGCTGCATAGGTGGGGTCAACACCGGCAAAGCCGTACTGGTCGTACAGCTGGCGCTTTTTCGGGTCCGAAAGCACCTCGTTTGCCTCGTTGATCTCCTTGAACTTTGCCTCGGCGTCCTTATCGCCGGGGTTATAGTCCGGGTGGTACTTCATGGCAAGCTTGCGGTATGCCTTTTTGATCTCGGCATCGCTTGCGCCCTTGGATACCCCCAGCACTTCGTAATAATCACGCTTTTCCTGTGCCATATCCACTCACCTCTCCGGGAACGCCCTCTCCGGGTAACGCCCCGGTCGGTTCCTCCTGTTCAAAAGCTCCCGCTTCGGTCTTTCGCAGCTGTTGTCTGCGCCCTCATCCGTCATGCCACCTTCCCCCGTCCGGGGGAAGGCTTTTGCGGCAGCGAGAACTCTTTTACTTATAAACCAGCAAGAGCCGCTCCGGCCTAAACCGGAGCGGCTTTTGCTCTATTGCGCGTGTGCCCGCCGGTTTGGCCGGACACAGCGCTTTGTGTCAAACTTAGACTTCCTTGAAGTCGGCATCCACAACGCCGTCATCGTTGGGCTTTTCGTTGGCTGCGCCTGCGTCAGCACCGGGCTGTGCACCGGCGGCCTGCTGTGCGGCAGCGGCTGCCTGATACATCTTCTCGAACACCTGGCTCAGGGCTTCCTGCTTTGCCTTGATGTCGTCCACGTTGCCGGACTGGACAGCGGTCTTCAGGTCAGCAAGCTTTGCCTCGGCATCGCTCTTCACGTCTGCGGGCAGCTTGTCGCCGTTCTCCTTCAGCATCTTCTCGGTCTGGAACACCATCTGGTCGGCACCGTTGCGGATATCGACCTCTTCACGCTTCTTCTTATCGTCGGCAGCAAACTGCTCAGCTTCCTTCACAGCCTTGTCGATGTCCTCCTTGGACATATTGGTAGAAGCGGTGATGGTGATGTTCTGCTCCTTGCCGGTGCCCAGATCCTTGGCGCTGACCTTCACGATGCCGTTGGCATCGATATCGAAGGTAACTTCGATCTGAGGCACACCACGGGGAGCCGGAGCAATACCATCCAGATGGAACACACCCAGACTCTTGTTGTCGCGGGCAAACTCACGCTCGCCCTGCAGCACGTTGACCTCAACAGAGGGCTGGTTATCGGCTGCGGTGGAGAACACCTGACTCTTGTGGGTGGGGATGGTGGTGTTGCGGTCGATGATCTTGGTGCACACGCCGCCCAGAGTCTCAATACCAAGGCTCAGCGGGGTGACATCCAGCAGCAGCAGACCCTTCTTCTCGCCGTTCAGAACGCCGCCCTGAATAGCAGCACCGACAGCCACGCACTCATCGGGGTTGATGCCCTTGAAGGGCTCGCAGTTCAGTTCCTTCTTCACGGCGTCGTAGACAGCGGGGATACGAGTGGAACCACCGACCATCAGGACCTTCTTCAGGTCGGAAGCGCGCAGACCTGCATCCTGCAGAGCCTTGCGCACGGGGGTCATGGTGCGATCGACCAGATCAGCGGTCAGCTCGTTGAACTTTGCGCGGGTCAGTGTCATATCCAGATGCTTCGGGCCGGTAGCATCGGCGGTGATGAAGGGCAGGTTGATCTGGCTGCTCATTGCGCTGGACAGCTCGATCTTAGCCTTCTCGGCAGCTTCCTTCAAGCGCTGTGCAGCCATCTTGTCCTTGCGCAGGTCGATGCCGTTCTCGGTCTGGAAGGCGTCTGCCATCCAGTCGATGATGCGCTGGTCGAAGTCATCGCCGCCCAGATGGGTATCGCCGTTGGTTGCCAGAACCTCGGTAACGCCGTCGCCCATCTCGATGATGGACACATCGAAGGTGCCGCCGCCCAGATCGTAGACCATGATCTTCTGGTCGTCCTCTTTATCCACACCGTAAGCCAGAGCAGCTGCGGTAGGCTCGTTGATGATACGGCGGACGTTCAGGCCGGCAATGGTGCCTGCGTCCTTGGTGGCCTGACGCTGGCTGTCGTTGAAGTAGGCGGGCACAGTGATGACAGCCTCGGTGACGGTCTCGCCCAGATAAGCCTCGGCGTCAGCCTTCAGCTTCTGCAGGATCATAGCGCTGACCTGCTGGGGAGTGTATTCCTTGCCGTTCAGGGTAACCTTGTGGTCGGTGCCCATCTGACGCTTGATGGAAGAAACGGTGTTGTCGGGGTTGGTGATAGCCTGACGCTTTGCAACCTGACCTACCAGACGGTCGCCGGTCTTGGTGAAGCCGACAACGGACGGGGTGGTGCGGGCGCCCTCAGAGTTGGCGATAACAACAGGCTCGCCGCCCTCCATAACAGCTACGCAGCTGTTGGTAGTACCAAGGTCGATACCAATAATCTTACTCATAATGAAGTCTCCTCTCGAAAGAACAAATCTTGTTTATATGATGCTTATGATGATGTCAAGCGGATGTTATTGCAAACTCCCTTGCGGGAGGTTCGGCTTGTTTATTCGGCCACCACAACGGTTGCATGGCGGATGATCTTGTCACCCAGCTTGTAACCCTTCTGGAAAACGGTGACCACCGTGCCGCTCTCCTGCCCGTCCGGGGCGGGGATCTGCTGCACAGCATTCATAAAGTTGGGGTCAAAGGGCTTGCCCAGCACCTCGATCTCCTCCACATGGAGGGCTTCCAGTGCCTTTGCCGCCTTATCCAGCGTCATGACCACGCCCTTCTTGTAGTTCTCGTCGGTGGTGGGGGCGTTGGCTGCCATGTCCAGCGTATCCAGAATGGGGATGATCTTTTCCACTGCATGGGAAACACCGTCGCCAAACTTCTGGTCGGCCTCGCGGGTGGAGCGCTTGCGGTAGTTGTCGTACTCGGCAGCCATGCGCAGCAGCTGATCCTTGGCCTGTGCAGCGTTCTTTTCCGCTGCATCCAGCTTTGCCTTAACGGCTTCCATCTCCCGGGCCTTCTTGTTGAACCAGCCGCCGTCCTTCTTCTTGTCCTCTTCGGTGGCAGCTTCGGCAGCAGCCTGTTCGGGCGCTGCGGCAGCGGTCTTTTCCTCGGGGGCAGTCTCCGGCTGCTCGGTCTCGGGCACCGTGTTCTTTGCTTCTTCGCTCATTCCAGATCCTCCTTATAGATCACAGTCCGCCGTGGTACGGCAGCCTGCGGGGTGTCTTTTCGTTTGCCGCTCATGCCCTCGCCCAGCTGGTCTGCAAACTCGTGCAGCAGGGGCATCAGCTTCTGGAAGGGCATCCGGGTGGGGCCGATCAGGGCAATGGAGCCCCACAGCCCGCCGCCTACCAGATACCGGTCGCTCACGATGCACAGCCCGGGGATCTGCGGTTCCAGATCCTCGCCCAGCAGCACGCTTTCGCTGCGGTTTTCCGGGGGTGCGATCAGGCTTGCGGCCTGTTCCTCGTCGTTCAGCAGGGTAAGGGTATCACCCACCCGGCCGTCCAGCTGCGGCCAGTCCAGCAGGTACTGCTCGCCGCCCAGAAATACATGGGGCTTTACGCTGTCCTGCAAAATTGCGGCTGCGGCGCTGACCACCGGCACAAGTTCCGGTGCGATCTGGCTGCACAGCTCGCTGAGCATCCGGGTGGAAAGATCCACCGGTGCCACAAAGGTAAGGTTGCGGTTGAGCAGCGCCGCAAGGGCAGCTGCATTTTCCCGGGAAAGCCCGGTGCGTACCCGCGCCACCCGGGTGCGGACGTAGCCGGCAGTGGTCACAGCCAGCACAGCGGCTGCGCTGCGGCCCACCTGCACCACCTCGTAATGGGCGATGCACAGATCCTCGGCGCAGGGGGTGCTGACGGCGGCGGTGCAGCCGCTGATGGCGGCCAGCGCCTTGGCAGCGCCCTGTGCCAGCTTTTCCGGCTCGTGGTCAAGGCTGGCGAACACCGCATCCACCCGGGCGCGGGTAACGCGGTCCAGCGGCTGATCGTCGGTCAGCAGGTTGTCCAGATAATACCGGTAGCCCTTGGCGCTGGGCACACGCCCTGCGCTGGTGTGGGGCTGCTCCAGCAGGCCCAGCTTTGTCAGCGCCGCCATCTCGTTGCGCAGCGTTGCGCTGGACACTGCCATGTCAAAGTAGTTTGCCAGCACGCTGCTGCCCACCGGCTCGCCCTCAAGGCCATACAGCGCCACGATTGCCTGCAAGACCCGTTGCTTGCGTGCATCCATCGTCATAGCGCCTGCCTCCTTTTTGTATTGCTTTTGTTTGTTTAGCACTCCTTGTTCCTGAGTGCTAAGACCATTATAATCGTTTTTGCCCTGCTGTCAAGCCCTTTGCAAAAATGTTTATAAAGATTCATAATTCTGTCATAAAGGGGGTGTGAACTCCCTCAGTCAAAACCTGCGGCTTTGCCAGCTCCCTCTGGGAGGGAGCCTTTGGCATGGTGGGAAGGTTTCTTATTGCTCCTGAAACTTTAGCAGCGAACGTAACAGCGTGCGCCCTCTCCGTCAAGCCCTGTCGGGCTTGCCACCTCTCCCAAAGGGAGAGCCAAGGGCACTGCCGGAAGCTTCCTCATTACGCCTAATACTTTAGCAACGCGGCTTAGACCTTGGCTCCCCCTTCGGGGGAGCTGGCGCGGGAGCGCCTGAGAGGGTTCGTTCCCCCCTTTTTTCAGCCATTCGCGCAGTTTTAACCCCCATTCGCGCAGAATTTCTTTTATTTTTGCCCAATTTGTGGTATATTTGTGGTAACGACACCCCGTATAAAACCCACACGAAAGGAGCGAAATTTTATGAAAGCCAAACGCATTGTAAGCATCCTGCTGACCGGCAGTATGCTGCTGTCCCTGCTGCCGGTGTCTGCACTGGCAGCCACCCCGGTGTTCGATGCACCCGCCCAGACCACGGCCAAAAAGGCTGCACCCCTTGTACAGGAGGCCGACGCCTCCCGCAGCACCGAGGAGGAAGCCGCCACCCGCAGCAGCCGTGATCTGGACGCAGAGAACGGCACCGCCGATAGCATTACCATCCAGCTGAACGCCGCTGGCACGCCCGAAAGCCGCGGCGACTCTGGGCATTGGAAATGTGACAACGCAACAAGCTCTAACTTACATTTGTACGACGGCACCTTCACCCTGCAGCCCTCTTCGGAGCCCGGGGCTGTAAGCGCATTGCAGGTAGATCTCTATATTTTTGAAGATGCCAAATTTAACGGCGGCACCGTCGGCCATCATGCCTACAACTACGGCAACATCTCCAACGGTACCTTCCAAGGGGAGGTGTACAACTACGGCACCATCTCCAATGGTAAATTCCAAGGGGAAGCGTACAACTACGGCATCATCTCCAACGGTACCTTCCAAGGGTCTGTGGGCAACTACCAAACCATCTCCGGCGGCACCTTCCAAAAGCCTGTGAACAACTACAAAACCATCTCCGGCGGCACCTTTGAGGAACCTGTTGAGGTATACGCCGCCAGCGGAAATGCCACGATCGAGGGCGGGACCTTTGAAAAGAGCATGGCGCTCATGAATGATGGCGCTTCCATCATCATCAGCGACGGCCTGTTTAACGGTGCGGTTGTCGACGAAGGATGCCGCGCCCCGCTTTCCATCACCGGCGGCCTGTTTACCAAAGCTGTGGATGTAAGCAGAATCATCCCGGACAACCTTTCTATCACCGGCGGCTATTTTGTAAACGAGCCTACCCTGCCGGTAGGCAGCGACACCCGCTTTACCACTGTGAGCGATCAGAGTTGCAGAGCCTTCCATGTGCCTGTAAATGATGGCTTTTCTGAAAACCGCTACAACAGTCTTTATGTGCCCTGCGGATCGTCTGAGCAGCCCAACACCATTACCGTAAAGACCAATACCAAACTGCTCTATTACCTTGCAGACGGTGAACGCTTCCCCGTCCTTGACAGCGACAGTGACAGCTACATTTACCAGATCCCCGTGCAGAACTATGAAAAGATCGTGCTGGTGACCGAGGAGCCTTCGACACCCCCACCGCACGACCCCGGCGAGCTTGACCCGGCGTTCTCTTCCGGCGCAGCCGCACTTGGCATCGTGCTGGGCACTGCGGGTCTGGGTTATGCCACCTATGTCTACGGTTCTTCCCTGTACCTGCACTATGCGCTGCCGGACGGCTTTATCCCCTCCACCCGGCAGGAGCTGGCAAACGTCCTGTGGACGACTGCCGGCAAGCCCGCCCCTGTAAGCACCGCACTGTATACCGATATCCCCGCTGACGCTATCGAGCAGCAGAAGGCCGCCCGCTGGTGCGCAGAGCAGGATCTGCTCTCCGACTACGGCGCAACCTTCGGCCCGGACACCAAGGTGACCAATGCCCGCATCATCCGCGCATGGAACCGCCTGAAAAAGGTGCCTGTGACCATCACCAAATAATCATCCTCACATTCATCCTTTCATGTACATCGCCGCCCGGCTTGTCTCCACAGGCCGGGCGGCGGTGTTTTTGCGGACTGAACTCCCTCAGTCAAAGCCTGCGGCTTTGCCAGCTCCCTCGGGGAGGGAGCCTTTGGCATGGCGGAAAAGTTTGCGGCTCAAGTGCAAAGCTTGCGGGAGAGAACGCTCCCCCTTGGGGGAGCTGTCGCGCAGCGACTGAGGGGCTTCAAATCGGCGGA
>ERZ824480.2577-NODE-2577-length-13465-cov-2.821327_pt1 | contig 13465 bp, 19 predicted proteins | sample MGYA00519861_ERZ824480 | MGnify/ENA primary metagenome ERZ824480 (study PRJEB31778, sample SAMEA3449152) | human gut metagenome | biome: human gut; feature: human-associated habitat; material: faeces | place: United Kingdom | collected 2010/2012 ... | reverse complement strand
TACCTCTCGCATGCTAAGCGAGCGCTCTACCATCTGAGCTACACCCCCTTCCTACTAATATCCTAAAGATCGGTTTATAAACTATCTTCTAGGCTTTTTCCGATGAATTGATTATTCGTTTCTAGCTATCAATGTGAAGAATACAATTTAACCTCAATTTACTACCAAAACACAGATGAACGAATTGCATTCCGAATTGTGGAAAAGTGTTAAGTGGTTGCACTATTTCTTTTAATGAGCTGGAATAATTCGTTCATCGAATCATCTTTCTTCGTAACTCTCATGGTGTCTAATCCAGTATTATCTTGTGAGCCATGAACTTCGTAATGTAGAGATGTACGAATTTGATTTAATTAACTAGTGCTTTGTTGATTGCAACTGCTCTTGCTTACCCAAAGTTCCCAGAATATTACAAGGCTAATGTCACCGTGACTCTGCCTTATGCTGATTTCGTGGAGCCTATTTTCGTTTACTATGATGGACCTGCCAAGAAGGCTCGTTTTGATTACTGTATGTAAACTAATTTGGATTGATCGTAGATGGTGGTGTGAACCGTTTCTTCTATGATATGAACAAGGAGGTTGGTTATGCGATTGTAATTGTTTTCGTGTTAGGTAAGTTATAGGTGCCTGTGATTGCATACGAGACCTGTTTCAACATCCACAAGGATGACGTTTCTCTGAATTCGATCCTTCCTGATCTTGAAGGTTTTGAGCTTCAGGAAAAGACTGAGAAGATCGGTGAGCACACTTGCCGTGTTTGGTACTATGAGGAGAAGAATGGCGAGAAGCTGAATAAGTATTGGTACTATGAGTAATGTTTCTGGAGTGGACATGATGAATAGGGATATTGGCAACTTCAAGCCTGTTCGTTTCTACATGGTTGGATACAACACCGTCCTTCATTCTCATTTTGACGAGTACATTTATGATTACATCAGTGTGGACTATGTGAAGCCTGCCCCTGAGGACTTCGAAGAGCCCGAAAAGCAGTGGACTTGCATTGATTTCCCTGGACCTGGTTCTGTTGTTGGTGATTCTCACAAGTTCCTTGCCACCCGTTTCCCTCAGACTGGTAATGCTCAGTTCAGACGATTCCTTCGTAACCACCACAAGAGCTACAAGGGCAGAGAATACCAAAGACGCAAGATGAACTTCCTCCGTAACAAGGCGTACATTGAAAAGGTAAATAGCGAGAACCGTAGCTACAAGCTTCGTCTGAATCATCTGGCTGATAAGTCAGATGCCGAGCTTCGTGCTATGTTGGGACTGAAGAGAAGCAACAATAAGGACTACAAGAACCACCGTCATATGATGAGCAATGCTGTGAAGCCTGACTTTGTGGACTGGAGAGAGAAGGGTGCTGTGACTCCTGTGAAGGATCAGTGCATGTGTGGTAGCTGCTGGAGCTATGGAACCACCGGTGTGCTGGAGGGACAGTACTTCCTCAAGTATGGTAAGCTTCTCAAGTTCTCCGAGCAGAACTTGGTGGACTGTTCATGGAACTTTGGTAATGATGGCTGTAATGGAGGTGAAGATTTCCGTGCTTATGGTTGGATGCTTCACAATGGCGGTCTGATGGAGGATTCTGCCTACGGTCACTATTTGGGTATTGATGGCTGGTGCCACTTCAACAAGACAGCTGCTGCTGTCAAGATCACTGACTACGTGCTGACCACTCCCTTCTCCATTGAGGAGTTGGAGGATGCTGTTGCTAACGTGGGTCCCATCTCTGTGGGAGTGGCTGTGAACAAGGACTTCTTGTTCTATGCTGAGGGAGTGTTTGATGATCCTTCTTGCTCTTCGGCTGTCGAGGACCAGGCTCATGCTGTGCTGGCTGTTGGTTACGGAACTGAGAACGGAAAGGACTATTGGCTCATCAAGAACTCTTGGTCTACTCATTGGGGTGATGAGGGTTATATCAAGATTGCTAGAAAGAATAACATCTGCGGTGTAGCCACGAGCCCTTCGTATCCTATTCTTGCTTAAGAAGCGATGTGTTTGTTAGACACAATCTTTCTCTAACCTTCTCTGAATTATTCTTAGTTGTATTAGAGAATGGTTTTAAGTGATGTACAATCCATTGTTTGGTTTAACTGTGTAGGATCCTCATCTTCTGTATGAGGACTTAGAATCGGTAGCTAGGATTTATATTTTGGTTTAGAGCATAGAAAAATGCCGATCTGCAACAGCAAGTTGAGGATCAGCGTAAGGTTATCGAGAAACTCACTGTAGGGATTTCTCTTTTAATTGGTTGCTAATTTCCATAGAAAGAGTTATCGGACGTTCAGGAGAAGAGTAGTTTGTACTGTTCTAGGATCATTACTGCTGGTCAATTGCTCAACGAGAAAAAACATGAACATGAAGTCTACTCTATATGTTTTTAATGATAGATAGGAACTAAATCAAAAGTATGAACAATTACTTAAGGAGTATAAAGAGAGGGTATATTTGAATCATTGGAGTATAACAATGTAGATAAAAAGTGATGAAGAGAAAGTAGAATCTTTGGAAAAGTTAATCGCTTCCAAAGAAGAGGAATCCGAAGCCAAAGAGAGAAAGATAAAAAGCTTAAATGAACGGATTGAGGCACTTCTTGTGTCTTCTGTGGAAGAAACACAAAAACGAAATCAGCTGCAATCTCGTTGTGAAATGATGGAAAACTCTTTACTAGCACTTCAAAACGGTAATAGTGGTGAACCTGTTTCTCCAGTCCCTGGATTGTCAATATTGAGTTCATCTGCTCTCTATGATCTTCTTGCTGAGACACAAGAGAAGGTGGAGGATCTTCAGACCCAGCTGAGTTCACTTGATAAGGAGTATGCTAAGGTACGTTCAGATTGATTCTATCATGATTAGGTCTGTTCTAAATGCGATTCCATTCTGTCAGAATACCAAGATCACAAACAACAGTACGAGGAGGCCCTTTTGCGTGATAATGAACTACAGGCGTTAACTCGTGTTTTGCAGAATAAGCTTATCCAATCAGAAACTCGCTTTGTGGAATTGTCGGAATCTGCTAAAGGATCAGGAGTCATTGATCAACAGAGGATCAGTCTTTTAACTGAGAGTAATCAACGCCTTTTAGAGGTACTGAGAACTTGCACTGGACTCCAACAGATTCCATTTGTTGGTACAGGCAACGTACTGATTGAATATGCTGATAACTGATAGTATTTATCTCAATTAGAAGCGAAATACACTCAGGCAATTCATTCTCTTCATGAAGAACGAGCCAAACGTCGAATTGCTGAGAATGAGTTGGCTGAATTGAATGGAGAATACGAGCGCTTGACTATCAACTATCACAAGCTCGTGAATCCAGTCGAGCAGTTGGAGTGTGATGTAGCAATGCAACAGGAACCTGATATTGTGATTGTGCGAGCTGCTCTTACTGAGAAATTGCACCATTTAATGGAACTCAGTACGCAGTTGGAGGAACGAGAGAAGGAACATGACCAGGATCGAAAGAAACTAGCAGCTGGGTATGAACAGATTATCACACTGAAGGAATTGTTGGCAAAGCAGGATAGTGTAGGAGAGGATTGAGTGTTCCATACTAGGAGATCCAGCAACAGGTCAGTCGATCGCAGCTTATGGAGAATGAGTTGAAGCTGAAGCAGGAAGAGTTAGAGCGACTTAGTAGTTCGATGGAAGAGGAAGTTAATAAGCTTCAGAAGGTAGGATAAGAGATTCGGGTTGATCGATAGAAGTGTACAAAGGAAGTGACTTCTCGTGATGCTCGGATTCAGGAGTTAACTGATCGATTGAATCAGAGTGAAACTTTGAATGGAGAATTACAAACTTCAGCGAACATGAGATCCAAGCAAGCAGATACACAAATCCACCAATTGGAGAAGAAAGTAGCTGAGAAAGAGGAACAATGTGAGAAATGGCAATCAGAGTGTAAGGAGATTTGTACAAAGATTCTCACGCTGTCGTATTCACTATGTGATCTCTGTTCGAATCACTCAATTGAACCAACACTGTGTGATCAAGTTTTACGTTTAGCAAGTCATTTGGGAAGTGTTACAATCAGTCTTCGTTTAACTAGGGATATCAAGCAAGTGATCGATGACACTGCATCCTTAGTGGAACAGGGTATTGACTTATATCTTGTGAATAGTGAAAATGATGCCAAGAAGAAGAATGAGGAGCAACAACAATCAATTCGAGAATTAGAGGACCAAGTTCGGACACTTCGTTCACATGTTCAACAATTGGAAGGATATGATGCAACACTCAATACTATGATCTCTTTTGATACCAATAATCCCTCAGATGTTACAAATGATACTTCGTCTATCGCTTATTGGAAGAAACAGACAGAGACATTGACATCCACCAATCAGATTCTTTTACGCCAGATTGACGAATTATCGGCATGTGTCCAATCTTCTCTTAACCAAACACAGTCTATTGAGCTCATAGATTCCAACGATCCTGCTGTTCTCCGAGCTCAGCTCCAGAGGCAGCATTCTGCTGCTGTCCTGTGGTCAACACATGCAGAGCAGTTAGAAGTATTGTTACGAGAAAGCGGAAACAATCAAAGTAGTCTTACTGATTACGAACTTCTTATCTTAAACACGGTTATCGATGGTTTGCTATCCTATGTGATGGATCGTCTCGTGTTGGATCTGGATTTACAAGTTTCGTTAGAGACTCTTGAAGAAGAATACATTGTGAATGTCCGTCAGTTGGAGGGACGGGAACCTACTCTGATGGAAACGAAATTGTATGCAGTTCAACGGATTATTGAAGCTTCGGTGACGTGGCTTTTGGACTCCAAGTATGAATTGGAAATGGAAGTGGGAGCAGAACACGACCGTCGTTGTGAAGTGGAAATGTTACTACAAAGGAAGTGAATCCTCTAGTTGAGAAGTGTTTGTTTTCAATCCTTGATAACAGCCGAATCACTTTACATGCACTACATGTATATGATAATCTTCAGTTCCTTGAAGATGGGTAATCGGAATTTCAATCCTACCTTCCATCAGATCCTGGTAATTCTGGTTATTCTCTTTCTCTGTTTTGATGTCTTCATTTACTCATCCAGTATTGTAACTGTATCATTCCCTATGTTTTATGAACAGTAGAATAGTCAAAAATATCTGAGTCACTCTCAATCTCTTTTTGTTACTACAGATATGAACAAAGAGTCTGATGGAGGGGAAGGAGAATACGAATTCCAGCCTATTGATATAGATGATGTTACTGGTAAGAATTGTGATTGGTTTTCAAGTTGTTGTATTCACATTCTATAGAGGAGGAAATGCAGTTTAAATCAACAGATTACGTCAATTATGGTATTTTACCGGACAAACAAGCTCGTCCTAAACAGACTGCTCGTTTTTATTTCACAAGTTATTTCATTCTTAGCCAAGTCAGGTATTTCTTTATCTATTATTTCCTACATTGATGTGAATAGTTTGCGTTATTTATCTTTTGACGGGGCTCTACGAGTAATAGTGGTTGAAATTTTATGATAATAGACAATTTTCAAACAGTATGATGATTTGCTATTAATTCTTGAATCCTCTTCAACTATCTGTGTGACGTATTAGAAGGAATATAGGATGATTTGTAGAGTCACAGATCTTTTTTCGTTTAAGAAGTGGTATTCAGCAGCAAGCCAAGAGAAACAGATGATAATCCAGAGAATTGTTAGAAATGACCAGGTACACTTTATCATATCTTTTGAGTTAGATTGTCTTCAATGCCGGATTGTGGTCATTGATGAATATCTCAATAACGCATTATCATGATCTTATTGAGTCTATCTCAGCTGGTCAATACTGGATTCAATCCACATTCAATCTGACGGTGACAACTGGATTCATTCTTGGTGATTACATTTATCCCTCAAGTCTTCTCGAAGTACTGAAACAGGCTGGACTCACACATCTGGTGATTCATCACATGGCCAGTAATTCTCCTTATTACGACTCAACTAATCCATTGCGACATTTATTTGCTGAAGGTGGTGTAGACTCAGATAGTGCCCAATCCAAGCCTTCTGTTTATTTATGGAAAGATTCCCCTTCGTCATCCTCATATCTTCGAATCACGCACACTTATCAACAGCACTCCAACATCCTCGCAAATCTTGTCAATATTCGATGTCGTTGCACAGATAGAGAGTTCTGTTTGATAGTTGGACTCATTGGTAGAAAGGAGAATGTAGACATCTGGACTGATGAGTTGGTCCGCTGGGTCAATACACAGACCTCTCCTCAACATCCAAACGGAGGAAATGTGATAATGATGTGGAATATTCAGAGTTCAACATGTTTGACACTTTCCAAGGCTTTTTCTGCATTGGTACAAATACAACGGTATTTGTCATCCTTTCCTTCTTATCCAGTATCAGTTACGTAGTCTTGATATTCAAGGATTACTGAACAGATTATCATCTATCTCCTACTATTCCTCACAATTAGAGGAATCTAAATTACCGGTCATATTTGGTTCTGTAACTCCCTTTTTCGTAAGAGGTTCAAACGTTCACCATGAGATTGGTCCGTATTCGAATCAACCCAAGTTCAAGCGATCTCTTCGTCATGCTCTGTCTGTAATTCAGTCTGCTGAGACTCTCGTTGCAACTGTCCTTCATCAGACACCCAAAGTCACATCTCAGACACTGCGTAAGGCAACATTAGGGCTTCATGCAGCTCGTGAAGAATTGCTGATAGGATTAGGAAGGTATTTCTTGGGAGGAACAGCAATCAAGGCGAATCTGAATGAGGTGGAGAAACAGATTCGTCATTCACTTCACATTGTGAGTGAAGTTGTTCACAGTTTGTTTACAGATTGCTATGGGGTGGATTTAGGGTTGGATGATCATGAAGTTGATGTGAGAGGAAGTGTCTTTGATAACTCTTTGCAAATGAACAGTTTGAGTGAACAAGTCGTTTTATTTGTGTTTAACCCTCATTCACACCCAATGAACACGATTATGAAGATTTCTGTTGGATTTCCTGCCATCTGTGCCTTCTCGGAGTCAGATCAGTTGATTCGTCAACAAGTGTACAGTGATATTGACCAGGGAATCTTGTTGATTCTTCCTATTGAAGTTTCTCCTCTTTCTTCTCGTGTGATCGCACTTCGGCATTGTAAGAACAACACAGAGTATCGAACACGAACAATGGGGCTTAGGAAGGAGAAGGCTATTGTGGTTGAATCAGCCCATGGGGTCATCTTAGACTCTCAAGGTGAAATGGAATCGTTGACAGATGGAAATGAAACCTTCCCATTCAGGAGCTATGTGGGGCAATACCGTGGATCTGACGTGCGTGCATGTCGTACTGGACAGTAAGTCCTTATTCTTGAATTCCAATAATAGTCGTGTTTTCTGTCCAGTCTCTGTTTCGCAGAGAAGAGAGACCAATATGGTTCTGGGATCAGTATTCGTTTTATCTCTCTGTGATGTATAGCATTTGCTGTCCTTCTTACCTCGATCGAATCATCCTCGTATCCGTGTTCACGAGGGACTGGTTATGACAGAAGTGGAACAACGATATGGGAACTCCATGATGGTTATAACTCGCATGTTTAAGAATTCAGGTATATGGCGCAGTTCATGGGAACAAGAGTTGCTGATTGATCAGATGGACATCTCAGCAGAGATAGTAATTCGCTATTCAATGGATTCTTCTAAAGTGAGTGTTGATGAGGGAGGTCGAGGTAGTTCGGGTATTGAGAACAAGAGAGGAAGTCCTGGAGGTGAGACTGGATTCTTGTTCTGATCTATAGAGAATTATTATCCTGTGAACAGTCATGTTGTACTGTCTGATCAGTATCATCTCTTCACAGACCGATTACATGCTGGAGGTTTGGTTACAAATGAATTTGAATTTATTGTACGTCGTAGCACACACTTTGCGGATATTATTGATTATCCTGAACCCAGTACAAATGTTTGGGAGAAGGAACACCATCTAGCCCTCCGTCATGAACTTAAGTTTGCTCCTACAACAAATCACAGACATTTGAAGGAGGGGAGGCATTCTATGTCTCAGTATCATCGTTTCTTCTGGATGCTGTATAATAATTGTGAACCAGACAAACAGAATCTCCGTGTTGAAGATGATCTCACGTTCTCTCTGGATCCTCAACATATTTGGATTGTGAAGGATTTGGATAAGAAGCAAGAAAAGAGGTTGGAAAGAAACGAAAGAATGATTGATAGAGCAGAACGCGAATTAGAGGCTGATTTGGTGGTATTGAGTATGTTGGAGGATCGAAAGGAGAACCAGGGAAACCAGAAACGACAAAAGATTCAAGAGGCTTTATCTCTTATACAAGATGACGTGTTACCGTGGTATATTGATATTCTTAGTGTTAGTAGACCTTTTGTGCTGATGGATGGGTTGGTTGTTCGATTTGAGAATCTGCTATCAGAGGATTCGAAAATGGAATCTGCGATAAATGTGTGTAATCTATTTTTAAAGCGAGTGGTGACTGTACTGTTTGTGTTTGTGGAATAATATATAGAGAGTAGTTGAAGTGGACATTTCAGGCTTAGCAGCTATTAAGACTAAACAACATTTGGATTGTCATTCTTTGCTTCTTATGCCTGGAACAATTCATACTTATCACTTTTTCTTCGAGTAGATTGTTTGTTAACAAATACTGTATCCATTCCCTTCGGCTATAAACCCATTAATATCATTTCTACACATCACAGAAATACAATTTGAATACAATAATTTCTTGAGTTCGCCTGTCTACACATGATCACCAACTTTGGTTCCTACTCGTTCTTGAATTGTATTTCTTGTCTGTAGTAGCTGTTCTCTCCGATCCATAATATCATCTTCTCCTTCTTTCTCTCCTTCTGCATTATGGGTTTTCATTACATGAGCCCTATCTATGACAATACATTACAAAATCCACTTTAGAATTGCATCGCAGTGTCGATGGAAGACTTCATCGTCCTTTCGCCGATACTCCACAAATCGATTCATGATCTCGTCTCTGTTTCTTCCAAATGCTTGCATATCTCCGCTATCGAACGACCGTTCAACACTTTGGAGTTCCTTCTCAATCTCATCTAGAAACACGATTTCTTCCACTTCTTGGGATGTAAATCGATTACTATGATCCTCCTGATCCTGCTCCATGATGACTTTCGGACCAACAAACAGGAAATGCAATTAGTCTTAACACAAAATGTACTTCCTGAACAACGCATCAATTCCGCCCAGCATTTCATCTTTTTCACCCAAACCAATTCCCTCCATACTCAACACCTATTGTCAGAAATCATCTCTATTCTTACCGTTTTCACATTCTCTCGTAACATTCTCAGTCCAGTACTAAAGCTCGCATCTTTATTATTCGTCTGACCGAGGTATAATGGATGATAAACAGGAGGTTCTACTTGAGGATCAGTGATCAAGGAGAAGGAGGAACGATAGTCAATAGAGAAAGGAAGAGGAATCTGTAATCATACTTCCATAAAATAGATACCATGAAATACTTGGAGAGGAGAAGAACAAGACGAGCGATGAATCCGAGAGCAATGTTCACATCTGTGGAAACTGACTTAGTATTTCCTCCTAAATTATCATACTCATTCTATTTCTACTCAGCAACATATCCTCAGGGAATTCCACACCATTGATCACATAAGTACCAGCGATTTTATGAATGGAGAACATGAACGAGAGGAAAGCTAACAGACGGGTGCGACGGGCCCTAAGACTCTCACTGGTAGAAACATCTTGTTGTCTAAACATGACTATCTCTCTCAATAGCTTTACTGGAGTGATAGGATGGTTTGATGCTCTTTCTCAATTACAGACTCGTAATCAGCTACATTCTATGTATCAATTGATTCACTTAGTTTCACTCCATAGTGGTCCTGTAGATTTTGCTTCATTTGTAGAAGTTCTTCCTTCATAGAATCCAGTTCCTTCGTCTCTATCATCGCACATCTCCATTATCTTTACCTTCTGTTAAATATTGTTGCAACAACTTGTCTTCTTCACGTAACTGACGAATATCATTCATCAAACAACGAGATTGGACGCTTGCTGCATTAATGGCCATCGGAGTAGCCATCGCATCTTCAACCATCGTTTTCATCAGCGTCATACGAGCGTCATCTTGCTTCGAGTGAGACTGCTGTAAGTACAGCTGTTGCATGGATGTCAAGGTGAAGTGGAAGTCACACTATTGAATGAGGACTAGTTTCAAAATTCTACAACAAAGGGACCAGTAGGTTCAATTGTCACTTCAGGAACATGCAGTGGTTTGAGAACACCTTTCTTGCGGAGGAAGAGACATAACTCGTGAGATGCAAAGAATCCATCTGTCATCTGGAAGAGCACGGAGTTGAATGGAAGTGCCTGAAAATGAGACACAATACGAACAAGAACATTGAAGATGGATTCTAATATGTACTCATTAAATAAGTCGTTCAGTGTATCAATTGGCTTTAAAGGAGCAATGTATTCGAGTTCTTGGATGATCACCTTCTTTTCAATCAAAACGGTAGAATCTTTTTCCTTTTTGTTCCAAACACGCAAAATGAATTCTAAATCATATCACATTTTCCTGATCCTACCTTTTTCATTGAGATACTCTTCCACTACTTCAATAGGGCATCCCAGTTCATTCCACTCTGGATTGATCGTATCAGCGACCACTTCAGAAGAATACACAAGGATTTCATTTCTCTTCTCAATATCTTCCATACTTTGCTCATCTACACCTCAATATCATCTACCTAAAGTTACAACAATGAATAGTGAACGAGAGTTGGCATGTTTCCTTGATTGCATCATTCTGTATATTTCTCACGAGCACACTCCGAAGGTGAGTAAGACGACGCTAGGCGTGAGAACACAAAACACACCACTACAAGTCCAGGTAGGATCCTTCGATATGCAGTTGGAGGTAATGTGCTCGTAATCTCTTGAGCAATAGTAGAATTCATGTTCCCTTTGTTATTGTTGAGAAATGGAGTGTTCGGTGAATTACGACAATGAACAGGGCTGCCGATTTCTAGCCGAACGATTCAATATGTTAGAGTTCTGTTTCGACACATAGAAACAAACAAAGCATATTGCTCAATTGAATATAACTGATTGAGAATGTAGGATACAAGGGATCAGAATACAATGCTCTAACAGTCAACTATCCTAAATAATCCAACTTCTTGTGATAGAAACGAAATATCTGGAAGAGTGTTGAGTTTCTCTCGAATACGTTTCTGGAATTCATAGTCTGAATGTGGTGTCTAGAACTCAATAAATCTCTCTGTATGTACTTGATTTCTACTAATTTCCTCCTGGGTTCCGAGAGTCAACAATTCTCCAACAGAAAGCGTTTTCATAGTCTCAGAAGGCTGTTTAGAGAAGTCATATCCATTAAACATGTTAAAGACATCATCTTCAGGAGAGGCCTTCAGAATTGTTGGATGTGCTTCTTCAGGCCAATCACTACTGGAGCTCTCGTCTTCTAAATCCAAATATCTATTCCGATTATTGCGAGGCATCTCTTCTTCAGCAGTCCATCATCAACAGTTTGTGGCCTTTTGGGATCCCAATCCATGGGTTCACGAACTCGATGTGATATCTCCTTGAATGACTTGAGCACTCTCCGATCTGACTGACTTGGTCGAGGATGAGTTGGCTTGATGGCTGGCAAGTCACTGTCCTCACTCCAGTTATCCAAAGACTGAGTGTTTTTCATAGGTGGTTCATCACTCCAGTTATCCAAAGCCTGCTGAGGCTGTGTCTTCACAGGCAACTCATTATCACTCCAGTCATCCAGAGGACGTGTTTGTCTTACTGATACTTTGGCGCTGCTTCTGCTCTTCTTAGGAAGAGAGGTTGTTGGTTTATGGACTGGTTTTTTATCATTGTGAATAACAAGTGACTGTCTCCGTGTTTGTTTTGGATTAGGCAATTCATCGTCACTCCACTCCCTCTGAGAAGGAGGAGTACGACTTGTTTGCTTCACAGGCAATTCATCATCGCTCCAATCCTGCTTAGAAGGAAGAACATGATCTGTTTTCTTTGGTACAGGCAATTCGTCATCACTCCAATCTTGTGTAGCATAAATGGGAGTTGACTGCTTCATAGGTAATTCATCATCACTCCAATCCTGTGTAGCAGGAGGAATATGGCCTGTTTGCTTCACTGGTAACTCTTTATGGCTCACAAAGGATTGTCTTCTGGTAGGTTTGGGTACAGGCAAGTCATCATCACTCCAGTCATCTAATGATGGATGAGACTGTGCTCCTGCCTTCTTCGACACATCCCTAGCACCAGTTTGCGGTACTCGGCCTTTCTCTACTTTCGAATCATTCCTACTACTGAAGGATTGACGTCTCTTAGTAGTCTTCTTCTGATTCTGTCCTAAAGAAAGCGGTATTTTGGGCATTTCATCACTCCAGTCAGACGATGCCAACTTCGTTCGCTCTGTTTGTAGTTCAAACCTGTTTCTCTCCAATTTAGGCTTGGGGCCAGAAGGAAGAGGTGGGGCATCTTTCTCTTCCTTCTCAGCATCCTTCCAGAATAACTCCCAATCAAAATCATCATCTGAGTCTTTACCCTTCTTACGAATTTCTGGTGACTTTGAACGTTCCTGAATAGATCGACGTGAAGTTCGAACTGGGAGAGGTGGACGAAGAGAGAACAATATGTCATCTTCTTCAGCAGTCGCCATTTCAACAGGAGGTTGCGAAAGAGAGGAGGGCTTTGGAGGAATAACAGGAATATTCGAAGATTTGGGGGGAATCGCTGGAAGAGAAGTCCAGTCATCTTCACTGTCACTGATGGCTTGAACACGAGGAGTAACAGGAGAAATTGCATCACCCACTTCCTGAAAAGTACCTGGAGTCGATGTTGCTGGTCCTGCATTTGATTCCAGTGAAGGCCTATTGCTAATTACTATTATATGATACTACTCTTGAACTCCAATAGAACCTGGTTTCGAAGCTAGGAACTCGTTCATCTGAGCTACCTGATTCAGATGTTCGAGAGCTTGTTCTGACAATTAGAAAAAAGTAATCACACTCACTAGACTTCTCTGAAGCACCTACAGGTTCTGGTAGATCCTTTGACAACTCAATAACAAGCGAATTGTGTTGTAACCGATACAAATAGTCAGTATCATCGGAATAATCTTGATCTAGACAATGCATAAGGTCTCTACTTGTTACTATCGCAGAAGACAACCAAACTCTTCCGAAGCAATACAGATACGAGATAAACATACTGTTCCATCGATTCTATGTAGAGATTTAACCACATCGTGATAGGACTCGCCAAAACAGCGAAGAGCAGATGCTTCGACACTGTTTGCTACAACTACACGAGTTAGCATTTACTGTTTGGATGAACAAGGAACGTGATATAACACTGGATAAGAAAGGAGGTACCGTTAAATAGATAACAATGAAAAAATAAGTAGTGCCTCAATAGCTCAGTCGGTAGAGCACTCGCTTAGTAAGC
>ERZ824480.2575-NODE-2575-length-13467-cov-3.283105_pt1 | contig 13467 bp, 15 predicted proteins | sample MGYA00519861_ERZ824480 | MGnify/ENA primary metagenome ERZ824480 (study PRJEB31778, sample SAMEA3449152) | human gut metagenome | biome: human gut; feature: human-associated habitat; material: faeces | place: United Kingdom | collected 2010/2012 ... | reverse complement strand
GAATCGTTGACAATTTCTGATACGCCTCTCGTACCTGCGCTTTTTAATGCCTATCTGGAGTGTCTACCGTATTTGCGAACGCTTCATTCCATTACAATTCTTCCATCGCCTAAGGACAAGTGGTACTTGAGTGATGCGCATCTGATTCAATTGGTATCGGTGTTAGCTACACAGCAGTGTCCTGAATTTGACTCACTTCATATTCCCAATCAACGTATTGGAGTCAAAGGGATTGATGCATTTGTATCTCTGTTTATCAACAATCACTTGCTCAAATGCTACGACATTGATATGTCGAACAATCGAATTGGAGACAAGGGAGCTATCGCATTAGCAAAGCTATTCAATCATATTAGTCAGTCAGTATTCATTCAACGTTTGTGTATTTCTGGGAATGGAATCAAAGGACGTGGTGGCACGAGTCTTCTCAATTCATTGGGAAGTGAAGAGCGTATCTTGCTCCAAGAGATTGATGTGAGTGGTAGATCTAATAGACATGAATGAATGGTAGAGAATCCACTTTCAACGTCCACACTTCAACTTCTTTTCAATCAAATCGACGTTCATAGGTATCCACGATTGCGAAAGTTGACACTCTCTTCAATTCCAATAGCATATTCTGCGATGATTTGTCTCGCTTCTGCTATTCGTCACAGAATGTTGAGACAGTTGACTTCCCTCAATCTCAGCAATTGTTCTCTTAGTACGGAATTACTCCAGGTTCTATCAGGAGCTGTTCTAGATGAGCCATTGCAAAGGTTAAAGTTTCTTTCGCTTGCAAAGAACCAAATCAAGAAGAAGGGAATGCGGAATGTTGCCGTTCTGTTGCAGCGGCGATGTCTGCCATCATTAGAGAAAGCGGAACTTAGCGAGAATCCCTTTGGTGATGAAGGACTTCAAGAACTCACTGCTCCTGACTTGGAACGTGTTTTGGAGCAAGTGAAAACACTGTCTCTAGTTCATTGTCACATTGAAAATGAAGGGGGTTATCTCATCTATGATAATATTCGATTGGGATTCTGGAGAGAGATCAAGGAACTGAATCTTGGAAGTCAGTTTGCTTGAGAAGACTCAGATATAGAGAATAAGTGTGGAGGGATCTGCATTATGCAACTACGTGCTCTTCTTGAAGAAGACAATGAGTTGCATTCGTTGATCATAAGTGATAGTAAAAAAGAGAGGAAGGAAATGGTGATGAAGCGAAGATCAAAGAGTCATGAAGAGGTGTTGCGACTAGCAAAACATAAGTATGGAATGCTATCACCAACAGCATAATCTTGATATTCGTATGAGGTGTACTTGCAACCACCTGATAGCTATGATAATGTGATCCTAGTTAGTTTGTTGTCTTAACTAAATCATTTCAACGATCGCCCTCCTTTTAACACAGCGATTGCACATTCTCAAACGAAGACAGAAACAAGGAAATGGGTAATAATAATAACAAAAGAATCATATTTAGACCGTAAATATACCGTTGCTCTTGCTTCTGCAGCTGCTGCAATCACCGTGCTTTCTCTCTATTATTACAGCCACAAGAAGAAGTCCACTAAGAAGTCTCCAAAGCCAAAAGAAGAACCATGTAAACCCCTCGAAGAACTAAAAGAGAAAACTACAGCTCCTCCTGATGGAACCTATGATGCTTCAAGCCTGAAGACAGTCGAAGAAGCTCTTGGTAAGGCAATGAGCTTTACTACTGCCAGAATGTACCAGAATGTGGATGAAGCATTCTTTTGGTGATATATAGGCAATTTTATGTTATACAAGGGGTATTAAACTTCTTGGAACAAATGATCCGGAGCGTCGTCGTCTCCTCTTCCAGAATCGTGCTCAAGTCTATTTCCTAATGGTAGAGTTTAGTGTATTCGATATCAGAGAGTAGGAAAAGTACAGCAATGCTTTGAATGACTTTACAGAGGTCATTTCACTATTTCCTCTGGATTCGAAAGGGTATATCAATCGTGGTGAAGCCTACGCGAAGAGAGGCGAAGAAGAAAAGGCTCTTCGTGATTTGACCATAGTAAGTCTCCTGGAAGCCAAGAATCAGTCTCTTCCAGAGCGTGTTCAGCAGCTGATCTCTGAATTGGAAACTTCTATTGGGTCTCGTCTAGCGAAGACTGAAATGACTCGTCGTTCTCGTGATCCGCTCTACAAACCTCCTACTCCGTCAAAAGCAACTTGCATTTCTCGTTTAGCATTTTATGGGAGTGAGAGAAGTGCTACATACAACGCATTTAACATGGATCTCAAGGTACTAACAGAGTTAATCAACTCTGAAGGACCAACTCCGAATCTAGTGTTTTCAAAGGGAGATTTGTATCTCATGCGAGGTGGAATCTTGAAGAAGAGTCAGATGTTCAAGCGGGCAGCCGAAGATTTTGCGATGGCTGCGAAGCCGGAGATGCAGTGTTCCCAGTTGTTCAATGCACTGCTGGAGACAGCTACGTGGCTCTATTTGTGTGGTGAGAACCGTAAAGCAGGTGAAGTGTTCGCAAAGATGGAAACTCTCCAGGAGCGAGGTGTCCAGGCAAATTGGCTCAATTTTTACTCTAAATATGCCTGCTGCATGGTTCCAGTGGACGCAGAGGCGGCAATTCGTCTAGCTGATATCGAGGTCGAGAAATTCCCTAAGGAAGCAGAAGCACACCTAGTGCGTGGATACGTGGCACAGACTGTTGGAAATACGCTCCAGGCTGTGAATGTGTGAATTGTTATGTTCGTTCAGTTTTTAGGAATTGCAGAAGAGCATCGAAATTCGGCCATCAGCATATGCTTATATCACTTTAGCAGCATGTTATATTCAAGACGATATTGACAAGTATGTATATCTGAAGATGATGAAGAGTAGAGGTCTCGATCTTCTCAAGAAAGCATATGAGTTGGACCCTCAGTCAGGTGACGTTCTTTGTGCTTATGGCGATACCTTGTTCTTCAAAGGACAGTATCTGAAGGCACAGGAGATGTATTCGCAAGCAGTGGAAACCGTTCCCGATGACCCGCAGGGATATGTAGCAATGGCGCGACTGGTGATGAATGTGAGCCAGAAGGATGAAGAGGCGATGCAGTACTTGAAGACAGCATTGGAAAAGGATGAAAATTGCTTCTCTGCATATCTAGCTTTACTTCAGATTCTCCTGATGAAGGGTCATACGGAAGAAATCAAAGGATACATTGAGAAGGCTATAGCTTGTGCAACAGGTGAAGGGAATCTAACAGAGATTTATGGGTTGAAAACTGTTTTTGAGGAGAGTCAGAGGTGCGAAAAGGTGCTGGAAGAACTTCGTAAAAAGGAGTATACTGTTTGTTAGGAAGGATGAACTCAACAAACACCCTGTCACATTAAGATATATTATCGAATTTCTGTAAGCAATTAAAAACCGTAGATCTTCTTTCCTAGGAAGTCAACAAGAATAGGATCGTTGTTCGGTCTCCAATTGTAAGGAGTTCCATCGGGATGGATGGGAACAACCGATTCCTCCACCTCTTTGGGCACACCATGGGGATAAACCACCTACAAATGACACTGACCGTTTGAGGCTACATTCATTGGAGGAGGAGCATTTCTCATGTAAGTAGCACCACCAGGGTACCAGGACTCTAGGAATGAAGCGACTCCATTCAGAACCTACGAACATAAGGATCGGGGTGCTCCATTTTCGCATACTCCTTCAGGCCATCATCCAACAGTTTCTTAGCTTCTCTATAAATAACCCTAACAGAGAATGGAGCCTACGCAGAGTTCGGATCAAGAGAAGCATTGTCGCGAAATCTCTTTCTCAGTTCTAGAGCTTGCTCCATGAAATGATCCCGATCAGTTGACCAGGAGAGCAATGCCCTCAAACTATGCTTATAGAGTCGACACACTTGCTGTTGATGTGTCAAGACCTCCTTTTTCATATAAGGAGCAACGGCAGACAAGAAATGGCTGTTCATCGCAGAAATATGAGAAAGAGAATAAGCGAAAGAGGTCTGCTATTAAACTTGAAAAACCACGATTATCGATTTCATAACAGATAATGGTTAAAAAGTGATTTGCGGTCAAGAAACAAAGATATACACAATCTACCTATCCAGACAATGAATTGAGCGTGATCTGCATCATTTTCTACAAGTGACTTCTTTTCTTCCTCAGCTACCTGTATTTCATTTCGTTTCTTTAGAGAGTTCTTCTTCTGTATCATTTTCACTCGTTTCTTGTATTCTGCATTGACACGTTCTTGCAGCTTTTTGGCTTCTTGTTTGTATTTCTCAACAATTGTTCGTGATGCTGCATCCACTTCAAGTCCCTTCTGGAGCTCCGAAGCCTTCTTCTCGATCGATTGAATGCGATGTAATCGTTCTGATGATTCCGATTCAAAGGTCTCTCGAAGAGCTTGCAGAGCACTGACTTCATTCTTCAGAGCCTGAAGGAGTTGTGTAGATTCGGTCTGTGTTGTCTTCAGAATGGCTTGGAATCGTTCTTCTGAAGTCTGCATCAATTTTTCCATACCTCCTCGTACTCCTTCCTCCATCTGCTTCCGAGCCTGTTGGATCTGTCTCTTCTTCTCTTTCTTTTGTTGTAGTAGGAGTGCTACGACTGATTACACGATCACTCACCAACTTGTGAAGGCTTGCTGGACCGCTAGAATGCTTGGGTCGTCCAGATCATCATCAGATTCGCTTCCATTGGATGATGGACTGGATTCGGTTGAAGTCGCTTTAATCTTTGGAGTGGCAAGAATGGTTTTGAATTTGTCCATTAATGCATTCACTTCGTTTTGCGGATCGGACTCCCAATCGCTTGATTCTTCCATCTCTAGTTGCTTCTCTTCGATTGTTGCAGGCTCCACCAGTTTTGCCTTCTTTCGTCCTGCTGTCTGTGCTGTAGCAGTACGTTTAGGTTGCTTCTCCGATAGATTCCATTTCCGTTTGATAGGAAGGGTTTCTTCGTCGTCACTGAAGTCTTCTGGATCAGGATGACGAAGTTTCAAGGGTTTGGGTGAAGGTAGAACTGGTTTGGATGCGGTTGGAATTTGCTTTGGTGATGATGGAATTGACTTGGATGATGGTGGAACTTGGTTTGGTGAGGTTGAAGTTGACTTGGATGTGGATGGAGTTGGCTTGGGAGGTGCGGATGGAGATTGAGGGTTGGAGACAGATGGAAGAGGAGTCTGGTGGAGTTGTGTGGCAGAATTATCTTTGGAAGGAATTTGTTTTCTTCCCTCTTTCTTCTTCAGAGGTTTCTTTGTTGAATTTGTTGGTAGAGCTTGGTTCATGGAATTCAACTTTGGATTTTCTTTAACCGTTCTATCTTCCATTGCTTCTGCTAGTTGAGAGAGGAACCCAGAAGGACGACGACGAGTTAATGCAGCCAGTTGACTACTAACATCTTCCTTGGATCCTTTGTTTCGTCCATTTGTTGTCTTCTTCGACGTAATTTTCTTTATAGGTAACGTCTCCACTGGTTTCTCGATCTCTTTTGATTGTTTCGCCATGTTTACTTCGGTTTGATTGACAGTATGCTTCTCTTCAACCCCATTTTCTTTATCCAGGTTCTCTTCTTTCACATCTTGATTCATCTCTTCTGATTTCTTTTCAGGTCGCTCAGGAGTCGAATGTAATGATCCCAAAACATCGGCCGAAGACTTCTTCCTCTCGGGAGTGACTGGACTCAACACTTCACTTTCTTGGGTAGCAGGAACCACCGTCTTCTCGGGAACTGCATCCTTCAATGTTCCTTGTTCAATAGGCTGACCAATTACAGAAGATCGCATCGTTGGTAAGGCCACAACGGAGGATTTGCATCCATGAGCAGTCTGGCTAAGAGAAAGTTCAGTTCGATTCGAAAGAGAAGCTTTAACAGAAGCAGCTGTTTGCACAGAGAGTGTCGTATATGGATGAGAATCGAGATACTTTTTGCATATACTGAATTCATCTTGATTTGAGAAAGCAATGCGAATACAAAGAGAGTTCTCGTTTGATGGAAGGAATGGTAACAAGAAATCATTCTCAGAAGAAGAAGAAAGAGTATACACAATTCGAAGGGAAAACACACGATCAATGAGATCCAGGGATGTGAGAGAAGACCAGCTATGAGTCATATAAGGAAGGAAGGAATACCGAATACTAAGAAGCTGTAAATCAGAACTCTGTTGGCTATCATCTGTTATTTCAATATAGCAACTCATTGTCTCTTTACCCAAATCAAGCCTACAATTCATCACTCGAAATGCTAAGTACCAATGAACCGTTCCTAATGAAGTCTCTGTCTTAGTTGACACAACAAATAAGGAATGAATAGGAATGCTTTGAACTGCATTCGATGTCTTCTTATTATACTCGTTCAACATGTGACGTGCTTGGCTAATGAAATCTGTCTGTTTAAGTGTAGACACATCAACAGGACAATTGTCATGAATGAGAGATTGAAGAGTGGTGTTGTTAGTAGCACGAGCAATCAGATGGAGACGATAGAGAATCTCAATGGTAGTGCATTGTGTAGGGAAATCTACTGATAAGGAATACTGATCAAATCAACCTTCTTGATCAAGAGCTCGTTTTGAAAGTGTGATTAGTTCGTTTTGATGAACACTAAACAGTTTTGCAACAGTTTTGGGATTGGAGGAGAAGAACGATACGATTGTAAAACACATCTGTCGTTTATTTTCAATTGCAGTCTAGGAATGGGTTGGAAGATCAATGAATACTTCTGGATACGAGATCATATCATGCAGTAGAGGAGGAATGAAGGTCTCTTGGAGACTGTTGAGTACGGAGTTCCACTGATCATCTGATGTCTTATCACTGGGTGCTTCACTCTATGAATCATCCATCCAATTCTTGGATACTAGAATGGAAAGCAATGAGAGAAATTCAGGTAACCGATTTTCAGAAGTCCGATTCATCGATAATAACACGGGAACCAAACAAGTGTAGATCGAATGAATGGCATTGATAATTCCAAGCTGGATCCATTTCATTGTATTTTCTTCCTTGTCCCATAGTTGAGAAACAGTTTGCATCAGTAGATAGGGCATATCGTGCAGTGCCCACTCCTCTTTTTTGGGGTAGTCTTTCATCACTGTCGAATAAAGATTAAATTGAGATATAAGAGTTGATGCAGAGGCTTCGGAGATGATGGGAACACTATCGATCCACTGATCTAGGAGAGTCTGTAATCGACTACAGATTTTCTCAATCTTCACCGGAATTTCAGCCATCAAGGAAGCAATTCTGACACCAAATCCAATCTCGCGGCAGAGCACAGCAAACGAAGATAGAGGAGGGAACAAGAATAATTGGGAAACGAATCTTTCGACCAATCATATTAATGAACCAATATTCAAGTTAGGATCTAAGAAATGGCAATGAATTGGAATCAAAGAAACACCAAATTGATTATGAAAGGAAAGTAATATAGGTGATTAATTATAACAATACATATGTACTGCGTGTGCAGATAGCGTACAGAGAATCATCAGTTGAAGAATTGTTTTACAAGGTTAGTTCTGATATATGAGGAACCATACTGTCAATAATTGCTGTTAAAATGAGCTCAACTCATTGGTAAGCTTTGTCTTCACTAGAAAAGCACACTAATCAGAGGAAACCAGTGGATTCTCTACCGCCATGAGTGAATCAACTCCAAACGATGATTGGTCTATTTTTGGTTCGTCGAATCAGATGTGATTAACGTGACCTATTTCGTGATTATTGACCTCTTCTAGTTTAGGTCAGATTATCTTTATTTCCTACTTTCTGTCTTTTATTTTCTTCTCTATAAGTATGAGTTCCGAACATCCTATGGCTATGGCTCTCAAGCCTTATGTTGCTGGTGGAAGTGCCGCTGTCATAGCGACAATGTGTGTCCACCCTGTCGATTTATTGAAAACTCGTGTACAAATGCAAGTGGTTGGAAATGGTGAAGCACGTATGGGTTCCTTGAAGATGGCTCGTATGATTGTCAGTGAGGGAGGTATTACGAAGTTGTATGCTGGCCTCTCGGCTGCTATTATGCGACAAGCTGTCTATGGAACTGCTCGTTTGGGTCTTCATGATCAGATCTCAAAGAAACTGAGAGATCGTAATGGAGGTCATGCAATTCCTCTGTACCAGAAGATTGCCTCTTCAATGATCTCGGGTGCTGTGGGAGGTCTTGCTGGTAACCCTTTTGATATTGCAATGGTTCGTATGCAGGCTGATGGGCAGGCTCCTGTTGAACAACGTCGTGGTTACACTAATGTATTTACCGCCGTCGGTCGTATTGTGAAGGAGGAGGGACTGATGACTCTGTGGAGAGGTTCGATTCCCATGGTGTTCCGTGCTATTGCAATGAACGTTGGTATGCTGGCTTCGTACGATCAAAGTAAGGAGTTGCTGGCTCCTTATACCGGAACTGGAAAGACTACGAGTCTATTGGCTTCGGCTATTTCTGGTTTCGTGTGTGCTTTTACTACCCTTCCATTTGATTTGATTAAATGCCGTCTCATGAATATGCGTGTTGATCCTGCTACTGGTACCTTCCCCTACAAGAATCTCGTCGATTGTACCTGGAAGATTTTCAAGCAGGAAGGAATAATGCAATTCTGGAGAGGGTATTGGACTTTCTATGCTCGTTCTGCTCCTCATGCTATGATCAGTCTGTTGATGAAGGATGTACTGAATAGTTGGTATGATAAGGCTTTCCTTTAAACAGTACTTTTAGTTTGAACAGTTGTACAATTTTCATTCTATCAGCGGGTATTTGTTTGTTTTCACAGGCAAAAGCAATTTCGGACCGATTCATTCTTCGCAACCCTTATGGTCGTCAGAAACGAAGGAAAACCGCGGTCACCGTCTTATTAGGAATTGTCCAAGAACCATTTAGACAGTGAGTATCTCATCGTTAATTACCATGACAGTATGAAATGCATCAGGGTTTAGATTAATGTCTAGGACTTCAATAGTATGACTCCGGAGGAGAAGAACATTGAGATGTGGAGAATCAAGAAGTTGATCAAGACTCTTGAGAACGCTAAGGGGTAAGACTATTCCCTTCATTCCCTCATGGCTAGAAATGGCACGTCTATGATCTCCCTAATTATCCGTCCTGGTGACCAGGTAAGCGTTTGTCCTCTTCTTCTCATTACCTAGATCTCGAATGCAAGCAATATGTTAACAGGCGAGTATGGTACCGCTTCGAATATCAAGTCTCGTGTGAATCGTCTGTCGGTTCTTGGAGCTATTACCTCCACTCAACAGAAGCTGAAGCTGTAGAGATGGAAAGAAAGAGTAATTGGTAGGTTCACTCGTGTGCCTCCTAATGGTCTGGTTTTGTATTGTGGAACCTGCTTAAACGAAGATGGAAAGGAAAAGAAGATGTCGTATGCCTTCGAGCCTTTCCGACCTATTAACACTTCCCTCTATCTCTGTGACAACAAATTCCACACAGAAGCCCTCCAAGAGCTTCTTCAGGATGATTCTACGTTCGGTTTTGTGGTGATGGATGGAAGTGGTTGTCTGTTTGGTACTGTGAGTGGAAGTTCTCGAAATGTGCTGCACCGTTTCCTGGTGGATCTGCCGAAGAAGCACGGTCGAGGAGGTCAATCTGCTCTGCGTTTTGCTCGTCTGCGTTTAGAGAAGCGTCACAATTATGTTCGTAAGTGCTGTGAGTTGTGTGTTCAGTTCTTCATTGAAAACGAGCATGTGAATGTGGCAGGTATTGTGTTGGCTGGAAGTGCGGAGTTGAAGGATGAGCTGTATATCTCAGATATGCTGGACCCTCGTATCAAGAATGCTGTAGTGAAGGTGGTGGATGTGTCTTATGGTGGTGATAATGGATTCAATCAGGCTATTGAGCTGTCTGCAGACACTTTGGCAAATGTCAAATTCGTCCAGGAAAAGAAGCTGATTTCAGGGTATTTCGATGAATTGGCTCGGGATACAGGCAAGTTCTGTTATGGAGTGAATGACACATTGAAGGTAGGAATGAGGAGAGGGATTGAGAATAGTGCTTGGAGTTGGGTGCAGTGGAAACACTGATTGTGTGGGAGAATCTGTCGATTATGCGTGTTGTGGTAAAGAACAATCAAACAGGTGTTCAGAATACTTTGTATCTGACAGAGGAGCAATGCACAGATTCAACATTCTTCAAGGATCCTGCTACAGGAATCGATTTAGAAGTGTTACAGAAGGACTTGTTCTTAGAATGGCTTGCTGAGAACTACAAGAGCTTTGGTGCCACTCTTGAGATTATCACCAACAAGTCTCAGGAGGGTTCTCAGTTTGTACGAGGGTTTGGAGGTATTGGAGGCCTGTTGAGATGGAAGATTGATATGACAGAAATGGGAGACGATGATGATTTCATGTAATCTTTGCTGGTTGGATTGTTTGTTCTACAGTGGATCAAGAGATACTCAACAAACACATTCAAGTGTGACAAAGCCCAGATAGCACTTAGGCAGAAGTCTTCTTGTTCTTGTAGTACTCACTAGCCTCAGCCAGTCTCTTAGCCTCCATACGCTTGATCAGATCAGCATGCTTCCAACCGAACTTGGCAGAAAGATCACCCAGAGTGATATAAGCACGATCAGGTCTATCCATCAATCATCTCTTCTTCACCCACCTCAGTCTGGTCACACGATAAGCATCAGGAACAACCATACGCTTCACCTTAGCATAATCCTCAGGCACTCCCTCATAGCAACGGAGACGGCTCAGAGCTTCACCACCACGAGGAGACTTGTGAGGAACCATACCACGAATGGTACGCTCGAAGATCTTAGCAGGAGAACGCTGATGACGATGACCACGAGCAGGGTTGGTGTTCATCGTCTTACGCATGAAAGCCTCACGACGGACAGAGTTACGCATCACTACACATTCAACACCTCATTGACACACTCTACTGTTTCCAGTGATGTTCAGCTCCTCACAACGCACACACACCACCTTCTGGCCGCAAAGCAGCTCCTTGGCAACAATGGAGGCCAAACGACCCATAATGTGGCCACGACAATCAATGACAACTTCCTTTTCGAACATTTCTACATCCAGTATTAGAATCCCGTCATCATCATTCTTCCACCATCCAATTCTTGATAAATGAGAATATAGGAATGTTTTGAGTACAATGACACTTACCTTGACTCTCTGTCACACGAAATAGAGACAAACAACTGTATAGTGTGACTCGTCTTGATGATTAAGACACGATGATTCTTGCTTAAGTTGAAGCGATTAGAGACAATAATACTTCCTATTACGAGAGTATTCATATCTAGAACTGGATGAAATACCAATGAGGAATTCTCGAGACAATAACATCAACATCGTTTTCAACATTTGATACTGTTCTGACCTTTTACTAAATAAGATTCTATGAATTCTGTCATCATCCAGCAAACTGCGTGTTAATTGATCTCAACAACAATAGAACTGCATATATGCTGTTTTTAAACCCATTACATTAGGATTTATCTGTTCTGCATCCTTCTTTCAAAGAATGGAGCTTCTATTGAGGGGCAGATTTGATTGGTAGAACCAATTTAATTGGTGCACTATCAAACCATTGATCAAAAACATTCTAGTCAATTGACAATCGAATGGATTTAGGTGAGATGTCCTTTGTTCACGGTGATTCCCAGATTTTGGACTTCAAAACGTCACTGCTTCCAGAGCACTTGAGTCTTTCACAGATGTGATCTATGTAGCAAGTGCCGTTCTTTTTATCTTCTCTATTTTGGGGCTGAGTCAGCAGGAGAGTGCTCGAGCTGGAAACTGGTACTAAGTCGCTTTTGTTTTTCATATAGGTTTGGTATTATTGGTATGGTTGCATGCGTTGTCATGCAGTATATTCGTACGGGTATTCTTGCTAGTACTTCGGATTGGAGTTTGCTGGTTAATCCCAGTAAAGACCACAACATATTAAACCTGTATCAGGCGTGGTGGTTGCCTCCTGTTGTACTCCTTATTGGAGTATTGATTGGTGTTTGGATGGCTCATTCTGTTGCAATGACAGGAATGCCTCAAATGGTTGGTCTCCTCAATGCCTTTGGTGGTTTAGCTGCTGCTCTTGAGGGTATTGCTTTGTATTTCTCCCCCAAGTAATTCTTAAGTCATTATCTGATTGTTTAGTGCTCTTACGTTCCTTACACCTCAGTATAGAACGGCTGAGTCGATTACTCAAATCGTGTTTATGGAGCTTGGAATCTTTATTGGAATCGTCACATTTGTTGGATCAATTGTTGCTTGTATGAAACTGGATGGTAAGAAATTCAAGAAGCTTCCTGCTCAATCCACATGGAACACAATCTTTGTGATTATTGCTGTCATTCTGATGGTTCTTTCTGGTCTAAGCAGTTACTTCGATGATTGTGTGAGAGAGTATTTCCCTGGGGTTCTACACGTCGAAAAGTATGGTGTTGTCTTCAATATACTGCTTATTCTCATCTCAGCTTTGTATGGTTATTACTTTGTTGTTCCTATTGGAGGCTCTGATATGCCTGTGGTGATTTCGGTGCTGAACACTTTCTCAGGTGTGAGTGGATGCACTGCTGGTTTCATGCTTCAAAATAGCATGTTAATCATCACAGGAGCCATTGTCGCTTCCAGCGGAGCCATTCTTTCCTATATCATGTGCTTGTCAATGAACCGTTCTCTCTTGAGTGTTCTTGCTGGTGGTTTTGGTGAAACTGCTGATAAGAAGGAGACCAAAGCTGAGGCTAAGGAAGAGAAACCTCACTTTCCCATTAAGCCTGAAGGTGTTGCTGAGATGTTATTAGATGCTAATAAGATTATGATCGTACCTGGATATGGTATGGCTGCTGGTCATGCTCAGCATGCTGTCTCTGAAATGACAACGATTCTGACCAGTATTGGCAAGACTGTCTCTTTTGGTATTCATCCTGTTGCTGGTCGTCTTCCTGGTCATATGAATGTATTGCTAGCTGAAGCCAATGTTCCTTACAACATTGTCTTTGAGATGGATGAAGTGAACCCATCCATGTCTGAGAATGATGTGTGTCTTGTCATTGGAGCAAATGATACTGTGAATCCTGCTGCTGAGAATGATCCTCAGTCAGCCATTGCTGGTATGCCTGTGATTCGTGTGTGGGAGTCCAAGCACGTAGTTGTATTCAAGCGATCAATGAATAAGGGTTACGCTGATGTGGAGAATCCTATGTTCTTCTTTGAGAATACAAATATGTGTTTCGGTAATGCGAAGGATACTATTGAGAGCATTGTGTCTGTATTGCGGGAGAAGGCGAAGAGTCTGGAGAAACAAGTAGCAGGTGGGTTGACTACTGTTGCAAAGAAGGAGGAAGAATTTGATTATTCCCAGTATGAGACTTTTATGACTGTGGGTGTGCCCAAGGAGATTGGAGAGGAAGAGACACGAGTCTCTATTACTCCTACAGCTGCTATTAAGATTCGTAAACTGGGATTCCGTGTGATTATGGAAGAAGGTGCTGGAGATGGTGCTAAGTTCTCTCCAGAGGAGTATGAGAA
>ERZ824480.2567-NODE-2567-length-13497-cov-3.536750_pt1 | contig 13497 bp, 7 predicted proteins | sample MGYA00519861_ERZ824480 | MGnify/ENA primary metagenome ERZ824480 (study PRJEB31778, sample SAMEA3449152) | human gut metagenome | biome: human gut; feature: human-associated habitat; material: faeces | place: United Kingdom | collected 2010/2012 ... | reverse complement strand
GTTTCTCCGTAGAAAAATACGAGTCTTTGATAGACATTATTAAGACCAACATGCTTTTGTCCGTCTGTACCTGTGTGTAAAATTTGTGTCGCTCTTTCAATATCAATTCCTGCGCCATTGTCAATCACACGAAGATATAGCCATGGATCATCACGGTAAACTTCAATTTTTATGGATGGCACATCGAGATAGCTAGAACTGTTGTCAAGTCCAAAACCATGACGAATAGAGTTTTCAACAAGCGGCTGAAGAATGATTTTTAATATTTCATAGGAGAGCAGTTCCTTTGGAATGTCGCTTGTAAAGCATATCTTATGGCTAAAACGGTAATTCATGATATTGACATAGGCCTGAACGTGTGCAAGTTCCTTTGAGATTGAAATCAGCTCGCCTCCAAAATTAAGACCAATTCGCATAAAGTCAGCTAAATTTTGAATCATCATGGAGGCAATGTATTGCTGTTCTCTCTGCAATGCCCAATAACTGTCATCTTTTTCACCGTCTGCAAGATACATCGGCAACTGAACAAACAAAAACGGCAGATTCCAGTCATTCCAATCCATTCGCCATTGTTTTACAAGCATCAGCATCATATCCAAATAATCTGCGTACCGCTGCACGTCTTCTTCTCCCTGGTAGTATAAAAATCCACGCAGAGAATAAGGTGCTATACGCCGAATCATTGTTTCATGAAGTCCATTGGGACGAAACGGCGACTGCCACCCAACTGGCTGCGGCCACGGACATTCTCCGCAAATTTTATGGATTTCTTTCCACGATGCCTGAGGATCTTTCTGTTTTACTTCTTCTGTGCTTTTTAACCAGTGCTGATATGCACAGTTGTATTCTTCCATTTCTTTTGTATACTGCTGAGAAGATTTTTCTCCCACAAGAGCAGCATATTCTTCCAAATAATTCTTTCCGCTTTCCAGTTTTGCAAGCTGTTCTCTGCTCATCCAACAGGTAATGGAACTTCCGCCCCAATAGCAATCTACGATACCTACGATGCAATGCAGCGTTTCTGAAAGACGGCTTGCAAAATAAAACGCTATAGCGGACATTTCGCCCACATTCCGGTTATCCGCAATCTGCCATGTGCTGTTTTCTTCCTGCTCTTTCTGATTTTCATCCAGCATAGAACATTTCGGCACTTGATAAAACCGTATGTTTTTTCCACTGTATTCCTCAGAAATCTTGATGCCGTTTTCACTGTCTTTCAGTGCCAGTTCCATGTTGCTTTGACCGCCGGCAAGCCAGACTTCTCCAACAGCTACATTTTGAATCACAATGGATTCCGCTGTATCTGATGCCACAAGTGTATATCCTGCTCCGGCACATAATGGCTGTAAAGCAATTTTCCATGAACCATCAGCACAAACCATGGTATCCGCAGTAGCTGTAAAAAGCGATACCGTCACAATAGTGCCGGGCGTGCCTGTCCCCCACACTTGTATCGGCTTGTTTCGCTGTATCACCATATTGTCCTGAAATATTCCTGCTAATTTTAACATAGCTACATCTCCTCATAAATTTGAGGCAATACCGCACAAAGCCGTCAGGCGAGTTTTATGCGGTATTCCTCTCAGAACCTGTCTTCACAAGCGTATACATGTGTCTTGTGAAGACAGGTTCTCAATTTTCTCCTGTTACGATACTGCTGAAAGCCGGTGAATCATCTCAATGCACATTCTGCCGTTGTGATAAGGACATTTCCAAGCGTGTGCCAAAGCCTGATTTGGCTTTGTGGTGTTGTCAGGAGAAATATCTTCGATCCATTCTCCTGTTTTTTGTCAATCACATATTTCTGAATGTAATTCCAGACACCTTCTGCAATTTTTAAGGCAACACCGCACAAAAAGCGTCTGGCGACTTTGCACGCCATCTGCATACGTCAGATACGAAACAGACTCTCATATTTCACCAAAATGCTCGTGAATACATCCAGTATTCACTTCGCTTTTTGTTTCATCTGACGAAAAATTTGACGACGCATCTGTCGCACAATCTTTGTGCGGTATTGCCTTAGTCTATCCAGAGGATCTGGTCATCTTTTCGCGGCTTTGGCTGCGGCAGTTCTCCGGCAGCGTAGCCCAGAATACAGAATCCTACGCCGCGATAAGTTTCCGGAATCCCCCACTGTTTCAGCAGTGCTTTTCCGGCTTCGCTGTCAAATGTTTCTCTTGCACGGTGAATCCAGCAGCTGCCCAGACCGACAGCGTATGCTGCATTCAGCATGGCACCCATGGCAAGGCTGCCGTCTTCTACCCATGTGTGTACTGTGGAATCTACCAGTACCAGAATTGCCACCGGTGCTCCATAAAACGGATCCCGATCTGCTGCACCCATGATCTCTGCGTTTTGCTTGGACAGCTGGTGCAGCATTTCCGGATTTCGTATCACCACAAATTTGGTAGGCATACGGTTCATGCCTGTGGGAGCATACTGTCCGGCAGTCAGAACTGCCTGAATTTTTTCCTGTTCCACCGGCTTGGTACTGTCATAACTCCGCACGCTTCTTCTGGTGCAAAGTGCATGCAGTACTGCATTTTCTTCGTACATGTTCGATTACCTCCGTTCCCATTTGGAGCAGAGTTCGCCCAGCTGGTCTGCCATTTTTGCCAGTTCCTTGTTGGACAATCCCCTGCTGTTTTGTACCAATGCTGTCAGACGGCTCAACGTCTGCGACAGCCGGTCGTATGTCATTGCACTCCGCCGCGGCTTCTGCTGAATCGGCACCGCAGGTGCATCGTAAGTGATTTTTCCGGTGGCAATGTCAAATTCCGCACCGCTGTACGGTGCATAAGCATCAATGCCCAAAGACAGCCACAGTTTTTCCCGAAATGCCTCAGCAGATTCTGCCGAACCGTGGTTGACGAACACTTTCTGTACGCCCTGTACTTGTGAGATCCACGACAGCAGCCCTTTTTGGTCTGCATGTCCACTCATACCCTGCAGCTGGACGATCTGAGCACTGACCTGCACGGTTTCGCCAAACAGTGTTACCGTTTTGGCTCCCTCGATAATGCGTCTACCCAAAGAACCCTCTGCTTGATAGCCAACGAACAAAATGGTGTTTTCCGGTTTCCACAAGTTGTGTTTCAAGTGGTGTTTGATCCGTCCGGCTTCGCACATACCACTGGCGGACAGAATGACTTTCGGGCGTTTGTCCGCGTTGATTGCTTTGGAAGCATCGCTTGTCACTGCCGGAATCAGTCCGGAAACGCCAATGGGGTTAATGCCGCGGCGAACATATGTCAGTGCTTCCTCATCGAAACAGCTTTCCTTATTTCGCATGAAAATTTCAGTTGCTTCAATGGCAAGCGGACTGTCCATGTAAATCGGGAAATCGCTGAATTCCGGCAGCATGTTTTCATCTTTGATCTGCTTGAAATAGTACAGTAGTTCCTGTGTGCGTCCTACAGCAAAAGACGGAATGATGACGCTACCGCCACGGCTGAATGTATCTTTTAACACCTGTACCAAGCCTGGAATATATCCCTTTGGCTTTTCGTGCAGCCGGTTCCCGTAGGTGGATTCCATGACCACATAGTCTGCATCTTCCGGCGGCTGCGGATCACGAATTAGCGGCTGGTTCAGGTTACCGATGTCACCGGAAAATACCAGTTTTTTGGAAATACCGTTCTCGGTCAGCCAGATCTCAATGCTGGACGAACCCAGCAAATGCCCCGCATCGAGAAACCGCACATCAATGCCGGATGTCAGCGTGAATCGTTCGCCATATGGGTGTGGCACAAACAGTTCCAATGCTCCCAATGCCTCTTTCATGGTGTACAGCGGCACATAGGGTTCGCCGCCTTTTCGCATTGCCTTGCGGTTTCGCCATTCTGCTTCGAATTCCTGAATGTGTGCACTGTCCCGCAGCATGATCTCACAGAGAGAACACGTGGCTGAGGTAGCGTGGATCTCACCGGAGAAGCCGCCGGCGTACAACAGCGGCAGCAAGCCGGAGTGGTCAATGTGAGCATGCGTCAGCAGCACATAGTCGATTTGTGACGGAGCACAGGGGATTTTTACATTTTCATAGGTATCTCTCCCCTGCTCCATACCGAAATCCACCAGAAGCCGCTTTCCGCAGACTTCCAGATAGGTACAGCTGCCAGTGACTTCATGAGTAGCCCCGATAAATGTCATTTTCATAAACGATTCACTCCTTTCAAATATAAAAAGCACTGTACAGCAGGGCAAAACCGCCCACGGCTGACAGTGCTTTCTTTGGACAAAAGCGGCTTTTTCAGCCGGTTAAGCTTCTTTTTTCGAAAACAAGAGATACTTCCGTGCGAAGAAATTCCACAGGAATGCCACCATAGTGGAAACTACTTTTCCGATCATCTGATAGGCACTGGTGATATTTCCAAGTGTTATCTCGCTGACCTTTGTAATGCCGATCGTCAGCAGAAGTCCCACCACGCCGATTGCGGCGAATGCGAGAAATTCCACCAGACGGGACTGCACTTTCGACGAACGAAAGACCCAGAATGTACTCAGGAAGTAGTTGGCAAGCAGTCCGGCAACAAAGGAACAGCCGTTTGCAAGAATGGCGTAATGCTGGTCAAATACGGCAAAAAACAGCAGTGCGGAAATTCCCCAGTCTACCACAGTTGCAGCTCCGCCTACAAAACAGTAGCGGAAGAATTGAATCAGTGTATTTTCAGTGGTACCGGCAAATAATTTCCCGAATTGTCCATGCCTGAGAATCTGCCAGAATTCCTGCCAGTTGGAAGTTGGTTTTGTATGTTCTTGCTCCATGAAAAATGATATTCCTTTCTTTCGGTTTCAGCAATGCCTTTACTTTGCCTGCGGTCCGAGGTATTGAATGATGTGTACCAAAAATTGCAGAAGCATAACGCTGTCTGCGGTGTCCACTTCTCCGTCAACGTTGCAGTCGCCGGCACGCCGCTGCTGGTCGTTCCCTGTCACTGCACCGGCAGCCATCTTATTCAGCAACACGGCATCGGTCACATCGATTCGACCGTCCAGATTAACATCGCCGTACATGACAGATGGTGTGACATCAGAACCGCTTTCCGAGGTTTTTGTAGTGGTTGCAGTGGTTTCGGTTGTATCTGTGGAAGGTGCAGCGGATGATGTCTGCTCCGTTGAGGTAGTTTCCGCAGAGGCACTGGTAGCTTTGGTTGTTGCAGTTGTTTTTGCTGTTGTTACAGTAGTAGTTTTAGTGGTAGTGATCGTGGTTTCCGCAGGTGTTGTGGTGGTGGTAACTGCAGGCTTGTTGCCATTCGGTTCAATGCCGCCTACCAGTTCTCCATTGGAGTATACACAAATGTAATCGGTTCTGGTTTCGGAGCCGTCCTGATAGGTATCCTTGCACTTGGTAATGCCCTGATAACTCCAGTCGTTGGTGGGATCCCACTTATCGCCGTAGTACAAGCCCACGGTGAACTGATATTTCTTGTTGGAGTTGGCAATTTTATAGCCGTCCCACTTTACTTCTACATAGTAAATATCCGGATCGTAAGAAGCATCGTACTGGTACGGGCCAGAGATCACACCGTCTGCCGGAGCAGCTTCTACGCTTGCCTGATCGTATAACTCATTGCCGGTAACTTTGCTGATATTGGATTTGTTTTCCATTTCTGCGATACTGAAATAATACCGCATGGACAGGTCGGTTTTGGGTGTGATAGAATTGGTACGCATCTGAATGGCAAGCTTTGTCACGCCGGCACCGGAAGTCTGTACGTCGTCTACCGCATAAGCATCTACCCAGAAATCGTTGCCGCCGTTATCACTGCCGCTGTTCTTATCTTCCGGCGGGAAATCCGGTGTGATCTCCATTGCACCTGTTCCGTAGTAATCATACAGACCGGCACACGCTCCTACAAAAGCAGCGTTATAGTCAATGGTAACTTCGTTATAGATCCAGTCTGCGGTAATGTCGTTATGCTTATCCTGTGCATCCGGACCGCCGACCAGTGCACCATAGAGCACATGCTTCTGCTCGTCGGTGTCCTCACACTTTGTCAGACCAGAAGATGCACGGTGGTGCGGGAATTTCGCTGCGGTTTCATCGTAGCCAACTTCATAGGCACGGTTCATGGGGTTATCCCCCAGCAGATATTCCATCTGTCCCTTTGCCCATTCGCTGTATTCGCCGGGCTTTCCGTTGTTGTTATATTTATCGTATACCAACGCCATCATCTGAGCCGCCGCATTGTATCGTGCGGAGCCCCATGTGTTCAGCCAGAAATAACCAGCCGGTGTAATGGTTCCCACGCCGCCAGTCATGTATTTGTTCAGGGCTTCTGCTACGGAACCCCAGCAGTTCATTTCCTCGTAGGGGCTCTTTCCGGCAGCTTTCTTGTATTCGTCAATGAAGTTCGGGTACTGCTCGCTGGTGATCTCGCCCAGAATACACTGCACGCCGCCCCAGACATCGTTCCAGCAGTAGACATAGCAGGGTGCTGCATAGTAGTCGTAGTACGGGAAGATTTGTTCCAGATAGTGGTGATCGCCGGTGATCTTGTACATCCATGCAGAAGCCCAGCAGTAATCGTCTTCCCACTTGGACGAATTGTAATAAGCCTTCGGACCGTCGCCGTTGTCGCTCAGCTGCTTTTCGTGAGTTTCTGCGAATTTATACAGTGCTGTTGCATAGTCCAGCGACTTCTGTGCATATTCCGGATCGGTGTCCTTGAAGTTCAGGTAGTTGATCGCCAGCGAAGCAGCGGCAGAAGCAACATAGTCTGTCTGTGGCTTATCGCCGGTGAGGAAAAATGCAGGACGATCCATTTCATCCAATTCTGGTGCGTTCCAGTAAGCGTGGTCAATATCACCGTCGCCTACCTGATAGCAATGTGCGATCACGTCACCGTTGGAATCCAAGAAGGTACACTTCATCAGATAGTCGTTAAAGTACCGCAGAATAGTTTCGATATGGTCGTTCTGACCAGTTTTCTGGTAAGCATCACGGAATTCGTAATAGCCCCAGCCCAGTGTTGCAGCAGAGTAGTTCTCCGGCATACCGAATTTTACATGGTCGCCGGCATCATGGAAACCGCCGGCAACATCGATGTAGCCGTCCCCGTCCGGATCCAGTATATCTTTATACTTAGTGAGAAAATCGGCACTTAAATTGGTGGCGGTGGAGTTCATGGCAACCTGAGCATCATAGGTATGGCAGTTGCCACGCCAAGTGTAGCGGTTGTTGTCCTGTACTTCTGTGCCGCACATATTGCCGTCGTAAAAATAGATGGAATATTGCAGTGCCCGTGCAAAATTCGCTTCTTTTTCGTCCGCAGCTCCCACGGCTACAGAACTGCATGTCCCTGCCAGCATAGCACCGCTGAGCAAGACGGAAAGCAGTCGTTTGCTTCCTTTGGAAAATCGTTTCATTTAATTTAATCCCTTTCCTTTCCAAAATGATTTGATCGGAATGCCTTTATTCGATTATCTTCATTATACGCGATTTTCAAGAAAAAGTCAACAGTTTTTTTCTTGTTTCATTGCACAATTTGTGAAAAATGTAAGCTGCTTTAATGATTTTCCCGCTTTATAAGTTTTATAAATAGATGCTTTATGCAAAATATCAGCACTTGGTCGTAAAATATGAAAATGCGTGCACAATATTGCAAACAAGACTAAAAAGCCACACAATTTCAAACAAAGTCGAAACTGCGTGGCTTTTTGAAAAACATGGCGGAGAGTGTGGGATTCGAACCCACGTGCCCTTTCGGACAACTGCATTTCGAGTGCAGCTCGTTATGACCACTTCGATAACTCTCCAAATCAGTGCATAAGAATCGTCAAATCCAACGACGATACAACACTTTGTATTATATCACATTTTACAAAGAAAAGCAAGCTTTTTTTTAAAATTGTACTTGTGCACAAATTTTATCTCAATGCTTTGGTGAAAATTATCTCATTTGTTGTATTTTCACTAGTATTGCAGAAAGGCTTGACTTTTCCGGAAAAATCCATTATAATAAAGTGAAATGTCTTTGCGTAAAAACAGTAAAATTTTCTTTTTCAGAAAGGTTTTGGAATATGAAAAACTTCTTTGCAAATTTGTCACACCCCACCAAAATCACGCTGATCACCTGCTCCAGCTTTGTGATATTGACAATGCTGATCTTGATTTTTTTGATGCTCTGTCCGATTCAAGAAAGCAGTTCCGCCAACAACGTCAATGATTCTCTGGTGGTAACTGTGGCTTCCACAGAAGAAACCCAGATCATCAGCGAAACCACAGCGTCAGCAGTTTCTACTAAATTTGAGCGAAAGACCACCGATGCCAATCGTGTCACTACAGAAACTATTACGACTGCGAAAACCTATGGCACACAGGCAGTCTATGAAGATGATGATACGTATAACAACTACGGTTCATATGATGACGATACAGACAACAGCTATCAGCCGGCAGTGACCACACGGGCATACTACAACAATAATACCAGCAACGCAACAAAACCCCGATACACCACTCCGGCAGCGACACAGCCGCCGGCTCCAAATGCTCCTGTTGTTACACAGGCACCAGTAGTTACTGCGGCACCTTCTGTTCCGGAAGAAACGATTCCGGCTCCAGATGATGGTTTCTATGATTGATTTTCTAGGAACAAAACCATATTGATGAATAAAGGAAAAACCGGACTAGGCAGCACTGCCGGTCCGGTTTTTTGCAATAGGACATAAAAAATGTCTGAACAGAGAGGAACACAGATGAAAAAGAATTCGTTAGGCTTTCGCCTGCTTCGGCTGGTGACATTTTGGGTCACAGGAAATCTGACAGCCATTTTTGCCATATGGCACGCCGCTGTCGGCTGGAAAATTCTTGTCGGCATCTTGTGCGGTATCCTGTTCCTGTTCTTCCAGTTTGCCCATGTGCATACCATAGCAGGAGAAAAGAAGCTGGCTTCATTGGCACACGGCTGTGATCTGCTCCGCACCAGCACTGTCTGGTTTTGTCTGGAACTTCTCACTGCCGGTGCACTTTTTTGGAGCATGAAATTGTTCTGGGTAATTCTGCTGATCGATCTGGGTGTGTTCTCTCTGCTCTGCTGGTTCACAGTGTTTCAGGGGCTGCTGCATATTGCACTGCACTCCACACAGGTGAAATTGCCGTGGCATGTTGCTCTCTTTTTTCTCTGGTGGGTGCCGCCGCTGAATTTGTTTCTGATGGGGCATGTCTATCGTACTGCCAAACGGGAATTACAGCTGGAGTGTGCCAAAGCCGAATGTAACGTTATGCGAAAAGAATCAGAGATCTGCAAGACCAGGTATCCGATTTTGCTGGTGCACGGCATCTTTTTTCGGGACTGGCAGTTTTTCAATTACTGGGGACGGATTCCGGCGGAACTGATTCGAAACGGAGCAACTATTTTTTACGGAAAACAGCAGTCGGCACAATCGATTTCCGTCAGTGCCAAGGAACTGGCAGCACAAATTCAGTCTGTTATTGCTGAAACTGGTGCGGAAAAGGTCAATGTCATTGCCCATTCCAAGGGCGGTCTGGACTGCCGCTGTGCCATGCAGGAATATGGTGCGGCGAAGTATGTGGCTTCTCTGACAACGATCAATACGCCGCATCATGGCTGTGCCTTTGTGGACGATCTATTGCAAAAGGTGCCGGCAGGTGTGGCACGATGGATCGCAGCAAAGTATAACCGGCTGTTTACAAAACTGGGAGATCAGAATCCAGATTTTCTGGCTGGTGTGCGGGAATTGACTGCCGAAAACTGTCAAAAATTTCATACAGAACATCCCCCTATTTCCGGTGTCTATTATCAGGCGGTGATGTCCAGAATGCACAGTGCATTTTCCGCCCCGTTCCCGCTGTGGCTGGGATATTTCCTGAACCGGCGAAAAGCTGGAGAGAACGACGGCCTGGTACCGGTTGTATCGGCAAAGCTGGAGTGGGCACCTTTTCTCATGGTGCCTGAAACTAAGCGGCGGGGAGTTTCCCACGGGGATATGATTGACCTGAATCGGGAAAATATTCCGGACTTTGATGTGCGGGAATGGTTCAGCCGGCTGGTACAAAAGCTGAAACAAAATGGATTTTGAGGTGACTGCAATGAAAACCACGTATGATGCAAATATCTTGACCTATTGCCAGTGGCGGGATGATCTGACCATGCAACAATCGCCTTTCTGTCACGTGGACAATCTGATTTTCTGCTGCCTGTCCTATTTGAACTGGGACGGCATCGCAGAAGGCTTTACCGCAGCGGAATCGATTTCTCTGCGGGATGCAGCAAGGCTCTGGGAACACCGTCCCACCGCAGAACAGAAAGTGCGGGTAGAAACTGACCGCGACCTGCTTCGGCAGACCGCAGCCAGCCGGCGTTTCGGAGAAGTGCGTTTATTTCGTTATGCAGAACAGTTCAGCGAAACCCAGCAGCAGCAATTTTCCGCCACTGCATTTCTGCTGGACAGTGATACCGTTTATGTGGCATTCCGTGGCACAGACAACACACTGACTGGCTGGCGGGAAGATTTCAACTTGTCTTTTCTGCCCTATGTGCCGTCACAGGCAGCAGCGGCGGCGTATCTGCGGGGGATTTTGTCACTGGGATTTTCCAACGTCTATGTGGGCGGACACTCCAAAGGCGGCAATCTGGCAGTTTATGCAGCCGTCCAGATGCAGCCGGAAGACTTTCCGCGGATTCGTGCAGTCTATAACAATGACGGACCAGGCTTTGTAACAGACCTGTTTGCTGAGCCGCAGTTTCAGCAATTGCAGGAACGAGTGTATACCTTTGTTCCACAAGCTTCTGTAGTAGGCATGCTGCTGGAGCATGACGAGAAATATCAGGTAGTTTACAGCACACAAAAAGGTTTTTTGCAGCACGATCCATACTCGTGGTGTGTGATCCGGAATGACTGGTACTATTCTGAGGATACCACCAACACCAGTAAGCTGCTGGATTCCTCGCTGCGGCAGTGGATCCTGGGCATGAAACCGGAGGAGCGAGAAAAGCTGACCGATGCCATTTTCCACATTCTGCAAAGTGAAACCAATGCCCATACTATACAAGATCTGATCGGTGGCGGTGCAGGAACGCTCACTGGTGTGCTCCGTGCATGGACTGACATGCAGCCAGAAACCCGCCGATTTATGCAAAAAATGCTGACAGAACTGCTGCACTCCGTAGGACAGACGGCAGCATCTCAGCGACGGCTGGAAATGCGTGACGATTTTCATGGAAAGCATGAGGGAACATGAGTAAGCGAATCTTTTGTCATCGCCGGAAAATTGATATTCTGCTGCATGCCTGTTCGGCAGGTACGAACAGGAATCACTCTGTGCAAAGGAAATACTGCACAAAAGTGTACAGGTAGCTATATCACATTATTTCGCAGCAGGCAAAGATCGAATCCGTTCAGAATTCTATCTGCATTCAGATCCCCTGCCTGCCAGTTGGCAAGTTTTGCTTCAGGAAATCCCAACAGCCATTTTTGCAGCAGCACCACATCTGCCAGATTCGTTTTGTCGTCTGCATTGATGTCACCGGAAATCACAGGCGGTTCTGTAGCAGTTGCAGTAGTGGTGCTAGTTGCTGCGGCTGTTGTCGTATTTGTGGTTGCTTTGGTCGTTGTCGTTGTTGTTACAGTTGTAGTTACCTTAGTTGTTACAGTAGTGGTTTCTGTCTTTGTCTGCCATTTCTGACAACTGCTGCCGGTCGGTTCCCATTGCTGCACATTGGCACCGTTTGCAGTGGATGCATCGGCGACTTCTACATAACAGGAATCACCAGAAGCGTGTGTCAAAATGCTGTAGGATCCGTCCAGATTCTTAGTAAACCGGAACAACTGAGTGCTATCTTTATTGGACCATGCTGCAATTGCCAGATTTCCGCCGTTTTTGCTGCCCTCTGCCTTCAATGCATAATGACTATCCTGCTGTGAGCGAATCCAATAGTAATTGCCAGAGCCAAAGGCACGAAGGGTCCACTTCTGGCAATTCAACCCGTTGGACGACCACTGCTGTACATTTGTATTGTTTGTCATTTTTCCATCGGTAATATCCATTACCAGACCAGAACCAGCATTTTCAAAGGTATAGATCACATCGGTGTTCATGGAGCAGCCGGGGTCAGTTGTCGGCTCTAAAATCCAATTCTGACAGTTCGCACCGTTGACTTCCCACTGCTGCACATTGGCACCGGAGGTTTGGGAGGCATTTTCTACTTCTACCACAGAATTTCCATTTGAAATATGGGTTCGAATCTGATAGCTGCCGTCCCCGTTTTTTGTCAGCATAAACTTCTGATTGTCACCGCCGTTATAGGTGTAAATATCTATATTGGTTCCATTTGCGGCCTTTTTTCCAGCAACGTCCAGCACATATGTTCCGCCGTCCCCTACTGCAGAAACCAGATAGTAGTACCCTTCACCGGCACTGCACAATTTCCAGATGTCGTGAACTGCGATTCCATCTGATCCCCACTGCTGCACATTGGTGCCATTTTTTGCGGCAGCACCTGCTACCTGCAAATACAAGCCGGAGTTGACATTGCGAATACGGTAAGCAGAACCCTCGGCAAAAAGTTCTGCCAATGGTGCACTGGGTGATTCTGTATAGCCTGCACTTGGCACACCAGCAACTGCATATCGCAGATACATCATATGATTTCTGTCATTTTGACAGCCGCTGTAATTCTCACAATAAACCTTTGCTTCATCTGCAGTGCGAGAAATGGTTTTGTAATTGGAAGTTGGTCGCCATGTACAGTCCTGTGCATATCCCTCGATCGTTGTTCGCTTGCAGTTCACCGATTTTGAACCTGTTTCTGCATAAGAGCCGGGATAGGTTACTGTGTTCCAGTCACAGATAACGTTTCCGCCGTCTTCATAATAACAGTTTTCTGCAAAAATCTTAGATGCTGTGTGCACAGTATATGCCATGCTGAATGTTTTCACATAGTTATTCAGCGAATGAAAATAACCGTAACGCATCAGCCCAGGGCCGCGGGTCAGAGTTTTTTCAAAGCGATTGCTGATAATGGACATGCGGGGATAATTATTATAGGTTTTATAGGAGTTTTCATCATCTGCCGGATACCCCAATATCACACCGTATTTGTGAAGTCCGAAAGAGCAGTCTGAAACTGTTGTGTAGTCAGCATCATAGCAGCATGCCAGAAACTTATCCCAGTCTGGTAGTCCGGTAGATGCTGTATTATAATCGCCATGGCCTACAAAGTTGCAGTGATCTACCCAGATGTTCTGTCCAGAGCCGAGATAGACAACAATGGAATCATTGCCGTTGGACTCCGCATCGTGCTGTAGCTCAAAGTTTTTCAGGATCAGATTGTTTCCGGTTCCGTTATTGGAAGATGTACAGAACTGTACATTATACATAGTATGTGCCGCGTAACTGCCGATGATCGTTTTGTTGCTGTGAACATAAATTCGTCCGTCCGGACAATAGTTGCGTCCGGAGGAATCTTTTTGCAGTGCGGTAACACGAATATTTGCCGTGACAACAATGGTATAAGGTATATCAGCGGT
>ERZ824480.2561-NODE-2561-length-13534-cov-2.616811_pt1 | contig 13534 bp, 17 predicted proteins | sample MGYA00519861_ERZ824480 | MGnify/ENA primary metagenome ERZ824480 (study PRJEB31778, sample SAMEA3449152) | human gut metagenome | biome: human gut; feature: human-associated habitat; material: faeces | place: United Kingdom | collected 2010/2012 ... | reverse complement strand
TCCCACCAAAATTCAATATCTGAAGAATCCGCTCTTCCTGGGACTCAGGATTCATACTCATCTGAATGTGGCTTTCCACTTCCTCAATTTTCTTCTTGAGTTTTTCGTTATCAGGAAGGAGTTCTCTCGCTACGATTCAGTTTCATTTCTTTAACTCACCTTGTCGAAATAGACTCAAAGCCTGATTCAGATCACCCTGAGATTCCATCTCTCGACCTTCAACAATTAGTTCTTTCGCTTTTGAAATCCGTTTGCAAGGCGTCATAACTGGTTTTCTAATTGTCAAGGTTGCTGCAAAATCCCACCCATTCAGCAGCTGAGAGAGCCTAGATTCATTCCGGTAGATACGGGACCGACTTAACGAAGAAAAAGAACTCGATTTGTAGACTTTCTCACTTATGACAGATCGCTGGATAATCCGTTTCATGGACTTCTTAGGAGCTAGAGGAAGAGAGATAAGATATTCCTACTCTCATATAATTGAAGTGTGGAGGTAACAGTACGCTTTGTATCATCATTCGGAACTTCGTCATCAGAAGCTCCTGAAGACTCCACGTAGCTGTCACTGCTGCTATTGATAAGGTCAATGGTGAAGTCATTTTCAGGAGCGAGGAAATGCTGTTTTGTATCCTGTTCCGATAGTGCTGAGAGGAGAGAGAGTGAGCGAATAGTAGGAACAGCATCAACACAAGCGATTATTGTGAAAGACTGATAATTACGAGCAAGAAGAGAAATAATGGAGGAGATGGAGGTAGCTTCAGAGGATACTTGAACAGAGGTACGAAGAGAGTGGAGGAGTGGCTTTAACATGGAAACATCGTCATCTGAGTGTTATTCCATATTGTAGCAACTACCATCTACAGGTGCATCAATGATGATTACGGATGTAGGCTGCATCCCAGCTGCTGTCTTAATACGTGTCTACATGAGAAGGAGAGAACAGATTCACTGAAAAGATCCAGAACGAGCAAGAACTGTGAGATTTGAATTCATCAGCGTATATATTATTAAGGTTTACTGTTACAGTGCTTTCAATCGTATTCAAACTCTTGACATCCTGAAGAGGGATCTATCCTAAAAGCTGGAGACAGAAAGTACACTAGTAGGTGTAGAAAAACTAAATGAATCTGAAAAGACAACAGAGGAGCGAGTGGAAGCAAGCATATCCCAAAATGCCCCTAACAATCACCAAAATAACGGAAATCAAACCATCACAATAACGAACATAACTCAGTCGAGAGGACAATTTCAAATCTCCTGCTAATTGTACAAGTCGCTTTTGAAATGTTGGAACAATTCCGGGAATCGAGTTGGATCCCTTAAGAAGATAGTTCTTCCCGCCATCCACAGTTCCCGTAACAACAATATATGAAGACACCCCTTGTAAGAGATCTTTAATCCAGACATCAACGTGGTCCTCGACAAACTTCTTTTGTGTTTTGGTTTCCTTTTCTACTTCTGAGAAACTACAGTTCACTTCCAGAGAGAAAGAACTACCAATATCGATTCTGTTGATTACCATTTTCAATATATTCGATTGAGTTCTTGTTAGGAAAGAATCGGAAGCAGGTTTTCCCTGGATCCACTCCATCCTTCTTGTTTAACTTCACAATAGTTTTAAGATGACTCATTAATCCAACTTCTCAACACGTATGGAAAAGAAACGATAATTATGACGACTTGATAAATCGGTATGTGTGGAAAATGTGAAAACAGTTATGTTGGCTTCACCCAACACATTATGGCATCATCAATAATATCAACAAACACATGGTATCTTACTTTCCTAGTTTAGTTTCATTTTTTGGATAAGTTTTGCAGCCATTATAAAAGAAATACCCTATGTTTTAACACACAACTCGCAGACTCCTTTATGATAATTTGTACAACCACATTCTCATTGTCTATAATGAATATTATCAATTTTCAACTTACAGCGAAGGTTGTATCCGAAGATGCGTCACAGCAAAAAAACATAACGAATATGGGAATCTTAAGTATATGGGAGTTTCTAATCATATGTTACTGTCCATTCTTCCATATTCTTTCCATAGTTTGCACCTGATTTACATATGATATTTGATGTTTCTCTGCCTCTAAGCCCGCATGAAGACACTGAGGGTTCTCCACTTCATTCCATATCTTCTGTGAATGTACAAATGGCAAGTCATGGTAATACGTAGAGCTGTGAGGAAGATGTTCTTGGAACTCAAAACATTCCCTTACCAGACAATTGTAATATCACTGTGAAAGAAATTACATGTCCATGGATTGACTATCCTGCTCTTTCCACTTCTTCGTGTGTAGCTGCTATCCGTTCCTATCTCCGTCCCTTCTATATTGGAAGGTCACATTTACTCTCGAGGATTCGTGTTACTCGTGAGCAACCTTTTTACTGTTATATTATTACTATCAACAATCAGTTTGAAGCTCGCTCATTATCATGGAAGCCTCAACATCTATCTGATAAGGTCTATTCCTCGTCTCCATCTCGAGTGAGTCCCTGGGATATGTATCTCTCTCTCCCTTCCTCGTTTGAAGACTCATATAGAGTATGTGAGGTTCCAGATTCAGTTATTCGGACTGCTTGTCCTTACTGTTCTGTCCAGTCAACACCCCAAAGTGTATTCAACTCCTGCAACGAAGATGCTCCCTTACTTTCCTCCTGTACTTTCTGCAAAGGAAGTGGAGTGATCGAGTATCACAAGGTAATTCGGGCTGATTTCAAAACAAAGGCCTTTTCGAAGTACATCGATTGTTGTGATGTGGGTATGAACAACCTTCGGAATGCCAAAGGTATTCTTGGATACAGTATTAAGGGAAGTCGCTTGCACTGCCGACAACCCTTTCTTGATAGCCATTTGAATCAAGCTGTAGCTGCTCTTCTAGATGAAGTGGATGAATGGAGTATTGAAAACCAAGCGATGATTCGTTGTCAACAGTTGTGTGTCTCAGTGATTCCTGTGAAGATGATGGAATGTGTAGTTGGAGATCATGTGTACCATATGACAGTGTATGACCTTGATGGCAAGGTTGTATGTCCAGAGTTTTCTAGTAAGTGGTGTTCCCTGTGGAGATTTTTCTTTCGTATTTAGTTGAGAGTGTTTGTTCGGATGCATATTTTCAATAAACAGACGAAAAGTGCAATTCCTTGAATCTCTGTTGCAAGTCATCCATAATGTTGGTAATGCTTGCAATCACATTGGGATTCTGTATGTTCGAATCGTCTTCACAATCATCTTCATCCAAGATACTTGTCATTTGTTCTATATCATTTTCACAGTTAAACGAAAGATGTGCAAATGACACACATTTCACAATTCTATTAATAATCAAACTCTTGAAATCCCACTTCTGATGTAACTCTTCGATAGCATCAGCAATTCGTTTCTTTGTTCTAATCTTCTGAAGAGTCACGTTCAGATTGTAAAAGGCTTCAGTCTACGATTCATTGGCTCACTGTAAACTCACAGCTTCATCACGTAACTTTTGAATTTGTCCATCTACATCCTGAAGAATACTTACACCCTGAGCATATTCTCCATTTGGGAAATAACTATAGATTAGTATCTTGTAACTATACAACTCCTTAAAGAATTGTTCTTCCGAGATAATACCACTGGCAGCTTTCATACATCCCTTAAATTGATCATTTAGACTCTTTTTGCGAGTATTATGCTACTTCTTAACAAGAAACCAAAACCAAACAATCTCATCTGCAATACAACCTTGATTGTATGATGATTCCAGTGCATCCAACGTCTATCTAAGTATACGACCTTCAATTCTTACTACAACAATACTATATAGATTTGCTAATATTCCACAAGTCTTCATCTTTTTCTCATCCAGAGTGGCAAAAGCTTCCCTCTACAAGTGACATTTCCATTCAGGTAATACAACTGCCGGATTTGTTGAAGTTGTTTTTTGCTACGAATAAGAAACAGAGAACAAGGATTACCATAATAAACAACGAAGAATGGCTAGATCGGAATAGTTCCAGAAATAGTCCCATCTTCATCAAGTATTGATAATCGAACAAACAAATGATGACATTAGTTATTCTTCATTGATAGTGATATTTTGGGAATATATCGTTCCATTGTGATGACATCAACCCCTTCGACTATTGAATGAACAGGCTTGAAAAACAATGGATGATACTTCTCATCCGAAGTCATTACAGACCAATCACTACAGTACTCTACAAGATTTTCCTACAAATAAAACTCCCACTCCAAACGAACATTTCCACTCTGTAATCGACCATAACAGATAGAACAAACTTTTACACTTCGAGTGTTAGTCCACTTCTTTCCATTGAACTACAATCAACATGCATCAATACGTCCTACTTCCTTGTACAGTCGAATCACACTCTCTAAATCAACCATGTTAATATACCCATAACCCAAATTACAATTCGTTTTCTGGTCAATTGGAAGATAGAAGAAATCATATTTATCCTTACAATACAGATCAATGATTGATAGAATGGTTTCACGGGAAAATCTAAGGTTTATCCCATGATTTGATAACTACGCATTCGGTATGTTTTTGATCATTAGCGTAGTTCGTCTGTCTTTCCCACTCTCCACATCTTCAAGACGAACCTCGTTACTTACATCGATAGTCCCTGGTGAACCAGTACGGCTACGATTGCCTGCGTACCGGCTGTTCGGTCGCTGAGGACTGCTCTGTGACGTACGGGGAGTTCCATGACGCTGAGAACGTTGTGAGCGTTGAGGTGAAGTACGTTGGATTGAGGGTGAAGTATGTTTAGGAGTGGGGGAGCTACCCAAAGGGTTGGATGACCGCTGAAGTGGAGGGTTCGCCGATTCCAACTGCGTACTGGATGATGAGAGTGAAGTGTTGGATGATGCAGGTGGAGGATTCACTGAAGTGATCTGGGAATTCACTGATCCTAATGGAGGGTTGATGGACTTGAAGGAAGTGTTGGATGAGGAAAGTTGAGATGGTCCCGAGGATAAAGACACATTTCCCATTGGTATCGAAGTTCGCTGGGGACGAAGATTAAGAAGAGTTGGAGTTGTTGGTACACTGGATTCGTGAAAAATACAATCTCTATCCTGGCAACCTCCAACAGGCTCAGAATAAGAGGGAGAAGTGGCAAAGCTTGAGGAGAAAAAAGGACGATTAAGAATAGAAGAACGATAACTCTCTCCAGAAAAAAGTCCATCATCGTAAAGAGAAAGATCGTTAAAAGGAGAATGTGCATCTTCCAATCCAAAACCAGTTAACCGAGATTTACGTCGGAAATCTGGATGATAATGAGGATCAATGGATAAATCCGGTCCCATCCTTAAATGGAGGAGATCCGTTGAACCTGACATACTCGAGGCGAAATGCTGACTGCCTGAAGTGGAGGGGATTGGATCAAAAGTGAAAAATGAAGGCTGTCGGACTTTAGAATTCCTTTGCGATCCATAACTGAGATAGTTGCTAGCAGAATCACCAAGAAGACTATCAGTTGTATTGAGACTGGTCTGATCCATTAACCCAAGCTGGAGATTCTATTAATTACCAATCTATCCGATTCCTCACTTCATTACTATCCATTGGAGTTGGCTCCTTGGTAGGGTTGTCAAAAAGAATTGGCTGGTCCATTACAAACGTAGGGAATCCGAGTGCCTACAAAAAGGATGAGAACGAATCTCCTTTCAGCACACTCAATCCCAGGTCCTCTTTCAACTTTCTCAAACCCTACCTTCTAATACGCAATACAATAGAAGAGCAACCACACTCGACAACTTGTATTTGAATGGAGACATGATCTTGGAATTCCACTTTTACTCCCTTCTATCAAATCAATTTGAATTGGATAATGTCGACTAATGTAACGATTGCACAAGAATATCTTCCCACAAATCAAGACAAAGAGGTAGTTCACAAGAAGGATCAAAAGTCAAGTCTGTTTTTTTGCTTAATATGTAGAGAAATCGAAGAAGAGAAACTTGAGACATCTGTTGGAAAGATTTGGGCTCTGCGTATCAATTCCATTTTTGTCTGTATCATCGGAATTATTATCCTCTGTTTCAGTAGGCAACTGAGTACAATTACTAATTGTAACATCTTTGCTTTGGCGATAGTTGTGGTCATTGCTTCTTTGTACGGTAGTATCACAAGTTGGATTTACAACCCATGGCTCCAGTTACCGATATCCTATTAATTGGTATGAAAGACTCTTAACATCACATTGGAATCGTCTTTTTAGGAGCTGTAATAGATGCTATTTTCATTGCGATCATGTTCTTGTTTCATTCAGATCGTAGTATTGTGTTTAGGATTGTCTTTGTGGTGATTGAACTCCTTGTGATAGGTGATTGGGTAACTGGTGATATTAGTGTTTATTCTAGTGTGGGTTAGTGTCACTATCGTTTTCTGTTTTCCGTCTCTTACGATCAAGTAGTCGTCAATGTAATAATGAAGAAGAGAAGTTATTTAAAGATGTTCATGAAATGCAGTTTGCCTCAAAAAAGATATTCAAAGAACAGGTGAAATAGTGATTATTTGCTTGTTTGTTTTCCAAGGAATGACTGAAACGACTGCTGATGATAGTAAACAAACAGCAGATATAAAGAAGAAGGATGTTATGTAGGAATGATAGTAAATGATGGAATGTAATATATTAGGAAACTTCTGGAACGAAATGTGCAGAAGCTGCTTCCCCGCAGGTGAATATGAAAGGAAGAGGGTGATGCATAGAATTGCTTTTGTTTTAGCAAAAACTGCTGCTGGAGCTCATCCAAAGTCTGTTGGAAAGGAATGTAAGTGAATTAGTGGACTAAGATAGGATCTAGTTTATACACGGCCAGGAAAGAAGGATGAGAATGTTGAACCACAGTTGAACGAGAAACAAAAGGACATCAATGAACAAAGAAGAGAATCGACAGCTGATGAGGATGAATTCGTGCTATTCAAGAAACCCAAGACCAAAAGACTGTTTGGAGAAACAAAGACTGTGAAGGAGTCGTCTTCACAGCTTCCTGTTGCTTCAAAAGAGGTTCAATGTATGTGTGAATGAATCTGCTTACTTCTAGTAATCTCAAAATCAACTCGACAATGGCTTAATATGCCAATACGTAGGTAAATAACCAGTCTAAGACCTAGGCCATTTTTCAAATGAACAGGAATCAACTTTACCTACACCTAGACAAATATCCAAATCACTTCCTGCTGCAGACGATGAACAAGCGCCGTTATCGAAACTAATTTCACAGCAGAAACAAAAACATGAAGAGGAAGTGTTGCCTATTAAGGAGGAAGGATCGCTTGTCAAAGAAGAAGGTAGTAATAGATTGAGTGATTCATCCATAGTATTGGATTGGAGTGAAGATAAACAGAGTTTTGAACAAATTATTAATGAAACTCGGCAAGTATCATTGAAAGAATGGGAAGAGATGAGGAAACCTGATGAATGGGATATGGCGATTGACCAAGGAAAAACGAAGAAAGTTAGGAAACACAAAGAGAAAAAGAGAAGTCACAAAAACAATCCATTCCAGGAAATGGCAGAGAAGAGATGGAAGAACAAATGAATATGTTTCATGATAACAAATACAATACACAGATGTATCAACTCGATTTGTTGACGAAAATAGAAGGACTTCATCAGAGAGTGAACGTGTTGACATTGATGATTTTGCTGACGATGATCCAGAGTCACACGATTTCGATCGGTTTCTAGGTATGAAAGAAGAGAACAATCTCAACTTGATTGGATCAACCACTTTCGTGAGATAAGGATGGAGAATACGGTCAGGACGCAAATTCTCACACTCCTTGTCTAATTCTTTCTCTGTCACATAATGGTATTTCATGGATCGCCACACATGTAGTCCTAGAGTGATGAACAGGAATACACATTGAAGCATCAGTCCAAATTCATAATGATAGATACGATCTGGTGCTGCATCTAGTCTACATAGGGTATTCAATACAGGAAGAACAGCATAGAAGAGAAGAGAACCACAGTATCTGGACAAGAAGGATAATGAGAGAAGAACTGCTTGAGATCGACGAGGTGACTCCTCAAAGAAATGAAGGATAGAACCATAGATCACTAGGATCTCACTAATAGCTGTTATGATGCAAGGAAGAGCAAGAAGAGTGATAGATTGATACTTGGTCTCCATAAGAAGAATGAAACTGTTTGTTGATGCAGTAACAACCATTCCAATGATCAATGTCTATAGTGAGAGTGGCAGAATAGAAATACAATGTATCCAAATCCAATAATCTGAAGAGAAGAAGCAGTTATGCGTGTTGCTGATCGCATATACAGAATAACCATGAATGTGATGATTGTAGCTATCACTTGAACTGCTGGATAGGCCGTTTCTATTAGAAGAACAGACAACGGAGATGGATGTGGCAAGAAATCAACCTGAGCGAGCAGAACTCCCTTTGTGAACTCGAGGGAACACCAGTAAATGATCTGGATGGATGCAATCCATACCATGTTGGTGACACGAAAGAGTTCTAGTCGTTATCCTCTTCACTCTTCTTTACGACCCAGCAGATTTGTTTCGATTCCGTTTCGCAACAGCATAGCTGTTTCTCTACAACGTTTTTCCTCCTTATATCCATCTAATAGAGTTGGATCCTTGTATATGGGTCTTAATACTTTGATTCGAACGCCTTGATGTGAGGAAGGAGGTTCATCACAATTAGAATTCAGGGCAAGACTCATATCGGCACTATTAGAGAAGAGAGGACTGATATTTGTCGTTGATGGGACAACCACATCTTGAGTTGTATAATACCGGTCCACAGAAGAGGCACGCAAGACAGGAGGAGAGCCATCCACCGAGTCCTGCGAAACACTCCGTGTGTAATAGTCTGTAGAGGCTTGATGCAATACTTGAACCCCAGTAGTTGTGACAGCAGAAGCATCTGCAATTGGATAATTGTATTCGCGTGATAGAATACGTGCTGAATGTGTGTATTCCTTGACTGGATTCCCTTGAATAGGAATGTTGATGAAATGATGTCGTTTTGAATGAGCCAGATGAGCCTACGATGAGACTGAATCTAATGAGATACAGTTAATGACAGAAGAACGATAGAGAGAAGTGATAGAATCCGGAATCCAGGGAGAAATGGAATCCAAGTCATCACTGTCCGTGTTAATAGTGTAGAAAGACTCCATATCAGAAGGACTCTAGAAGTGAGGAGAAGTACAGTGTCCAACTTGCAGATACATCGAATCAACGTACTGGATCGCTTGATTGTCATTAGCGAGTCGTAGTTCAGAACTAATGTCAGTGTACATGATATAACGACTCCATATGTCATACTTGAAAGTGTTCTATAATCAAGTATCCTTTAAATACCAACACTAAAGCGAAGACAAGATAAAATACCGGAGATGCAAAGGAAACAACAAGAAACGATATGGAAACACATACTGTATATGCCAGATAGGACCAAACCATGACTGGAACACGCCCATAAAGACAATCAGCCATCAATCCACCAATGATCGCGAATGCATACTGGAGATCCTCAAGTATTTGGGTCTATTGGAAACGAATATGAGGAATTCTACATAAGCAGTGGCAATAGCCTCACTTTCGTGAGATACATAGTAGAAAATGTCGAGAATGCTATCTGAGAGAAAGGAATAGGATAAAATCACTGTTCCAAGAATACAATACACAAAGAGAGAACAATCTTGTACCGAAATCGTTGATTGTTGGAATCTTCGTCGTAATGATGACAACCAGTTGCCTTTGAGTCCAATACCCTGCTCCTCTGGGTCTTCATAGATGGTGTCCATCGTGATAATACCATCTCAAAGCTATATCCTGCTTCGTTTCAATTCACACAAAAATCACCTATGTTTCCGGATTCCAGAAACATAGGTGATTTTTGTTATTTCGGAGACATGACACTTTACCAATAATGGTTATTCCTATTGAATAGGTTTTAATCGAATATGATTTGCCCCAAGAGATATCCACTTTCGTCACTTTATCAGTAGTATTACTCTGAATTCATCATTTTCCGAACAAAGTGTTCTCATTATTTTGAGAAAGAGTGGGTTTTCACTTTTCTTTGTTATATGCCAACCATCTAGCCGCAAGTTCAAGTAATGCACACAAGAAACAGTTAACATGACATGAGAGATCCTAGATGAAATGGAGACAACCATTGGATTGCTTTTTGAAGGAAGAGATAACGGATTTTATCCGATAGGATACTAAAGACACGCATTTAATCTCAATTTACTGTTTTCTGAAGTGGGGATTGTTAGCGGAATAATCCGAATCGTATTCCAGAGATTGTTCCCAAGTAGAGTGCACGTTCAGTAATCGATTGATTAGGAACCATTGAGTTCTATGATGCGGATATTAGAAAAGGTCGATCGAAATAGGAACCTACGGGTAGAGCAACCTTAGACCTTTTAGGTGTTCAGTAGCATAACCATTTCCTCGCTGTTTGGGACTAGTGTTTCGCGATGTTTCCTCCTTATAATAACAGCAGCCATGAAGATTATTATCCAATCTCCAGTACGCTGGATGCAAACGACCAGCCAGTGTTGACGGTTTCTCGTGATTGTGTAGATGGTCAATTGTATTACAATAAGTATGTTATCTTAGTGCATTACATGATGTTCTAGCTCTGATGAATACAATTTACCGCAAACTGTGTATCCACATTCTTCCTCTTCTTTAAGCCCACGTGATGATTGTAGTAGATTATGCATCCTTTTCATAATCTAGATCAACGTTATAGACAACCTGGACTTGGCAGAAATGATTCTAATCAGTATTCGGAGGAAACGGATTTGTTTTATGTTTTAGACTTTTTAGTAACCATTCTCCTTATTTAGTTTCAAAATCACCTCACAGTCGATATCGGGATCAGTGTGAATCGACATCTATTCTCATTGTATAGGTTTTCTTATCCACCTCTGTATGACTCTTCCGCTTATTTTAGCCAAAACGGTATGTCTCAATTATCTGGAGATGCAAGCTTCCACGATCTTACAAGAAATAGCATAGTTTACAATGAATCTTTGTATCCAAGACAGGCTCCTGAAATCTCTTTTTCTAGAGGATATCCAGTTCGGTACACGCGATCTACACCACTAGTATCAGCTTATCATTCGTCTCCATGGCCCGGAAACTCACTTCCTTGTTTGAAAGAGCGTTCATTCTCCACTTGTTCTCCTTCCATATCCACTCGCGGTCAGGAGAATCGAAATGGGATCCGCAATCTGTGTTATCGATCTCTGGTGTTGAATCCTCTCTATGGGAGATTACTATCAAGCTCGTTATCCAAAGAATCTCAGTTGCTTATGGAGAGTCTGATTCGTGATATTTCCGTTCGAGATGCAGCGGATCGTGTGACACGTCAGTGTATTAGCTTTAAGAAACAGTGTACGGTGAATAAGTCGCGTCTACTCTTCATTCTTTTTCTATTGAAGTATCCTCAGCAAACACAGACTTGGCTTGAATTTGCTCGCATGGAAATGGAAGCTGGATGTTATGATAATGCATTGTGTGTCATAAACACGGCTATTAATGCAATTCCAGATAACCTTCTTCTTCTTACAAAGAAACTTCGAATTCTTGAGAAGCTTACAGACACTAAAGGAATATGTGATCTGATTCAGCGTCTTCGTCAAATTAACTCCCAACGTGCAGTTAAGGTAACTGTCGATGCGGCTCAAGTCCTAGCTAAACTGGGTGAGGAGCGTGCTTCGTGGTCTCTTTTCTGTGAAGTTGGATCTAATCCAGCCACATACAGTGGTTGGCTCTTTCTCCGAATCCTCAAGTATTGTCAAGTAATGTGTCCTTATGAAGAAACGAATCAACTTATTCTGGATATCTTATATCATTCTCCTAAGCATGGTCCTTTGTGGACTCTTTCTCTGGACCTCATTGAGTCTTTTTCTATCCTGTGTTGTCCTATTCCTCTTCCAGAATGTTCCTCTATCAATTCATTGTATGATGAGATAACTCGTCTTGCCTCTCAGGTCTTACCAATGGATATTCTCTGGAAGGTGTATTATTCTCGTATCTGTCATGATACTCGACTTCTGAACTATTTCCGTTATTGCGCCTTTCTTCTTGTAGTGATTTCATTCATTGTTCATTCTAAGATCGAACCATCTGAATATGAGTCACGACTTCATTATCTTACATCTCAATTATTTCAGGATGTAGCGATGACATTGCGTATCTGTCCGCCATCCCTTCAGTGGAAGGTTTATATGACATGGGGTCGAGATGCTGCTGTGGCCTACTATCAAGCTGCACGTCTTGTATCGCATTTATTTTCATTGATGACAATAGATCATGCAACGAGGGATTCGGAATTGTCCTATCAGATATCAACATTACTTATTGCTTGAATACTCGAAGATTGAGTTCTATGCTGGACATGCTGACACAAGTGCATAATTATTATCCACGGGAATTCTTCGTTTTCCTGAGGAGTGGAAATTATCTCTTGAATACATCAATCAATTAGTAATGAATAAGAGTCATGATAATTTATAGGTACGCTGCAATCGTATGATGGAAGCATATCGCCTCTGTCGCCGGTCCATTCGTCATTATGTCGGTGCTGGTCGCTTGTGGTCATCATTCATTCATTTGTCGCATCAGTATAAACATATTCTTCTTATTATTGTAGACTTTTTGGAGCTGAAGAGGCTCTCCGCTGTTTTCGTATCGCTTTGCATCATGTGGCTAAGTCTGGTGAGGTGTGGTGTGAAGGTGTTCGAATCTTTCTTGATCCAACATCATCTCACTTTTCACCATCCAATGCTTTGAAGGCATTGAACTATTCTGCCTTCTTCACTCCTCAATACGGAGATATCATAATTGAAGTAATGATTGATATGAGTCATGATCCCAGGGCATTCGTTTGATGATGATTACTTCAGATGTGTTTCTGCAGCTTCATGATTGCGGGAATCCACTGATTCTTGCTCATTTATTATGTAGTAATCTTCAGTTGACATCCTATTCGCATCGTGCATCGTTTGTGGAACCCAATTATGGTCCACTCTGGTATTATTGTATGGAGCTTTCTATATCCTCCTCGACTGAAGTAGGTTGGAGATTATGATTGTGATGTAGGTGATCATACGTGCAGCTAATATGAATACTTATGTAATTGCTCATGATGCCGATCTCTATTACCACGCTCTTGTACGTTGTGTTGATCGTCATTATTCCTCTTTTGGTTGTAAGACGAATAGGACGTTCTTACATCCATCCCCATTTCGCTTGTCGACTACAAGCCCACGTCGTCGATTTCCAAGCGCTTTAAACTACGATAGAGAGAAACAGTATGAATCTCCTTCAAGACAGTTAGTCCAACGGGTTAAGTCATTATATGGGTCTATTCCAGTGGAAAACTAATGTTTGAAGGATATTGTGTTTGCTTCGTCATTGTTTGTTTGGAATGTTTCGTGTCCTTTTAGGAAAGAGGACACTTCACATCTGGTATAGTACTGTAGAGTGCGTAGGGAACATATTACTTGTAGCAAGGG
>ERZ824480.2560-NODE-2560-length-13537-cov-2.600059_pt1 | contig 13537 bp, 10 predicted proteins | sample MGYA00519861_ERZ824480 | MGnify/ENA primary metagenome ERZ824480 (study PRJEB31778, sample SAMEA3449152) | human gut metagenome | biome: human gut; feature: human-associated habitat; material: faeces | place: United Kingdom | collected 2010/2012 ... | reverse complement strand
CTTATATACCGGGCTTTGATACTCTTTCATTACAAAATAACTTATAATATTTCTTCATGATTTGCTCACGCCTTTCCTGCTCTACTTTCGAGGCAGAAAAACCCATGTATTTACAAATATGGTCATTCTTTAAAATACAAAGACAGAATCTTTTATACGTCGGCAATTCTTTAAATTCGGATAGCTCGATATCATCCAGATATTCCATTCGTACAGGCCTTTTGTTCGTCCTGTAATTGCTTTTTTCTCCTACTGTAATCGGCACCCCGGCACGCCGTAATTTCTCGATCGTAGACTCGGCCAGACACCCTCCTTTTTCTCTCCAGAATTTTATACTGACCTTCAATTTGCTCAAGTAATTCTGTCGTATATTTTCAGGGAGTGTACCCAATAAAAATTGCATATAGCTGGCCCAGGTATACCCTTCCGGCAAAGTAATTTTTTGTCGGTATCCGACTGCCGTAGTGGTACTGTAAATCGCAGTAAAATTGATTCCATTCACCCGATTGATCATACGTCCCCACATATCAGGATCAATAGCCCGGTATAGATTCAGGCTTTCCCGGGCTTCCGATATGAATGGACTGGCTACCCTTTGCTTTTCCAAAGGCACTCCTGCCTGATAATAAAGATCGTAAAGATGGTTATAAGCCCAATTAAATTTTCCATTGGCAATCCATATATCCCTCGTCAACCAATCGTATATCGGATAAGCATTGTAAACACCGGTATCCAACCTTCTCACCCATTTCAATCCTTTGAAACGATAAGCGTCTCTCCCATTCAGGACACGCCAGCGATTCAGACTTTCCTGGGTTCGGATTCCCACCAGGCAACAAGTCCGTTTGGCTTTTTTGTACCGATGTAACCAACGGGCAAAACTACGCTGAAAATCATAGTCCCACATCCGTCTGGAAAAAAAAGGAAAATCCTTACGTGTATAAGCCCCCTCAGGTATGGATCTCACCCAACAATCTTTCTTTTCTTCATCCCAGGGACGCCAAAACTTTTGAAACATGGAAGTACAGGTCGATACCTTGAAAGGTACACATACCCGATATACTTCGAAAATATCGCTATTCGACGCCAAAACTTCATCTACATAACGAATCGTTTCTCCGTATTGTATTTCATAATCTAAATGAAAAACACCGATTTTACGCCCCGGACAATGTTTCCGGATATAATCGGTACATAATTGTAATAATACACCACTATCCTTACCACCTGAGAAAGACACATATATATTATCGAAATCCTTCCGCGGAAGCTTCTTCCACAGCGGAAGATCCCATCAGCAGGGAGTAAAGTCTGCCGAAGTTGGTGTTGTCGGTGTTCCATTTTTGCATATAATTTCCATGGCCTGATTATAGAAAAGCCATTCGCTGCAAACACAGATAAATGGCGAGAGTGAGTAACAGATTGCAATTTATATTGTCCGGCATAATGACGAATGACCTCCCGCAATAAAGCTGCCAATAGGTCCGGATCGTCTTTATCGATGTAATAATTATTGATTACAGCATATTTGTCTTTTATTTCTACCGGCATAAAACCAACAACACGCTCTTCCTCGATAGCTATAAACCAAATATGATGCATAGAGGTTTTAAATGGATAATTATTATTTTCCCGGAGAATACAAGGTTTCATAACCAAAGGTGCAACAAGACGATATAAACGCTCCGTCGTACCTCCTAATTTTTCTATTTCCATAAATTAAAATTTATCGTTACGATAAATAACACCACTAAAACTCCAGCTCTATCACCATGATTACGCTTTACAAGATTCGATATTAATTTTTCAGGATCAATACCGAGTAAAATTTATATTAAACCAGCAAAACCGATTTTTCACAAAATTATAAAATAGCAGTACAATTTCAAAAAAAATGAGAAGTACTATTGATAAAATTTGAATTGTAGTGTATAGAGGAAGTAATGATCCGATAGGATTTCAAGGAGTACTCGTCCTGTTGGTGACAATCTTTTTATACCGATTTGCTTATATAGCCGGAAAAATAATCATTTCAACAACATATACTATTCCCAAAACAATGAAAGAAGCATTCCAAACCACAAAATAATCCTTTTTTAATTACAGAAATCACAGAGGCAGGGTTGAATTTCCTTCCTTTTGCAATCTCTGTAACTACAAAAAATATTTTCTATCCTCTCTGACGTACCACTTCAAAAAGCAACACTGCTGCTGCAGCGGAAACATTCAGGGATTCGATCTGACCTTTTTGTGGGATTTTAATACAATCGGTCGCAATATTGATCAACTCCTCATCGATCCCCTTATCTTCCGATCCCATAATAATTGCTGTAGGCAAAGTCAGGTCTGCACCAGTATAAAACTTTTCTGCTTTCTCGGTAGCAGCATATACCCGAATGCCCCGTTGGAATTTCAATTCGCGGACCACTCTCTTTAAATTCAATACCCGGCACACCGGCACATGATATAAAGCACCGGCAGAGGTCTTCAAAGCATCTGAAGAAATTTTAGCCGAATTTTTATTGGGAATGATCACCACATCCACTCCGGCACATTCTGCACTCCGGACAATCGCTCCGAAATTACGGACATCGGTTACCCGGTCCAGGATCAATACAAAAGGTACCCGTCCCGCCGCTTCGACGCCATCCAACACTTCTGTCAGATCCTGATAGGGAACAGGTGATATTTCAGCCAGTACCCCCTGATGATTCCGATCGGCGAAAGGCTTAAAAACATCTTCCGGCACATACTGGAAAGGAATATTCCGTTCCCGGATCAAACTGAACAACTGCTGAAACAACTCGCCTCGTACGCCCTGTTTCAACATCACCTTATCTATCTCCTTTTCCTGCTGAATCGCTTCAATCACAGCCCGGATCCCGAATATACATTCCTGTTTATATTTTGCCATATCCCGCCTTTTATTTTATATTTTTAATAACCTTCTTCTCTCCCTCTATATTCATAACCTTTAGCTTTTAGCCTCTAGCTTTTTACCTTTTACTTTTCACCTCTTCCTCTTCCTCCGTCGCTTTCTCCCATTCTGTCATCGCTTCTTCCAGTTCTTTTTGTGTCTCTCCGTATTTTTTCAACAACTCATCGTTCACCACTCCCGCAGCCATCTGTTTTTCTAAAGCAACCACTTCACTTTCCAGTTCCGTGACCCGTTGTTCGGCCCTCTCTACCCGTTGTTCAGCCTTACGGATTTCCTTATTCAACTGTTTTCTTTCTTCAAAAGACAGTTTATTCTCACTCACTTCCCGCTCGGCTTCATCATTAGAAATTCCATTGCCTTTGGGTTTATGCAATTGTTCATATTCCCGGAAACAAGCAATCTTCTTGGCTGCCAGAAAGTCGGTTATCCCTCCTAAATATTCCTTGATATGCTGGTTAGCGAACTCATATACTTTATCCGCTAAACCGGTCAGGAAATCACGGTCATGAGATACGACAATCACTGTACCTTCGAACTTTCTGAGCGCTTCCTTCAAAATATCCTTTGTCCGCATATCCAGGTGATTCGTCGGCTCATCGAGAATCAAAAGATTATAGGGCTCCAGTAATAAACGTACCATCGCCAAACGGGTACGTTCTCCTCCCGACAATACTTTTACTTTTTTGTCAACCTCCTCTCCGGAAAACAAAAAGGCTCCCAAAATATCCCGGATTTTCTTACGGATTTCCCCTTCGGCAACCCGATCGACCGTATCCAGGACAGAAACTTCAGGATCCAATAAATCAGCCTGATTCTGAGCAAAATAACCGATATTGACATGATGTCCGATCTTCAATTCTCCCTCGAAAGGAATCTCGTTCATGATCATCTTGACCAGGGTAGATTTACCTTCTCCATTCTTACCGACAAAAGCTATTTTTTCTCCCCGCTTGATATCCAACTGAATACCTTTCAATACCACATGATCACCATAAGCTTTCGTCAACTCCTTACCCGTCAGGACAATTTCTCCCGACCGGACAGCCGGCTGGAACCGCACTGTAATACGGGCCATATCTTCTTCCTCGACCTCTATCCGCTCCAATTTTTCCAACTGTTTGATCCGCGATTGCACCTGAACGGATTTTGTCGCCTTATATCGGAAACGCTCTATAAAATCTTCTGTATCCTTAATCTGCTTCTGCTGGTTTTGATAAGCCCGCATCTGCTGTTCGATCCGTTCTTTATGCAATTGCTCGAACTGAGAATAAGCCACTTTATAATCATACACTTTCCCCAAAGAAATCTCAAGCGTCCGGGTAGTCACATTATCCAAAAAAGCACGGTCATGCGACACCAGGACTACAGCCCCGGAATAAGTCTGCAAAAAAGATTCCAGCCAGGAAATAGATTCTATATCCAAATGATTGGTCGGCTCATCGAGTAAAAAAATATCAGGACGTGCCAATAATATTTTAGCCAATTCGATACGCATGCGCCATCCCCCACTAAATTCCTCACAATTACGGTCGAGGTCTTCCGGTTTAAAACCCAGGCCCTTCAAGACAACCTCTACCTCACGGTCGATATTATTCTCCCCCCGTATCGCCAACAATTCCGTTTTCTCATGAATCTTATCCAAAAGTTTCATGTAAGCTTCCGACTCATAATCTTCCCTCCCAGCCAACTCCAGATTCAATCGCTCCACTTCATCCTTCAAGGCAAACAAATCGGCAAAAGCCTTTTCAGCCTCTTTGCGGACGGTATTTCCATCCGTATATACTTTGGTCTGGGGTAAATATCCGATCTTTATATCCGAAGCCATCGAAATATTCCCTTCAGACGGTATTTGTAAACCTGCTAACATCTTCAGTGTCGTCGATTTCCCTGCTCCATTCCTTCCCGTCAAACCGATCCGGTCTTTCTTATTGATCAGAAATGAAACAGAATCCAATAAATAGAATCCTCCGAATACAACACTTACATTATTAACTGAAATCATAAAATCATAAACTAAGTCCACCGCAAAGATAGGGTGAAAAAAATCCCCAAACCTGTTTTTTGTCATGTTTTTTACACAAAAACTTTCTTATTTTTGACCAACTTAAAAGATTTTTCTTACAACCAATAAAACTAATTCACTATGCCTAAAGGAGTTTACAAATTACCAAACATTACCAATGAACCGATAAAAAGTTATGCTCCGGGATCTCCCGAACGCGCAGCATTAAAAGAAAAATTAAACGAGATCCATAATCAGGTAGTCGACATCCCGATGATCATCGGTGGCAAAGAAATCCGGACCGATAAACTGGCCGACATTCGTCCGCCTCATGATCACCAGCATTTATTAGGGCATTATCACCAAGGAGATGCCTCCCATGTACAATTAGCTATCGACGCTGCAATGAAAGCAAAACCGGCTTGGGAAAAGATGAACTGGGAAAGCCGGGCTGCTATTTTTCTGAAAGCGGCAGAGCTGATTGCCGGTCCTTACCGTCAGATTTTAAATGCCGTGACGATGTTGGGACAATCCAAGAATGCTTTTCAGGCAGAGATCGACTGTGTTTGTGAATTGGCTGATTTCTATCGTTTCAATGTTAAAAATATGTACGATCTTTATCATATGCAACCCAACTCGTCGGCAGGCATCTGGGATCGTACGGTATGGCGCCCGTTAGAAGGTTTCGTATTTGCCCTGACTCCGTTCAATTTCACTTCTATTGCCGGTAATTTGCCGGGAGCTCCTGCTTTAATGGGAAATGTTTGTGTATGGAAACCTTCGAAAACTGCAGTCTATTCAGCTTATATCGTCATGAAAATATTACAGGAAGCCGGTCTGCCCGACGGTGTGATCAACTTGGTATACTGTTCAGGCCCGACAGCTTCAGACGTAATATTCAGCAATAAGGACTTTGCCGGTATTCATTTCACCGGTTCTACCGGAGTATTCAATGACATCTGGGCTACTATCGTTAAAAACATCGGTAAATATCGTTCTTATCCACGTATCGTCGGTGAAACCGGAGGTAAAGATTATGTTTTTGCCGACCCGACAGCTAAAGCACTACCGGTAGCGACAGCTTTAATCCGGGGAGCCTTTGAATATCAGGGGCAAAAATGTTCTGCCGCTTCACGCGCTTACATTCCTTCCAACATCTGGCCGGAAGTAAAAGCTTTGATGCAGGCAGATTTGAATAAAATCAAAACCGGAGGAGTCGAAGATTTCAGTAACTTCGTCAATGCTGTGATAGATGAAGCTTCTTTCGACAAACTGGCCAAAGCAATCGATGATGCGCAAGCTTCGCCCGATGCCGAAGTGATCCTGGGAGGCAAATACGATAAATCCAAAGGCTACTTTATTTACCCGACTGTTATCCAGGCCAAGAAACCGGACTATATTACGATGCGCGAAGAATTGTTCGGTCCGGTATTGACGATCTACGTATACGAACCCGATCAAATAGAGGAAACGCTCGACCTGCTGGATGCCGGTTCAGCTTATGCCTTGACCGGAGCTATTTTCTCCAACGACAGAGCTAACATCGAAAAATTGACCGAGCGCCTGACACATACAGCCGGCAATTTCTACATCAACGACAAACCTACCGGAGCTGTCGTCGACCAGCAACCTTTCGGCGGCGGCCGGGCTTCCGGAACCAACGATAAAGCCGGATCCGTGTTCAACCTGCTGAGATGGGTATCTCCACAATGTATCAAAGAAACCTTCATCCCCGCAACCAACTACATGTATCCGAATTTTTTGGAAAGCTAAAAAGGCTATAAGCTAAAGGCTAAAAGCTAAAAGTAAGAGGCTATAAGGTTAAAACAAGAAGCTAAAGGCTAGGCTCATCCCCTGCTTTTAGCTTTTTTTATCGCCTAATTTCACCGTTTTACTTCTGTCCCATTATTTTTTTACCTTTATCTATTAGCCTCTCGCTCTTAACCTTCCCCCTTTACCTCCTACCTTTAGCTTATAGCCTCTTACTTATACCCTTTAGCTTATAGCTTCCCACCTTTGGCTTTTTCAGCCTTCCCGCTTTTTTTTACCTTTTACCTTTTACCTTTTACCTTTTTAACCCTATCTTTGTCCGTTTATCTTAACCAACTTATCATGGCAGGAATAAAAAGTTTAGCCAAGGACACGGCCATTTATGGTATGAGCAGCATCATCGGGAAATTTTTAAACTGGTGTCTGACTCCTTTGTATACCTACTTGCTTGTCCCGGCCGAATACGGGATTGTCGTTTACTTGTATGCCTGGATCGGTACCATGCTCGTACTTCTGACTTACGGTCTGGAAACCGGTTTTTTCCGGTATGCCAACGACTCTTCTAAAGGAGATCCCCAAACCGTATACTCCACTTGTATGACTTCGCTCGGGATCACGACCTGTCTGTTTCTGATCTTGGTTTTCAGCTTCTTATCCCCCATATCGGGAGCATTACAATACGGGCAGCACCAAGATTACATCGGGATGATCGCAATAATCATCGCCCTGGATGTTTTCAGTGCCCTTCCCTTTGCCTATTTGCGTTACCGCTTACGTCCCCTTCGTTTTGCTTTCCTGAAATTATTGAATATCGCACTCACTATCATTTTCAATTTATTTTTTCTGGTAGTTTGTCCGGTCATTTATAAAAATCATCCCGACTTGATCTCCTGGTTTTACCGGCCTGATTATGGAGCTGGGTATATTTTGGTTTCCAATGTGATCGCTTCCTTCGTATTGTTGTTGTTGCTGACTCCTGAAATATTCAGGATACGCTGGCATTTCGACTGGCGGTTGTTAAAAGAAATCCTGCATTACTCTTTCCCGCTATTGATTCTGGGATTAGCAGGTATCATGAACCAAAATCTGGATAAAATCCTATATCCTTATCTATTGTCCGACCCCCAGGTTGCTGCCGATCAATTGGGAATATACGGAGCCAACGTCAAAATCGCAGTAGTCATGATCATGTTCACCCAAGCCTTCCGTTATGCATACGAACCTTTTATTTTTGCCAAAACCAAAGGAGAAGATAAACGCACAACTTATGCCATGGCGATGAAATACTTTGTCATCGTAGATTTACTCATTTTTCTAGGAGTTATGTTCTACCTGGACATTATCCGGTATTTCATCGATCCCCGTTATTTTGTCGGTTTAAGAGTAGTACCGATTATTATGTTGGCAGAATTGTTTTCAGGTATATTTTTCAATCTTTCGCTGTGGTACAAACTCACGGACCGTACCCAGTGGGGGGTATATTTTTCTTTGATCGGTCTGGTCATTATCGTGGCCCTCAACGTTCTGTTCGTACCGAAATTCGGTTATATCGCATGTGCCTGGGCTGCTTTTGCCTGTTATTTTGTGATGATGTTTCTCTCCTGGCTGGTGGGGCAAAAATATTATCCCATCCATTACGATCTGAAATCCATCGGAAAATATTTGCTTTTGGCTTTGGTGCTATATGGCATTGCCGTCAGTGTCCCTATCGAAAACATGTTGCTGCGTTTGGGGTTCCGGACCATCCTGTTATTTATCTATCTGATTTATCTGATCAGGCACGACCTGCCGTTGAATCAGATTCCCTATCTCAACAAACTGATTTTTAAAAAACAAAAGTAATCACTTCTATTTTTCATTTATAATGGCTTTTATTGATGTATTGGAACAATTCCGGAATTATCTGAAAGGCATTCTGGACTCTTCGAACGAAAGGGAAAATGAGGCGGAGACCATCGACAATATCCGTAAAGGAATCAATTTCAAAGGCAGTAACCTTTGGGTATTGATTTTTGCCATCTTTATCGCTTCCCTGGGACTCAATGTAAATTCCACGGCAGTGATCATCGGTGCCATGTTGATCTCCCCTTTAATGGGACCGATCATGGGTATCGGCTTAGGGGTCGGAATCAACGACTTTGAATTGATCAAAACCTCTTTCCGGAATCTGGCTATCGCCACTATTTTCGGTATCCTGACTTCCACCCTTTATTTCCTGATCTCTCCACTCAACGAAGCCCGTTCCGAGCTATTAGCCCGGACCACTCCTACCATCTACGATGTGCTTATTGCTTTCTTCGGCGGACTGGCCGGCATCGTCGCTTCAAGCACGCGTCTGAAAGGAAATGTGATCCCCGGTGTAGCCATCGCTACCGCTTTGATGCCTCCCCTCTGTACTGCGGGATTCGGTATCGCCAGTGGTAACCTGACTTATTTTTTCGGAGCTTTTTACCTCTATATGATCAACTCTGTCTTTATCGCCTTCGCCACCACGCTGGGAGTCAAACTCATGCATTTTTCTAAAAAGACTTTTGTAGATCCCGTACGGGGCAAGAAAGTACAGCAGATCGTTTACACCATCATTTTTGTGACTATGGTACCCAGTATCTACATCACTTACAACATGATCAAAACCAATATCTTCGAAACAAACGCCAACCGTTTTATCACCAATGAAATCAATTTTCCGAATACTTTCGTAGTCAATAAGCACATCCTGCAAGACAGTATTTCCGTCACCTTGATCGGTAAGGAAGTGCCCGAAGACTACCTGGCGATATTACGTCAAAAACTATCCCAATACAAACTGGAAGGTACTCGTCTATCGGTTCTCCAGGGACTGACACAGGAAAAAGAAAAAGGACAAAAAGATGAGTTGGATAACATGATCCTACAGGATTTTTACAAGCACAATCAAAATAAAGTATTACGGCAAGAGAACGAAATCATCCGCCTGCGGGCTCAATTGAACAGTTATTCCAATTACGATTCCCTGGGCCTGAAAATTACCCCCGAGATCAAAATTCTATTTCCCAAGGTGGAAACGATCGGCTTATCGAAAATGATCAGGAATCGGATTGCAACTTCACAATCCGACACCCTGACAGTAGCGATTCTATCCTACACACAAAGGCTGACGCCAGAAGAAAAGCAGCAATTACACGCCTGGCTTACTACCCGGCTAAATGTCGGGAAGCTGGAAATCGTTACGGAAAATCAGTAACAGCTTATTTCCGCGGCACCCATTTCATCTCTTCACATCCCGAATCGTATGCTATTTTACGTGCCAGGATAAATAAATAGTCCGATAATCGGTTCACATACTTCATCACCGACCCGTCTACCTCAGTCTCTGCGGCCAGATCCAGTATCCGCCGTTCTGCACGCCGGCAGATCGTCCGCGCCATGTGACAAAACGAAACACACTGATTACCACCCGGCAACACGAAGTATTTCATCGGAGGAACTTCGGCATCCATCCGGTCGATGCCATTTTCCAGTAATGCAATATCTTCTTCCGTCACACCAATAGGCTCCTTCAGATTGGCCGACGACTCAGGATCAGTAGCCAAATTCCCTCCCACATCGAACAAGCGGGACTGAATCTCCACCAATTCTTCTGCAATCACCTGCTCCAAAGGAAAAGAACGGATCATGCCTAAAAAACTATTCAATTCATCGATCGTACCATAAGATTCCAAACGTGCACTATTCTTCGGTACTCTCTTTCCTCCAATCAGGGAAGTCATTCCTTTATCACCGGTTTTTGTGTAAATTTTCATGACAATTTTCTTTAGTTATCTCTCTGGTTACCTGCCAAATTCTCAGTTCTTCAAAATTTAGTAGTGCCTCATAATATCTAATTTTAAATCAAACCATTATCCATCCCCCTCTTCTTTTTACGTCTTATCCGCCGTCACTGTTTTATCCGTTATCCCTCTATATCATCAAACAATACCTCCCCTCCTGGATCTTATCGTCAAAAAATAGAATCCCATACCACATCATATCCACCGATACAGTTGCTTTTTCAAGCCATTGGTGCCACAGACGGGCATGTATTCCCTTCTTGTGAATATCGGCAATAACGATACATTTCTGCGGGTGATTTTGCAACATTCCGGCAAAAGTCGTTTCATCCAGTGGAAACTGCCGACCGATATAAATGAAATCGGCAGATTGCAATGTATCCAATTGATTAACACTAATCTCGACATCACAAACTTCCTGCAAATACCGACAAAGGATATCGGCATTTTTTCCCAGGCAAATCATCCGATGTACCCGAAGCGAACGTACCAAACGGGATAATAAGCGGAAAATTTTTCTCTCCCGATGATTCAAACAATTTTCTCTCTCCAACCTCTCGGGATATTGAAATTGTTTCTCCCGATCCCGGATAACATTTAAAATTAAATTAAACATAAAAGGGGAATGCACTCCATATCCCCGTTTATGTCTAAACCGGACAGCATGTTTTATCCGCTCTTTCAGATAGCCCATTTTTCTATGAATTACAGTCGTTTCAAAGATTTGAATAAAATCTGATCAGACAAAAGTAGTGCATTTTTTCCAATTTCATTTTTAGGCTCATGAAAAACGTTGTAACTTTGAAACGGTAAAGAAAACACCACAATTTACATGTGCCGTTTCCGACCGATTAATTTAAAACTTTGTAACACGATTCATGGAACTTGCAGGATTGAATATCAAATTTCTACCCGGTGTCGGTGAAAAGAAAGCTGCCGTGCTCTATGAGGAACTTCAGGTGCAGAGTTATGAGGATATGCTCTACCATGTCCCTTTCAAATACATCGACCGGAGTAAAATCTATTCCATCGCAGAATTGAACGGACGTCTGCCTTATATTCAGATCAAGGCTAAAATCCGTAATCTGAAAACCATCGGTGAAGGCAAAGCCTTGCGTATGACTGCAACGGCTTATGACGAGACAGGAACCCTGGAATTAGTCTGGTTCAAAGGATTTAAATTCCTGACCAACCAAATCGAACCCGACAAAGAATACCTGATTTTCGGACAACCTTCCGAATTCAACCACAAGCTGAATATTGTACATCCTGAAATCGACAGCTTTGAAAAAGCTTCCCAACTGTTGGTCGGTTTTCAAGCCGTCTATCCGACCACCGAAAAGATGAAAAAGGCTTTCCTAAACTCCAAAGCGATCAGCAAAATTCAGGATTCCATTTTTAAAACCATCAAAGGGAAAATCTCAGAAACCCTGCCAGCCTGGTTTATTCAGCAACACAAACTCATGTATCTGCATGAGGCTCTCTATAATATCCATTTCCCGGAAAATCCGGACATGCTGCGTAAAGCTTTATTCCGACTGAAATTTGAGGAACTATTTTACATCCAGCTGAATATCCTGAAACTCAAATACAAACGCAAAACTTATTTTAAAGGCCATGAATTCAAAACGATCGGTGAATATTTCAACACATTCTATCATCGATACCTACCTTTCGAACTGACCGATGCACAAAAACGGGTGATTAAAGAAATCCGTCAGGATTGCGGCAGTGGGAAACAGATGAACCGGCTGTTGCAGGGAGATGTAGGCAGCGGTAAAACCCTGGTGGCTGTGATGTGTATGCTGATGGCGCTGGACAATTGTTGCCAGACCTGTCTGATGGCTCCCACCGAGATTCTGGCCACCCAACATTATGAAACGATCCAAGGGATGTTGGGAGAAATGGGGATCACCGTAGCTTTACTCACAGGGTCGACAAAAAAACGCGAGCGGGAAGAAATTCACCGGGGCTTACAGGACGGTAGCCTGCAAATTCTGATCGGTACCCATGCTTTGCTCGAAGATGTGGTGTCTTTTCAGAATATCGGCCTGGTGATCATCGACGAGCAACACCGTTTCGGTGTAGCCCAACGTGCCAAACTCTGGCAAAAAAATACCATTCCTCCCCACGTACTGGTGATGACAGCCACCCCTATTCCCCGTACATTAGCTATGACTTTATATGGTGACCTCGATGTGTCGGTAATCGACGAACTTCCTCCGGGACGTAAACCCATTACTACTTTTCATGCTTTCGATAAAAAACGATTGGAAGTATTTCAGTTTATTGAAAAAGAACTGCTCAAAGGACGGCAGGCTTATGTGGTATATCCCTTGATCTATGAGTCGGAAAAAATGGATTTCCGGAATTTGGAAGAAGGCTACGAACAAATCAACAATTACTTCCTTCCCAAAGGATATAAAGTAGGCATGGTTCACGGTAAACTCAAACCGGCTGAAAAAGATTCGGAAATGCGCCGTTTTGTCACCGCAGAAACCAAAATACTGGTATCGACGACAGTCATCGAAGTGGGGGTAAACGTTCCCAATGCTTCTATTATGGTCATTGAAAGTGCCGAACGTTTCGGATTGTCACAGCTCCATCAGTTACGGGGACGGGTAGGCCGCGGCGCTGACCAATCGTATTGTATTCTAATGACTTCCTATAAGATTTCCAACGACTCCCGGAAACGCATCGATACCATGACCGCTACCAACGACGGTTTTGAAATCGCCGAAGCCGACCTGAAATTGCGTGGTCCCGGAGATATCGAAGGAACCCAACAAAGTGGCCTCACCTGCAGTCTAAAGGTGGCTAATCTGGGTAAAGACACCTTGATCCTCAACGAAGCAACCCGAATCGCCAACGGCATCCTGTCCGAAGATGCCGATTTGATCAAGGAAGAAAACCAACTCTTCGCCATCCAAATCAAACGCCTGTTCAAAACCCGCATTACCTGGAGGTATATTTCCTAGAGTGAAAACCTTTCCCACCCGATATCGTAAATACCGACAA
>ERZ824480.2549-NODE-2549-length-13591-cov-3.549350_pt1 | contig 13591 bp, 22 predicted proteins | sample MGYA00519861_ERZ824480 | MGnify/ENA primary metagenome ERZ824480 (study PRJEB31778, sample SAMEA3449152) | human gut metagenome | biome: human gut; feature: human-associated habitat; material: faeces | place: United Kingdom | collected 2010/2012 ... | reverse complement strand
CCGAAGGATGAAGGCGTAAATATCCATGAGCGGCTCGTCGATGCCCCAGCAGTACCAGCTCCCGTTTTCCTTCAGGATCGAGAAACTGAGCGCAATCCACTTCTTGTTGAACTCGAGGAGAGCGTTCTGGTTCTGGTTGTCATTCTGGACGCCGTCGCTCTCTTTTCCCATGCCGTATGGCGGGTCGGTGAAAAGAAGGTCGGCGCGCTGCCCGTCGGTTGCCTTCTGAACGTCGCCCATCTTCAGGCTGTCACCGCAGTAAAGCCGGTGGTCTCCCAGCAGCCAGAGGTCGCCGGGTTCGGTGAATGGTTCCTCTGGCGGCGCCTCGGGCTCGGTGTCGCCGTCCTCCTTTTCCGACTCGTCATCATGCAGAGCTTCGGACAGAGCCGTGACAAGATTGCCGTATTCTTCCTCTGTGTAGCCGCTGAGCATGAACGGGATCTCGCCGGTGTCGATGTCGGCGAAAACCTCGGCGAGCATCTTGTTGTCAGTGGTGGCGAGCTCCGCGATGCGGTTGTCAGCCGTCAGATCGGCCAGCTCCTCGGCCTCGCTGGCGTAGTCCTGATAGTCGACCGGGGCGTCGGTCAGGTCGTCGAGCTGCGCGGCCATGAGACGGCCGTGGCCCTTGGTGACGAGCCCGCTGCGCTTGCTGACGGTGATCGGGGCACGCCAGCCCGTCGCTCTGATGATAGAGGCGAGGAGCTTGATCTGCTCCGGCGGGTGCTGGTTTGGGTTTTTGGGATTAGGCCGCAGATCCTTCAGCGGGACGATGGCGTCGTGTGCACAGAACACGGGGACGCTGCCGGCGTATGCCTTCGGCGTGGCCGTGGTGCTGTACTCCTCAATCTCGGGGCCGGTCTGCGGCTGCGGTTTATTCATGGCCGTCACCTCCTGTGGAGAATTGTTTCTCGATCCACTTGTGGAGGCTGGAGCCCTGCCAGTTGTTTCGGCCGTCAAGACGGTTTTTCAGCCGTTCCAGTTTCGCCTCCTCGATCTCCTCGGTAGATCGGTGGAAGATGATGCGGAGCTGGTCGAGCATGATCTGGACGTCGGCCATCTCCTCGATCACGTTGCCGATCGCTGCGGTCACTTCGCAGCCAGCCTGTGCCCGTTTGATTTTGCAGAGGGCTTTGGTCAGCTCGGCCATCTCCTCGACGGCCATGTCCATTTGTGCCGGCGCGCCGTAGGTCGTGATCGCACGATCCAGCAGGGCCCGGCGTTCCTCCGTGGTCATCACGGGCGGCCTCCCTTCGTCAGCTCTCTGACCAGTATGACCACGAGCACGATCACGATGATGGCGAGGGTGATGGCGGTCGGGATCCAGATCGGGGCCAGTACCCACAGCCAGCTCCAGTTGATGACGCCGGTGAGCTTCAGGACGATGAAGGCAACGGCGAGAAGGCCGCAGAAGCCGATCCCGCCGGCCGTCGTGTTGTTTCTTTCGTTGTTCATGTATTACCTCCAGTATTATTTTCCGAGCCCCTTCAGCGCGCAGGCTGTGCAGGCGGTTCGGACGTCGGGCTCCAGTGCGAGGATCCGGCGGGCCGTGTCTGTCTGCCAGCACTCAGCGCCACAGACGGGGCAGGTGGTGAGCTGCCAGTCGTCCGTCGGAGGCTCCGGGACGTTATCGCGCAGCGGCATGGTGAGGATCCCACCGTCTCCGGGCTGGTGGGGCGAGAGGATGGGCTCAGGCTCGTCGGGGATCATGGTGTCGAGGAGCTCGTTGTACTTCTTGAATATGGCCTCCGACGCTGCGCTCCAGCTCTCGCCGTGCTCCGTGTCCTCCGGGGTGGCGACGTGGGCCAGCTCGTGCGCCAGCAGCTCAGGGGCGGCGCTGATGGGCGCCTCGGCCGAGATGCAGACGATCGGCGTGCTGCCGTCGTCGGGAAAGATGGTCAGGCCGTAGGCGGTGCCGTTGGTCTCGTCCCGCAGGTCGGGGACGTACTGCGCGACGTACTCGACGCCGGGGTAGAGCTCAGAGAAGGCCCGGGCCACGATGGCCGTCGGGTCGTTGATGAAGGGCGAGGCCATCGGGCCGATCTTCTCGTACTGCTTCAGGGCCGTGTAGGTCTCGCGCAGCATGGCCCGCACTTCGTCCTTCTTGATGCCGTTGATGGTGGGCCCGTTCAGGATCAGGTCGAGCATCCTGTCGCTCCAGTCCTGCATCAGGTGGGTCTCCGGCATACCGCAGCCGAAGGGCACGACGTCGACCTTCTCACGGGTGAGGGTTTCGTATTCTTTCACGGTGCTGCTCCTTTCAGAAAAGCCGAGCGGGCCGGAGCCCGCCCGGCGCTCCATTTACTGCATGACGACGACCTTGCCGGCGTCGATCAGATCGCCCATATTCTTCAGGAAGTAGTCGGCGATGTTCTTCTTCGCCTCGAGTTTCCAGATGCCGCCGTCAGCCTCGAAGAAGCCGATCCCCTCGTCGGGATCCACGCGCAGCAGGAACTCGCTCTCGGGCTGCTCCACCTCGAGGAAGGTGCGGAACGGCCGCAGCATGACGCGGGGCTTGATCTCGACGACCGCGTTGAGGGCGACGCCCTGACGGGCCTCGACGGTCTGCGTGACGCCGTTGTCGTTGGTGCTGACGCTGTTCTCGTTGGTCATGCGACTCAGCAGGTCGAGCAGGTAGGCCGTGCCCTCGTTAGGGATGCAGAGGCTCCGCAGCTCGATCAGAGCTACCTCGCGTCCTCTGAAGCCGGTGCGCAGGCCCGGGGCGTCAGCCTTGGCGCGGTAGAGCGTGTTGCGGGAGAAGTCGCTCAGGTAGGTGGTCATCACCTCGACGGTGTCGTTGCTCTTGACCTGCACCATGATGGTCGTGCCGACCTTCTCGAGCTCGGTGCGGATCAGCTTGCAGATGCTATCGAGGCCGCTGACGCTGATGCAGTCAGGGCGGTCGACGTGCAGCGGGATGCGGGTGAGTGATGCGTCGGCGTAGGTCTGGCCGTCAATCTCGAAGATCTTGGTCTCCTTCAGGCTGACGATTTTGTCGATCATTTTTGCGAGCATTGTGTTGTCCTCCTTGTTCTGTGTTGTGGGTGTTTATCCGTGCTGGACGAGCTTCAGGAGCTTCGGGGCCTCCTGCTGCGTGCCGTCCATGTTCATTTGGCCGGGCACCTGCGGCACCATCTCGGCGACGACGAGCTCGCCGTTGCCGTCAGAGGTGACATAGAGAGCCGTGGCGACGGGGTTGGTGGCTGCGAGCGTAGACTTGGCCGTCACGGAGACGCCGATGGTGCGGCGCTCGTCGTCCGGGGTCAGCTCGATGGTGAGGGTGATCTTGCGCTTGGCTGTGGCCTTCGTGTTGGGGTCGAGGATGTTCTGGATCACCTTGTCCATCCCATAGTCGACGCGCTCCTCGAAGGCGCCGCGGGCCATCGACATGATGCTGTCGCGCTGGTTCTGTTCGTTCATGGGGTTTCTCCTTTCTTTCCGCTGCCGGCCGTGCCATACTTCTCGAGCGTGTCCTTCATCGCTCCGGCGATGCACTCGGCCATGATGGTCGCGGTCTTGGTTTCGCTGTTCTTGGCAGCCTGTTCAATGGCTGCGCGGATCTCGTCGGGCTCATAGCCCGTGTTCTCATAGGCGGCGAGCTTCTGGACGAGCACCTCCTTGGTGGCTGCGCTCCAGTAGCCCGTCTTGATGCCGTTGACTCTCTCGTGGGTCAGACGTTCCATGCTGGCCCTCCTCTCAGGTGGCCGATCCGAGCGTCATCTGCTCGGCCTCGGTCGGGTTGTCTGCGTAGGCTGCGGCCGTCTGGCCCGTGGGGCCTGAAGGCTCCGCTCTGGCCCACACGGCCTCGGTGGCGTCCGAGCGGGTGGCCTTACGGCGGCCGACCGTCGTGAGGATCCCGATCTCCTTCAGCTCTGTGAGCCGCGGGGCGACGTAGTTGCGGTTGAAGTACGGGATCCGGCCGGCTGCGACGAGCTCCTCAGTGATCTCGCTGGCCGTGAGCTCACGGTTGCCGAGGGTCTCGAGGATCAGGCGGCAGCGGGCGGCCCGCTTGGGGAGTACGGCGTCATAGCTGCGGCGCCGGGTCTCTTTGGTTGTCTGGTTCATGTGTTTCCTCCTTTCCGGCCAGCTCGACGCTGTCGGCTGGCGCGTCCTTGACTTCAGGCGTCGGCGCTTCGTTGCCCCACACGTCCCATCCCGGGGCAGCCTCTCGGGCGAAAAGCTCGATACGGGGCAGGTCTCCCATCAGCTCGACGATCCTGTCGCGGATTTCGGTCGGCTTTCTGCTGTGCTGCTGGAGTGGGGAGAGGACGATGCTGCGGACGCTGCCGCTGATGCGCTTCGGCTTGCCCTTGGTCGCCAGCAGGCAGATCTCTGAGTTGCTGCGCGTCCAGTTTCCGAGCCCCATGAAGATGCCGGTGCCGTTTCTGTTCTGCTTTACCCAGTTGAAGGCGACGGTCTTGTAGCTGAAGCCCCACGCCTCGATCACGTCGAGGGCCTCGCGGAGCATGGGGAAGGTCGCCCACATGAAAAGCACGCAATCCTCGTTAGCAATACCCCCCCCGCAGCTCCGACGCCCATGCGCTTGATGTCCTCGATGGTCATGGTGTCGTAGTGCTTGGAGGCTGCCGCTCTGGTGCCGCGGTTCTGATAGCTCCACGGAGGATCGGCGTAGATGATGCTGTACTTCTTGTCAGGGAGTGGGATCATGGGCATCCTCCTTTCCGAGCGTTTCCGACTCGATGCCGTGCAGGAACTTGATGAAGCCAGCCGTCGCCGGTACTTCGTAGCGGGAGAGCTCTGCGTGCGTCATGTACTTGCGGCCGTAGATCTCGGCCATATCGCGCCAGACGGGCCACGGCACGCGGTAGAAGTCCGTCAGGCTCACGGAGACGAGCACGAAGGCGATGGCGCCGAGCTTGTGATGTGCCTCGAGGTCGTCCTGCTGCTCTTGAGTGAGCCGGCGCTGCTCGATGCGCTCGTCGTCGGTGTGCTTGGCCTCGAAGTAGATGCTCCGGCCGCCCTTCAGGGTGCCGCCATAGTCCGGCTGGGCCTGCTTGGTATAGCAGGCGAGGAACTGGCCCTTGCGGTTCTTGGCGCCGAGGGGCTTCATGGGCTCCGGCGTCTTTTCGATCTTGGCGAGGCCGCGGCTGAGGTAGTAGTCGCACGAGGCCGAGATGATATTCTCGAAGTAGCCGCCGGCGACTCTGGCCTGCTTGCCGCGGATCTGCGCCATCATGTGTTTTTCGGCTGCGTAGGGCGTCGGGTCGTTGTAGCCCTCCGCGTTCTTTCTCGGGTCGTACTTCGTCACGGCGTTCAGCCTCCGATCTCGATGTGGACGCCCGGATCGGAGATCAGGCGGTCGGCGAGCTCGAGGATGACGCTGCCATCCAGCTCGATGCTGATGGGGCCGTGGTCGAGGTGCTGGTTGCAGACGGCCATCGCCCTGAAGGCGGGCAGGTGCAACGTGACGCTGCCGATGTCCGGCTTGTCCTCCTCGCTGTTTTCCAGCTCCTCGTCCGGCTTCAGCTCGCTGATGGCCTCGAAGCCGTTGCGGACGGGGATGCCGTGCGCCTTGGCGAGCTCGATCTCTGCGGCCATACCGGCCGAAGGGTGGTCAATGCCGAAGGCCCACAGCTCGGAGCAGCCGAGCACCAGCTCGCTGCCGATCTTCAGGGCCAGCTCACGCTCCTCGGGGACGTTGTCGTCCATGAACTGCGTGAGATAGATGTGCGGGGTGACGGGGATGACGCCCTTCTCCACAGCCGCGCGGCTGTACTCCTTGGCGCGCTGGATGTTGTTCTCGTAGTCCCCGCGGCACGGGGAGCAGATGTAAACCTTTTTCATGTTGTTCCTCCTATCGTGAGCGCCAGCTCTGGCCGGTGAGGGTGATGCCCCTGCACATTTCCATGAGCCGGTCGATGGTGGCCCGGGCCGTCATGCTGTCGTGGCTTTCTCGCGGCGTCATGCGGTCGATCAGGGCCTCGGTGTCGTAGTTGGTGGTCACTATGGTCGGCAGGTATGCCTCATAGCGGCCGTTGATGATGTTGTAGACCGTGGAGATCGCCCACTCGGTCGGCGGCTCCTTGCCGATGTCGTCGATCACGAGGAGCGGGACGGTCTTGTAGATCTTCAGGACGTCGCTCTCGCTGCCGCCAGTCGTGGAGTAGGTGCGCTTGATGCGCTCCAGCAGGTCGATCATCGTCATGCAGATGACCGGCTTGCCTTGCGCGATCAGGTGGTTGGCGATGGCAGCGGCGAGGTGGGTCTTGCCGGTGCCCGGCGGGCCCGCGATAAACAGACCGTTGCGGCCGGGTTCCTGACGGCCGGGCTGCGGCAGCATGGCGTCGAAGCCTTCGGCATAGCGCCGGGCGGCTGCCGCTGCTCGCTTGTTGTTGTCGGTGAGCTGGAAGGTGGAGAAGGTGCGCCGCAGGAAACGGTCGCCCATGCCTGACTCGCCGACGATGCGCTTGATGCGATCCCGCATTTTCTTCTCCTCCTCAGCCTTGGCGGCAGCGGCCTCAGCAGCTTCGCGCTCTGCCTTTGCCTTCTCATAGGCAGCCACGGCCTCGGGGCAGGTGCATCGCTCGGCTCCGTAGGGAGGCCAGAGGATGCGGTTGCCGAGTGGGATGCCCTTGTGGTAGCGCAGGGCGCCGCAGAACTCGCAGGGGACGGGCTCAGGGACTCCGGGACGGCCGGCGAGGCGCTCGTCGTTGCTCCAGATCCAGTTACCGGCGTCACTCGTCGTCGGCCGGCTTGAAGCCCTTGCCCCAGTCTCGGCCGGAGCTGTCGGGCTGTTCAGGATCTCGCTGATTTTCTGCACCTTCGTTCACCTCCTCATTGTCCCAGTAGCCGCCGTTGAGCCATGTGCTCGGGTTCGGTATGTAGCGCCCGTTCTCCCGGCGCCACTGGTCGCTCCGCTTCTGAGCGTCGACCGCCTGCATGATCCTCTCGTGGAGCTCAGCGGTGGGCTTGATCTTGTTCCACGCCTTCAGAGCGTACTGCTTGCCGGTCTTTTTCGGGTAGGCTTTCCAGAACTCGAGAAATCTGGCCTCGACGAGCGACTTCGTGCCGCCGTCACTCCCCTCGTCAGAGGGGGAAGGGGGTGTATTACCTTCTCTTGTCTTATCTTCTCTACTCTGGTCTACTCTGCCTCCGGCTTTCTTGCGGCTGTTTGCCGGTCGTCCTGCGGTCGGCGTTTGGTCGTCCGGCGAGGCGTCGGCAGACGCCGCAGCAGCGGCCCGGCGACTGCGGGAGCGCTCTTTCTCGGCTTGCCGCTGGTCGATCAGCTTGCCGGCGTACTCGTACCAGTCGTGGATCTCGAGCGTCCCGTCCTCTTTTTCGTCGATCCAGCCCGCCCGGATCAGCGTTTTCGCCAGCTTTTCGGGGTCTCCGTCCCACTGAGCAGCCCGCGAGATCATGCGCGGCGTGATGTCGACGAGGCTGCCGGTCGGGGCGTTGTCGAGGGCCCACAGCCAGAACGAGACGAGCAGCCCCATCATGTGCGGCGGCTCGACTTCGAGCTGGTCAGCAGCGTCGAACAGTTTGCGGTGATCCTTGAGTGTCTGATGCACTTGCAGCCATGCCACGGTCGTCACCTCCTTTCTGTGGTCGTTTGTTTGTGGCCTGCTTTTGGTCGTCTGCCGGTCGTCCGGCGGTCAGGTTAAAAAGGAAGGTCGCCATTGTCCTCGATCTCCGTGAAGTCGCCGGAGCCCTCAGAGTAGCCCGGATCGGCGAAGTCGCTGCCAGAGCTCTGGCCGCCGTCCTTCTTGCTGTCGCAGAAGTGGACGGAGTCGACCGTGATCTCGACGGCTTTGCGGCGGTTTCCGTCCTTGTCCTCGTAGCTGCGGCTCGTGAGCTCGCCCTCGACGAGGACGAGGCGGCCCTTGCTCAGGTACTTGCAGACGAACTCGGCCTGTGCGCGCCATGCGACGCACTCGATGAAGTTGGTGATCTTCTTGCCGTCCTTGGTCTTGCGGCCGGTGTCGCTGGCGAGGGTGAAGCTGGTGATCGCCGTGCCCTGCTGCGTGTACCTGAGCTCAGGGTCAGCGGTTAGACGGCCTTGGAGGCCGGTGTGGTTATACATTAGGCGTTTCCTCCTTGCTGGTTATGCTGTGCGGCCGCGTTGTCGAGGGACGTGCAGATCTCGTCGTACTCTTGGCGGGTCAGGGTGGCCGGATCCTGCTTTTTGTACTTCTCCACGATCCGGGCGTTGGTGCGCTCCTTGGTCATTCCCGCGGCCTCTGCCTTCTTGTAGAGGCGTGCGAGCTGCGCGTCGCTCAGACGGCCGGAGCTCTGCCCCTGACGGCCCTGCGTGGCCTGCTGGCGGCCTCCAGCGCCGGATCCTTTGCCCTGCGCGCCGAAGTCACTGTTGTCGGGGTCGTCCTCGCCTTGGTCGACGGTGAACTTCTCGAAAAGGTAGTATTTCAGGGCGTAGGTGTGGGCCGCGCCCTTGGCCTTGGCGGGGTCATCGTTCCAGCCGACGGCGTGGACGGTGGCCTCGATGGTCTCGTCGTCGTTGTCGAGGTTCAGCCAGCGGATCGTCAGGTCGGCCTCGTAGAGGAACATGAGCTTGTCGCCGTTGCGGGTCTTGGTCTGCATGGTGATCCAGTAGACCGGGTCGCCGTTCTCGGCGTGGCGCGTGGCCTGCTCGCTGATGACGTCGAAGTCGACGCCGAGCTCGTTCATTATGGGGGTGATCTTCTCCCACACGTCGTAGATCTTGGCGTACTTGTAGCTGACGCCGTCGCTGTGCTGCTTCTTGACGATCTCCGGGCAGGCTTTCCGCATTTCGACGAGCTTCTGCCGGAGCGTCAGGCAGGCGGCTTCAGGAGGGGCCGCAGCAGCGGCCGCCTCGGTTTTCTTGGTTTCTGCCATATCGGTGCCTCCTTACACGTCGACCGTGAAGATGCCCGGGGTCTCGTAGACGGTGACGCCCTCCACGATCTCGCCGGTCTCGGTCAGGGTTGCGATGTCGCCGGTGTAGCTGAGCAGCTTCTTCAGATCGGCCCAGCGGGTCGACTCCTCGACCTTTACGAGCTCGCCGTAGCCGTTGGCCTTGAGCCACGGCACCAGCTTGGTCTCGTCGAGCTTGGTCTTGGTGGTGCCCTTCTTGAAGGTCAGGGTGCCGGAGAGGAGACGGTACTTCTCCGTCGTCTTGGTCTCCTTGTGGGGGACGGTGGCGAAGAAGTCGGCCAGACAGCTCGTGAGGTACGAGGTGCCGTTCTCCATGCGCTTGCGGGCGGCGGCTACTTTCTCATTGATGGCCGCGATCTGCTCGTCGGCCAGCGCCTTCAGGCGGTCGTACTCGCTGCGCTCGTCGGCGATCTTGCGGATGGCCCAGTCGGCACAGCGGTCGTCGGTGATGCGGAACGGGGCGCGCTCGCCCTCTGCGACGGTGCCGAGGTCGACCTGCTCCAGCTCGTCCAGCGTGGCAGCAGGCAGCAGCTCGGGCTCCTGCGTGGTGGTGGCCTCGACGTCTGCCTGCTCGGCAGCGAGGGCCGCGGTGGTCTTATCGCTCATTGTTGTGCTCCTTTCTCTCGGTGACGTTGAAGGTGAGCATCACGCCGCAGGTGACAGGGGTGACGCTCTCGAGCTCGAGGTCGCGGCCGCTGCGGAGGTGCAGGGTCTCGCCCGGCTTCATTTCGGTGAGGTGTTTCATCTGGTACTCCTTTCTGCAAAGAAACGGTGCCCGCCTTCCTCGATGACGAAGATCTGGCTCTCGTGGAAGTCGCTGGTCACGAGGGCAGGGTTGTAGAAGTAGAGGATCGGCTCGTCCACGACGGTCTCGCCTCGGTCGAACACGGCCGCGACGGCGTCCCTGACGCGCTGCGTGGGATCCGGCCGGCTCTTGGTGTAGCTGTAAAGGGCGACGGCCTCAGAGGGCTCGACGCCGCGCTTCTCGGCTGCGTTGAGGATGCACTGAGCGACGAGCATTTGGCCCTCGAAGGACTCCCCGCCTGCCTCGGCCATGACCACGCGCTCGACGACGTCGCGCTCGGCGTCGGTCAGAGGGTAGCGCACGGCGGGCTCGGTCGGCTCCACGGTCTCAGCGGCCGGGGCGGGGGTGTCCGGGATGTATGCGCCGACGGTGCTGGTCGGCGGCAGGATGTCGGTCTCCTGCTTGCTGCCGGCCGGGGTGGTGAAGATCGCCACGGAGATGCCGCCCAGCAGAAGGACGGCAGCGGCCAGCGTGGCAGCTCTCAGGGCTTTCCTCTTGGCACGGCGGCGCCGGCGTGTTATACTTGCGGTGCGGGATCCGTATGCTGGCAGGCTGCTGGATCTTCTCGCATGGGTCGCCCGGTCGCAACGGGTGGCCCTTTCTTTTGTGGTTTCCATTGGTTTCTCCTTTCACTGAGCCCGTGCGACGGTCAGATCACAGAGGGCGTGAGTGAGGTCGCTGAACTCGGTCTCTCGGACGGTGTCAGCGGTCAGCAGCACGAGGTAGTCGTTGTCGTAGTAGTCGATCTCGGGGTGCCGCTGCCGGTTTACTTCGTTTTTGTGGCGGGCGTAGGGCTCGGCACGGTTCCAGACGTCGTCAGGGATCCAGCGGTCGAGGTGATCCTCGACGCGCTCGCGCAGCTCCTCGCTCGTGATCGTGATCTCCGGGCTCATGCTGTCACCTCCGCGCCACGCGGGCCGGGAGCGTCTGCTCCGGGCGAGTCAGGCCCTTGCTGAAGCTCTGCGGCTCATATCTGACGCCCACGATCCGGCGGCCGCTGACGCCGTACTTGGGGTTGTAGCCGAACAGGTTGACGTAGCTGCCGAGATCCTCGCGCTCGTCGTCCATCGCCTTCAGCACCTCGAACAGGGCCAGCACGTCGTCGATGGCGCGGTGGCTGTTCTGCACCTTGCCTGTGAGGTCGTAGGCGATGATCGCGTTGGCGAGCTTGTGCGGGTAGGCCCTGCGGTCTTTGTAGACTGTCAGGCTGTCCAGCCAGTCGATCCGGCCGACTTTCTGGCCGCGGAGCAGGCCACGAAGGAAACAGGCGTCAAACTGCGCATTGTGGGCGATCATCAGGGTCGGGCCGTTCTGCATGAGCTTGGCGATCTGGCTGGCCGCCTTGGCCGGCTGCACGCCCTCGGTCTGGAGCCGCTCGTCGGTGATGCCAGTCAGGCTGACGATGTTCTCCGGGAGGGTCTCGCCTTCGGGCAGCTTGATGAAGGTGTCCATCTTGCCGGCGATCCGCAGGCCGCCGGTGGCCGTGCGCTCCACGCGCAGGGCGGCGATCTCGATGATCTGGTCGTTGTCGAAGTCGAGGCCGCTGGTCTCGGTATCAAATACGACGAGGGCCTTGTAGCGGTCGAACAGGGTGGAGAGGTTACTCATGCCGGGCCTCCTTCTCGCGGCTGGCTCTCAGGGTGCCGAGCATAAACGAGAGGGCCGTGGTCAGTTGATCCTCGGTGGCGAAGGTGCCGCCGAACTGCTCGGCCAGCGCCGCGATGATCTCGCCGGCGTGCTCCGGCGTGACGTCGTCGTCCTCGACGGAGATCAGGAGATCGGAGTCCAGATAACAAGCGGGGCGCAGGCCGTAGTAGCCGTCGTAGGCGTAGTTCCCGCCCAGAGCGCCATCGGCGCAGACGAGGCGGGCGAGTGACTTGTAGCCGTTAGACTTCGTGCTGAAGGCGGTAGACAGCCACCACCAGTCGTCTGCGTTGGGGATGACGTCGCGGTTGCGCCGGTACTGGTCGACCGTCAGCAGGAAGATGGTGACGGTGCAGGTGCCGTAGTCCTTCAGGCCGTCGTCGGTGGTCAGGTCGAGCTCACTCTCGAGGAAGGCGTTGGCGCCGTTGCAGGTGTCGACCAGATTGTCGAGATAGGGGCCGTTCAGGTACTTGTTGCTGCTGGCGACGGCGAAGTTGTTGCAGTTGCCCTCGTCAAAGGCTCGGGTCTCGATGATGTCCTTGCTCAGGCAGAGGGCGCGGCCGTCGTCGTTCTCCAGCAGGATCCAGCTCTGGCCGGCATAGTCGAAGGCCGTGCCGCGGGCGGCGTTCTTGAGTGCGATCTTTTTCATGGGGTTGCTCCTTTCGTTCTCTGCGGCCGAGCCTTCTGGCTGGCCTGAATGTTTGGCAGGGTCTCGCCGGCGCGGAGCCGGCTCTCACAGTGCGGGCAGATGTAGCCGGTGCGGGGGATCTTCTGGTAGATGCTGACGTTCCAGTCGAGCCCGCAGCCGACGCACTTGGCTGTCATGGGCCTCCACCTCCTTCCGCAGCCAGAGCCTCGAAAACGTAGCGCCGGATGCGGTTGCGGTACTTCTTCCGGGTTCTGGCTTTCTTTGCGTGAGCTGCGAGGTGCAGCCACTTCGGCGGCACTCCGATGGCCCTGACCGATACCTTCCATAGCTTTTTGAAGGCAGAGAGCACGGCGTTGATGACCGGCTTCATGGCTTCGGCCAGCTTGGCGGCGATTTCCCGCAGCGCGTCGGCCAGTCTATCGAAGGCTTCGCGGGCCTGCTGCATCTTCTCGTGATCGGCGAGCGCCATGCTGCCGTCGTAGACGTAGGGGCTCAGCTCGTCATCGCCGCCGTCGGCCAGACGCTCGCAGAACGGGAGGCCGGCAGCTTCGGCAGCCTTGCGGCCCTCCTCGATGGCGTCCCGGCCTTGCGTGACTTCGCAATAGTCCGCGAGGCGGTTGTGGCCGCCTTCGTAGTGCCAGCGGATCCCGGCGGCGATCTCGTCGATGGTCATGCCCTCACCGAAGTGGCCGCAGTAGTAGCCGTTGACGATGACGGCGTCCGGGTCTGCCTTCAGGATCCCGATGGCGTCGTTGAGATCGTCGGTCTCCCACTCGCCGTTCCAGATGTCGCTCCAGATCGTCAGGGCGTTCCACGAGCGGCCGGTGCGATACACGATTGTCCAGCCGATGCCGTCGCGGATCTCCGCGGCGAAGTCTCGGGCGATGTCTTTCAGTGCTGCCATGTTGGTGCCTCCTCTCTGGTGATGTGCACGACGGTGACGAGGTCGTCGATCTCGTGCTTGGTGGTGTATGTGTCCCGCTCGTCGAGCCCGATGTGCCGCAGCAGCGTCTCGGGCCCGTCCAGTAGGAAGGCTGTGGCGGCCACGGCGTTCAGCCGGTAGACCGTGACCTCCACGGTGCAGCGGGCGTCGTCCTCGTCCAGCGTTGACGGGAACGAGGCCCGGCAGATGGGGCTCGCCTCGTATCTGAAGGCGGTCGCGCGGTTCTCGCCGGTGATGATGTCCTTCACAAACTCCTCGAAGGCTTTGCGAGGGATCGAGCTGCGGTACTTGTCCAGCGTGACGTCGGCGAGCTGCCGGATGGCTTTGGTGTTCATGTTCCGCACCTCCTCAGCAGGCGTCGCCGTGCGGGCCGACGACCGTGACGTGCTTGGTGTTACCGTCTTTGTCCTCGTAGATTTCCTCGACGCTGTTGTCGGCCCAGTTGATCGTCTCCTTGAGCCGCCAGCACCGAGCGTCGTCCGCAGCTTTGGCGGCTTCGCGTGCTTCTTGCTGGAGCTCCTTCAGGCGTCCGAACTCGCTTAGCGTCAGGCTTGCAAAGGGTTCGCTCAGCGCGTAGTCGCTGAGGTAGAAGCTGATAAAGCTATGGCTCCAGCCGGCGTTATGCCAGCCGCTCGTTGCTTTTTCGGCGAAGGCTATGAGCTCGGCGTCGTCCTCAATA
>ERZ824480.2535-NODE-2535-length-13638-cov-5.011779_pt1 | contig 13638 bp, 5 predicted proteins | sample MGYA00519861_ERZ824480 | MGnify/ENA primary metagenome ERZ824480 (study PRJEB31778, sample SAMEA3449152) | human gut metagenome | biome: human gut; feature: human-associated habitat; material: faeces | place: United Kingdom | collected 2010/2012 ... | reverse complement strand
TTGAGAGGAGCTGTCCTTAGTACGAGAGGACCGGGATGGACGGACCGCTGGTGTACCGGTTGAGCAGCCAGGCGCATGGCCGGGTAGCCAAGTCCGGAAGGGATAAACGCTGAAGGCATCTAAGCGTGAAGCCCACCCCAAGATAAGAATTCCCTGACAAAAGTCAGTAAGACCCCTTGAAGACGACGAGGTTGATAGGTCAGAGGTGGAAGTGCAGTAATGCATGGAGCTGACTGATACTAATAGGTCGAGGGCTTGACCAAAGAAGAGGCATGGTGTAGGATGTAAGAGTATTCAGTGTGTAGTTTTCAGGGTATGTATTTTAAAATACTTAAGAAAATTACAGGTAACATGTAAGAATATATTTTCTTCTGTTCCTGTTTTTTGTATCATATAATATTCCTCGATAGCTCAATGGTAGAGCACTCGGCTGTTAACCGAGTTGTTGTAGGTTCGAGCCCTACTCGGGGAGCTGATGTTAGAATCCGTAAATAGAGATATTTACGGATTTATGTTTTAGTAGGATTCAATTAAAACTTTTACATAAGGAGAAAATATGTTACAGGTAAGTAAAAGAAGGTCTCGTGAAATCACACAAGTATACTGTGAGGGAAACGCTCTGTTTTTACGGTCAGAGGCAGGCGTGATACGTGTGATGCCTCAAACAGAAAAAATGTTTCGGGTATCTTATACCGAAAACGGAAATTTTCCAGAGAGCCAGGGAGAAGAATTACAGAAATGTCAGGAATTTTCTGCCTGGGACTTTGACGAAGATCAGGAAAGTATTTATATAGATACGGGATATTTACATGTGACGGTGTGTAAAAGTACGGGATCAATAGATTACAGAAAACAGGACGGAACTTTTCTGCTTGCTGAAAGAAATCAGGAAAGTAAAAATACAGAGGCCTTTGACTCTTATAAGACGGTTATCAATGAAAACGCACAGATTGAAGAGATACATACGGCTGACGGCATCAAAAGCAGTATGAAAACTGCAGACCGTGTGTTTGATAGAACACTGTACCATACAAGATTGTTTCTGGATTTTTCACCGAATGAAAGGCTATACGGTCTGGGACAGGCTGAGGAGGGTTGTCTTAATCTGCGGGGAACGATGCAGTATCTTCATCAGGCAAACTTAAAGATAGCTATTCCGTTTTTGCTTTCTGATAAAGGGTATGGCATCTTTTTGTCTACCCAAAGTCCGGCTATTTTCAACGATACACAGTATGGTTCATATTTATATACGGAAGCGGACGAATATCTGGATTACTATTTTATGGCGGGAGATTGTTTAGACGAAGTAATAGGAAGCTTTCGGCAGCTTACAGGAAAAGCCGCTATGCTCCCCAAATGGGCATTTGGTTATATACAGTCCCAGGAAAGATACGAGAGCGAAGAAGAGCTGCTTGAAACAGCCCGTACATTTCGCAGCAGAGGTATTGGTCTGGATGTGCTCGTGTTAGACTGGCTCTCCTGGAAGGATAATCTGTGGGGGCAAAAAACGTTTGACGATGAGCGTTTTTCCGATCCCCTGGGAATGGTAAATTCTCTGCATGAAATGGATGTACACTTTATGATGTCCATCTGGCCGAACATGGCTCCGCAGAGTGATAATTATAAGGAATTCAAGCAAAAGGGGTTATTGCTGCCCGGCAGTCAGATATATGATGCTTTTTCGGAAAAAGGACGCCGCCTATATTGGAATCAGATTCGGCAAGGGTTGTTTTGTCACGGTGTAGACGCCTGGTGGTGCGATTCCTGCGAACCGATAACACCCGAATGGGGAAGAAAAATGAAGCCTGAGGCAGGTCAAATGTATTATGATTTTGTAAAGGAAGCCGGTAATTTTATGCCGATCAGACTTGCAAACGCATATGGGCTTTATCATGCAAAGGCAATATATGAAGGTCAGCGAGACTGTACAGAGGACAAAAGAGTAATAAATCTGATACGCAGTGCTTATGCGGGAAGCCAGAAATATGGTACAATTTCCTGGTCAGGAGATATCTATGCCGATTGGGATACCCTAAAGAAGCAGATTGTAGCGGGACTTAATTTCTGTGCAAGCGGTATGCCCTATTGGACTCTTGATATCGGTGCTTTTTTTGTGAAAAAGGGCGAGGAATGGTTTTGGAATGGACATTACGAAAACGGCAATGCCGATCCCGGATATAGGGAGTTGTACGTCAGATGGCTGCAATATGGGGTGTTTTTGCCGATTTTCCGAAGTCATGGAACAGATTGCAGACGTGAACCCTGGAATTTCGGAGATAAGGGGGATCCTTTTTATGATGCAATTCTTTCGGCGATTCGTCTGAGATATCACTTGCTGCCCTATATCTACTCTTTGGCAGGAAATGTATGGCGGAAGAATGGGACAATCATGCGTTTGCTGGCATTTGACTTCCCTGAAGATGAAAAGGCTAAAGATATCTGTGATGAATATATGTTTGGTCCTGCGCTTCTGGTGTGTCCTGTCACAGAGCCTATGTATTATTCAGAAAACGGTATACCTTTGAAAAAAACAGACAGGAGCAGAAAGATATATCTTCCGGCAGGAACAGATTGGTATGACATGCGTACAGGAGAAAAATACAAAGGCGGACTGGAGATAAAAGCGGCTGCAGAAATTGACAGAATTCCCGTATATGTAAAAGCAGGTTCTATTCTCCCTGTTATGGCTTCAGGAGAATGTACAAAACAGATGGAGGGATGTGAAATAACATTAAAGATATATTCCGGTGAAAGCGGCTCGTTTACTCTGTATGAAGATGCAGGGGACGGGTATGGGTACGAAAATGGAGAGTATTGCCTTACGCATATTACCTACTGTGACGACGATCAGAGTGTGGTATGGGAAACAGAAAAAGATAAGAGATTCCGCAAGGGAGATTTTAAAATTCAGATAATTTGAATTATAACGGTATAAAAGTAGATCACTCGATTGATAAAGCAGAATAATCAGCAATTATTGTTACATCAGGATGAAGCTGTAGAATGGATGCAGGAACATGCGGTGTCATAGGTCCATATATAACTTCTTTTAAAATCTGTGATTTGCTTTTTCCGCTCACTATTACAACAATTTTTTTGGCGCTCATAATATTTTTAATTCCCATTGTATATGCCTGACGAGGTATATTTGTTTTAGAAGTAAAAAAATGCTTATTTGCATTGAGTGTGCTTTCCGTCAGGTCCACAAGGTGGGTACCGCATGAAAAACTGTCAGCCGGTTCGTTGAAACCGATATGGCCGTTATGTCCAAGCCCCAGAAGCTGTAAATCAATTCCTCCGTTTTTTTGAATAATATCATCGTATTCTCTGCAAACCTTTTCAGAATCTGATTCCAGTCCGTTTGGTATAAAAGTACGGGTAATATTAATGTTAATATGTTTAAATAAATGAGTATTCATAAAATAGCGAAAGCTTTCTTTATCATTCGCACCTAATCCTTTATATTCATCCAAATTGATAGTTGTAATTTTAGAAAAATCGAGATAACCTTCTTTATACATTTCTGACAGATTGCAATATGTTCCAACAGGTGATGAACCTGTTGCCAGTCCAAGTACGGAGGATGGTTTTTGTATAATTTGCGCGGCAATGATGGCTGAGGTTTTGAAGCTTAATTCATCATAGTCTTTTGCTTCACAGATAATCATAACATTTTCCCTTTCTGATATAAAAAAAAACTTATTTTATGCTATTTAGTATAACTTGTTTAAGAAAAAATATTATTCAGCGTTAATTTTATTAGAAAATATTTAGGTCTGAAAGTGCAATATTTTTATGCGAAAAAACAAAGAAACGTATTGTAGAAAATTGTATGATAAAGCATATAAAAGAGATTCGGAGGAGGTATTTATATGCGTGGGATTAAGAAGATAATTGCAGTAGTCTGTGCTGCAGCTATGACAGTAGGAATGATTACATTTAATCCTATAGACGTAGACGCTGCAAAAGCGCCTAAGCTTAATAAGAAAAAAGTATCTGTAAATGTTGGCGGTACATATAAGATTAAGTTAAAAAACGGCGCTAAAAAGGCAAAAGTAACGTGGAAATCAAGCAAGAAAAAGGTAGTTAGGATTACAAAAAAATCCAATAAAGGGAAAAAGGCTTATGCGAAGTTTAAAGCTTTGAAAAAAGGAAAGGCAAAGGTAAGCGCTATATATAAGCTTGGAAAAATTAAGAAAAAGCTGGTATGCAATGTTACGGTAAAAGGCAGGAAGACTGTTGAAATACCGGGCAATACAGCAACTAATCCACCGGCAGTAAGTTCGCCGGTAGTTAATTCTGGCGAATCACCGACTCCGAGTCAGGGAGATAATCATACAGGTACGCCTGATAATCCCCAGTCAGAGCCTATTACTCTGTATAACGAAAAAATGGTTGCTCCGGTTATAATGGATTCAGGATATAACAATACGTCCGAGAATCAATATGCGGAAAGAAGTTATGAGCAGATATATCGTGCAGTACGCGACTTAAGGCAGGATATTTCAATGGTTACAGGTGCAATTGATTATGCCGAAATACAGTCAATATTTGATGACAATGCTGATGAGGAGCAAGCAAGAATTGATGATGCTGACAGTATGGAACCCAAAAAAGTTCCTGACCTTGTTACTGATACGGCAGGCATAAGCGCAGACAGCGCGATAATTATCGGAACTATAGATGACAGCACTATTATTAAAAAGCTTATGGATGAAGGAAAGCTTGAAGAAGCAAAGCAGATAAAAGGCGTATGGGAAGGATATGTTATTAAGCAGGTTAAGAATGCAATTCCGGGTGTAGATAACGCGCTTGTTATAGCAGGAAGCGATGCAAGAGGAACAATATATGGAATCTATACAGTATCGGAATCTATTGGCGTATCACCGTATTACTGGTACAGCGACGTGCCTGTTGAGGTAAAAGATACGATAACGTTTGATGCGAAGGAAGCTATAGTTAACGACGGACCGGACGTAAAGTATCGCGGTATATTTATAAATGATGAAGAAAAGTCTAATGCATGGGCTGAGAGCAAATTTACCGAGGATGGTAAGAACGGACCGGGAGTTAATTATTATAGAAGAGTATTTGAGCTTGTTTTAAGGCTGAAAGCTAATACGCTCTGGCCGGCAATGCATGGTTGTTCAGTCGCGTTTAATAAAAATGTAGATGAGAACGGTATATCAATTAATGCACAGGAAGCTGCCGGTTACGGAATTATTATGGGAGCTTCACACTGCGAAATCCTTCTTAGAAATAATGTCGGCGAATGGGGCGACTGGTTTAATGCAAATAAGAGCAGATTTGAGAATATTTCTTATCCGAATGATTCGTATAAGGCATATGACTTTACTTTGAATCGAGAGATGCTTTTGGAATACTGGAGAGAACGTCTTACTGCCAATAAAGATTTTGAGAGTATACTTACTGTCGGAGTCAGAGGACCGCATGATGAAGCATTTAACTGTGAGAATCTTAGTATGTATCCGGGGAATACGGACGCTGAGAGAAAAGTTTCAATGATGGAAGACGTAATTACAAGTCAAAGAGAGATTATTGCAGATATATATGGAGAAGAAAATGTACAGAAGATTCCGCAGGTATTTATTCCGTACAAGGAAATGAATGATGTGTATAATGCAGGTCTTGACGAGTTCATGCTTTGGGACGGAAGCGAAGATTTTAATGGCGATGGAATAACAGATTACAGAGATGATAATACAGATATAATGCTTATGTGGGCTGAAGATAATGAAAATTATATTAGACAGGATTTGTCTGAGGAAGAAGCAGGAAGAGCCGGCGGAGCAGGAATTTATTATCACATATCATATTGGGGACCGCCTGCAAGCTTTTTGTGGCTTAACTCTACTTCACTTTATACAATGAGTGAGCAGATGCACAGAGGATACGATATTGGCGCTGATGATTACTGGATACTTAATGTCGGAGATATAAAACCAAGTGAGCCTAGCATGGAATTCTTTCTTAAGATGGCATGGGACAGCCGGTATTGGGATGATACTACAGTGATAGAGTTTCTTAAAAATCAGGCAAAGCGTGATTATGGTATGAATGACGAGGACGCCGCAGTAATGGCTTCGGCTGTATCAGAATATTATGCGATAAATGGCACTAGGAAAGCAGAGTTCTATGAAAAGCCTGATTACGGCAGTCTGCCGACAGAATTCTGTACATCAGGATGTGGCGACGAGTCAATGCTTTGGATAGAAAGAATTAATAAAGTTGTTGATACAATGGAAGGCTTGTACAACAAACTATCCGATGAGTATAAGGATGCATTTTATGAGCATTTTTATTATAATACGACGGCGCTCAGAGATATAATTGAGAATACTGTTTATTATAATAAAAATCAGCTTGCAGCGGCACAGGGAAGAGTAGGAAGCGCTAACGTATATGCCGAGCTTTCAAAGGCAGCGGCAGCCCGTGTTAAGGAAGGACTTAAAACATTCAACAGTACGCATAATAACAAATGGACTAATTTTATGGACTGCTATCACCCGGGACGCGGCGATGTGCTTATAGGAGATGCAGGCGAAAAATACGGAGAGGTTAAGGACATATCTGAAGGAGTAGGCGCAGCGTGTGAGAACAGTACGAAAGCCGGAATCGGTACGCTTAGATTTAATTCACTTATTGAGGATGAAATACATTATTTTGATGTGTTTGATGTGAATACGATTGAAGAAAAATGGGTAGCAGAGGCTTCCGCTGACTGGATTAAGCTTTCCAAAACAAGCGGTTCAACAAGAACAGAGGAAAGGGTTATTGTCAGCATAGACCAGAGCAGGATTAGTAAGACGGAAAGCGGAACTATATCAGTATATAATGCTGATGCTTCAGGAAATAAAGAAGGAACTGCTGTAGCAACGTTTGCTGTCGAAGCAGTTAAATCGAATGTTACATATGGTGATAATAAGGGTTATATCGAAGCAAACGGATATGTAAAAATAGAAGCTGAGCATTATTCAGAGATAATAGAAGGTAAAGACGGAAGTTATTTTGGAGTAATTAAATCAGCCGGACAGGTAAGTGATGCAATGAAGGCGCTTCCTGATACTGCAAAAGTTACAACTGACTGGGATTCTGCAGCAAAGCTTGTATACCGCGTATACTTTGAAAATGCAGGAACATATTCATTAAGCTTAAGACGTCGTCCGGTTCTTAATGAAGGAAAGGAAGACGGCGTTGACAGAACAATGAACATAGCGGTCGGAGTCGGAGATTATGAACCAACCGTACTAAAAGGAAAAAGAGCCGGTGATTGGAATGTTGTATTGAATATGTGTGAGATATTAAAATGCAATATTACAGTGAAAAAGGGATGGAACGACATTATAGTATACCGTTCTGATGCATCATTTGTATGGGATAACATGTATATAGAGACTGTAAAAGGCGCTGTTCCGACATCGGTACTTTGGCCGGCAGAGAGTCCTAATAATATTGCAGAAGCGGAAAAACCGGCTGTAGGAAAACTTCCTTTGGAGCTTGGAAGCTATAATCCTGGCGCTGAGATTGTTATGGATAATCTGCGTAATATGGCAATGAATGAAAATGATGTAAAGACTGTGAATTTTTCTGTGTATGCTACTAACGGAAAACCAGTTACGGTAACAGCAAAATCATCCAATGAACAGTGCGTCAGTGTTTTTGTAAATGACGGAAAAATTACTCTTACCGCTAAAGAAAAATCGGGAAATGTATCAGTAATTATTACGGCAAAAGCTGAGGGCTGCGATGAGCTGAAAAAAGAATTCCGTGTAACTGTACGTGATTCTTCAATAGGCAGTTTGTATATTGAGAAAGACGGAGAGGTTGTTATTAATGCAGCAGATGCACTTTTACAGGGTGGTTATTCATGGACTGAAGTTAGTGAGCCTGATGTCTGGGTAGCATCTGATGACAAAAATGGAATTAAGCATACACCGGATACAGGAAGGAAATGGGAAGCAGATTCTAATATAGATGAAGCGCCTTCGATTAACTTTAAGGTTAAGATTTCCAAGGCAGGAACATATTATTTATTCACTAATATGAGCAACCCGAATAATAATGCAGATTCATATCATGTGCTGGTAGACGGAGTATATAAATATACCCATAACAGCGGAGATATGTCAGGTAAAATGATTTGGAGAAGTGCAGGAAAAGGATTAGCATTAAGTGCAGGTGAGCACACGATAACAATTGCTGCAAGAGAGGATGGACTGGTAGTAAACCAGATGTGTCTTACAATGACAAAAGATAAGACATTAAAGGATGGCATTCTTCTGGTTTTCGGGGACGACCCTGCACCTACTCCGACTACAGCTCCGACAAGTAACCCTCCTGTAAAGGGTGGAGCATATATAGAAAATGAAGGAAAGATAGTTATTAATGCAGCAGATGCGACAGAAAATACTATATATGCTTCATTTACAGGCGCTTCAGATGGAGAACACAGCTGGGAGATAGAGGATAAAGGAATACAGGTTACTCCTGACACAGGTAAGAATTGGACAAAGGGAACATGGGATGATTTAAACGGAAATGCACCTATGTTAAAGTACAAGGTAGATATTACAAATGACGGAAACTATTATTTATTTGTTAATATGAGTAATCTTAATAATGCAGGTGATTCTTATTTTGTAGCTGTAGATGGTGGGTATAAATATATAGCCGTTCTTAGTGGAGGAGAACAGCTTGGAAATGAGACATGGTATAGTGAGAAGAAAGCAATTAATCTTTCCGCAGGAGAGCATGAAATAATAATATTTGCAAGAGAAGATGGACTGTTAATAAACCAGATACTCTTAAGTAACGACAAAGAAATCGCTTTAGATGGTTTACAGCCTGTAAGCGAACGTAAAAAACTCTAGCGCTCCCTATTAATTTTAATATACAGAAAATGGTGCTATTTGTTATTAATAAAATAGCACTGTTTCTGCTTTTTGAATGCTCCCGGGGTTTGACCTGTATACTGTTTAAATGTACGTATAAAGTTTGAATAATCGTTAAATCCGGATTTGTAGCATGTTTCGGTAACTGAAAGACCTTGAGTTAAAAGTGATTCGGCATATGATATTTTTTTCTCAATAATGTATTGTTTTAGAGAAATGCCTGTATATTGTTTGAAGGTACGGCTTAAATATCTGCTGTTGAAGTTGAGTGAATCTTCAATATCTGCCAGTGAAAAATCATCGGAAATATGTGCTTCAACGAATTTGATTGTTTGAGAAACAATTGGAGGCATGATATTGGTAGATATATTTTTTGCAATAATATAATTATTGCATATTGTATATAAAACCTGAGAAAGATAGGCTCTTGAGAGAACGTCGCTTCCAAATTTATCTGATTTAAGTGCATTATCAAGCTTTTGAAGTAAATCAATAAGCTCTGATAATACATCTTCAGAAAGAAAGATTATATTATCTACTCCGCATTTTCTTGTATCAAAGAAGTTATTGAAATTAGTCATATGGGTAGATAAACTGCGAAGCATTGACGGAGTAATATTGAGTGTGATACGTTCATATAAGGAGTCATCAAGGCTTACTGCAAGATGATATTCGGTAGGATTGATAATTGCAATGTTGCCGCGTTCTAAATGGACACACGAATGCTCAATAAGCATATTTACATTTCCGCTTAGAAATACGTATATTTCATAACCATTATGTTTGTGGTATATATTGCGGTAATGAGTTTGTTTACGAAAAACAAGCAGTATGTCATCGTGTATTTCATCATAATAATGAGGCTTGTCAAATGAATTCATATTATGCTCCTTATTAATATTTATGATGATTATTATATAGCATATACAGACCAAAAAATCAATTTGGAGGTACATAAAATGATATTAAATAAAATAGTAAGTATCGGATATTTTAAAAAGGAAAAATCTGCCGTAATAAGAGCTATAGATTCTTTTAAGGAGGATATAGTTAAAATTACAGGTTTTGATGTTAATATGCTGCATTTAGATGAAGAGGATAATATCGAAAGTGCTGTGAAAAAATGTGACATAGTAATTGCAACAAAAAATTTGTATTGTCCATTTGATGAAGATGTTCTTAACAAATGGGAAGGTTATCTGGTTAAAGAGCATAATGGAAAGTTATATATAAGCGGCGCGGATAAACGTGGCACGATATACGGAATATATGAGATGTCTGCATATTTTGGTGTGTCTCCCTGGTATTATTTTTCTGATGTGCCCGTAAGAAAAAAGAGCAGTATTGTTATACCGGAGGGCTTTGTTCGTTCGGATTATCCTTCAGTACAGTATCGTGGAATATTTTTAAATGATGAAGAGGAGCTTGAAGAATGGGCTGCGTGCCACACAAAAGACGGTACAATCGGCCCTTGCATTTATGAAAAAATATTTGAGCTTATTCTTAGGCTTAAGGGTAATTATATATGGCCGGCTATGCACGTTAATTATTTTCAGGAAAATGAAAAAAATGCATGGCTTGCAAATGAAATGGGTGTAGTTGTCGGTACTTCGCACTGTGATATGCTTATGCGAAGCAATCAGAATGAGTGGAATCCCTGGCTTAAGAAGAAGGGCTATAGAAGTGATTATAACGCAGTCCATTCTAATAAAATTGATGCTTCGGTTAATGAAGAATGTGAAAATATATACTATGATTATTCGATTCCGGGAAAGAATAGAGAGGTAATAAGAGAATATTGGCGTGAAAGTGTGGAGATGAATAAGGATTATGAAGTCTGTTATACAATTGGTATGAGAGGCGTACATGATTACGGATTTTCTACAAAGGCAATTGACGAGGATGAGTCGCTTTCAGAGGAAGAAAAGAAGAAGGCAAAGGTAAAACTGCTTGAGACTATAATGGAGGACCAGCGTCAGATGCTTAAAACAGAGCTTAAGCTTAATAATCCTAATGAGACGCTTCAGTCTTTTATTCCTTATAAGGAAGTGCTTGATTTATATAATAACGGTCTTAATGTTCCGGATGATGTAACGCTTATATGGGTAAATGATAATTTTGGCTATATAAGGCGTTATCCGAATGATGAAGAAAGAAAGAGAACGGGCGGACACGGTCTGTATTATCATGCTTCATATTGGGGAACATCTGATATGAGTTATCTGTTTTTTAATACGATACCACTTGCACATATGACAAATGAGCTTAGGAAAGCATATACGCATGGAATAAGAAAAATGTGGGTTCTTAATGTGGGTGCGCTTAAGCCGCTTGAGATGGATATGGAAGCGTTTCTTAATTATGCATGGAATGCAGGAAAGGATACGCTTATTACAAGTGATATCCATGCATATACTGCCCGGTGGTTTGATTCGTATTTTGAGGGCGGCTATGGCGAAGAATTGGCAGAATTGTATGAAGAATATGTATTTTTAACAAATGCAAGAAAAATAGAACATATGCAGCCTATGGTATTTGCACAGGCAGGTTATGGTGATGAGGCAGGGGAAAGACTTTGCAGACTTGAAAAAATATATGAGCGTGCGAATAAAATATACAGCTTTCTTGGTGATGATGAAAAGGATGCTTTTTTCCAGATGTTTTTATTTAAGGTACACGCTTCGTATTATGTAAATCATGCTTTTTATTATGCAGACAGGAGTGTTATTTCTTATGAGAGAGGAAATGACATGGCGGCAGATTGTTATACTGAATATTCTCATAAAATGATGCAGTATTTAAAAAATATGCTCAAGTATTACAATAAATATATGTGTGACGGTAAGTGGGACAAAATTCTTACTCCGGATTCATTTCCGCCTCCGGGCATATGTTTTTATCCTGTATGCAAGCCTTCAATTAAAAGAAAGAAAGGCGGGCTTCTTTTAACAACATGGGATGGTAGCAGTTCGTATGAAAAGGCAGATATTACATTTTTTCAGAACGGAACTGACAGAAAGTGGATTGAGCTTGGCAATCAGGGAATGGATAATGTTTCATATAGTATAATAGGAAAGCCTTCATGGTTGTGTATATCAGAAGAAAAAGGTATTGTGAGTAAGGAAAAGCGTATATATATCAGTATAAAAAATATGATAGATTGTGCAGGAAATGAGGCTGAACTTTATATTGTTAATGATTGCGGCAGCCAAAGTATACGTCTTGATATAAAAGTTGAAGAAATAAATAATATTAACAATTTGGAACGGCATTCAGAGAGCGATGGTGCTGTATGTATATATGCAGATGAGTATGAATCGGGTGGCTGTGCCCTGCCGCTAAAAAATGCTGGCTGGTACAAGATATATGGAATAGGACGTGACGGCGGTTATGCAATGATGGCATATAACCAGAAGCTTACGTCAGTGGATGAAAGTAATATTTTACGTAATCCTTGTCTTTGCTATACATTTTCTCTTTCAAGTGACGGTGAATTTGAACTTGAATTTATAAGGTTTCTTACGCTTGATTCGCGTGGAAGGATAAGAGTTGGGATAGGTATTGACGGTGGAGAGCCGTTTGTTATAGAATCCGACACTACAGATGAGTGGCGTGGCAGATGGCATGACAGTGTTATGAATAACGGGGAGCGGTTATATGTGAAGCTGCCGCATATGTGTGCCGGAATGCATACTCTGCAGTTATATATGATAGATAATTTTGTTACCGTACATAAAATGGTTATATATACATCAAAAAGGCATGATACATTCTTTGGATTTACACCGAGTCATTATATGGTGGATAAACCGGAGGTTGACTGGGAAAATCTTGATAAGCTGCAAAAGGATGTATATTGTGCAGATAGCAATATAGATTTGCCGGGTGTTGTGTACGCCGATAAGGAATTTTGGAAACATAACAGAATATATATGAAAAATGATATTGTGGCTCAGACGGCTTTAGGAAAAAAGCGATATGAAGATTATTATGAAAATAAAGGAGTTTATGATATAACTGAGCTGTTTGGAAGCGGAATATTTGTAGAAAAGGATGGAAAGATTGCGATAGAAGCTGAGTATTCTCTTGAAAACTCAGAATATGCATATCTTACGCCTGATAAAACCGGAGAGATATACTTTAGCCATGTAAGGGCCGAGTCTGACGGTGGAAGCGGATTTGCAATGCAGGTTTTTGGCAAACCTTATACATGGAAAGAAGCTAAGGAAGCGCCGGGAATGCATTTTCGTATTAATGTATCAGAAGAAGGTGTGTATAATGTGTGGCTTCTTATGCTTTATGAAAATCATATGTGTGATTCGTGTTATTTTGCCGTTGATGGTGAAGTGTATCCTTTAAGCACACAGTATAGGAACGGACAGCTTTATAATTACGCAACAGCGCATATGTATTTTTGGTGCCTGACATGCGAAATACATTTACCGGCGGGCGAGCATACATTTTCAATATATGCCTGCGATACGGGTCTTCAAATTGACAGAATATATCTGAGTAAAGGTGAAGAACATCCTCCGGTTGATGCTTTTTGGGAATGGAGTAGGCTGAACTGATACGAATATTTGATTAAAAAAAACAATAACAATTTTGAGAAAAAAACACTTGAAATATGCTCTGCCATATGATATTATACTATTTGTTGTGAACAGAGATTTGCCGACATGGCTCAATTGGCAGAGCAGCTGATTTGTAATCAGCAGGTTAACGG
>ERZ824480.2529-NODE-2529-length-13663-cov-2.602072_pt1 | contig 13663 bp, 18 predicted proteins | sample MGYA00519861_ERZ824480 | MGnify/ENA primary metagenome ERZ824480 (study PRJEB31778, sample SAMEA3449152) | human gut metagenome | biome: human gut; feature: human-associated habitat; material: faeces | place: United Kingdom | collected 2010/2012 ... | reverse complement strand
CGGATATCAAGACCCGAAGTGAGTTGAGAAGAAGAAATGGAGAATGAATACCGAACAATCACATTATCAGTTTGAGCGATAGAACTAGGCCAAGTAGTTTGTTCAGTGAAGTCAGTTTCATTGACATTGTATAATAACAAATTTGTGGAACTCGAAGAAGAAAAAGCCATTTTACATGGTTGATTTCCTTCAGCAAGGGGAGTAACTAAATACTTGAGATCCACTTTGATCTCAGAATTAATGGGTCCAGCATAAATGGTAACTTGGTCACCCCAGGAAGTAGCTCGAATTGAGATAAGAGAATTTCCAAAGCAGTTATTTGGCAAGTCTGTGTAGATACAAGGACGATTCACTAGGCGGCCGGAAATATGTAAAACGTAGGTGTCAGGGTGAACATCTATGTTAATCGAAGATGAACTCACACGTGAAGAATAAACAGTATCCGATGTTGAATTCACCAAAGTAAGTAATGTAAGATCATTTCCAGATAGTTTCTTTTCCGTTTGGAGTTTTTGAATTGCACTGACATAGAATGAAAGTTGCACAACAACTTCACTCTCTCCAGTGCGCAAAAGGGAAGAACTCGAAAGCCTCCTCATGGTATTTCCATCCACTTCTTCCTGTATATATTCGCCTAATACCATACAGGAACTCATTACCACAAAACACAACAAGATCCTGATAGCTATGATGTTACGACCATCTTTTAGTGACTTACACTGATTAATAAGTTTCATTTCTATCAACTTCTTGTATTTAAGAAGAACAAAGCCAACAAAACAAACACAAATCCCATCTATTTCAGTCATTCCGAGAATAGAAGTGATATTGGAGTTTAAGAAAAGACTCAGTTTATGGTTTCCAGCAAATTCTGATAAAACTAAGAGTACCTATTCTGTTCTATACTAGAATAGAGTATTATTCCAACTGGATTTGCCTGTTTTCAATATAGAGAACCTGATGTCTCTCATATTGTTCTGGATCCATTACAAATAGCATAGCAGTAATTGTGAACGACATACTTCACTATTCGTGACTTCTATGTCAATTAACTCAAATTGTTTACATGGATACTCCAAAAACAACATTCACAAATGAATAATTCTATTCCAGGTAATACAAACATCAAACTGTTACCTGTTGCCGAAACCTAAGGAGTTTCATCTTTAATGGTCCCCTCTTTTCCCGTGAAAGATGTCTTTTATCACAATTCTACGAACAACCGTCAATATAATGGAGAACGATATACAGAAGCAACTTCCTGCTGATGTATTCGATGAAATCACTATTGCTGAGCAGCAACATGTCTTGAGTTACTTTTTGGATGGTGATTACTCCAAAGAAGACGTTGAGTTCTTTGTGAAACAAGTAAATTTTCAGAGTTTGGTTTAGGTGTAGTGTCGAAGCTTTGATCTTATCCGAGCGCGGAATCTTTACACGAATTCAATCCTCCATAATCGGATTATATCAAGAGTGTATAGTGAGATGAAGGAATCTCCAGAAGTATTATCTTCAACATTTGTGTTATTTTTAGACCTTTACTGAGCTAAAAGACTTATCAGATGATATACGCCAAAAGTATCGGGATACTGGACTTGGCGTTCTAGCAGATGGCAAAATTGCATTAGTTCTACTTACTGGAGGTCAAGCAAGTCGTTTGCAAATCTCTAAAGTCAAAGGAAATGCAGATTTTGGACTTCCATCCCGTTTGATTTAGGTTGTTACTTTGATTAGTAGATTCTACCTTGTTTAAACGAATCTTTTACCACATTCGACATATCCAGGATGAAGTAAAAGCGTTTGCTGGAAAAGATGTTCAACTTCCTATCTACGTGATGACGTCAGAATTTAATCGTCAAGACGTTGAAAACAATATCCATACTTCCTTTTCCGTTGTTGTACTCCTTAATCGTACTTTTCCTTGATAATCGTTATTATGGTCTCGATAAGAATCAAATAACCTTCTTTCATCAGGGTTCTTTCCCATGTGTCGATTCAAATGGTGACTTTGTGATGCGAGAGAAACATCGCGTTCGAGATGATAGGATTCCTGATATGTAGATTGCTCTCTCTCCAGATGGAAGTGGAGGACTCTTTTTAGCTCTTCATCGTAATCATATAATCGATGAATGGGTTCGAAAGGGTATTTCTCGTATCCATGTATTTGGTATCGACAATGCATGTGAATTGGTACGAATAGATTAGTATTATCATTCGTAGCCAGGTGATCCAGTGTTCCTTGGATATTCTGTCATTCATCAAACAGATGTATGCTTGAAGTGTGTGGAAAAATGTTGTCCAGAAGAACGACTCTCTGTACTTGCTCAATATGCAGAGCGTCCTCTTCTTGCCATTCACAGTGAGATGAACTATCGACAGATCATTCACCGAGATGAAGACGGTGAATTGGTATTTCGTTATGGATTCATTTTTGATTCCATTTTCACTTTGGATTTCATCTCTCAACAATGTCGAGAATCGTCATTACCTCTATAGTAGATATCTAAATCACTGGTCATGTATAGTTGTCATGTAGTAAAGAAAGCTATTCCTTATTATGATTCCATTCTCAATAGAACTATTAAGCCTATCACTCCTAATGCATATAAGATGGAATACTATCTCTCTGATGTTTTCCCGAATGCAACGAACCTTAAGGCGTTGGTTGTTTCAAGAGATGAATTTGCCCCACTAAAGAATCCCACAGGAAAACCTATTGCTTCTCCAGAGAAGGTGGTTGAACATGTTACCAATCAGCATCTCCGTTTCTTGCTTCGAGCTGGAGCTATTCTCGAAGGAGTAACGGAAGAAGACACTGGTCAGGTGGAGATTTCACCTTTGGTATCAGCTCATGGTGAAGGACTGGAACCATTTTCGGGAGTTCAGGTGAAACTTCCTTGTTGTGTATTGGATGAAAGTGAAGTGGACTTGAGAATGATCAAGAGTGAACCAATTAATGAAAGACTACATTTGTTGAATGATCGAAATGGTGACTATTATCAATACGTTCTTTTAAGAGTTTCTCTTCTCTTCCATGTTTCCTTACAAACATCATAATGGAAAGCGTACCAGATACAAAAACAGATACAAAAAGCGATAAACGACGCAACAATGATACTAGAGATGATGCTGACTACCAATCCTCACTTATCTCGGTTCTTTTTGTCTTTTACTTTTTGCATCAAATTGTTAACAAGAGGAAAACGGGTTATCATTCCTGTCATACGTCCACTGCTTATTTCCAATCGTTTCCGTTGATTGATAAGTTGGGAGTGCGTTTCTGAAGCTTGACTAAACGTGAATTTAAAGAATCGAACTCACTTCAAATACTCATCAGCCATTATCACTGAATTGTGAGCTGCTCCTCTCTCTTTCAATAATGCTTGCATTTCTGTTTCGTCGGGTGTCATTCTAGAATCAATACTGGAGACTACTCTTACTCATGAATTGATCCAGGGTACAGAAGACGAACTCGATCCAATTTCATTTGTAGATTGTTCTATTTATTTTTCATTCCTAAGAATATTACATCCATTCGTATGAAATCCTTCTTAAAATCTCGTAAAACAGACCGCTGTCTCTACATATCAAGTAAAATGTCCGAACACACTTCCACAATAGATTTGTATGTTGAATTACCACTTGCATCTCCAAGACGTTGCAATTCTTCGAGAGCATTAGCATACTACAAGTAAATCAGTTCAGCTTATTTAACATTCTTCAGAAGATTGTTAATTGTCTGTTTGATGTCGTCTCCACGATCAGCTTGTGCTTCTAACCTTTATCCCAACCGCAATCCGTTACCAATATCAGAATTCGAATGATCTATATCTCTAATAAATGAACTGAAAACCTGGAGTTTTGTCTATTTATCTTCACCATCTAGAAGATGTACTTGAATTCCGTTTTCAAGGATACGGATTCCCGAAAGAGTCGATTCCCACTACATATCACACATTGGATGACGGATATCTACAGAGGCCATATGAGAAATGAGAAAGAAAAGAGGACTGAAAATTCTGGGGATCCCATCCAATTTCTAGTTTTCGCATCTACTTCTTCGCTGAAGCAGAATATATTATTTAGGATTCGTTGGACAAGAACTTGTTGATTTATCCCATATTCTTGAACCGTCATTCGTACTAGGCTCATTCACTTTTGATCAATGTTTATATTAGATTATAACCCACACAGGGGAGAAAGAACAAGGTATTGTTGGTTCTAGTATCCGTATAGTGATTCTTGATTATCAAAGAGGTTCATCGTAAAACTGCTAGTTTGTGGAAAGACAATAATTGCTTTCTCAGAAGGTCATACTCGTTCTACCAGCTTCAAGGCTCTTATTCCTGGATATTACCTAATTTTTCCCCTCGTTTGCACAGTATCAGCGAATTGACGTCTAGGAGTTTGAAACCCCTTCGAGTTGATACCGAACTACCGCCCGACTATCCCCTGCTATGTTCCCCTCTCCCGCCTCTTCATTCTTTCTGGACGATTGCTCCACTCAATCATTAATATGCATCCTTTCCTGCATTTTGGAAGGTGTTGTGAAGCGTCAGGATCAGGTAAAGGTTCTAGAAGGGAGTGACTCATAGTTGCATCCGCTTTCCTGCATTTCTCGTTTCACCGCCCTTCATAAACCAGCAATAGACATTCAGGATTACATTGAACGGTGAGTGAAGGAGGGGAAAGGTGATTTTTAGTATATATACATACACTTTATGTAGTCCTGAGTGTCTTGTTCTATCTCTTGTCTATATTGATCGCTTAATTCAGAGTCAGACTGTTGTGGTGAACTCGTTGTCTATTCATCGAGTACTCATAACAAGGTTTTGGTATTGCCTTTGTCTCATTGTTAGTATTATGATTGCTGCTAAATTCTTTGATGATTCTTTCTTTAAGAACGAGTTCTATGCTCGTGTGGGTGGAATTGACACTAGTGAATTGAATATGCTCGAACAAGAATATCTCTGTTCGATTAATTTCTCACTGGTGGTGTCACCTGAGGATTATCAACAGTATCACAACGAATTGTACAAGCATACTGTGAATGATATGTGCTCTTGCTGCTGCGGTTTAATGATTCCATTTCTGAAAGCATGTCCAGAGTCTCCTAATATCTTAATCTATGAGTATCCAAAACAGGTCATTCCAGACTCTCCTTGCAATGTTGTATATTAGCTATGGTTTGCTCTAAGTATATGTACTATTGTCATGTTTATTGAAAACATATATCAGCTATTTACCACAGCAACTTTTCTTTTTTGCAGGTTGCGATTCCAAAGATCTACATGAAACACACTCTTTATCCCATACACCTTATCACTAAGATTATTTTTCACTTCTACTAACTGGAAGCCACTGGGTTTATTTGTCTCCATATACTCTTTTACTAGAAGTGCTAGAAGTGAAGCAATCTAACTAACCAAACCAATCCGAGTAAAAACATCCGAAACACCAGCACCAGAAAGGGCACTTGTTTCGACATACATGAGATTCTCCTCTTTACAGAATTTATCAATATCCTATGTTTGAGTACATTGCCAAAGAGCAACTTCTTTGGGGACACAACGATCCTGTACCATATCACACTTGTTTCCAGCAATAATAATAACTAGAGATAAAAGCACTGATTCAAGGATACTGATATTTTCGTCAGCACATTTTCGAATACTATCTAACCAATCAGCTTTAACAGCATCAAATGTGGACTAAAGATGATTAGTTTCTCTGATAAGATCATACTCTTTGTGTCAGATCGAACACAAAAACAGCAGCGGCAGCACCACGATAATACAATTGATTAATGCTTCTGTAGCGTTCTATTCGTTACAACACTCACCCTAGGAGTTACCCTGTCCAGCAGTGTCCCATATATCAAATTTAACAGTGAGTTTGTCATCTACAACAAGGGTCTTTGTAAAATAGGCAACTATTCGATTCATCACAATTTCAAGACTGTACCTCCAACACTGGCAATATGATTCTTTGTAAATTTGTCATCAACAAAGCGAGATGCCAACGAAGTTTTCCCCACAGCGATATCTCCTACAATCACCATCTTCCCCTTGAAAACATAAGATGACATAGTTAAATTGCTTCTACAAACAAAGATTCTTTAATAGTTCCCAATCGATTAAAAAACGGGGATTTTAGATTCCTAGCAGCACAAGCAAGTTTCAATCCCTTAAAGCAGGTGCTGGCCGGATGACTTCTACATGGAAAGGACGATTACTTCTCTCGAATATGTTACACTCCTCATTTCCCATAACATCAACATAATCAAAAGTAGCAACCGATGAGTTCCTATTGCTTTGTAAAGCAGCTGCCAGTTGGCCGTAAGAACTCTCGAAGGTTACCAATAATTGATCAGATCGCTGAAGAATCAGCAAGTCCACAATCGCTCGTTGCATGTGGACTATAGCATTTGACATAGAACCATAGTTCTTTTTAGGAGCCGAGTGACCAAGTTCAAATTCTGTTGTTGTAACCAGGGATCTTCCATATTTCCTCTTGAACAGCGAAATCACATTTTTATTATCAGTAGAGAGGAAGATATACACTTCTGACAAAGAAAGAAACTCTTCTTGTAAGATCTTGTCAATAGCCTCATAGTATAATGGAATATCTTCCATTGTCAAAAATTGCTTATCTGTATAATGTTCCTGCTTACCGCCGATCCGAACTTGAACCCCAATCATGAAGCGAGTAAGAAGGGTTTTCAAATGAGACTGAATGATACCGCACAAAGGCGGACGAGGATACATTACTATTTCATAGAGAAGATTCACAACCCCTTGGAGCATGGGCTGCTGTTCTGGAGAAAGATGATATTGTTTCCAAACATCACTGTAGTAACGATTCTGGAAGAAATTAGCTGTAGTATTAGTAAAGCAATCAATCTCCAAAGCTGCCTTGTGAGTCAATTTGTTCAGATGGTTTCGACGAATATCGCGTCCTTGACGAAGCGTAGAGTACATAAAATAGAACTCGATCTGACTAAAAGGAATGTCAAGGAGACTGTACCGCATGTTAGGAAGTGCATCAAAGAAGTGGTTAGAGTACAATGGAAATGATTTCACTACACATAAAAAGGGAACAACAGAACCACTCTGAATGCCACGGTTAGTGGCTAAAGCAGCTATAATACTCGATACTAGTCCAATTATCACATTTCCCAAACCTGATTCTGCATTCACACTGTAGATAATCACTTGATGAGTCGAAGAAATATTCATCTGGTGTTGGTACATAGACTCGAGCATCTTATAAAAGAGAACATCTTGTTCATTAGTTTTGTTCAGTTCCCCTCGTTTCCGAATACTGGTTTGCTGTGACGAATGAAATCGGAATTTACTCCGATATATTCTGTGATAAAAGATGTCTTTGTCACTTCCAACAATTGTTTTCGATGTAAGATTGCCCGAATAAATATCTGTGTATTGAAGGAATCCAATAAGAACGAAACAAAGGAGAATCTACTTCATGACACAAGAACACCAAGTTACTACACGGAATACAGATATCCTATTCTCCATGTTCAAAACCAATCGAATCAATCAAATTGCTTGCACAAACAGAAATACATGAAATCATCATCATAACCTGCGTAATCCTCGTCATCCATCTGATCTTGCCAAGTATCATTTGATACCTTCAGGCTGATGGTTGTCTTGCCCTTCTTCTTGCCCTTCTTTGTTCCAATCTTCTCTTCCTTCTTTCTTTCCTCCTTCAACACGTTGCATGTTGTGGAAAGTTTTGCGAAATCATCACTGTTCAACTTGCCTCCACACTACCCATGAAATACCATATACAGTAGTACCTGACGAAGACAGCACTGTAAGAACTCCAAAGTATTGGTTGCATTGCCAATTTCAAGCATTCTCTTGCCTAGTTTATATGCCAATTGCTGATAGTCTGTAATCTCTTTAAGGGGAATCATATTCACTCCCTTCTCGGTTTCACTGATGAATGCTACGAATGAAAGCCTAAATACACAGATACAGTCATCAGCCTTTCCACCGAACATCTCTTCCAGAATCTTGGCATCTGCGTTTTCCGAGATTTTCTTCAGACGCTCCTTTTCGGCAATGGGATCATCAAGAGGATGGTCCATTATATCGTCATGCTGAACACCTTTATTCTCGTCATACTTCTTCGCCTGGACATAAAGTCATTTTAAAGGTACCTTACAGGACCCTTATCCGCAGCCTTCGCTTTCATTCGATCCTCCACACGGATTTTCTCTTCCTCCGTCACCTTTCCTTCTCCATGACAAATAGGACACTGTAGTTAAAGAATCCGAAGAAAAGAATCGCAACAATAGGATATCTCCACTCGTTTGTCTATGACTGCATTATTATCAAAAAGCATCGTAGCTTCTGCTTCCCAGTTGTCAGCAACATCTTGATTAGCAACTTCTGCTTCCCAGTCATCAGCGACATTATCTTCTATTTCATCAAGAAACCCAGCTCCTAGATACCCCAAGACATGATGGATGTAGAATCGGATTGGTACAAGGCCTTTTTCTGATTGGGAAAAGGAATCACGGGAATGTGATAATAAGAACTCATTCCAAAGTGGTCGTGTATCATATTCTATGCAACAGCTCAACCTATAATACATAGTGAATGACTTCGGTTTGTCGAATCTGACAACATCAGACTTGGATTATCTTTCTTATTTGTCTATCGGCTATCCAGGGTGTATCTACATTTGCTGTATTGAAAACTGTCGAGTATAGGTCTGGTGAAATAGAGGCATATTCTCCCCTTTAGCGTCTTTGCATTTATTAATAAAAGTACCATAGATTGGGATGGTTATTCTGTAAAGAAAAAAGATTCACATCACTTGGTGTCTACTTGTTGATAGATGTTTGTATCATTAATGAACTATTAAACACCACAATAGATCTCTCCATAAATGGAATAGCTCTTTGGAAGGAAACAAGAAATGCCAATTATCCCTCATTTATTGATTGTACGACTCTTATTGCAATTTGAATAGGATCGAACTGTACCGTTTTATATTCGTTCTTAGCATTTTACGCAAGAATAAAATGTGCATATGGCGTTCAGTCATAAGACGATGGAAAATGTGGAGATTATACAGTGTTGTATCAATTATTCTGTTTTGTTGTCATTTCATTTCTAAGTGGATGTGGAAGTAATTTGATATGGTTATTTGTAGTTATAATAGAGTCTTTCCTCTAGGTTCATGTGTCTGCAGCTATTATCCTGGGTTTTCGAATCACGAAGGCAGTTTTATATACCAGGGAAAACTTATCACTCCCTTAAGTAATAATGGAGTGAGATTTGATAAGTTGAAGTTGAAGTTGTGGATTATAACTAGATCATTGTCACTGGTGTCAAAAACTGTATTCTTTGACATTAACTCGCGCTTCTATGTTGATTCGGATTTGCGTGTACCATACTTTGGAACGTTGTGTAGTAAGCCGAAGGTGTTGTGTATCTGATTTCTAGAAGAAAGTAACTGTTCTGATTACTGTCGACATCCTGTGAACACTGAAATGCGAAACCAACATAATGATGCCTACCTTCACTATTATAATAAAGATCTTAAATATGTTGATGGAGAGTATCAGATTCAACAAGAGTATAGTCTTTTTGTTTTTCGAGGCTCTGTACAATTATCTGATGAAGAATCCAAGAAGTTTCAATCAGGGTCGATGGATGAGCCAACATTCATGACTCCTAGGGATATTACTCTTGTTTCTCAAACATCGTTCATTTTGGATTCATGCCTAATTCATAGAGTTGAGCGTTTTTTCTTCATTTCCAGTCTCCTTCAACGATGGAAAGGGTCACGTTTCTGTTATTGCTTTATCACTAGTCCTATCTCTATTACTATTTTCGTCCACAAAGATGCACTCGATAATCTGATTAAGCAGATTCTTCAGGCTCATTTTCCCTTTCGATTGCTTATTACGTTGTATATTCCTCTACATCCTGACAAAGATTGTATCCAGTATCCTGCACGGAATAGTTCACTTCATTGCCGTTCGCAATCATTCTTTCCTCTCAATCGGCTTCGCAATATTGCACTTCGAAGAGTTGCTACTACTCATTTTCTACTTGTCGATATGGATTCATGGCCGTCAGGTATACAAGTATTAGTGTTATCAATATAGAGGGTACTTATGATGCACTTCAGTCGCTCCCGCGGGACTACATGGATTCTTCAAAATTTGCTACAATCGTTCCTTTGTTCACTTTTCATCCTTCTTACTTCAGTAAAGAACGGTTTGCATTTCGTGAAGGTATTCTCAAGTATTGTAATACTTCCTCAATGATTCATAGAGCAAAAGAGCTGCTTCCAAAAACCAAAGAAGAACTTATCAGGGAGATTAAAGAGAACCATTTTGTTCGTTGTGGTGAAGTGGCTCAGAATCATGTACAGTATTCTAGGTTATTCTTCCTTAGCAATATCTTCCTCCCGAGTGGTACAATCTAAAGAATCAAACCAAAGTATTGTATCTTCCTTGCTTTCATAGTCTGTGGTTAGAACCATATATTATGTTACGATCTTCCTCTTCTCTTCAATTATTTGATGAAACATTTGTCAATTATGGATTTAACAAGGTACAATGGATTGAAACTCTCCGGTACTCTGGATATGAGTTTTATGTCCTTAATGACGGGTTTCTCATGGATATGCCACATAAATCGTATGGATAATTCTTCTGGATTAGTTCAATAGATCGAAATTTGCTAAATGGTATTATTCCATTTTTACGAGGGGTCATCTAACTACGCTGAAAGTGTATCGATCCTTCTTACATCGTTTGAGACAGCAACCGGATCGAAGTCGACAGCTACTTTGTTTTAGTGATCATGAGTATTTGTATATTCATTGTTGTGAACATCCAAACTCTTCACCTTCACTGAGACTTTGGTTAGAACCTGAGCCTTATCATCAAACTCACTTCAGTACATAGCATAACTCAAACTGATAGAATTGTATTTTACCAATAACCACTATGCATAACATTCATTTTAGATTAGTTTTATCCCAATACAGTATGCGGGTTTCTTTAACCTGTCTTTCAACTGGATTTAAGGATAATGATGGAGAGTTCGTTTTAGAATGTGAAAACTCCAAGTGAGTGAAGAAACCAATTCCGATGTGTAGATACTTGATCAATGCACGAGATGGAACTCAAAGACTGTGTAACGAATTCTCTATCCGACTGTCAAAACTAAAGGGGATCTTCATCACAAGGATGTCTCCCGAAACACTTGGTGGACTTCCTGGTTTCGTATCTGTTCTTTTAGTTATTTGTAGGTATGCTTCTAACGATTTATGATATGGGATTGAGAGAATTGAAGATTTATGGTCCTGAAGGGTTATCTGTCTATATGGATACATTACAACTATTTATCAATCGGTATTGTTTATTGTTTGTGAATCCCATTCAGTCCTGACTACGTTATTACGGTAATTGAGATTGAAGAGGATATGGATTCAATTGAACTTGATAATGACGTTGTCATCAGACCGTTTGTAATCCACCCAACTCCATGTAGAATCTTGGAATGTATTCAATTTTAGCGTCTCTTGCTTTCACCAGAAAAACTTCCCAGACTCCCTGTATTATCATATTGTTACTACTGACTTTCTAGATTCCCTCAATTTGTCTTTTAGTCTTGTTCAGCGAGAAACTGCATTGTATGGAAGTGAGATTAGTTATCTCATCGATATTCCAAGGATTAAAGGAAAGTTTTGTCCAGATAAAGCGAGAGCACTGGGAATTCCAAAAGGAATTCTATTCAAAACACTCAGTATGGGAGGAGAAGTTGAGATTGGTGACAAGGTGATTACCAGTGATATGGTCATGACTCCTCCTACACGAGGTCCGTGTGCTCTAATCCTGTCAATTCACTCAGAATCGATTTTGAATCAAAGTATGCAATCGCGATTATTTAGTACAATTGGCAAGGAGATAACACTCCAATTCATTCTTCATTCTTCACCGTTCTCCCTCCGATCTTATCCTTTATATGAGCAAATTCTATCAACATTCTCTCAATTCCTTCATTATTCTCTACCTGATGCAGAAATCAATCGAATTCAGGTTCATGAAGCCAGTTCATTGATTCACACTCGTGTATCTACACTTTTCCCATCACTTTTCCCACCCCTCATCAGTTACTCTGATCATTCATCTGTATCTTCGATTTCTATTATCGTATCTTTACAAATGTGAAATAAGCTCAAGGAACCTCATACTTTGATAACTCTAGTTCCTCACAAGCCTTCTCAGTCTCTCACATCAGCTGCACATCTCAGTGATGATCACTCATTATCAATGACAGAAATCGGGACAAAATCGTATTTCCAACGTCTACAAGAAATAACTCCGAAAACTACCATTCCAGGATCTCTTTTGTTTCTTGGTACAGGTTCGGCACTCCCAAGCAAGTATCGAAATGGTTTGGTTATAGATCGATTATCACCAGTAGTTACAGGTATGTTACTCAATAACTCCATTCTCCTTGACTGTGGTGAAGGAACCTTGAATCAGCTCCTCCGAGTAACCTCAGAAGACGAAGTCCTTACTCGAATCCGTGTGGTTCTGATCAGTCATTCACATGCTGATCATCACTTGGGTTTGCCACTTCTGTTAACTCAGTTAGCGAGGAGAGTGACAGAAGAATCAAAGTACACAGAGAAGCGGCCAAAGAGAATAGATCTGTCTCCTTTACTCATTGTTGGGCCACCTCGAGTACGGTTATTCCTGGAAATGTGGAGTGCATTTATTCCTTCGATTTCTTCCGTCTATACTTATCTGGATATTCCAATAACCACGGGGATTCATGGTCATGATCATGTGGCACTTCCTTCTCTTGCACCTACTTTAATTCGTTCCGAGGGAATCTTTGCTGAGACTCAGAGAGACGGAAGTTTCATTGTAGCAATCCGTGATCAGGACCTTACCTTCAAGTTCTATCCAGTAGGAGTTGATTCGGTTGCTGATGGTTAGATTGAGCATTGTGATGATTCTGTAAGCACTTTGGTTCATACTCCTTCCTTCACTTTGATGTACTCAGGAGATGGTCGGCCCAATGAACGAGTACAAGAATATATTCCATCAGAATGGTCCATTGATGTGTTGGTGAATGAATGCACATTCAGTGATGATCGACAAGAACAAGCCAAAACTAAAAATCACTGTACATGTAGTGAGGCATTACATGTTGGTGAGACTGTAAAGGCAAAATATACGATTCTGACTCATTTCTCACAACGATACCCTAAGAATCTGTGTCATGATCAAGGAATGAAGGAAACTCGTCAACTTGTCTTCAATAATGATAGTAAGTGGATCTATGCTCATGATCTTATGAATATTACATTTGATGATCTGGAAAGGATCTGTTTGATTCGGGATGAATTAGAAGCATGTTTTGTTTCTGATGAAGAGGAATCAAGTATTTCTTTTAAACAATCACATATATGCAATAATTAAACCTTTTCCATACCTTCAACCAACAATGGGAAGCATTCATAAAACTCATTCTTTGCTTCCATTGTTGGGAACTCCAATGTTAAGGACCGAGAGGCATGCAAAGTAACAAGAGGTTTCTCATTTCCATTTTCAATCTTTGTGAATTCACTTAATAGCAAAAATGCCACTTTACCA
>ERZ824480.2520-NODE-2520-length-13702-cov-3.604382_pt1 | contig 13702 bp, 12 predicted proteins | sample MGYA00519861_ERZ824480 | MGnify/ENA primary metagenome ERZ824480 (study PRJEB31778, sample SAMEA3449152) | human gut metagenome | biome: human gut; feature: human-associated habitat; material: faeces | place: United Kingdom | collected 2010/2012 ... | reverse complement strand
CCACATATAAGTAAATATTAAAATTCATATAGCTAGTAATTAGAATTAGTCTTCTACTATTTCTATATTACCACCTAAAGATCTTATTTTCTTGTCTATATCAACATATCCTCTTTGTATGTGATATATTTCACCTATTTGAGTTTCTCCTTCAGCTATAAGTCCACATAATATAAGTTCAGCTCCTGCTCTTAAGTCAGTTGCATTTACATTAGCTCCGTAAAGTTGGTCAACACCTTTAACGACAGCTGTTCTTCCTTCTATTTTTATGTCTGCACCCATTCTGTTGAATTCTGCAACGTGCATAAATCTATTTTCAAATACTGTTTCTATTACAACACCAGTTCCTCTAGCAACTGTAAGCATAGCCATTATTTGTGCTTGAACATCTGTAGGGAATCCTGGATGTGGTAAAGTTTTAACATCTACTGCTTTTAATTTTTCTGGTCCAACTACTCTTATTGAATTGTCCATTTCTACAACTTCGCAACCAGCTTCTATTAATTTAGCAGTTACTGGTTTTAAGTGTTCAACTAATACATTTTCAACTGTTATATCACCTCTTGTCATAGCTGCAGCAACCATGTAAGTCGCAGCTTCTATTCTGTCTGGTATAACATCATGTTCAGTTCCTTTTCATTCTTTAACACCTTTTATTCTTATAGTATTAGTTCCTGCACCTTTAACATCAGCACCCATTTCATTTAAGAAGTTTGCTAAATCAACTATTTCTGGCTCCTCAGCAGCATTTTCTATTATAGTAGTTCCTTCTGCAAGTACTGCAGCCATCATTATATTTTCAGTTGCTCCAACAGATGGGAAATCTAAGTATAATTTAGATCCAACTAATTTATCTGCTTTAGCTTCTACAAATCCGTGATCCATTATAACATCTGCACATAATGCTTTAAATCCTTTTAGATGTAAATCTATTGGTCTAGTACCTATAGCACATCCTCCTGGCATTGATATTTTTGTTTGGTTAAATCTAGCAAGTAATGGTCCCATTACGAAGAATGATGCTCTCATTTTTCTTACAAGCTCGTATGGTGCTTCACAAGTAGTTAAGTTACTTGCGTCTACTGTTAAAGTTTTGTCTTTGTATTCAACTTCCGCACCAAGGTGTCTTATTAAGTCTGATATAACGTGTACATCTGTTAAATCTGGTACTTCGTGTAAAACTGATTTACCTTTTACTAATAGTGTTGCCGCTATTATAGGTAATACTGCATTTTTTGCTCCATCTATTCTAACATTACCTTTAAGTGGGTTACTTTTCTTCACAATTATTTTAGCCATAAATATGTCTCTCCTCAATCTAATAATCTATTTTCTAATAATCTATCTTTATAATAGGTGTAGCGATATATATCATTGTTTTATCATCATCTTCGCTATACCTAATTCCTATATTCAAATTCATTTCTCTATCTAAATATTTTAAGTTATTTTCTTTTAATAATTTACTATATGCATTTACTGATAAAAAGTTTTCTTCCTCTATTTCATCAATTTTTTCAGCATACATATTATATAATATTTTTTGTAAAATATCACTACAAATAATCATAAAAATGTATTTGTTCACACTTTATTAACTTTTTGCACATTGATAATTCATTTATAAACAATATACTTATTCTTAGATAAATAATGGCTATGGCACAGAATGCTTTTTTACGTTTTTTCATATTATTAAGGTCATCCGATAACCGGATGACCTTTCCTCCATTTATGAGAACATTATATAGAATCCAATAAGATATAACACCAGATATAATATAACCATACCTCCGTTAATACATGCGGACGCTGATACAAGACCTTTCTTAATATCCTCCGCCTTTAACTTCCGGTATGATACAACAAATGATACTATATTAACCGCAAGAAAAATAAACGGTATTATTCCCAGACACTCTCCTGCAGCACCTTTATTTACTGCCGAAATTATACACAATATAATAAAAACGCATACAGAAACCAGTCCTGCCGCAAAAGCAATAATAACGGATGCGGGCTGTTTTTTTCTTGCAATTCTCAGCGCATGTTTATTACGCAGCTTAACAATATTGTAATTATCCACATCATTCACCTTTATTCTTACGTATAATTTTCCTTATATATACTGCAATCTTGTAAGCAAAAAATCCAAGTATAACACCTGTAATATTAAGCAGTATATCATCAACATCAAAACTTCCTACCATAAATACAAGCTGTATTGTCTCAATGCATGTAATTATAAGAAGTCCGTTAAGAAATGTAACCAAAAAATTTCTATACGACTTTGCAAACACAGGCATACAAAAGCCGAACGGAACAAATGCTGCAACATTTCCTACAATGTTAAGCATAAATCCTTCAAACCCTATTGTATCATAATATTTCAGATATCTCTTTATCTCCGAAAAAGGCTTAAGATTGTATCTGTATCCACTTACTTCCGTCCTGCCATACCGTTCACTAAAAAACAGAAAGTATACCATCGCGGCAATATATATACAGAAAACAAACCATATTAAATATTTCAATTTATTTTTTTTCATATAAATAATTAGTCCTTCGGCAAAGCCATATCACCATTTTTTATAAGCTTAAGGTATCTCATAAGCTCTGCAAATCCCAATGTAAGAATTGCCGGAGCTACAAAATGCATAATAATAATCATAGTTATGACAACAGCCGGTGATGAACCACCCTCCGTAACCATAGTCTGGTATGTCATTATCTGCCCAACAAGCCCTGAAGTACCCATTCCTGAGCCTGTGGCATTATTAGTCATATGCAGCAAACAAGTTGATATCGGTCCGAGTATTGCGCTGGTAAGTATAGGAGGTATCCATATAAGCGGCTTTCTTACTATATTAGGAACCTGAAGCATACTTGTTCCGACTCCCTGTGCAAGAAGTCCTCCCATCTTATTTTCACGGTAACTTGCAACCGCAAATCCAATCATCTGAGCGCTGCAGCCTATAGTCGCCGCACCTGCTGCAATTCCTCCAAGCCCAAGCGACACCCCTATCGCAGCTGAACTTATCGGTAATGTAAGAATCATACCCATAAGCACAGATACAACGATTCCCATAACAAACGGATAACTTTCAGCCCCCATATTAACAAGATTTCCAAGCATTGTCATAAATGATGAAATAGGAGGTCCGAGAATTATACCGACTGCACTTCCCGATAAAATAGTAACAAGCGGCGTCAGAAGTATATCAAGCGGCGTCTTTCCTGCAATAAGCCTTCCTGCTTCTATTCCGATAAACGCCGCAACAAACGCACCAAGCGGTTCGCCTGGAAGCCCTGTAATCGTACTGACTCCCGCTTCATCGACACTAAAAGAAAGCACAACTCCCGTACCGAGAATTTTCCCGGCCCATGCTCCAACCATTCCGCATACTCCTGCTGAAACACTTACAAGTGAAGAAGCTTTGAATTTACAGGCAACTCCTACGCCTATTCCCGCTCCGGTAAGAGCCTTTGCAATAGTACCTATAGCTATAATATAGACTCCGATGGTTCCCGTAACAAAACTGCCAATCTGACAAAGTATGGTGCCTATAATAAGAGTTGCAAATAATCCAAGCGCCATTCCCGATAATCCGTCGACAAAAATGTGATTAAGTATCTTTTTAATATTTTTCATTGTACTCTCCTTATGAGTCAATTTATTCCACACGCCATAATCATTGCTCATGCTATGATATCATAAGCCAAATTCTTGTTCAATAGCATATGCATTTTTTTTCATAAGCGCTATTCCATAAGCATTCATATTACCTGCATATTCTCCGAAGCATTCTCGGACTATTATTCTTGAATACATTTTACTTTCATCATTTATTTTATCATACTGATAATTAAGTGCGTCCATATACCTTTCATCTGTAATCTTTGAAAAATACTCCTTCATTGATTCAAGAACTTCCTTAGCTTCAGGTGCGAGCTCCGTGTTATCATACTGCGCTGCAAGCTTTACCTTATCTAATGCTTTTTTCTGTGCTTTTTCACCAAAGTCTTTATTATCAACCGAATCCAGATATACAAAAAGCATATGAAGAAATATAAGGTCTTCTTCAAACACACCGTACGGCGTCAATGGATTGATATCAAGAAGCCTGAATTCAATATACTCTGCACCGCTTATTCTAAGATTATCAAGACTGTACTGTCCCCTGCATTTTAACCTTACAGGATAATACAGCTCTGATTCAGAATATAAAAGACCTTCTTTAACCATATTATCAATAGAATTTATATATCCGTCAAATGAAGTATAATCTATAACGGGTGTAAAATGATTCCAATAACCGTGCTTTCCGCACCGTATTGACGCCTCCTCGCCTGATACTGTTACACCATATTTATCACTGCTTGTCAATGATATATCATGAAGCGGGCTTGCACCCATAAGATATACCGGAAGCCATGCATATTCGGCAACTTTGGCAGCAAGCTTAAGATATCTTTCATTCTTATTTTGTATATTGTATTCTTCTGCAAATGAATAATTGTAATGAATTCCGCAGTAAAGCATCTTTTTTTTATCATATTTTTCAGCGAGAAGTTTCCTGTAATGCTCCCTGTAATAGTCCTTTTTTTCAAATTTTGCTATATTAATACTTTCACCGGGTACTAATACAGGCGGCACTGAAAAAGGCCATATATATTCCCTTGTCACATCTGATTCCGAAAGAATACCTTCTACTTTGCGGTACATTCTTTTAAGTTCAGAATATACTTCATATATACTGCCAAATGTATCCGTTATAAGTTCCATCTGGCACTCTGCAAAATCCTTTGATATATGAGCGTCATTAAATGGATGTTCTTTTTTCGATATATGTCCGTCTTCTGCGACTCTTATACTTTCAAGCTCTATCCCGAAAGTACCTTTAAGGTTAATCTCATCACATTTCATATCAGCATGTCTTCCTTATTTTTTCTTCTATATTTTACCTGTAAAAGATAAATATGTAAATATAAAATTTAGGGGTTGACAAACAAACCTTCATAGTGTATCATGTTCATTGTTGCAAAACAAAGCACATGCGCGAGTGGCTCAGTGGTGGAGCACTTCCTTGCCAAGGAAGGGGTCGCGGGTTCGATCCCCGTCTCGCGCTTTTTATTATATCTGAATTTAACCCCATAGCAGTCTATGGGGTTAAATTATATACAATAGGAAGTGCTTTTATGAAAATCATAAGAAAAATTATAATATGCATACTTATAATCATTATAGCTTACTGTGCCTATAATATTATTATTTACTATACTGATTCATATAATAACAAAAAGGTGTATAAGGATATAAGAAATATCGCTTTCAATTCTTCAGAAAATTCCTCGCCTGATTCTTCTTCCGACATTGAAAGCTTTGACAGACTAAACTATAACAAGTTACTTAATACAAATCCCGACTTTGCGGGCTGGATTAAAATAAAAGGAACAGACATAGATTATCCTGTAGTACAGGGAACCGACAACGAATATTACCTTCACCATGATTTCAAAAAAAGAAACGCCGTATGTGGAACGATATTTATTGACAGCAGATGCAATATAAGCTCCGGTAACAATCATCTGATACTGTACGGTCATCAGATGAAAGACGGCAGTATGTTCAAGCAGCTTAATAATTACAAAAAAGATGATTTCTATAAAAAACACAAAGAAATCACCTTATATTTAAACGAGTCAGTATATACATATGAAGTAGTTTCAGTATATGTGATTACCATTTCCCATAATGTAGATTACTATAATTATATAAATGAAGATAGCAGGTCTGCCTTTATTAACTATATTAATGAAGAAATGCTGCCATGTAAACTTTATGATACAGGCATATCAATTAATGAAAACGACTCAATCTTAAGCCTTTCAACCTGTGAATATTCAAGTTCAGATGGAAGGCTGATTGTACTTGCAAAAAGAATATAAAACATTAAATTATACATCATTCACACAACGTACAGCTATTCTTTCTCGTCCTCCGTATGTACATGTAAATAATGTAAGCGCCCAGTCACCGCTGGACATCCTGTCACAGTCGTAACCATCAACCTGTTCTATCTCATATACCAGATAATTATGAGCAATATTAGACACGTCAGTAAATCTTACGGCATCCCCGGTTTCAAGATAACGTATACCGTTAAATACACTTTTCATATTGTGTCCGGCAATAATCATATTATCCTCTTCACACGTTCCAAAGTAGCGGCACGGTCCGTCTTTCAAAGTTTCATCCGTACATTCATTCTGAACCGGAAGTTTTATATTAATCTTTGGAATATCTATAGTGCCGATATAATCAGTACCGTCAATATTAAGCGTCTGCATTTCTGAAATATCAAGAGGCACATCCTCTTTATTAACGTTAAGCATTGACTGTTCAAAGCTTTTAAGCGTCTTGGCATTATGTTCATACGCTTTCTTATCCTGCGCGTTATTATATAAAAACAGGCTTATTGCACATCCGATACATAATACACTGCCTGCCCACAAGCACCTTCTAATCCGGATTTTTATTTTCCCAATGAATCCCATAATGACAAATGCCATACCGAATACTGCAAATATTGGTACAGGCCACCAAAGCTGTCCTGTCTGCGGAAGCTTATCCGGGTCATTATCGTCCTTGTGGCTTCCCTGATTGATAAGCCACTCTGCTTCATCACCATAAAAAACAGCATATTTCCCCAACTCTTCAGCAACCTTATCCGGCTTAACAGATTTCATTTTTGCATTAATAATAAGCTTACGTACCTGCTTTCCGTTGCTATTCTTCGCCGGAAGTTCAAACATTATAGGCTGAACAACATATCCTTTATCTTTATATACAAGACCTGACGGCGCAATAAGATATAATCCGTCGGTTAAATTCTTTACAACAGCACTGCCTTTGGCGCCGGACTTTTTACCAATAAGCGGACTGATTTTATTATTAATTATGTATGAAGCAAATTCATCAGCAGCTTCCTGCCACTGCGAAGCTATCCTGTATTCATTAACGTCTGTACTACATGATTTAAATGAAGATGTCTTTACGAATGAACCGTCTTTTGCAAAGCCTGCAACTTTATATATATTAACACTCATTCCTTCTATCTTAACATCATCACAGATATACTTTACTGTAATCTCATTATTTTTGTGATTATCCGAAGCATGCACATAGATATCAAATAAAGGACAAGTTAAAAGAAATCCTATAAGAATTAAAATCACAAGAATCAAAATATACTTGCTGTATTTCATAGTAAATATCACCTTTTCCCGACTCATATTCTGCTAACCAACAAGCTGCACATCTATAATAGTCCTATGCAGCCGCCTTTCAATATTCATTAGATTTTTTAATCCTTTATTTATAATAATAGCATATTTCATAAGAATGTAAACTCTTTTTTTAAAATTATCCTGAAGCAGGCTGTAACAGCTCAGCACGCACCATTCGCAATCCCGCACTCCGTGCTTCAAAGCTTGCTTACGCAAGCGGATTCGCCCGAAATGCACGCTGTAACAGTTCAGCACGCGCCATTCGCAATCCCGCACTCCGTGCTTCAAAGCTTGCTTACGCAAGCGGATTGCTCATAATCAGGCGCTCAGCTCATACCTGATATTGCATTCTCATTCATGCAAGCATGATTCGCCTGCAATATTAGGTATGGCTGAACTGTTACCATAAAAATAATATCTTTCATCTGCTTCTTTCTTTGCATGAAGCATTGCACTTTCAGCATATTCAAGCAATTCATAAGCGCTTACTTTTCCTGATGTATCTATTGCCACACCAATACTGGCGCACACTTTTAAATCATTCTCTATATAGATATCCTGTAAAGCATATACAAGGCTTTTTACTCGTATCTCAACATTTTCACGGTTTAAAACTCCCTGAAGGAATATTACGAACTCATCACCGCCGAATCTTCCAAGCATATCTTCCTTACGGAATACCTTCTTTATAGTGTCGGCAATATTTTTCAGTATATTATTACCTTTAACATGTCCGAGTGATTCATTAATACATCTGAAATTATCTATATCAACAAGAACAAGCGCTCCGCCGCCACTTTCTATAATACGTTTTTTAAGAACCTCTATTGTTGCGTCATGGTTCAACATACCTGTTAAAGCATCATGGCATGCACGCTTTTTCCAATCGGCGGCAATTCTCATATCCTTTTCTATACTGTCAGAGCGCCCTACGATACGGTAAACCTTACCACTGTAATCGGTCACACTTGTATAATATGACCTATACCATATATAATCGTCATTTGAAGCAAATTTAACCCTGAAATCCATTGAGCCGCTTGTCGGAGACTTAAGCGCCTCTCTGAATACCTGTCTGTGTTTTTCCATACTCTCGTCATCAAGCCAGGAACATTCCCCGCCGTTAAGAAATCTCTCTGCCGAAACAGTCTTTATATTGCCTGCAGTCTCGCATACATCAATCGTCAGCACATCATTTTCCGGGTCATAATCATATGTAATTGTTCCCGGGATTCTTGTAAGCGTCTTATACTTGGTCTGAACCCACTGCTGTGTGAGTTCCTCTTTTATCTGAAGAGTTTCAGTTATATCTTCAAATACTGCAAATATTATATGGCCCTCATCAGCTGAATTTACATGCCTCATACTCACACGGATATTCTTTCCACATGAATCAACCTTAATATCACAGCTGTGAGTTTTATTTGCTATTGCCTCCTCAACCGACGCTATTGCCATCGCACGCCTTTCGGCATCAAGATTATCAAGCAGATTATGGCGGAGCTTTTTAAACAGCATTCTTTCAGGATCAATAAGATCAAAGTAATCATCATTCGCAAGTATTACCTCTATACTTTCGCTTCTGTATTCAAAAAGCATTGCCGCCCCTATACATGAGTTAAATATAAATGAAGCGTTGCTTCTGGAATCTAAAAGCTCCGTAAGATTAATACGGTTATCTTTTTGTCTGTTTCGGCTTCCTATATTATCAGGCTCACTCATTATAAGCTTCTCAAATGCATCTGCATCCATAGGTTTTGCAAAGAAATATCCCTGCATAAAACAGCAGCCCATATTTTTAAGGAGCTTGGCTTGTTCTTCTGTTTCGACGCCTTCGGCAATTACATCAATATCAAGAGCATGCGCCATACGTATTACAGAACTTATTATATTACCGGCTCTGGCATTATTATTTGTTTCTGAAAGAAACTTCAAATCCATCTTAAGGGCGTCAACAGACATATCTTTTAACATATTAAGTGATGAAAATCCGCTTCCAAAATCGTCCATCTCAACTTTGAATCCGCATTTTCTAAGATTTGATACAATGTCTATAAGCACATCCATCTCTTTGACGTATGCGCTTTCGGTTATCTCAAGTCGCAGCATATCAGGAGTAAGCCCGTATTCTTCTACAAGATTTTCAAAATATCCGCATACATCTATACTCAGTATATCATTTCTTGATATATTAACAGAAAGTGATACAGATAAATTTTTACCGGATTCCTTCCATCTTTTCATATATCCGCAGGCTTTATCCCATATATAATGGTCCAGAAGAAAAATCTGTCCTGAGTCTTCAAGCACAGGCACAAATTCCTCAGGCGATATAACGCCAAGCTCAGCGCTGTTCCACCTTGCAAGCACTTCTGCACCAATTATCTGTCCGGTTACATAATCATACTGCGGCTGAAACCAAGGAGCGATTTCGCCGTTAGAAAGAGCGTCGTTTACTCCGTGTCTGATTCTGGATGTTCGCCCTTCACTCTCCCAAAGCTGCGCGTCACAGAACAGCATATTGCTTCCTAAGATAGCTTTTGCCTTTTTCTGCGCAATATTGGCATAATCAAGAAGATGGTTAATATCTGAATCACTATGTTCTTTTGGGTCAAATACATATACTCCGGCACAAGTCTCAACCTTATACTGCCTTTCAGGAGTGTACAAATAACGTTCAATACTGTCAGCTATATATTTGAAATTATTACGTGAAGTCTCTTCAGACTCAAATAATGCAAGCACGACTACATTATCGCGAGAAATACGACCAACTATACCGTCTTCATCTATCACTTCAGATATAGCTTCTGACCAGTGACGTAAAAGACTGTCGCCTTTCTCATATCCAAAATAATCATTAATGAATTTAAACTGCTTAATATCCAAATAACATACCTGATATATCTTATCCGGATTACCTAAGATAATCTCTTTTGCTTTTATTTTGAATCCTTCGTAATTATAGCAACCCATCAAATCATCATAATAATTCATTCTATTCAAAATATATACCCTTTCTTTTATCCAATAAGCCTCATTCAATAATAAGTTTCGTACAAACCTCTGAAAATTCCGGCGACACATCCAAATCCTCTGTCATATCAAGTATAGGCAGTGAATCTATATCAAAATGAACTCTTCTTATTCCGCTGCTTCTTACCCCTTCTGTGCCCGGTCTTGCATGATAAGTATTCCATACATCTCCGTACTCATCAGTAACATAAGCATTATGTCCTGTACCGAATTCTCCCGGAACGCTTCTTGATGTAAGTATAGGATAATTATTCTTTTCCCAGTTTTTCCTTACAAGAAGATCTTTTCCTTTTTCTATTGTAAGCATACTTACAACATATGAAGTATCTACTGCCGCACTTGAAAATGTAAGTACGACTCTGTCATCCGAAAGAAGTGCAAATGGTCCTTCATCAACAAATGTATGATTATTAGCCCATCCGTAATCAGGCTTTGATAATATAACCGGCTCAGAAAGAAGCTTCCAAGGCTCCCTTGGATTAAGCTTTGCAATATAAAGCCATGCGCCAAGGTCCTTAGGAAGGAACTGCCTTTGTGACCATACTGCATAATAATCCCCCTGCCATTTAAAACAGGTCATATCAAGAGTAATCTCTTTACCCATCTCACATATGTCTTTACCGTCTTTTCTTACAACCCTCTTTGGCGCAGACCAGTCTTCTTTATGGGAAGGATTACCGCCTTCACAAAGTTCCATAACATGTGATTCTTCACAGAAGAATTCCCCTGACGTAAGCGCAAGGAATATATAGAGCTTTCCTTCTACTTCATGAAATTCAGGAGCCCACAAAAGTCCCTTTGCATAATCATACATATCGGAATCAAGTATAAGTTTCTCTTCTGCGCCGACAAGTTCAGGAATTGTATCCGCCTCTCTGACATACAGCGAATGGTTACTATCAGCATCATTTGTTGCGATAAAATAATATTTTCCATTCCAGAATGCAATACATGGGTCAGCCCTGTTAAAGGCTACAGGGAACTCAAAATGGTCTTTATGTATATTTCCTTTTATATCATACTCTCCCGGCTTTGCAAAGTCTATACCGCAAATATCCCAGTCTACTCTTTTTGATGCGCATGTACCATCGCTGTACAATGCCTGCACACGGACATTATCAAGTTCTTCTCTGCATGTAACCTTAATACTTTCACTCACTTTATTGCCTATGTGCTTCGGAACGGTAAGCTTCTTTACAAGTCTGTCTGCTATATCGTCAGATACTTCTATCACATTACAGTCTACAGCGCCTTCGATATCCGTTTCTACATAAGAAAATGCAGGACTTTCACACTCTGTCTCTCTTCTAATCTGCATATCGGCAACAAAATCTTCTATATACATCATATACCACTTGCCGTTATCTACGCTCCACATAAGCTTATATGCAGTTTTTCCCGCATCATACTCACAGAAAATCTTTTCAACCTCACTTGAGCCAACCTTTATCATTCCAATCTCTTTGTATCGAAGAAGGTCTTTTGATTCCCATAAAAGAATACTTCCTATACTTTCCGTATCAGTTTCTCCTTCACCGTCTGTACGTACTGCCAGTATATAAAATCCGCTTCCGTCCTTTTTGTAAAAAACAAACGGATTTCTAAGGCATTTTGGATTAAGCGAACCATCTTTATTTTCAGTAGCAAGTGCAAAAAGCACTCCCGAATTATGGTTAAGCGCCTCAAATTTAGTTCCGTTGTTAATTCCGAGATGCATACTGTACGCTATTCTTGCATCATAGTATACTGAATCAATCGGCTTTCTGGTATAATATAAAAGTTCTTTCATAATATCCTCCGGTATTATTTTTTATTATATGTTTCAAGGAAATGATGTTTAACACCATTCTCCTTATAAGCTATTATTGTACTGAGATTAACATTCTCAACACTCTTAAAAATATTTCCTTCAATAAACGGATTAACTTCGCGCAAATCACGTATAAGCGCTTTTATCTCCTGTCTTTTCGATAAGCTTTTATCATCTTCACAGTCATTACATTCTTCTGTAAACCTACATGCACATTGAAGAAATTCCAGCTTATTATAATCTCTCCACGCTATAATGCTTTCCTCTCTTATAAGATACATCGGTCTTATAAGTTCCATTCCGGGAAAATTAGTGCTGTGGAGCTTAGGCATCATAGTCTGTATCTGCGCACCATAAAGCATTCCCATAAGTATCGTCTCAATTACATCATCATAATGGTGTCCGAGAGCAATTTTATTACAACCTAATTCCTTTGCCTTACTGTAAAGATGCCCTCTTCTCATCCTTGCGCACAAATAACACGGTGATTTTTCAATATGGTATACTGAGCCAAATATATCAGTCTCAAATACCATAATAGGTACTCCAAGCATTTCTGCATTATCATGTATTTTCTGCCTGTTTTTTTTGTTATATCCCGGGTCCATTACAAGAAATTTTATTTCAAACGGAACCTTATTATGCTTCATAAGCTCCTGAAACAGCTTTGCCATAAGCATAGAGTCTTTTCCTCCCGATATGCACACGGCTATTCTGTCTCCGGCATTAACAAGCTCATATTCCCTTACTGCTTTCGTAAACTTACACCAGATGTCTTTATGAAATTTTTTAACTATACTCTTTTCAACATCTGTCATTTCATTCATATGTACAATCTCCAAGTCCTGCAATATCTTTTATAACTTCTCCTGCGAGAATAAGTCCTGCCGCAGGCGGTACATACGACATACTTCCCGGAACTGCTTTTTTACCGTTATCCGAATTATCAGGCGCGCATGCCTTTTCTGTAGAATACACTACTTTTAAATCTTTTACGCCTCTTTTCTTAAGTTCCCTTCTCATAACTCTAGCAAGTGGACAAATAGATGTTTTATAAATATCAGTTACCTCCAACTTTGTTGGATCTAACTTATTACCTGTCCCCATCGATGAAATAATTTTAATCTTTTTTTCTTGTGCTATTTCTACCAATTTAGTTTTAGCTGTTACTGTATCAACAGCATCTACAATATAATCAAACTCATCAAAGGGAAAATGATCAACTGTTTCAGGTAAAAAGAAATCATCATATGTTAAAACATGACAATGTGGATTAATAGATAAAATACGTTCTTTCATAACTTCTACTTTATATCTTCCTACTGTAGAATGAAGTGCTGGTATTTGTCTGTTGATATTAGTTATATCAACGTCATCAAAGTCAACTATAGTTATATTTCCAACTCCAGCTCTTACTATAGCTTCACAGGCGAAACTTCCAACTCCACCTACACCGAATACTATAACATTAGCATTTTTTAATTTATCTAGTCCGTCTTCTCCAACAATCAGACCAGTTCTCATCTTAAAATCTTTTTTCATATTTTTTCTCCTTTATTCATATAA
>ERZ824480.2513-NODE-2513-length-13744-cov-2.256849_pt1 | contig 13744 bp, 9 predicted proteins | sample MGYA00519861_ERZ824480 | MGnify/ENA primary metagenome ERZ824480 (study PRJEB31778, sample SAMEA3449152) | human gut metagenome | biome: human gut; feature: human-associated habitat; material: faeces | place: United Kingdom | collected 2010/2012 ... | reverse complement strand
CTCGCGCTCGCCGACGTTCGTGCCGTGCAGAAGGTCTATGGGACGCGAAATGCGCACACGAAACACATTCGAGATGTAAATCAAAACGTAGATTACGCCGAACACAACAGCAACGTACTGCAGGCTTTTCGGTATGATGTGAAAGCCGTAATTCGGCGTGATGCGTATCATTTTGGCAACGATGAGAAATGTGAGTTTATCAAGCAAAATGCCGACGGCGCAGCCGCCTACAATAACGATAAGCGCCGTGAAAAGCGTTTCCAACCCGATGACGCGGGCAATGTGGCCTTTGTTCATGCCGAGCACATTATAGAGACCGAGTTCTTTTTTACGCTGCTTCATCAAAAAGCTGTTCGTGTAAAACAAAAATATAACGGCAAACAGCATGACGACGGTGCTGCCGAGCGTGAACATCATTTGCGACGTGGGACCGAGCTCCGTATTATTCGAAAGCGAATTTAAAATGTAGCTGACCGCTGCCACAAAAACGCCCGCCAGCATAAACGGCACGTAGCTGCGGCGGTGCTTTTTGATGTTCTGCGCCGCCAAGCGCACATATAAGTTATTCATTTTCGTGCCCTCCCGTTACGCGCCTGCCGCCATGGCGGTGAGGGTATCCGAAATACGGTGGAACATCTCTTCATTTGTGGAACCACCGCGGTAAATTTGGTGGAACACAACGCCGTCCTTGATGAACAGTACGCGGCCGGCATGGCTTGCGGCCTTAGTGGAGGGCGTGACCATCAAAATCGTCTGACCGGCGCGGTTAATCTCGCCAAAGAGCGATAAAAGGCTGTCGGACGCGCGGGAATCGAGTGCGCCGGTGGGTTCATCCGCAAGGAGAATCTGCGGTGAGGTGATGAGCGCACGCGCCACGGCGGCGCGCTGCTTCTGGCCGCCGGAGACCTCGTACGGGTACTTCTGGAGCAGATCTGCAATGCCGAGCTGCTGCGCGAGCGGCAGAAGCTTCGCCTGCATCTCCGGGAAATGCTTGCCCGCCAAAACGAGCGGCAGAAAAATATTATCCTGCAGGGTGAAGGTATCAAGCAGGTTGAAATCCTGAAAAACAAACCCGAGGTTCTGGCGGCGGAACGAAGCAATCTCTTTTTCGCCGATGGTCGAGAGTGCACGGCCGTTTAAGAACACCTCACCCTCCGTGGGACGGTCAAGCGCCGCCAGGATATTTAAGAGCGTCGTTTTTCCGGAGCCGGATTCGCCCATGATGGCGACATACTCGCCGCGCTCCACAGCAAATGTGACATTCGTGAGCGCCTGCACGCGGCTGCCGCCGAACCGCGTGGTGTATACCTTTTTCAATCCATTGACTTCCAAAACAGCCATAAATAAGTCTCCTTTTTCAATTCGTTGACAAAAGTATACAGCAAAAAGCGGACGCAGAACATCGATTCACCTTACAAAATGAAAGGCGGAGCTTACATTTTTGTAAGGTCACTCCACCTGTAAATTGCTTTCCTTCATATCGAGCGAAAAGGTGCTGCCTGCGCCGGGGGCGGACTGCACGGAAAGCGTGTGGCCGAGCATATCGGCGGCGCGGCGGCTCAGATACATGCCGAGACCCGTCGATTTCTTTTCTGCCCTGCCGTTATAGCACGTGAAGCCCTTTTCAAAAATGCGCGGCAGGTCTTCCGGTGCGATGCCGATGCCGGTATCGCTGACCTTTAAGACCTTATCCTTTGTGACGGTAACGGTCACGGTGCCGCTTTCCGTATATTTTACGGCGTTTGCGAGCAGCTGACCCAAAATGAACGCCAACCACTTTTCGTCCGTTAAGACCTGCACTGGGGCAATATCGCACTTTAACGCGATGTGCTTGCGGACAAACTGCCCGGCATACTGCCGCACGACGCGCTTTATGACGGGTTCGACCTCGACTTTGGCAAACACAAGGTCGTTTGATGTGCTGTTTAGGCGGGCGTAATTCAAGGCCATTTCGGCATAGCGGTCTATGCGGAACAGCTCTGCGGAAAGTGCACGGCTGCGCGGGGTATCTTCTTCGCCGAGCATCAGCCGCATGGCGGAGATGGGCGTTTTGATCTGGTGTACCCACATGGTGAAATAATCGGTGTTCTCCTCCTGCCCACGGCGGCGGTCGGTCTCACTTTGGGCGAGCTTGGTGCACAGCATGCGCACGGCTTCGTCATAACACACGGCCGTGCTGCCCGAGGGCTCCGGGAGGTCATCGCGCGATTCGGGCAGATTCAAAAGCGCCGATCCCAACCGGCGAAACTGCTTATGAAACCGCAGATAGCTTAAAATAAAGCTTAAAAGCCCCACCGCCGCGCACAGCAGCGCCGCGTACAAAACGGGATCGGCGGGCAAATCGTATAAATAGAGGATCACCGCAAAAATGGCAAAGCACAGCAGCAAAAACGCGATCTGCAAAATGTGTGCGCACAGGTATGAGAAAAACAGCGCGCTTTCTTTTTTCTTCATGGGTCACCTCACAAAACGACATAGCCGCTGCCGACGCGCGTCGTGATGAAATCGGTCAGGCCGATGCCGGAAAGCTTCTTACGCAGGCGGGTCATGTTGACGGTCAGCGTGTTTTCTTCAATGTACAGGTCGTATTCCCAAAGGCGCGTCATGAGCGTTTCGCGGCTGACGACCTTGCCGCGGCTTTCCATAAGCGTCTGCAAAATGCGGAACTCATTGCGTGTGAGCTGCACCTTTTGGCCGTCGTGCGTCACGGTCTCATCGTTCAGGTTCAAGACCGCGCCGCCACGCTCAATGACCGGCACACGGTCGCCGAGGTCGTAGGTACGGCGCAAAACGGCGCGAATTTTTGCCATAAGCACGGAGGGGTCGAACGGCTTTGCGATAAAATCATCGCCGCCCATGTCTACCGCCATCACAATATTCATATTTTCCGACGCACTGGAGACGAAAATGATCGGCACGGCGGATATTTTTCGGATCTCGCTGCACCAGTGGTAGCCGTTAAAAAACGGCAGGGTGATGTCCATGAGGACAAGATGCGGGTCGAAATCCGTAAATTCGCGCAGAACATCGCGAAAATCGCGGACACAGCGCGGGGTAAGCCCCCAAGATTCAATGATGCGGCTGACCGCACCCGCAATAGCCTCATCATCTTCAACAATCAAAATTCTGTGATTTTCCATAGTATCTCCAATTTACAAATTGTTAGCCTCGCTTCTCCCCGAGTACCCGCTTCAAAAACGCCGCCGAGCGCTCCATGTATTTCAGCTGCTCTATGGAGCCGAAATGTTCTGCCGCAAAGCTGCCGGTGTAACCGGAGTCAAGCAAAACACGCACCATTTTTTCAATGGGCAGATTGCCGTCGCCTACCGCCACGGGATACAGCTTGCGGTTTGCGACCGTGACGCACGGACTGCCGGTGTTTTCCGTAAACGCGCGGTCTTTGCAGTGCACGGACGCAATGTACGGACGGAACAGGGAAAAGTTCTTCACCGCGTCCTCCTCATTATAAAGGAAATTGCCGGTATCAAAGCCGCAGCGCAGACCGGGCACATGCTGCATAAACCACATGAGCTCATCGGCGCGGGAGTACGGCGCCGTAAGGTTATCGAACTCCTCCATGACAACCGTGATGCCGTGCTTTTCCGCTTCCGCTGTAAGCTCCGTTAAAGATGCCGCCATGCGCAGGCGGCGGGCTTCATACTTTGCGCTGCCGCGCACCATTTCGTCCTCCGTCAAAAAACCCGCCACGGCAAGCAGGAACTTGCAGTTTGCTTTTTCACAGCAGTCTATGACGCGCAGAGATTCCGCACGGTCGTTTTCCGGGGAACCCGTCTCGCTGCCGAAATCGAAAAAGTTATAAATGCCGTTCACGCAAAGACCGGATTTTTGCAGCGCAGGCAAAATTACATCGCCTTCATTTTTAATACGGTTCGCATCAAGCTCCACACCGTCAAAGCCAAAGCGTTTTACCGCCGCGCACACTTCATCTAATGTAATATTCTCCTGCTTCATGGCTTCTGCCATGTGCTCGTAAAAAACAGAAATTCGGTTCATAGAAGCGCCACCTCCAAAAGTATTTTCAGCATAGCAGGCAATGCGGATTTTGTCAATGCAAAACCCGCAAGCAGCACGCGTTCCGCTGCCTTTTCCGAAAATTTTTCCCGGCGGCACAATGTGACAGAATCAAAATTTGTCCCACATGTATACTGGTGTCGGGAGGTGAGAGCGTGACCGTTTATGCCGACCTGCTTTTCATCGTGAACCTCTACATAGACGCGCTTTTGCTCAGCGCGGTACGGCGTTTTTTACGGCTGCCGCTTACGGGAAAAAGGCTTTTGCTCGCTTCCGTGCTCGGCGGGGTGTTTGGGCTTTCTGCCCTGCTGCCCGCGCTGCCGGGGGTTGTTTTGTTTCCGCTGGCGCTGTTGGAATCGCTTGCGCTGTGCGCGGCAGCGTTTGCGCCAAAACCGATGACGCAGCTTTTAAAAGCCGCTTTTTTGCTGTTTTTGTTTGGCGCGGCGCTTTCCGGGCTTTTGACGGCTGCGGCGTATTTTCTGCCGATACACGGCATTTTGCTCGCAAACGGCGCGGTGTATTTTAACATTTCCGCATTGACGCTCATTTTGCTCACGTGCGTCTCTTACGGCATGCTGTACGGCTTCGACCGCCTGTTTCGCAAAAAGGAGCCGGACGTGTTTTTCGCAAAACTGACCATCACACGGCAGGGCAAAACCGTCACGCTGCCGGCGAAAATTGACACGGGGCTGACGCTGACGGAGCCTTTTTCCGGCACGCCTGCCATCGTTGCGGATCGGCGTGCGCTCGGTGATATATTGCCGCCGAATTTCGGAATGCAAAGCACGGAAAATGCTGTTTCTATGCGGCTCATCCCGTTTTCTTCACTCGGAGCGGACGGTGTTTTGCCCGCGTTTCGGCCGGATGCGGCTTCGCTTTCGGGCATATCAATCGAATGCTGGGTGGCCGTGACCGACCGCACGCTTTCCGCAGGGAGTTTTCAGACGCTCGTCGGCGCCGCCGTGTGTGACGCCGCGCAGATACAGGGTTTAAAACCCGGAAAGGACATCCCATGAAACACGATTTTCTCACCCGCATGCGCGAAATTTTTGCTCACTTTTTATCAAAGCTGAACGAAGACACCTGCCACTACATAAACGGCCCGGAAACGCTTCCGCCACCGCTGACGAAAGCGGAAGAACAGGTGGTTTTTCAGAACATCCGTGACGGAAAACCGAACGCACGCGACCCTCTTATCACGCATAACCTGCGGCTTGTCGTGTACATTGCGAAAAAATTTGAATCGCCTGCCTTGAACGTGGAAGACCTCATTTCCATCGGCACCATCGGGCTCATCAAAGCGGTAAATACGTTCAGCGTGGAGCGCAACATCAAGCTTGCGACGTATGCTTCGCGGTGCATTGAAAACGAGATTCTGATGTACCTGCGCAAAACGGCGCAGCTGAAAAACGAGATCTCGCTCGACGACCCGCTGAATGTGGATTGGGACGGCAACGAGCTCCTGCTCTCCGATCTACTCGGCAGCGACCCCGACATTGTGAATCGCGGCATCGAGCAGGAATCGGAAAAGCAAACGCTGCTCCGTGCCGTTGAAAAGCTTGACCCGCGCGAAAAGCAGATCATGGAGCTGCGGTTTGGGCTGAACCGGCAAAAGGAGCACACGCAAAAGGAAGTTGCCGATGCACTAGACATTTCGCAGTCGTACATCTCAAGGCTTGAAAAGCGCATTTTGCACCGATTGAAGACAGAAATGGAGAAGGCGGGATAAACACGCCATAAACACGACAAAAAGCAGATGTATCTACCGATTTTGGTGACACATCTGCTTTTTCTAAAAAATACACCGGTTTTAAAGCATTCGGTTTATACGAGCTTCAAATATTTGACCCCATACGGCGGCAGCTCCCCCCTGCCGTGGATGTCGCTTGTTTCGCCGGTTAAAAAATCGACCGCTTTGTACTCGCCGCGGGCGTCTATGGAACACGGCGCGTTTTCCGCATTGACGGCAACAAACACCGTCTCATGATCACAATGACGCTCAAACAGCAGATTTTTATTCTGAATGGTGATATTCTTATAATCTCCGTAATTTAATGCGCGGCTTTCGGTCTTCACCTTCGCGAGTTTTTCGATGAACGCGGTCAGCTCATTTTCGACGGGTGCATCGAAGCACGGGCGCAGGGCGTTGTCACCCTCATGCTTTTCGCCTTTTGCGCCCCACTCGCTGCCGTAATACAGGCACGGAATGCCCGGCATGGCGAACAGCACACCGTACAGCGGGTAAATTTGCTTTTCGTCGTTTAAAATGCTCGCGATGCGCGTTACGTCGTGGTTATCGGCGAAGTTCATCAGGTGCTTGCCGCGGTACAGCGTCCACGGCTCCGGGCCGAACTGCCGCCCGAGCGAATGTGCAATCTCAAAGAGATTCATCGAATTGAACGCAGAGTAAAGCCCCTTGTAGCACTCGTAGTTTGTCACGCTGTGCAGCAGGCCGTCTGCGGTGATGCGGTTGTAATCGCCGTGAATCATCTCGCCGATGAGCACAAACTCCGGCTTTTTGCCGTCGCAGTACGCGCGCAGGCGGCGCATGAAATCTTCATTCAACATGTACGCCACGTCAAGACGCAGGCCGTCGATGCCGAATTCGTCGATCCATCTGCCGACGCAGTTTAAAAGGTACTCGACAACGGTGGGGTTATAGAGATTGAGCTTGACAAGCTCGTAATGTCCCTCCCAGCCCTCGTACCAAAAGCCGTCGTTATAGGCGCTGTTACCGTCGAAATTCAAATGAAACCAGTCTTTATAGGGAGAGTCCCACTTTTTCTCCTGCACGTCACGGAACGCAAAAAAGCCGCGTCCCACATGGTTGAACACGCCGTCAAGCACAACTTTGATGCCGTTTTCGTGCAGCGCATCGCACACGGCTTTGAAGTCTTCATTCGTGCCGAGGCGGCAGTCTATTTTTGTAAAATCACGCGTATCGTAGCCGTGGTTGTCCGATTCAAACACCGGGGAAAAATACACCGCGCCGATATGCAGCTTTTTCAGGTGCGGAATCCACCCTTTGACCTTTTGAATGCGGTTCACGCACACGCCGTCGTTCGGCATGGGCGCACCGGTAAAGCCCAAGGGATAGATCTGGTAAAACACCGTTTCATCTGCCCACATTGTTATATCCGTTCCTTTCAAGAGAGTTATGCGATTGCAACTTAAAACGTATACATGCCGTCTGCCGTCTGGCGGATATCCGCGTTATAGAACGCCGTCATGGCTTTAACCATGTACGCGGTGTCTTTTTCGCCCGCCGTTTCCACGCAGGAGTGCATCGCGAGCTGCGGGATGCCGATATCGACCGTGTTGAGCGACAGATGACCGTTTGAGATATTGCCGAGCGTAGAGCCGCCCGCCATATCGGAGCGGTTGTGGAAGATCATCACCGGCACCTCGGCCTTACGGCAGATCTCGCCGAACACGGCGGCGGAAACGGAATCCGTCGTATACTTCTGGTTTGCACTGTACTTGATGACGATGCCGCCGTTTAAGTAGCAGCGGTTCGTCTGGTCACACTTTTCCGTGTAGTTCGGGTGCACGGCATGGGCATTATCGGCGGAAAGCATGAAGCTATCCGGCATTTTGCGCAGCCACTCCGCTTCGGGGATATTGAGCGCGGCAGCGATGCGACGCACGGTATCCGTGAGGAACGTGGAATCTGCGCCCTGCTTTGTCAGCGAGCCGACTTCTTCGTTATCGAACACGGCGCTGATGAGCAGCTTTTCTTTGTTTTCCGCGTTCAAAAACGCTTCCGTTGCGGAGAACGCGCACTGGAGGTCGTCGAGGCGCGGGGATGCAATAAATTCGTTCTCCATGCCGAATACAACGCCGTGCTGGCGCGGATAGAGGAACATATCGCTCGAGATGACGTCTTCCTTTTTAACGCCTGCCTCTTCCGCGATGAGCGCGTTATAATCGGCGTTTTCGCCGCCGAGCAAGGGCAGCAGATCGACCTGCGGGTTTAACTTGTGGTCTGCCATGCCGCGCGTCATGTGAATGGCAAGGCTCGGGATGATGCACAGGTCGCGGTCAATGTTCAAAAGCACGCTCCTTACGCCGCTTTCGGTACGCACCACGGCGCGGCCGGCAAGCGACAGCGGACGATCAAACCACGTGGAAAGAATCATGCCGCCGTAGCCTTCGGTGTTGAGCTTTTTGTAGTGACCCTCTACGGTGATCTCCGCGCCGCTCTTTACGCGGAACGTCGGGGAATCGCTGTGCGCGGAGACAATCTGCATGCCGTTATAGTTTTCCGGCACGGAGAACGCCAAAACAGAAGAGCCGTTGCGCGTCGTAAAGTAGCGCTTGCCCTTTTCGAGCGTCCAGGTTTCGTTTTCAAGCAGGCGAATGCAGCCCGCATCTTCCAACATTACACATATATTTTTCACCGCATGAAAACACGACGGAGAAGCGTCGATAAACTTCAGCAGCTTTTCGGTGGTTTCAGAAGTCTTTAACATTTCGGTAATTCCTTTCCTTGTTTCTATTCATCATAGCACAAAACGACAAATATGGGTAGAGCAAATTTCAGAAAAAAAGACCGCCGCACCGAAACAGTACGACAGTCTTTAAAAAATAAATTCATTTGCACGCATTTCCGATGGCTTCGTTCACGCGCTCGCGCAGATCAGGCAGATAGGACGATGTGCGCGGATAGTTTGCAAACGTCATACTTTCGCCGTCTCCGAGCAGTTTTAAGACGCTTTCGCGCCCGAGCTTTTCTTCGGCGAGCGACAACGCGCGCATATCATAAAGCGCCATGGCGAAAACCTTTTGCCGCAGCGACGGCAGCGGGCCGTTTTCGCCGGGATAGACGGAAAATCCGTCGCCACCCGGGAACGCGCCGCCTGCGTCCGTCACCTTGAACGGATCAATAACCGCTTTGGAGAGCTGCGAGTTCCAGAAGTTATAGCCCCAGTGCAGGAAGCCCGTGATGTGATACTTCCACATCTGCACGCCCAAAATGCGATTGCGGTTTGAGGGCATCGCGAGGAAACGGTTGCCCACGTCCACGCACTGACCGCAGCAGGTGTACGCCCACAGATCCGGCACATCGTTTTCGATAAACGGCGTGATATGATTCGTCGCGACGACGGGGTGCTTGACGAGTAGTAATCATACGACGAGAGCGCGTCGCGCAGAATGCAGCCGGGCAAATACGGCTCCACAACAGCTTTCGCCTTTAAGTAGTCCGCCTTGTGCTCCTCGCTCGGCTCGTCCGAAATGTGGAACATAAGGTCACTTTTTTCAACGCCTACTTCTTCAAAGAATGTAAGCAGCTGCGGCAGCAGCGCATGCAATAATGCCGCGTATTCCGGGTCGGTTGCCGCAGTATGCCAACCGAATTTCAGCTTGCGTTCGCCGTTTTCGGTGACGTAGATATTCGGCGCACATTTTGCACCCCACTGTGTGAAGAAGTGGGAAATCTCAAACTTAGAAATCCATGTTCCTCCGACGCTGATCTCCTTTGCGGTTTCCACCCAGCGGGCAAGCCTTGCGAAATCAAAATGATAACCCGCGTCGTTCTTTGTAATCTCCACAAGCTGCGTGCACGGGCGTTCTTTGCCGATCTCGGTATCGAGCGCGGGAGTGAACACCGGCGTCAGGATCATGTTCATGCCGTGTTCCGCCGCCATACGCATATACTTGTCTAACAATGCCCAGTGCTCTTTTGAGTAAATCTCCACGCCGTAGCGCGCTGCGATGCAGTCGCCATGGAACCACTGCGTGAACGTGAGCTTCTGCTCCGGCAAAGTGACCGGCGCGACCGTCAAACGGAAAATTTCGCTTTTGCCGTTTGCGCTGATCTCCACGGGGTAATCGCCGCCCGCGGCATCGTCGTTCACTTTGAGGCTCACCCACAGCACCTCGCGGCCGTTGACGTTCACCGCGCCATCCGTGACGGGATACAGCACATCCGGGAACGTGCTCGGCTCTGTTGTGATGTAGTCGTCATCGAACCTGTCCGGGTACGCGGAAAGCGTGCACGGCACATAGCCCTCGCGGTACACCGCCACTTTAACGGGTGCATCGGTGCGCACCTCAATGTAGTGTTCGCCCTCGCCCGTGACGATGGCCTGAAACGCGGTCTCTTCTCCGCGCAGAGCGCTCGCCTTCGGGTACGGCGCAAAGGTCTTTTCTTCCTGCGCCATGACTTTTTCCATCGGTGAAAGAAGCTGGATCGTTGTCTGCATGGATTTTTCCTCCCCTAAGTTGACCGTGTCAAACTGTGTAAAATCCGGTATATAACGTTCGCCGGCGGCGCTGCGCTTTTGGCAGAAGCCGGGCAAACCCAGTTCCAACATATAATTTTCTACCTTGCGGCTCTCCCGCAGGGTGATGCGGCGGTTGATGTCCGCAAATTCCGGCTCGCGCAAAACACGTCCCATCGGCGTATACTGGCTCATCAGGCTCACGGGCACGCCCGGGAAATGCTGTTTGATGAGCTCCAGCGCCTGCATGGAATTGCGCGTGTGGCCGGGCAAAATGAGCTGCCGAATGATGATGCCCGTTTGCAGCATGCCGTTTTCGTCGTACACATTTTCGCCCGTCTGTCGCACCATTTCATGAATGGCAGCAAGCGCCGTTTCACAGTAGTGCGGCGCATTGGAAAGCCGCACGGCGAGATCGTCGTCCGCATATTTGAAATCCGGCAGGTAAATGTCGACGAGCCCCTCTAACATGCGCAGTGTCTCGACCGATTCATACCCGCCGCAGTTGTAGACAACGGGCACGCGCGGCTTATAGATGCGCAGCGCTTCGGCAATTTGCGATGCAAAGTGCGTCGGCGTAACAAGGTTGATGTTGTGCGCGCCCATAGCTTCGAGTTTTTTTATCGTCTCGATAAATTCTTCAACCGTAAAATCCTTGCCGTGTAGGCTTTCGCCGGAGATCTCGCTGTTCTGGCAAAACGCGCAGCGCAGCGAGCAGCCGGTAAAAAAGATCGTGCCACTGCCGCGCGTACCGCTGATGGGCGGCTCCTCCCAGTAGTGGAGCTTCGCGCGCGCAATGTGCATTTTGTCGCCGCTTTGGCAGTAGCCGCGCATTATTTCACGGTCAACACCGCATTTTCGCGGGCACAGTGTGCAAACGCTCATGCGTTTTGTTCCCTAAGCATCAGGAACCCGGCGTTAGAGCCGCGCTTGCCGCGCGTCACGCGGTGTGAAAACAGCAGGTCGCTGTTGCACATGGTGCACACGCCGCCCGTTGTGATGTGCTCGGGCAGCACGCCTGCGCCTAATAAGAACGCACGGTTGCACGCCCAAAGATCAACGTGGAATTTGCCGTTGCCGTCGTCCGTGACGAATTTGTCGCTTTCGGGCAGCGCGAGGAATTCTTCCGCACACGGGGCGTCCACCTCAAAGCACTCCTTTGCAATAGACGGGCCGATGGCCGCGAGCAGATCCTCGGGGCGGGTATCAAATTCCTCCTGCATTTTCTCTACGGTAGCTTTTGCCATGCCGTTCACCGTGCCGCGCCAACCGGCGTGCGAAAGCCCAATGGCGTGATGAATGGGATCGTAGAAGTAAAGCGGCACACAGTCCGCCGCGTAAATGAGCAGCGGCAGATTCGGCTCATCCGTCACAAGGCCGTCCACGCTTTCCATGTCCTTCGGCTTCCAAATACCTGTGCCGGCGTTTTTCATCGTGACACGGCGCACGTTCGTGTGGTGATCCTGCGCGCCCGCCGTTATATTCTCTACAGGAATATTCGCCGCTTGAGCGACGAGACGGAAATTTTCTTTTACATTTTCATCGCTGTCGCCGCGGTTGAAGCCGAGGTTCATAGCGGCAAACTCTTCTTCACTCACGCCGCCGATGCGCGTGGAGAAGCAGTGCGTAAGGTACGGAATATTCTCCCACGCCTTAAACGTCAGCAGTCCCACACCGTTTTCCTTGATTGTCAGACGCATATCGGCGATGTCTGCGTTTTCGGCGCGGCGCGGCTTTTCGATTTTCGGCAGCGGAATGGATTTGCGGCTCACGATAATACCCTCATACTTCTGCTTCACGCGCAGCTGACCACAGAATTCGTAGCCACACTTTTCGCACTTAAATGTGCTGCGCAGACTCTTGTTTTTTACAGTCCATTTGCCGCGGCGCTTTGCTTCGCCGCCGCATTTTTCGCACGTGAAATGCAGATGCTCCTTTTCGATCAACGGGCTGTTCACGTCACAGATATACGTCGTTTTAAACGTGATGCGTCTGTAAAACTCCGGGTCCTTGCAGTCCTGAATAAACGGGCGAAACGTATCCTTTGTGTAAATGCGCTCCAGCACCATGGCGGACAGCACGCTGTCGTCGAGCGCGCGGTGGTGGTCGAGCGCACCGTCATCAATGGAAAGAAGCTCTGCCGCTTTGGAAAGTCCAAGCTGCTCCTTGCCGTCCTCGCCAAGGCGCTTTTCCACGTACTGCTGTAAATCGACATAGCGCTGCAAAAACGGAACGGTCTCCCCGCCGCCGAAATAGCGGCAGTTTTCAATCAGCGCCAGAATGTCCGACGTGCCCCACGTGGCAATCACGCAGTCGCCCGCCCATTTTTTGAAGCGGCTCATCACCTGCATGTACGGGCGCGCGTCCAAAAGATTCGCATCCGTAATGTTGGTGAGGTCCGAGATAATCGCGCTGATCTTTTTTGTCACCTGCGGTTTGACAAAGCAGGAAAACCGGTCTGTGATATTCAGTTGTGCATCGAGCTTGACAGCGCCGAACTCGATAATCTCATTGATAAAGCCGTGGAGACGGCGGCTGTACGCACCGTTCCACTCCAGATCCAAAATAACGATATTCATTGGCTCTCCGTGTGTCTTTTCCGTTGATCAGGTTTATAAATTACTTCTTTTTCGCAGCCTGCTTCATGCGCAGCTCTTTGCTCAGCACCATTTTGCGCATGCGGATGCTCTTCGGCGTGATCTCCACAAGCTCGTCGTCCGCGATGAACTCGAGGGACTGCTCCAGAGAGAGCACGGTGTGCGGGGTCAGCTTCAGTGCGTCGTCGGAGCCGGAAGCACGGGTGTTTGTCGCGTGCTTCTTCTTGCAGACGTTGATGACGATGTCGTCGCCCTTCGGGTTGCTGCCGACAATCATGCCCTCGTAAACCGGTACGCCCGGCCCGATAAACAGGCGGCCTCTGTCCTGTGCATAGAACAGGCCGTAAGCCGTGGACTCGCCGGTCTCGTGTACAACGAGAGAACCGGTGCTGCGCTGCTGAATATCTCCCTTATACGGCTCGTAGCAATCGAACACATGGTTCATGATGCCGTTGCCGTTCGTGTCCGTAAGAAACTCGGAGCGGTAGCCCATGATGCCGCGGGACGGGATCTTGAATTCAAGATGTGTGGTGCCGCTGTCGCGGGTACCCATGTTGAGCAGCTCTGCCTTTCTGGTGCCGAGCTTTTCCATGACCGCGCCGACGTAGTTATCCGGAACTTCAATCATCAAAAGTTCCATCGGCTCCAGCTTCTTGCCGTTTTCTTCCTTGAAAATAACGCTCGGGCGGGAGACCTGGAATTCGTAGTTCTGGCGGCGCATCTGCTCGATAAGAATGGAGAGGTGCAGCTCGCCGCGGCCGGATACCTTAAACGTATCGGCGGAATCCGTCTCTTCCACGCGCATAGCAACGTTCGTTTCGACCTCCTTAAACAGGCGGTCGCGCAGGTTGCGGGAGGTGACGTACTTGCCCTCGCGCCCTGCGAACGGCG
>ERZ824480.2512-NODE-2512-length-13754-cov-7.116797_pt1 | contig 13754 bp, 9 predicted proteins | sample MGYA00519861_ERZ824480 | MGnify/ENA primary metagenome ERZ824480 (study PRJEB31778, sample SAMEA3449152) | human gut metagenome | biome: human gut; feature: human-associated habitat; material: faeces | place: United Kingdom | collected 2010/2012 ... | reverse complement strand
ATCAGTCTGTATTTATAGCATTCCTGCAGGATACGGGAAAAGATCTGTTCAAAAAGATCAGTATCCTTAAAGCGTCTGGTATAATTCTTTCCAAACGTAGAGAAATGGGGAACCTTGTCCATCATTTCCAGACCGAGGAACCATCGGTATGCGACATTGACTTCGATTTCTTTTACTGTCTGGCGCATGCTTCGGATGCCGTACAGATACTGGATGAATGGAATTTTAATGAGCATGACCGGATCCATGCTGGGGCGGCCATTGTCTGCACTGTATTTATCGATCACAAGATCATAGATAAAACTCCAGTCGATTGCCTGGTCAATCAGGCGCAGCAGATGATCCTGCGGAACAAGGTCATCCATGCAGAACATCTGAATCTGTTCTCTTTTCTTATCTGCATTCTGTGTCATCATAGGAAACACCGCCTTTATTTTGATACTTTCATTATACCAAAAAAGTAGTGAAAAGTCCCGTAAATACGGCATTTTCACTACTTCTTATATGCTTGTAAGTACATAATTTTTGCAGTCATGACACAAGAAAAGCTCCCTCACAGGAAGGAGCTTTGTCTACAGTCTGAGCCTGAGGCTTCTTTAGAAGCACTCAGGCTTTATCATTCTGAAAACTAGATCTGGAACTGATGCATCAGCTGTAACATAGTATGTACCTGCGCGGACTGTTCTTCGCTGACAGCGGCGGTCTCCTGAGAAGATGCGGAGTTGTTGTCCACGATTCCGGCCACATGAGCGATGTTTTCATCGATCTGCTGGACGCTGGACACTTCAGCCTGAAGGGCCTGTGCCATATCAACCATACGCTTGGTAGAAGCCTCGGCTTCTTCCATTACCTGATCCATGCTGGCTTCGGTTTCTTCTGCAATGGCGATTCCCTTGTTGACAGCATCGATGGTGCTCTCGATCAGCTTTGTGGTCTCTCCGGCAGCCTCGGTGGACTGTTCCGCCAGATTCTTGACCTGCTCGGCTACGACAGCAAATCCGCGGCCTGCTTCTCCGGCACGGGCAGCCTCGATGGAGGCATTCAGTGACAGGAGGTTGGTCTGGGAAGCGATATCCTCAATGACCTGAATGATAGAACGAATCTCCTCGGAACATTTACTGATCTCACCGATTGCGACTTTCAGTTCCTGCATCTTGGCATTGCCATCAGCAACCGTCTGTGCGGACTGCTTGGAGATATCTGCGGTCTCCTGTGCAACTCTGGCTTTTTCTTCAATACTCTTTGCCATAGCGTCGATCATCTGGGATGCTTCGGAAATCTTGGAGGCCTGTGCGGTACAGCCTTCTGCCAGATCGGTAGCTGCCTGTGCCAGCTGCTCGGAACCACCATCGATCTCCTGTGCGCTGACCTGAATGGTGGACAGTGTCTTCTTCATATCGGCAATGATCTTCACCATGGAATCCTTGATCTGTACAAAGTCACCGACATATTCTTCCGTAGGCTCTACACGGTAATTGCCCTGACCCATCTGACCTAAGATCTCGGAAATCTCGGTGATCATCTTGGTAAAGTTGTCGTTCATGAAATGAACGGCCTGCACCATGATGCCGACTTCACTGTCATCCTCCGGCAGATCCAGACGGCTGTCAAAATGTCCCTGCGCAAGTACTTTCATCTGCTCGGATACTTTTACAATGGGAATCAGCAGTTCCTGTTTTGCAAAGGTCAGTGTGGTGACAATCTTGCGGGCAATGGTCAGGAAGCAGAGAATGAAAATCACCATGGTAGTGATCATTATCAGATTCAGAGTATTTTGCTTCTGAGCCATACGTGCCTGGATATCATTGATACAATTATCTGTGGTTGCAGTGATCTCCTGTACGGTAGATTCATATTCCTCACCAAATACATAAGAAATAGCTGCTTGTGTATCTCCGGAACCGGCCTTATCCATGGCTTCTTCTTCCAGAGGAACCAGACCGTTGGACATTTCAGCAATATGGTTTAACAGTGCCCATTCATTGTCGGTCAGACCGTCTTTCTGAAGACCTTCCCAGGCAATGTCACGATTTTTGTCCTCGTTTAATTCCTTCATATAATTGTCATAGTAGGTCTGGTCTCCGGTGACTGCGTAAGACTGTACGGCAGCGGTCAGCGTCTTGGAACCCAGACGATACTGGTTCAGATACATGGTAGCTTCCAGCTGCTGGGAATTGATCCGGCTCAGATACATGTTGGATCCGATGAACAGGATCAGCATAACGATGCTGATGATCAGTATCCGATAGGTTGATCTTGTGTTTTGCTGCAGCATGGCAGACTGACTGGTTACTTTGCTTTGCTTTTTCATTTGAAATATAACCTCTTTTCTGTAATACATGGTGAACTGATGTGTTACGAAAATTTTTTCCTACAGTATACTACAATTATCGGAATTATACAAATCTTGCGCCTTAAAAAATACAGCAAAAACGCGTAAAATTATTTATACGAACCATCAGTGACGACTTACACCCTATACAGGAAGATGGTACTATAAAAAGTAAGAGGCATGATTCGGAAAAGAGAAGATAACGGTAAATAAACAGACTGTAGACAAAGCTCCCTCACAGGAAGGAGCTTTGTCTACAGTCTGAAGAATTGTGTCACCACAATTCCTTTTCCTCGCAACAAACATTTTACAACAAACGTTCAGACCGCGCCATTCGCAAAGTCGCGTTATCACGCTCTCCGTCGCTTTGTGTGCAAGCACCCAATCGCCGGTTCTGTCATTCTATGGCTGAACTATTATTACAAGCATTTAATAAAACGGTCGAAAGCCTTCTGTCCTTCCTCGGTTCTCTTGTAGACACCGGCATCTTCCAATACCTGCATGAATACCAGACCGATCTCCTTCTCTACGATACCGTCGATGTTCTCAGCAGTGATGGCATCGTATTTCGGACGGAACTCGTCTACCCAGTCTGCATGCTTTGCCAATTCCTCATCAGCTCTTAAGTCTTTACCGGCGAGGATTGCTTCCTTCAGATGCGCCATCTCACCCTTCAGGCGGGCAGGCAGTACTGCCAGACCCATAACCTCGATCAGGCCGATATTCTCTTTTTTGATATGATGCAGCTTTGCATGGGGATGATAGACTCCCAGCGGATGCTCCTCTGTGGTGATATTGTTACGCAGCACCAGATCCAGTTCGAACTTGTCTCCTCTCTTTCTGGCAATGGGAGTGATGGTGTTATGAGGCTCGTTATCGGTGTAGGCATAGATAAATGCCTCTTCATCCGTATATTCTCTCCACTTGTTCAGGATCACATCTGCCAGTGCAATGATACGATCAGTATCCGTACCGCTGAGACGGATGACAGACATAGGCCATGCCACGATACCGGCATCCACATCCTCGAAACCGGCTACAGAGAAGGTTCTCTCTACAGGAGCTTTTGCCATGGCAAACTCGTAATGCCCACCCTGGAAATGATCGTGGCTTAAGATGGAACCGCCTACGATGGGCAGATCCGCATTGGAACCTACAAAATAATGAGGGAACTGCTTTACGAAATCAAACAGCTTACAGAAGGTCGCATGCTCGATTTTCATAGGCACATGCTGAGAGTTAAATACGATGCAGTGCTCATTATAATATACATACGGAGAATACTGGAATCCCCACTGGCTGCCATTGATGGTCACCGGAATGATACGGTGGTTCTGACGGGCAGGATGGTTCACACGGCCTGCATAACCCTCATTTTCACGGCACAACAGGCATTTCGGATAACCGGACTGCTTTGCCAGCTTTGCTGCGGCGATGGCTTTGGGATCCTTCTCGGGCTTGGACAGGTTGATGGTAATATCCAGATCGCCATATTTGGTGGGAGCTACCCATTTCATATCCTTGCAGATACGATAGCGGCGGATATAATCGGAATCTCTGCTCAATTTATAATAATAGTCGGTAGCTGCCTCAGGAGATACCTGCTCGTACAACTCATGAAAATGACGGATCACTTCACTGGGTCTGGGCATCAACAGTCCCATGATCTTCGTATCGAAAAGGTCACGGTATACCACACTGTTCTCCTTGAGAATGCCTTTTTCATAAGCGTAATCCAGCATGCCCTTCAGAACCTCTTCCAGTTCATCCTCACGCATGGTCACATCGTCGCGCTCTTCCAGTTCATCCAGTTCAAACAGCTCCAACAGACGGTTGGTCGTGTAGATCACATCTTCCTCCGGAACCAGTCCTGTCTGTACTCCGTAGGATACCAATTTACGAATTAATACCTGAATATCCATTTTTTCTCCATTCTGCAATACCGGATTTCTCCGGCATCGCACTCTCTATTCTCGTCGGATCTTAATTTCTTACAGGGTCTGGGGGCCGTCACCGATCTCTACTACATAGAAATCAGCTGCATAACCGATCTTCTCCTTATATGCCTTGCCTACCTGATCGATAAAGGTGTCAATAGCCTCATCCTTTACAATGCTTACGGTACATCCGCCGAAACCGGCACCGGTCATACGGGAACCAATAACACCGTCTACCTTCCATGCTTCTTCTACCAGAGTATCCAGCTCGATACCTGTTACCTCATAATCATCCCGCAAAGATACATGGGAAGCATTCATCAGCTCACCAAACAGCTTCACATCGTTGTTCTTCAGAGCTTCTACCGCACGAACGGTTCTCTGATTCTCATATACAGCGTGCTTTGCGCGCTTTCTGCGGACATCGCTCTTGATAATAGCTTTGAACTTCTCGAAAGTCTCCTCGTCCAGATCACCCAGAGTCTTGATCTTCACTACCTGCTGCAGTTCTGCCAGTGCAGTCTCGCACTCGCTGCGACGCTCATTGTACTTGGAATCTCCCAGGCCTCTCTTTTTATTGCTGCATGCGATAACGATCTTCGCATTTTCCAGATGGATCGGTGCGTACTCATATTCCAGAGTTGCGGTGTCCAGAAAAATAGCATTATCCTTTTTGCCCATGGCAATGGCAAACTGGTCCATGATACCGCAGTTTACCTTGTTGTATTTGTTCTCGGAGAACTGTCCGATCAGTGCAAGATCCTGATTGGTCACATCAAATCCGAAGAAATCTCTCAGAATGTAGCCGGTCAGCACTTCTACAGAAGCGGAAGAGGAAAGTCCGGAACCGTTGGGAATATTACCGTTCAGCAGCAGATCCATACCGGAAGTCACTTTCATGCCCTTCTCACCGAAAGCCCAGATCACTCCCTTGGGATAATTGGTCCAGCCTGCTTCCTTGCTGGGTACCAGATCCTCCAGAGAAGATTCGATCACTCCCAGATGTCCGAAATTCATGGAATAGAAACGCAGCTTATTGTCGTTTCTCTTTCTTGCCACACCATAGGTACCGATGGTCAGTGCGCAGGGGAAAACGTGTCCGCCGTTATAGTCGGTATGTTCACCGATCAGATTCACACGTCCCGGTGCAAAATAAGCCTTGGTGCCCTCTGCATCTCCAAATACTTCTGCGAAAGTTTTCAGAATCGTCTCTTTCATTTCCATTTTTCTACTCCTGTCTGCTTACGATGTAAGCCTCTTACATTTATGTTTTCTCACGTTGCTTACCCCGGCTGGTGCCGAAGTGTGAATTCTCTTGCTCTATGTTTTCATCATAATCGAAAAAAATAAATATTTCTACCTATTTTTGTTCTTAAGACCTGTCATTATGTTAAAAGCTACAAGCCATGCAAAGACAAAAATAAAAACACATCCCGGGAGTTTGCTCACAGGGATGTATTTTTATTTTTGTCTTTATACGGCGACAGCCGTACATGAAGTAGACGCAGCGCGTCTACGAATGCGCATGGCGCAATTCCTTGGATCCTGCTCACAAGGATGTATCTTTGTTTTTGCTTTTATACGGCGACAGCCGTACATGAAGTAGACGCAACGCGTCTACGAATGCGCATGGCAATTTTATTCCGCGCTCTGTTTTCGATACTGTACCGGAGTCATATCATAAGCCTTTTTGAACAGGCGGTTAAAGTGCTCCACATTCTCGTAACCAACGTTGGCTGCAATGGTCTCCACCGTCTGATTGGTCTCCTTCAAGAGCATTCTTGCCTTCTTCATGCGTTCTTCCCTTACAACCTCCTGGAAGGTCATGCCCGCTTTTTCCTTAATGTATTTGGACAAATACGGTTTGGAGAGATGGAAGGTATCTACCAGCATATCCAATGTTACATCCACATAGTTCTTCTGGATGAAACTGATGATCTCCACGATCCGCTCCTCTCTGCCGGAAGTGATATGCTGCTCTGCTGCCAGCTTATTCACCGCGGACACCAGTGCGGCGATAGAACTCTTGATAATATCTTCATCTACGCCGACGCCCCAGTAGAATTTACCGTCGTGGACGATACCAACATAGGTGGCAGCCTTGGAATTGGAGCCTCTGGAAATTGCATGCTCTTCATATACAGACAACTCGTAGGTAATACCAAAGTATGTCTTGATGGCATTGCTGACTGCATCCAGACGTCCGTTACCCATAGTAGTAATGGCTCTGGAAGCTCCGCCCTGCTCGATAGTCACCTCTGCCTGAATGCCGTTCTCCTGTTTGAAGTGGCACTCCGGAATGTTGAAGATGCTGCGGGGATAAATATAATTTTCCTCGAAGATCGCATAGATCTCCTTAGGAAGTAATTCCTGATGACGTCTGTCGGAAATACCTTTCACAAGGTAACCAACCTCTTCCTTCATGGCTGCGGGCAGCGAGAAGCCAAACTGCTGCTTCAATACGAACGCTACGCCACCTTTACCGGATACACTGTTGATACGGATAACATCGGATTCGTACTCTCTTCCCACATCCGCAGGATCGATGGGCAGATAAGGGATATCCCAACGCTTGCCTGTCTTGCCTTCCTTCTGCCATGCCATACCTTTGCTGATGGCATCCTGATGGGAACCGGAAAATGCGGTAAATACCAGATCTCCTGCATAGGGCACTCTTTCATGTACCTTCATGCCGGTGAAGTTCTCATAAGCTTCGCGGATCTCCATAATATGAGAGAAATCCAGTCCACTGTCCACGCCGTGGCACATCATGTTCAGTGCAACAGTTACCAGATCCACGTTACCGGTACGTTCACCGTTGCCGAACAAAGTACCTTCCACACGGTCTGCTCCGGCCAGTACGCCGAACTCCGCATCACTGATACCACAGCCCCTGTCATTGTGAGGATGTACGCTGAGTACTACATTGTCACGATATTTCAAATGCTTGTGCATATATTCTACCTGACAGGCAAATACATGGGGCATTGCCACCTGTACGGTGGTGGGCAGATTGATGATGGCCTTGCGGTCAGCGGTAGGCTTCCATACATCCAGTACTGCATTGCAGACTTCCAGTGCATAATCCACCTCGGTCTGAGAAAAGCTCTCAGGGCTGTACTCAAAGGTGAAGTTGCCTTCGGTCTCGTCTGCCAGATTCTTTAACATCTGGGCGCCGTCTACTGCCAGCTTCTTGATGGCTTCTTTATCTTTCTTAAATACCTGTTCTCTCTGCTCTACGGAAGTAGAGTTGTATAGATGGATCACTGCGTGGGGCGCACCTTTTACCGCTTCAAAGGTCTTGCGGATGATATGTTCTCTCGCCTGCGTCAACACCTGAATGGTCACATCATTGGGAATCATGTCACGTTCGATCAAGGCACGGATAAAATTGTACTCGGTATCGGAAGAAGCAGGAAAACCAACCTCGATCTCCCTGAAACCGATCTTTACCAACAGCTTGAAGAATTCCAGCTTATCTTCCAGGCTCATGGGATCGATCAAAGCCTGGTTACCATCTCTCAAGTCAACGCTGCACCAGATGGGGGGCTTGGTAATGCTGTCCTTCTTCACCCAGTCGTAGGTCACCTCGGGGGGCATAAAATAAGTTTTCTGATATTTTGCTGCAATGTCTGCGCTGTTCATGGAAATCCTCCTGCCATATGATTACTTTTTATTTTCAAAACCTGTTGTTTTTACTATTTTCACTTATCTGATTGCACTATATTAACACTCATAATTTCTATAAGCAAGTTATGTTCTTATCTTGTTAATTGATGTATTTTAATGTGACATTTTTGTCATATACCTATAAATTCTGGAAAAATGCTATTTTATTCCGTATTTCTCTCGTTTTATAATTTGATTAAAAATTTTAATTGCATATATCATTTTTTGTTATATTTAAAAATATATTTTTAACTTTGTGTTGTTACGTTATTGATTGATTTTATTATTATATATTTGCCAGATACCGATTTCTGTACAAGCATCTATTAATAACCGATTCTTGTATAAATGCGAAACAGATGTCCGTATTGGGCATCTGTTTCGCATTTATACACTATTCATAGTCTAAACGATTTCTCCGTACTGCGTACTCTCGAAATCGTAACGCCCATTCGCATTCCGGGTTATCAAATGATTTCCACTCTCTCAAAATACCGGATCAGAATATCCGCGCAGTTCTCGATTCCCAGCTTGGTGGTATCCAGGATCATGTGGTAGTTATTCACATCACCCCACACCTTACCGGTATTCTCATAATAATAGGCGGCGCGTTCTGCATCATTTTTCTCAAGCATTTCCTTCGCCTCATCGTGGGAAAGACTTTCCTTCTTCATGATACGTTCGATACGATCTTCCTTATCTGCGCACACATACACGTTAAATACATTCGGCTGATCCTTCAGGATCTCAGATGCGCAGCGTCCCAAAATGATGCAGGGATATTCCGCCAGCCCCTTAATAACCTCCGCTTCCGTAGCATAACTGTCATCATCCAGCTCATGCTCTATGTACGCCTTATCATACACCGGCACCCCCAACTTCTCAGACAACTCCTGTGCGATCAGACTGGCTCCTGTTCCGAATCTTCGGCTGATAGTAATTACAAGGTTCATCGTAAGCACCTCCTTTGTAAGGTACTCTCATTTTATGATAAAGACTCTGAATTTGCAAGAGGGATGTCTACAAAAGCTTCTGCTCTATCTGATACAGTTTCTCACCTGTCGCCCGCATGCTGTGTTCCTCCGCCAGTGCCCTGCCTGCCCGGATTCTGCGTCTTACTTTTTCCCGCGGTTCTTCATACAAGATGTCTCGGACTGCCTGCTCGTAGGAATCCAGATTGCTGGCTTTGCGCACCTGCTCGCCGTCGGTAAGCCACCCTTCATACACCGGAATGTCTCTCACGATCACAGGAATCTCACAGGATAATGCCTCCAATACCACGATTCCTTCCGTCTCTTCATAACTGAAAAAAGCAAATGCATCCGCACCACAGTACGCATCCCGCAGGATCCCGGACGGTTGGAAACCGGCAAAGATCACATTTTCCGGCTTCTCTGCCACAGCCTTTTTGATCTCTGCCGGAATCAACGCATTGTTCCCGCCCCCAAACCATAGAAAAATAATGTCTGGCATCCTTTTTGCCATTTCCAGAAAATCCTCGATTCCTTTTCTGTGAATCAGATGCCCGGCGGATATCACGACCTTTTTATCCACAGGAAGATGAAAAAATATCCGGAATCGTCCACCTGCCTGCTCTGTTTTGTGGAAAAATTCAGTGTCCACACCATTGGTCAGTGCATAAATCTCCCGATGCAGATCATATTTCATTAACAATTTCCGTGAGTATTCCGTTGGTGTGATAACCACATCTCCCTGTCTATAACAATGGCGGATCCATTTTTTGAATAAAGGAGCCGCCAGATTGGAACCGATAAAAGAATTCTTAAAATCTTCCATGGTGGAATGTCCGTAATAGACGACCTTTTTCCCCTGCCGTCTTGCCCGCCGTGCCATCAGCGGCGAATCAGGCAATACAGTATTGATCTGTACGATATCCGCCTCTTTCCAGACGTCCGTCACGGTCACTTTTGCTGCTCGCAGCATCTTCTCCTGATGGCGGATGGCGCTGCCGACGCCGCTTTTTGCCACCAGTGAAAGTCCGCCTTTATATATATAAATTTTCATAAGTATACTCTCCTATACCAGGTGGAAAATCACCTGGAACAGTGTCGTCAGTCCCAGACTATACAGCGCAATGGAGAAAGGCTTCCCCAGAAAGATGACTGTCACAAACTGTTTCCATGTCATGTTCGTTGTTCCGGCGAGATAACAGAGAAAATCATCCGGTGCCACCGGCAGGAAGATTGCCAGTGCAAATAATTTCAAAAATCTCCCCTTCAACTCCGTCCATGTCAGGTATTTTTCAATCATTTTCCCGGGAAACATCTTGTACAGCACCGGTCTTCCCAGACTTCTTGCTATTCCAAAAGCAATACAGGAACCCACACTGATTCCTATATAATTATAGAAAAATCCCGGCACCACTCCAAAGAGCAGCACTCCTGCCAGACAGCTGATGCCACCCGGTATGATGGGAAACACCACCTGAACGATCTGGATCAGCACGAAGATCAGTGCACCGATCATTCCGAAGCGGTTCACAAACTGCTGCATGGTCTCCACCGATTGGAAAATGCCGCTCTGATAGCCCAAGACTGCCAGTATTCCACAGAGGATCAGACTAACCCAGGATGCAATATTGATGGCCCTTTGCCAGGTGTTTTTCTCTTTCGACCTGTTTTTCTTCGATCTGTCGCTGGTATAGTTGCTCCATACTTCCCGCAAATCTTTTTTGGGAAAATATTTCTGCGGACTGTTTTGCATAACTGCACATTCCTCTGCGTTCATCGTCTTCTTTCTCCTTCCAGTTCTTCAGGTCTTTCAAGAATTCCTCTTCGGTCCGGTACTGCCAGCCGTTTTTTCCCTCTTCCACAACCGCCCGCAGGCATTGATCCCTTCTGCATAATAACGGTAATCCTGCTGCCAGTGCTTCCGCATAGGTAAGCCCCTGGGTCTCACTGGTGGAAGCGCTGACGAACAGATCTCCTGCCGGATAATAAGATGCTACTTCAGCGGGTGATACCATTCCGGTAAAAATAACGCTTCCCGTCACACCCAGCTCTGCTGCCTTTTTCCGTAAAGTCTCCAAATAAGGACCGCCGCCTACAATCATCAGTATTGTGCCGCTCTCCTGAACTTTCTGCTGGTACTCCAGCAATTCTTCCACATTCTTCTCTTTTGCCAGACGACCTACATATAAAAGCACTGTGGTCTTCCGGTCCATTTTATATTTTCTTCGGATTCTCTCCCGGGAATCCGTCCGGGTCTGCGCGTCATATTTACTCAGATCAATCCCCGATGGGATCACTGATACCGGACAATGAATGCCATAGTCTTTTAGTAATGTCTCTATTTTTGTGCTGGGAGCGATCATACTGTCCACCTTCTCGGAGATCTGTCGCGTCAGGAACTGTACCATATCCCTGCCCCATTTCTTGTAAGGGGAAAAATAGTGGGTATAATCTTCGTATACAGTATGGTAAGTATGCACCAGAGGGATCTTACATTCCTCTGCGATCTTTTTTGCCATGAAAAAGGTAGAAAATTCACACTGGGAATGTACAATATCCGGATTCCACTCTATAATCCCGCGATACAGTTCGCGTCCCGGGGACACCCGAAGTCTTGCTCCCGGATAAATATATCCGGCATTCACGGAACCCATATAGATCACACCCTCTTCTTCGTAGGAACGAGCTGTACGGGACAAGGTCAGGATCTTCACTTCATGTCCTCTTTGCTGTAATTCCTCCCGCAGATTGCATACCGAAGTAACAACTCCGTTGATGGCCGGCTTGTACCAGTCTGTTGTGATCAATACTTTCATCTTTTTTCTCCCTTCCGTTTATTTTCTCTGAATTGATCTCAGCATAACAGACACAGGTAAATTCCATCCGAATAAAATCAAAAGTTTTCCTAAAGTTTCTGTGAGTTTTTTCCAAAATGTGCACTAAAAAACAGCATTCTCCGGAAATTTCCGGAAAACGCCGTTTTTAATCGTCTTTCTATAAAATTATTATCTTTCTTCTCTGAAGTACGCCAGTCCCAGACTTGCGGGGGGCTGATTCTCTCTCTTGCTCCGCATACTGGTGATGACCAGTACCAGTAAGGTCACGACATAAGGGATCATCTTATACAGCTCCTGATACTCCATATGCTCGATACCGGTGGGCAGATACAGATACAGAATATACAGACCACCAAACAGGAAAGAAGCAAATACACTGATATTCGGTCTCCAGATAGTGAAGATGACCAGCGCAATGGCAAGCCAGCCTCTGTCACCGAACGCATCGTTGGACCAGACGCCGCAGGCATAGTCCATTACATAGTACAGTCCGCCGAGACCCGCTATCATGCTGCCTATACAGGTAGCCATGTACTTGTACTTGGTTACGTTTATGCCGGCCGCATCGGCGGTGGCTGCGCTCTCGCCCACTGCCCTCAGATGCAGGCCCGTGCGGGTATGCTTGAGGAAGTAAGAGCTCAGCAACGCAATGATTATCGCCAGATACGCAAGGAAGCCATAGGACAGGAATACCTGACCGAACCAGCCCGTAGTCTCAGCTATTGGCAGAGACTTGCTGAAGTAGGCGCTGGTAGCGGAAAGAGCTATGGAGGGCACCTCGCTCCCGGTCAGCTTTATAAGTGAGGCGCCGAAGAAGTTGCCTATTCCTACGCCGAAGGTGGTCAGCGCAAGACCGGTCACATTCTGGTTAGCCCGCAATGTGACAGTAAGCAGGCAGTAGATAAGGCCCATTATCAGTGAACCCAGCAGTGAAGCAAGCATGGGTATACCTATTGCCAGCACCGCGCTCATCTCCGCGGCACTCGCTACCGACTGCTCATAGAAGAATGCTCCTATAACACCGCATATGCCGCCAACGTACATGACGCCAGGGATACCCAGATTCAGGTTGCCGGATTTTTCCGTCAATATCTCGCCGGTGCTGCCGTACAGCAGGGGGATGCCCTGCATGACTGCACGTGGGAGGAAAGATGCAAAATCGAACATTGCTTATGCCTCCTTCTTTCCGGCCTTACGCAGGCTTACTTTATAGTTGATGAAGAACTCGCTGCCGATGATGAAGAACAGTATGATGCCCGTCAGTATATCGGCAAAGGAGTGGTTCAGGCCAAATACGCTGGAGATTTCGCTTGCGCCGCGGCTCAGAACTACCAGCAGGAGACTGGTGAATATCATCATGATTGGGTTGAACTTTGCCATCCAGGATACCATGACCGCGGTAAATCCGCGCCCGCCTACTATGGTAGTAGTCAGGGTGTGGTCAGTACCTGCCGTGAGCAGCAGACCCATAAGGCCGCACATAGCGCCGGAAAGCACCATGGTGCGAATGATCACTCGCTCTACCTTTATGCCCGCATAGCTTGCGGTGCGCTGGCTCTCGCCCACTACGGCGATTTCATAGCCGTGTTTGCTGTACTTAAGGTATATATATGTAAGCACAGTCATCACTGCCACAACAAGAATTGTGAGCAGGTACTGCTTACCCGCTATCTGAGGCAGCCAGCCAGCATTGGTATTCTGGTTGATTATGCCTATCTTACCTGCTCCCTTGGGCACTTCCCAGACGATGATGTAATACGCCGCAAGCTGTGTTGCTATGTAGTTCATCATCAGCGTGAACAGCGTTTCGTTGGTATTCCAGCGCGCCTTGAAGAAGGCGGGCAAGAAGCCCCACAATGCGCCGGCGGCAATAGCCGCAATTATCATTATGAGGATGAGAAGGCCGTTGGGCAGCTTATCGCCGAGGCAGATCATGCAGGCGGCGGTGGCGAGGCAGCCTATGAGCACCTGACCCTCCGCGCCTATGTTCCAGAAGCGCATCTTGAAT
>ERZ824480.2511-NODE-2511-length-13756-cov-3.418875_pt1 | contig 13756 bp, 21 predicted proteins | sample MGYA00519861_ERZ824480 | MGnify/ENA primary metagenome ERZ824480 (study PRJEB31778, sample SAMEA3449152) | human gut metagenome | biome: human gut; feature: human-associated habitat; material: faeces | place: United Kingdom | collected 2010/2012 ... | reverse complement strand
AACGCAGCTTTTCTAAAAGGTTTCAACATCCATTGTGCTAGTACATCGATTGACATACAGCCAACCATTGCGATTAATGCAACAGCAATATTTACTAAGGGCCAGTACCATTCTCCTTCATATATGCTATAGTCAAAAACAATATTTTGCACAATTTGCCGTAATGCACCTTCAAAAAGATACACTGCAAACACATGTTTTGCAACTCTATTAATGAAATCCGAATGGAACTCAACCTTCATAAAGAACATCATCAGAACCGTTGCTTCTATTACAATAAAAACACTGCAGTCCCTTGCAAAAGGAATATGTGGCTTTCCTCCTGTAGCAATGCTGATCAAAGAATTCAAAAGAACATTTAATGCCGTCGTTGCTATCAGGATCTTTAAAAGAGATTTCTTATCAAACCGTTCGTCCAAACTGTATTTTCTAATATATGACCCCAGAAAATACAAAAGAAGCATATTTATAACATTCTTGCCTCCCCCAGAACACTGTAATAAATTACAGTAGGTGCAACAAGAAACACAGCCGACATAAACAACAGTAGTTGTCTATGTTGCAATTCACTCATCGAATTAATCGCCCTATTGATATATGGGGAGAAAATCATCAATAATATGTAGCAAGAAATAAACCAATAGCAATTCGTTGAAGGAACAACAATCTAAATGATAAGGCAATCCTTCGTATCCACGTACCTCTTTCTTCGTCTTTCAGTCAAGAACTTTTGATATTCGGCCTTCCTCTTGGCCTCCTGCTCATCTTTCAGCTTTGAAGCGCTGTACTTTTTGAACTCGTTGAGGTTGTAAAGATGATACAGTCCAGCGGCAGCACCTGCTGCAATAAACGAAATGATCAATTTGCGATTCATACAAAACTTCAACCAATCCGGACAAAAGGATTCTGAACAAACACTTCACGCTAACAACTTGTGATTGATCAGATAAAAGACTCTTTTCGCTAAGTTCCTCCCAACTACTGTTATATTCTGTAATGTCTCATCTGTTACACCTCCAAAAGTTCTGAACGATAGCACCTCTCCTGACTCGTTCAACACAATCGTAGCGATTCCAGAGTTCTAAATAATCACTCTTTACCATTTCCTACACTTCCATCTTCCTCTGCTTTACAAGGGTCTGGAAGAATCTCTCCGTTATCTGATAAAAGGAGGCACAGTGCTGCAAATTTGTTGTTGATAGGGATTTCAGAATCATCCAAGGCCAACATCACAGAATTCAATATAACAGCAAATAAGTGTCATGAAGGATACACCGAATTGTAAATAAAAGGATATAGATCCGTCATCACATATAACTTGAATATACACATTAATCGTTGTTCGCGGAAAGAGAGACCGTTTAATCACATTTTCCAGTAAACGTTGTATAGAATACTCCATATCCATAAGTGCAGAATCTATTACTCAGTTATGACACCTATAACTACCTTCCTTCTCGTTTGTATATGAAATTTGTACAGATATATTAGCTTCATCAGAAAACTCCACATTTGTAGTAGAACAACGCTTGGGACCATATATTGAAGCTACTACAACCGTATTACCTAGAAAGTAATAATAAGAGACTATTATAAACCTTGGAATATGGTTGCAGATCCATCTGCTCGATAGGTTGACTCTTTCTCCATGCGAAGTGGCCGCATGGCATTCTTTTCTCTCGAATCAGTTCGTAAGTTAGCTCGAAGAGCTTCTACATCTAAAACAGCCTCCATCCCACTTTCTATATGAGTCTAGAACGAGTTGTCAAAAACATCAAGATATTTGGAATTTGAGTATAAAGATTCAATTCCAATAGGGTTTGTCTCATTTTTGTTTTCTATGAGTCGAGAAAGAACTTCGTATGATCAGGCATATAAACTGCTTGTTCGTGCATTGAAGAAGGTAAGCGAATAATCAGATGTGTTATCCGATAGGTCGATCTATGGAGAGAATATGAAGAAGTTCTTTGTGATACTTTTGGTGCAATGTGTGGTAAAGAAGGGAGAGAATACTTGTGATATTGCTGGTTGCAAATTTGCAGTGGGGGTTCTAGCATCTTATTCTGGATGTGCTCATGCTTTGTCCCAGCAGCTTACTAATGACATGGACCATAATTGGTCCATCATTTCTCAACAGCTGTATGAATCGGTCACTGAGAATAAAAGGTAGGTCATCCATGAATGCATTAGTTGTAAACGAATTACAAAAGATCGAAAATGAAGCAATAAAACTCTTTCCTGTAATGGTAATAGTGAGAATCATAATTAGACAATTCCTCTTGGTGCCCTTGCTGTTCGAGGAAGTGGGGTATCTCTCACTGTTTCGGAGTGTGTCCTGTGGATATGCAAGATTAACAAGATGATAACAGCCGAGTAAGGGAAGAGAATTGGTGAAACTGTAGATATCTACGTAAACGGGATCTGTTCACCCAATATACTACTAACGAATTGGAAGATCTTCTCTCTGCTTCGCTGATTTGGCCAGCTATATCAAGTGAGGGATTCGTAAATGAGAAGGAACTCAAAGCCATTTCAGAACGCTTTGCACTGTTGAATCGATAGTCCTTTATCATATGTTTGAACGAAACACTATAAAAGCGAATATACTGATTATACAACTCTTCACGGTATGTCAACATGCTCTTCAGGCTCTTACGATTAGCTCTAAGATTCAAGTCCAATCCATATACCTACTGGAGACTACCCAAACCATCTTTGGACATAACTGTATAAAAGGACTTGACAAATCGTAATAGCCAGAAGACAACCATATTGATTCCTATGAAAATTCCTACAGTACGGATAAAGGGAAGAACGGAGAAAGAAGGGAGATACAAAGAAATATAGTTCTTTGTTGTTAGCAATAGATCTAATAATGATAACTCCTTCAAATTCTCACTCAACATCTTCGGATTTGAAATCAGTTCTGAATCAGGATTCATAAGATTCACAACAAGATATAGAGAGAACAGAATCACTCCCAAAACAAACGAAATACCTTCAAACAACATCATTCGACTAATAGTATTCAAGCGAGCCTTCTTTGTGACATTCTTTCGGAGAACATTCTCTGTTTGAGTGAGAATTTCTGAACAATCCTTCTCAAGCACACTCAAATTGTCTTGAATCTTCTGTTTTACCACCAAATCAATCTTGTCGCATGGTTTGGAAATCATATTCACACTGTGAAAGTCGTTATCCACATCTCCATAGTCCTGAGACAGATAGATTGTCGGAAGTTCCCAACCATGGGTATTCTTTACACGCAAAGCAAGATTCTATTCTTCGACTAATTACACATCCCCCTACTTGCGTAGTCTGATTCGATACTTTCATGAGATCAGCGATACTATTCAAAGTGTCAATTTTTGTCAAATAATAGCACATCTTATCATAGTGATCAACCTTCACATCAATACGCATACTCACACCTACATTCAACATTTTGACAACTTCCATTGTACGGGATCCAAGAGCCTGTTCATGTGGATCCAGAAATACAAATATCAAATCCACATAATCAGCAAGGAAAAGAAGGACTTGATTAACATCAAACGGATATTCCACACTCCCGTCTACAAGACCTGGGGTATCAATGAAATCTACGTTCGGAAAACACCGCTCCTGAGACACTGAGACAATGGTACTGAGATTTTCGATCAATCCTTTCCCGAATTTTTCGATTCCCTTCAACTGAGGAAAGTACCTTAATGTCGCCTCGCCCTTGAGTGGAGGTGCTTCTTTCATACTCGATGTCACAAGTGTAAAACCACGACTCTCGACAGCTGCCCCTGTCGGCAACACATTCTCCTTCAAATACCCTAGATTACAGTCCTACAACAGCAGGTACAATTGATGAATGAAGATTTCCCAGAAGAATGATTTCCTAGAATCATGACAGTCGCCTTATTTCGAGGACATAATTTCGATATACCGACATCTCTGGCCATCTCAACAATCCCCTTGTCTCCACAGTTCTGAGCTGTTGTAGGATGATTATATAAATCATAGACTTTGCGAAGAACTCCCTCTTGGGTTGACAACAATTCCTTTCCGTCATTTCGGAAACAGATTCCTACTTCTCCTCTGTTCTGTGCAGATCGCTTAGGAGCCATTCTCGATATATGGTTTGAATCCCGAGTCAATTCTTTAGGCTCCCGGAATAGGGCTGATTTGGGGATCCTGTACATAAGGGGTTATTTCCATAACTACTTGACTAGGCATCATGGTATCGCTTCGTTTGTTTCTTCAAATCACTAGGATTTCAAAGGACAAAAATTGTGTTTCTATCTCTGTTACTTGATTATCATCTCCTTCGCAGTAGTTATAGGGTATTCTGTTGACAGTAGATTATTGCAGCAATTGCTGGTATCCTTGCAGATAGTTTCTTCTTGGCTTTTGAGATTGTTTGCTGTGGAGGTATCATCGCTGCAATTGTCTTCTTTTACTTATTCTCTTATAGGTAGGTATGTATTCCGGATTGGCCAATGTATAACAAAAATCCTGTACAATGGGCAAAGTCGGAGAAGACTGACTAGTGGGTATTTGTATTTTTCTGGTTTTGTTCCAAACAGAGCATAGAAGTATTTGATCAACTGCGTTTGAGAACTCTTCCATTTCAATAACATCGTTAACTCCCCAATTGGGGTTCTGAACTACCATATCTGCAAAAACAGAATAAATATTCCACATCTGGGATTCCATATCCCTCGTTTCCAAATCCGTTGTTACAACAATCTTAAACCCACTTGCGCTTTCTAGATAATGAAACCGATATGTCTTAGTTTGAAATACTCGCAATCCATGCTCTTGTTCTCTAGATCATGAACTGGACATAAATCCATTACTTATCAGGAGAAAACTTTTGTATGATAGCATTCATTGAGAGAAGAAAACCGCAAATCAACTTTGTCTCCTCATCGGGGTTTCCTTTAAAGGCATTACACGTCCGATTATATTCCTTATAGAAGATTCTCTTTCCGTTACGGTTGAACAAGTAACAAGTGAAGATCATGGTTTCTAATCTGAACAATCAGTATTTCCATTTGACAAACAAACATAAGACACATACATATTACTGCCAGGCCATTCCCTCGACACTCACAATGTTCAAAGAAGCAAGGAATGAGTTGGATTTCCATCCTGACTGAAACACTATAATCCATACAACAAGGACGATACTCCAAATGATACAACCTATCAAGGCATGTCGAATGTCTACAATAATCGTTACGATCCATTTACTATTATCCCAACAACATGCCTACATTTTGCCATCCGCTTCCCTTTCTCCGTTGTTAACTTCCTGTAGTTCCACCAATTCAACACAATCAGTAGCCACATCATGGGAAGACAGAAGAATCCAGTTATGTAATCTTGTTATTACTAGTGTTTAACTTGATTACAAATCTTCGCAGTTTTCATTTCCTCATCTGGTATATCATTCGTCGGACTCTCAGGCATTCTCCAATTCTTAAAAGAAGATCGTCCACTTGGAAGAAATGTGAAGTACAAACAAACAATGATAGTTTCAAGAGTACACCTAAACATATCGACTCCTAAAGAATTCAACAAATGCAGGGTTATCTATTCCTAACATTAACATTCCATTGTTACCATTCGATATAGAATACAGCTTTCGTAGAGCGTCATTTTGAAGCTGAATAAGTCTAAGGCTAGGTAGTTCTACAAATTATGTCCTTATCTCAACACCTACCTTGAACAGCAATTCGACCAAAGAAATTGAGACAAGAGGGTCCATTTGCTGTGATTCTCATGAGATAAGGAAGTTCTATTCCTGAATCAACCGCATCGCCCCTTACTTCTCAAATATATCTCATTGTTAAAAACGGTTGCTGAATTCACCTTCATAATATGACTCTCATCACCTGCAAGACTTTGGCTTCCTAACTCGATTAGTTGTAGTGATCGTAGATTCTCGAAGACCACGGAATGTACTTTCATGAATACCGAACATCCCAACTTAACACTTCCCAGACTGGCTAGATTTGACAGTTTAAGTTGATGAGCATAGGTAAAACAATATGACTGAATATTCTCTCCAATTGTAAGTGTCTGTAGCAATGGTAGCTGTTCCAATACCATCTCCGTAAAGGAAACAAATGATAGACTACCAATAGTAATACTTTCCAAAGCCATACAGTCTTGGATAATCAACGAACACTTATCGTCATAGATAGGAATAGTACTTTGAATAGATGGACTAAAGCAACGACGTCCAATATTCACAGATCTCAAATATGGGAGTTTCATAAACTTCAGATTATGAACATACTGAAAGCATGTATCTTCAACAGTGAATTCTATAAGGGATGTAAATAAGCTCATATCAAGATCAACAATATCACGTTGATTGCAGGTATTCGCTGCAATCAACAAATGAGTCACTTGACGAGGGATTTGACGTAATGAACCGACATGAGGGTCCTGAAGGATTGGTTGCGGAGGTTGTGGATAGCGAGGCTGGAGAGGCTGTGGGTACTTAGGCTGGAGAGGCTGCTGATAGGAAGGCTGGAGCTGTGGAGGGTATGGTTGTGGAGGCTGTTGATAGGAAGGCTGAGGTTGTGGAGGGTATGGCTGTGGGGGGTATGGCTGTGGAGGGTGTGGCGATGGAGAGGACGATGGTGAAGGAGGTATGCGAAAAACTGGATTCCGGGTCCGTAAACGAATGTCCCACTTTGACAAATTGCGACGATGAGGCACTTTGTATACTTGTCGTGTCTCACAATCATAATAGCTGTATGGTGGTAACTGTGGGCAATATAAATAACCATTCACCCATGTACCTTCACATATTGGATCTCCATTCTCTGCATAGAGAGTACCCTCACCTTCAGCAACTCCATTTAACCACGAACCATCGTATAAAAGACGACCATTCTGATCATACGATTTACCTTCCTTTCTACTATCATAGTCAAAAATCCCACGAAATATCACAGCACCACTGATTGGATCATGCTCGTCTCCTTTTCCATGTCGTGCATATCGTGACGAAATATGATCATCAAAACATCCTTCATATATCTCTTGACCATTCCTATCGTACTCAATCATTATATTGTCATGGAAAACTTTCACCTTCATACGAATAGAACCTCTATCATAGATGCAGAGAGATGAAAGCAACTCATTCTCATCTAACTCTATTACTTCTCCATGAAGTCGAAAGTATTCGTCACGCTGGCCAATTTCATCAATCTTTTTGGTTGCTAACAGCTGATGAGCATAAAAACTTGGATCCTCAAGATGAGGAACGAGTTTGGCCACACGAACCCCATGAGAATATTCCCAAATATCATCAACTTTCTTTTCGGGATTGTATTCCGTACAAATGCCATCTTTCATTCCATTGCGTACCATTCCCCTAAACACCACATTATCATTCACATCTCGTTTTATACACTCTCCATTTATTACATCACCAGAATAATTCAAGGATATGAACGCAATACCACTTGGTGTGAAGATCGTTGCTTCTCCTTCTCTTTTGCCATTTTCCCATTTAGCAACCATATAATATCCACTATACTTTCCAATATATGATATACGGCCACTGCCATTCTTAATTCGCTGTTCTTTGTCCATTACTATTGATCCCTCTTCAAAACCTTCTAGAAAGGAAAGAGCATCCTCTTCAAATACAAATAGGATATTATTCACCATCTCAGAAAAGGTATACTTAACAAACAATTAACTGAGTAACAACAATTGGAGAATCTAAAACTGCAAATCCAGCAGACACACCTCCTTCCAGAGAATCAGACACTTTTGTTCGAACAAGGACACCAACATCCTTAGCAAACAACATTGACTTCTTGTCAGTGTCAAACAGAACACAAGAATAGAATCCAATCTCACTGAGTGATGGATGCACAGAACTCACACCCATCTTCACATGAACACACTCATGTTCTTCTGGGAATATCCGTTTCATTAGAATCAGGTTCTCTAACTCTTGTCTACTCATCATCCCCATTTTCCGATGATACCGATCATTCCGCTTCAATGTGGATACAATCTCCTCTCCCCACAAATTAAACCCACCTCCTTCTCTCTGAGGCTTCAACACATATTGATATGGATTCTCATTCACATCGGCAAACACCTGAGGATAGATTCCATTGACAACCTCATAAGCAGGATACATGGGAGCAAAGCACTGACGCAGCTCCATTGCCTTGGTCTCATCTCCCATCAACTCCTCGATGATTCCAGCCATTGATAGCTGTTGCTGCATCTTCTTACATCCTGTGAGATGAAGAAGCACATTTGGACACTATCCACTCATTCAACATTCGTATAACCTGCCTTAATAGCACGACAACACTCAATTCTCTCACGTACACCCCATAACTCTTGTGATGAATAATCAGCTGGAGTATATCCACTACGGAAGTACACAACAGCCACCTCGTGATTATCAACCATCATCACTCCATTGTCCACCTGCATCGATTGAAGTAACTGTTGATGTGTCTGATAGACACTCAACACATGGTATTTGGTATACAAACGAAGAGTCAACAGAGCTTGATCAACACTGTTGTTCTCTCCTTCTTGACATACTACTAACACGATTGTATCCTTTGTTCCACTATCTATCAAATCCACTTCTCTCATTTACTATGTTCTATTGTAAGTTGTTACTCCTTCATATAACCCATCACAAGTACCTTCAGCTGTCTTGTTGAACTCAGTATCCTTCACATATCGCTCAATATCCATCACTGAGACATTCATAAACTTGGCAATAGCTTCCAGATCTGACTGATGAGATGATAACACATATTGATGGAGTTTAGTTAACTGTTCCTCTTCCCCTGTAAACGAACATGAAATGGTATTCAATTCGATTTGGAACATTTGAGATTCCTTTGTCACCTTATCCCTCTCAAGCATGTAGTCAGAACGCATAACTCCCATCACTCGAGGTTGGAAATAAGGAGATTCAATTGCCCTCTTTGCGATCTTGATCAAATTGACTGTGAAATCATCAGTAACACTACCTATCAACTCCACCAAACAACAACACTCTTTCAATTCACGAAACAATATATCAGGCTTCTCACAAATCCTCATTACAAGTTCTCCAAATAGCGAATTCAGTCGTAATCCATGGTTATAGGCAGTTTCTGAAATCTAGATTAAAAACAAAAACAAAAAAATACAGGAAATGGAAACAAAGATAGAGGCATATGGGTGAAATACTGTTGACCTGAAACAGTCTCTCCATGAAGCAATCCATTAGCTAACGAATATGAAACTGCTGATTCAGCAATTCTAGGAATATCCATCATATCTGAATAATAATCTGGAAGGATTTGAGGATGTGAAGGAGAAGAGGAACCGCGGGAATCACACGCAATTGAGTTCCATTTGCTTTCACTGAATGATATCAGAAAAGGAGATTCATACCATTCAGACATCCATTACTGGAAGAGTGAAGGAACTACGAAGGTTGCACCTTGCTTGGAATGGATACAAGCGAACTCTTGCTACAACATTGCAAGAATGGGACTCAACTCCGGATTCAGAAAGAAGCATGAATCCAAAAGTACTGTTCCCTATCAGAAGTGAGATAGATATCAATTCACCATATACAACTCGAGAGAGTATAATGGAACGAAGTAGAAAAGTGGATTCTGCTCTCCAAGAAGTGATTCGAGAAGAGAAAGCTCAATTCAATCAGATTTGTACTATATTGGGTCTATATTCTTTGATTAAGTTATAAACAGATGACAACCTTGAGTTACTCCTCCAACTCTCCATTCCAACAAGCGAAAAGCATACCACTGACTTATGTTCATTTATCCGTGACATCAAGAACTATTTGGATGAACAACTGGTGGATTACTCGTTAGTAGTATGTGATATTCTCTCTTTTGATTGACAGAAATCAATTATTCAATCTCTGGATCATAAATTGGCAGAAGACGTGATTCTGACCTATGTGTTATCTCTGAAATACTCCGAGATTGCTTTTCCATTCCCTTTAAACTAGATTTGTTTGTTTTAATCTTGTGTGGCATCTTCTCTTGTTTTGATTGTCAAGGGTTGTCAGAATAGATAAAGAATCGCGGACATCGCCTCACTTCATCTCTTCATATTTCTTGATTCAACCCTTCTCATGAGTTCAGAGTAGTATCAAAACCATTGAAATGATAGGATAGAGAGGATGAGAATTATAATGAGCAATTTGATGAAGAGTTACGTGCTCTCGCCTTAATGAAGGGTCAGAAACCAAAAGAAGTAATCAAAGATACTGTACGTCATACAGTGAATATTGTGAAATATAGGATGGTTTACAACGGGCTTTAAAGCGACTTGAAACCAATCTTCCTTGGAAAGAGAGTCTTGATATTTCAGTAGATGTTGGGGAAATTAAAGATCCTGAAGATGATATAAAGAGGGAACTGGCATTGTAGGACTGTGTGCTTGTTGTGTGATATAAAGCTATGAAGCATCTGTAAAGGCAACAATGGAAGGGAGGAAGATGTTGAAAGAGAACGGGATTCCTTATTTGCGACCTGAGGACTATCTTGCAGAAATGATGAAGGATTCAAAGAAGATGGATATGATTGAGAAACGACAAGAGGCAATTGAGGAGGAGAAGAAGCAGAAACTGCGTCGGGTAATCAGGAACAAGAACAAGAAGCGTAGCAACAGAAAGAAGTATTCTAGACGATAGTCAGTCTTTTATCATCTGTTTGTACAAACACAAGATCACCATATCAGAAATCGATATCAACATAAACCGACTGCGTTTATTCCTTGCTGACATCCTCGAAGTTTTCGACAAGATCGGGAACATCATCTTCAGCGGGAGTCTGCTCAGCCTCAGCAGCCTTAGCCATGTTAGCAGCATTCAAATACTGGCCGAGACCCAACTGGTTGATGATACCAGGCATCAGATCCTTTAAACCTACGCATTACCTACCAAACTCATTCACACTCTTCTCCTCCGGCTTTCCAAAGATAGCAGTGGTATTGTAACTGGGGCTGATCCAAACTACGAATAAACTGGACATACAACACAGACTCTGACACTTCGTGAAGTGGAGAACATTTCCATCGGTAGGGAACAGGTTTGCCTCGCTAATTCCATCAATAGGCTGGCAACCAACCTTCTGAAGAGAAAGCTTCAGCTTAGCGTCCTCAGTGGAAGCAGACTTGTGAACCACCTTCTTAGTTCTTCGGCTACTACCCTTTCCACGAGAAGCAGCCTGCAAATCAGCGTAATTGACACAACCATACCGAATCACCGAATTTAGCCTTCAGCTTGTTACGAGCATCCAAAATCTCCTGAGGAATAGCCTCCATTGTCTATTCAATCTATTCTGATATTCTATTTGATGGAACCAAGAACCATAAGCCAGAGTCCCAATAATCTCTGAATTCCCGTTAATCGACTGTCCCGTTCCTAATTCCTTTTGAATGAATCTGTCCTAATTGCCAATTCTTTGCATATTACATATTATTTAAAAGTTAGAACTCTACGAGATATAGAATGGAAATAAGGTTATAAAAGTGAGAAATGGCTATTGTAGAAACATGACTGTAGATACAAGAAGCAATTGGTATAATGGTTATAAATAACTTGAATCATCAGTATACATAGCGATTTGGTCAAATTGCTGTAGATCTCTTCTGGATTATGAATGCTGTGATACCGCTTCACACTGTGTGAGAACAATGTCAATCTGCGTTCATGTTTATAATAAAACCAATAATTTAAGAGACAACTCCCTGTTCTGATGGTTCATTCTTGAGTTCCTCTTCCTGGACAACAGGAGATTGTTCTTCTTGACTATTATCTATTGGTACGCTTTCTGCAGTTTCCGGGATGGTATTACTCTCTGGCTTCGTGTCGGTTTTTCCTTCGACAACATCAGTTGTTTCAGTATTCTCTGTCACAGCTCCATGCTCAGCTGTCTCAATATCCTCAACCACAAGTCCATTCTTAGTCACCTCTTCACTCTCCACTACCTCAGTTTCTTCAGTCAAATTACTCTTTCCACGCTTCACAGTGTCATGGTTAAACTTTGTTGCATCCACAGCATTAATCTCATTCTCTAATTCAGATAACTGATCCAAATACCGTGGGAAATTATTGGGTTTCAAATACACCAATATTTCTTTCAAATGAGATACATATCCCAGTAACATTCTCTATTCATAATTCTTCTATCGTACTCTCACTCTCACAGGAGCAAAGAGAATACCCTGAGTCGCAGGACTATCCACATACAATGCAATCTTTCCCACAATGTCATCAAGCCCTTCCACTCCCTCTTGGAAACTGGTTAAGATTGAAATAACCTGATTCTCAAAGAGAGGGAATCGTTCTGTTGAAGATGCTGTGGTGGCCATATAATGCTCATACTCTTGAATAATCAAAATAACAGGTCCACAAACAGTTCGACAGATGGCTTCAATAAGTCGATTAGTACTATCTTTCAGAGCAGTTTCAATGAGTTTTAATCCATCTTGATTGATAAAAGTAATGGTTGGGATTGCTTTAGCAAAGAGCCGGAACAAAGTACTCTCTGTAAGAGAACGATCACTAAATGGAAGATATGTCCCAGGAGAATGAAGATCAAATGGTGAAATCTGTTCACGAAGAATCAGTAAAGTCTTTACACGAAACAATTCACCATCAATCACAGACTAGAAGTAAGTAAGAAGAGTGGATATAACTTGAGCTGTTTCAATAATGGAGGTAGCTCGTTGTATAGCTATCAACACATTCGATACAGCTTCAACTGTAATATCGGCCATGATAGTATACTAGAATGAATCCAATTCAACAATGCAAACGTCAACACATGAATAAAGTAATGATAGAACATGAAGGATCTTTTGAATTGGCGTATACCACAACAAGTAGATACTAACAAATGATTTCTCATTATCGATGCTACTTGACCTCCTTATTACGTTGTTGAGCATAATATTCTATCAATCATTCTTCATTCTCATACTTACTATACAGCTTCTCGGGATAGTTCACATCATCTGTTGTTGGCACATAATCTTTGATAGTTGAATCAAAATATGAATGAGCAATATACAAAACACGTTCACGAATATCCTCTTCCAATTTCAAAATGATTGGAATTATTACTGAAGTAAATGAATCTAAAAATGAAACTCCTATGAAACGCCTACTTCGTTTAATCACATCACCAGCAATAATCTCCATCTTGATCATTCGAATGAGATCGCAGAGAATGTCCAGTTGCATTGTATCAAGAATGAGAGGTCGAACTTCTTCATATAATCGCAATGCTAGGTTCTCAAGGAAGGAGCTATCAATCATTCTTGTCAATCATTCGTACCTAACAGCACTATTGAAAGCAGGTGACGAACGAACTGTTGTTACCAGCTGTTTCTCAGACACCTCCGAACAGAAGAAATTGAGATACTCCTCACTTTCTCGTTCACATACTTCAATAGTGAATAGAATTGCACTTCGAATACGACTCTCCAATGTCTCTTCGCTACTAAGATACGACTCCAGTTCTGCTGTCACTAATGGCTCAATGAGAGACTCACGAGTGGAACAATATACTTCAAAGCACGACGAACCTGACAGTTCGGATACTGCTCCAGTGTGTACTTCCATAATGTGAGTTATTAACTGAGTGTTTCCCCGGGAAAGTGCTGCCATATAGTAGTATAAAGGACATGAAGGAAGAAGTAACTCATTCTTATCTGCCTTCTCCTGAATCTC
>ERZ824480.2506-NODE-2506-length-13782-cov-2.831281_pt1 | contig 13782 bp, 27 predicted proteins | sample MGYA00519861_ERZ824480 | MGnify/ENA primary metagenome ERZ824480 (study PRJEB31778, sample SAMEA3449152) | human gut metagenome | biome: human gut; feature: human-associated habitat; material: faeces | place: United Kingdom | collected 2010/2012 ... | reverse complement strand
CCAAAAACGCAGACCATTGATAAAGGACCGAATTGTGGTATCGAAAAGAAAGTCAACAGTGGCGAATGTGAAAGGATTGATCATATAGCAATCGTCCTTATTAAAATTGAATGCTTGAAACGGAACAGTATCACCAGAATTGAAAGATGAACTGGATTGTGTCTCACTGGAAGTATGCGACCTCGTATTCGTTTGAGAACTCATTGTTATGTCAAACGGTAGAACCCAACAGGGAGATGAAGATATAGAAGGAGTATACAATGCGACAAAGGCATTGAATGTACAAGATGTTTGTTGGACACCCTGAACGAAGTGTAATTCAACAGCTAGAATTGATTTATCACTTTTCACTTCGTTTCCTGGACGAATGAATGAATGATACGATTCCGTTTCATACATCATAGTAGCATATGTAGAACTCTGAATTGAACCTGAAGGCATATTATCTCGAACCACTTCTCGTCCATTCACGTATGCAACAACACCATGCTTATAAAACATACTCAATTCATATGATGCCATACCTTCCAAACCAACGAATTTCTTTCGCAAATACTGAGTTCCCATAACAACAATCGGAACTGAACCCAAAGTAACAGATGACCATGCAGAATCACTGTATCCATAAGAGGTCCAAGACCCTGTAATCATATTGTATGTCAACTTCCAAACATCATCTTTCGAAATTGGACGATAAAACGAAATAGAATACACCTCCTCATGCAACTCCGTCAAATAATTCTTAAACAACGTGTTTCCATACTCACCTACAATAGTTAACCAAGATCCTGAAGACCATGAATTCTTTGAACTATCAACTAACATAACAGAGTACTGAAGATTTTGAGATGGAGGAAGACAACCCTCAAGAATGCGACACTCATAATCTTCACAAAAAGGACTACTATAAACAATAATATCCCCATCAAGAACCAAAAAAGACTCTTTAGAACACTGATCCTGACATTGTCGAATTGTCTTCATGTACACAAAGTCAGGAGAACAAACAATGTCACAGTATGCTATGCTCATAATGAAACAATACAGCAATAAAGAAATGAGCATCTTTATTGCTAACAAAACAATTATGATTGTGTCAAAGCCCATCATCTTCTGAATTTCGTCTTTGCTTAGAACCATGACACAAATACCGTTAAGAAACCGACATTGGTGTCATTCATTTACTCTGTGGTAGGATGAGTATCTTGAAATCTTTGAAATCGGGATCCACACCTTCCAGATCCAAGGGAGATTCTCTGGAACAAGGTGATTCTGACAGTCTCTTTTCACAATGCCCTATCTGCTTCAATAGTGTAATTCAACATTAATGGGATGAAATGCAGTTCATAAAAACAAGTATTCAACAACATGTCGAGTCATGTCTTCAACGTCATGCAGTAGAGGAGAAAATGAGGGAAATTGGAGTTTCTGAAGAGGAGACAGGAGACAAGGCAGATGCTTCGAGTTCAGAACAAAGAAATATACCTCCAAGTGTGACAACGGTTGTAACTACACCAGAAAAGAAGAACGAAACGAAAAAACGATTTGGCGGGGAATGGAAACCACTTGCAGAACGAATGCGACCAACGAATTTTGAACAAATGGCTGTAGGGGAATTCATTGGATATTGAAAATAGGGGGATAGTGAACTCTTTGGAAAAGATTCGGTTGTTCGAGCTCTCTTTGAGCGAGATCCTCCTCCTTCAATCATATTATTTGGGCCCCCAGGATGTGGAAAGACAACTGTTGCTACTGTGATTGCTCACCATACTCGTTGTCCGTTTGTGACTCTCTCCTGCTGCACATCCAGTGTTGAAGATATCAAATCTATAGCAACAAAGGCCGAAAATGAGTTTCGTCTTCGAGGTTTACCAACAGTTTTGTTTATGGATGAAATTCATCGATTCAGTACGATACAACAAGATATTTTCCTCCCATATGTTGAACATGGCACATTAGTACTGATCGGAGCAACAACAGAGAATCCTTCTTTTACAATCAATGCCGTATCATCCAATAACCTTTAATGAGTATAGGCACTACTGTCTCGATGTCAAATAATAACTTTGAAATTGCTGACAAATGACGAATTGGTATTGATTCTAAAGAGAGCACTAGATAGTGATGAGTTATTGAAAAGCAGTACTGTTGGGATGGATGAGTGAATTAACAAGCAGATGATTATCAATGATACTATTCTCAACTATATTGCATTAAAGGCAGATGGAGATGCTCGAATTGCATTGAATCTGTTAGATAATTGTTCTCGGTGTTGTTTTGGTGAAGTCACTACAACTACTATTGATTCTCTCGTTACAGAGCATTTCATTCGATACGATAAAAATGGAGAAGAACACCATAATGCCATTTCAGCTTTGCACAAATCAATTGTTCGTTTATTCTTTCATTCTTATTCGTAGCGTGGTAGTGATGTCCAAGCTTCGATCTATTGGCTTTCCCGTATGTTGGAAGGCGGTGAGAATCCCTTGTACATTGCTCGGCGACTCGTACGATGTTCTACAGAGGACATAGGACTTGCAGACCCTCAGGCACTCATTGTTACTACGAGCTGTTTTCAGATTTGCAAGGAATTGGGAGCACCACTCTGTTTTAATACCCTTGCTCAGACTGTTGTATACTTAGCGCTAACAAGCAAATCAAATGAACTATATCTCGCTTATGGAAGAGTTGCTGATATCATTCATGAAAGTGGGGCCATGCCCATTCCATCTGTAATTTTACAAACTGGTGAATACGATTATTCCACAGATAAAAACTACCTTCCTGAAGGTATCCAAAGTGAAACGCTGATTCATGTGAATCGAGCAACCACCGACCTTAGGACACAGAGCATCAACCATTATATCAATCCCAACTCAGAAGTGGTTGGTCCAATTGTACCGGATGCCAATTTATCAGAACTACCTCTAGAGAAGAGAATGAAGATTACTGTTGAGTCATCATAGTTGTTTAATGTTTCTTCATCCTTCCAAATTAAAACGGCAATTCGGTTGTCTTTGATGGATTCCATATTTCCTATTGCAGAGATATTCAAATGAAAACTTCTTATAGTACTTTATTTGTTTACACTGTTGAACATGTAGAAATCATCTGTTTCATATTCTTCACCTGTATCCTCAATGTTGCCGTTTGTGAAGAATTTGTTGAAGTGAATGTGGATAACACTCCCGTAGAAGTAGGATCGTTATTGTTATTCCTGATTTCTAGCCTTCTGATCAAACTAAGGTTTCAGCAACGATTGCACAACTCAGGAAGGTTCTTGTAAGAATTTAAGTATTTTGTAACTGACAGGAGGAGAAGGAGAAGAGTTTAAAGGAAATGACAGTGAAGTTCCAAGAATATAAGGAGAGTCAGGAGGAAAAGTTCAAGAGTATGGAAGAATCTGTAGCTAATCAGCTCAAGGAAAACCTGAATATGAAGAAAGTGAGTATCAGTTTCTTAGGATAAGTATTAGCTCATTAAAGAACAGGAAGAGCAGATTAAGGGTCTTTCAGATAAAGTGCAGTCCTTGAGAGTTTCTTTAAAGGAAGCAGGAAAGAATTTCAATCTCCTACAAATTATTGTTGATTTCATTGAGCTAAAGGTTCTTCCTACTTTGGAGAATGATTGGACGCTCTTGAAGAAGTACTATATAACGAGTATGGAATTCGTACAGACGAAGTGGTCTGCTTTTTGTACTTTCCTTGCAACGAATGAGTCTTGTCAAATGTTTAAGAGAAAGGCCCTGCTGTATTATGCTAATGTAGTTAAGTTCATGACAAAGGTATGGAATAAGGTGTCCCCTAAAAGTATGATTTAAATAATCTATTTAATATTAGTTTATGAGATGTATGATTTGGTGGCTCCATACATTCATCAATGTTATTCTACTGTGGCTCCTTACTTCAGCAAGTGCTATTTTGCGATGACTCCCTATGTAATGAAAGCAATACAATTTATTGTAGCAAGTTGGAAGCAATTCAAAGTGGTGTTTATTAATGCTATGAAGATTTGTTTGAAATGTATGAAGGAATGAGGTTTAGTGTTTACTCGTTGTGTTGTCGTGATTGAAGCAGTGAATACCTATTTGAAGAAGACTCCTGTTTTCATTCTCTGAATCATTGATATGTAGATTGCACAATACACAGACTTTATTACCTACTGTCTTGTGTTTGGAATCCTTCGTTTTGTACTTCTTACTGTAATCCTTGTTGTGATTCATGTGATTCTTCTGTTACTTTGGCCACTTCGTTGGATTTGTCCTTGTTGCCCTAAGTATCATGAATGCTGCAAGTGTTAATCATTGTTTTCAGTAAACACTACTATGATGTACTCAAGAGTGATTCATCCACAACAATTACTGCAGAACCTGTTAAACGACCATGTCTATTCATAAGCAAATACTACTACAGTGTTACCTTAAGTCATCAATTGCAGTATTCACTTCTTCCAGTTTATATAGATTTACTTTCGTTTCAATTGGATCCTATTGTTTATATCATCATTAATTCAGTACTTGAGAGATTAGCTCAAAGAACTCCCGTCCATCTTGAACTGTTAGGTTCGCTACGGATTCCAGTCTCTTCTCGTTCCAGAGTGACGAATAAGGAAACGAAGGAATATCCGTCATATGAATACCAGCACAAATAACAATTCCTCCCTTCTTTACAGCATTCAAAGCAGCAACCACCAAAGGTCCCTCACTAGCAAATATGATACATGCATCAAGAGAGTGAGGAGGTAGAGAACTACTTCCTCCCGCCCATATGGCTCCTAACGATAGAGCAAAAGATTGCTTCTTCTCATCTCCATCACGTGTAAAGACATAGCAATCTATTCCAAGATGACGAGCCATCTGAATGACGATGTGTGCTGAAGAACCAAAGCCATACAAACCCAATGTCTTTGGAGTACCTGTCTTACGCAACGAACGATAGCCAATGAGACCTGCACATAGTAGTGGGGCTGCCTGAACAGGAGAATAGTGATTTGGGATAGGGAAACAGAAGGCTGCATTGGCAACGCAATAATCTGCAAATCCACCATGTTTCTGATATCCTGTATATCTAGTGATTATTATGTAAGAACGAACCCACATTGCATGATCACAAAGATTCTCTTTTCCTTCCTTACAATAATCACATTTTGAGCAACATCCTCCAAGCCATGGAATACCGATTTGATCACCCACTTCTACATTCTTCACATCCTTTCCAAGTTCTTCAATAATTCCAATAATTTGATGACCTACTTGTGGTATTCAATAGCTAATAATACCCGGAATTACATTTGGTATGGAATCAGGAAGATCACCATCGATAACATGGAGATCTTATTATCAGCATAGAATCAATGAATTACCTGTACGGCATATGCCACAGGTCAAAACACGTATAAGTACTTCATCATCTTTAGGTTTGGGATAATAGCCATCACCAAGTAACAAAGAGTGACTATTCTTATCAAAATATGCAAATCTTCCTTTCAAACTCATTAACAAGCGAATAATTAAGTGATCGAAGCAACAAATCTGTAGAAATATCTTAAAGAAGCAAACACTCCTTAGATATGCCTTTTATCACGATACAAAGATAAGATACTTATAATCACTTCATTAGGAATAATCTGACTCTGTTCTCTACAACAAACAAATGATAATTACAGTTCAACCTCCACTTCCGATTCTTGAGCCAATGTGTCAAAAATATCTTTAGGTGAAACACTCACTCGATTATCCTTAATGAACTGCATTAATGACTAGCTCTCAATTCCTCTTCCATCACCTACACCAAGATCAGCACGCTTCTCCAGTGTCTTTCCCATTCGCTTCGTCTCACCTGCAGGATACATAACGAACATTGGATATGATTTCATTTCAATTCCAGGAATATCATTCTTGGATATATCAATTCTTGCTACATCAATATCAGGAACATCCACAAAATAGCCAGCGATCACATTTACATCATCATGCAACTCATCACAAGCTTTGCAATTCTATTATTTAATCCTCTTTCATATCGTACTGAAACAACGTATTCCACTAATACATTCACCTTTTCATTAAATACAAACTCAGCATAGTCTTTAGCTACCAGCACTTTCACATTTCCGTCACGCTCCTTATAAGGTTCCTCTGATTTGATAAAAGGTTTCAGTTCTCCTCTAAAGTATTGTTCAATGTACTCACGAATAGCAGCATCCTCAAATTCGCCACGGAAAGCATACTTTGAAACTTCACTCTCACCACTCTTGACCTACACATCAAATCACCATCATATCCTCACCATACTCAATGTAGGCAGATTGGATGGATCCACACCGAAGAATTCCAACATATTCTGATTCTTTTCATAGATATTCACAACGAATAAACGACTCTCGTAATCAATGGCAATCTGCTCGAAGAGTGTCTTGATTTCGGGATTTTCAATTAAATACTTGCTAGAAGAGAATAAGAGAAGATGATCAAAGACCTCATTATCCTTCATGAACATCACTTTCATGTACTGACGCTCATAAGGAATAATCAGAGGAAGTGACTTAATTGATATCCATTTTTTCAATCCCTTCACAGTCATTTCTATGAATCACCCCACTCCAACAGACATACTATCATTATACACTTTCTTCTCTCCATTAGCATAGATGTATACAGTATTCATAGGAATTTCGCCGTTGGCTTCTCCTACGACACATAGAGTAATGTACTCAGAGAAAGCACTTGCAGCCTTTTTATAGTTCTTAAACTCTTTAGAACTCTTCTTCTCAAAATGACCAACCAGAGTTGGAAAGCCACGAGCAACAGCATCTTCAATCTCCTTATCGCTTTTAACAAGGATCAGACCAGGTTCCAGTTTCTTCTCAATGAAAAAAGAAATGTCTCTGAAGTAAGCAGAATGGAAAATACTTACTTCTCCTTCAATTCACCATCATAGAAAGAAGGTGTTCCCTTCTTATAATGATAAAAAATAGGAAATCCACTAATTCTGTAAATGCCTGCGATCTTGGGATTTGTTGCATGGTCAATCTGCAAGTGATGTACGTTTCCGAATCATACTTTACCCATAATTACATTCTTTCCCTTTTCCTTAAAGTCAGCAACAATCTTTTCAAGAGTAGTGACCAATTCTAACGAACGAGGAGCTCTCTACGAATTAATATTTGCAAATCACCAGTACTGAAGAGTAGAACTCGACAAACATATTTTCATTCTCCTTTGTCACCGTTTGAAAGTTGGAATCATCAAGAACCATGATACCATTTTCCATTTTTGTTTCGCACAGAGTAAGCGCGAACAGGAGAGCGAGGAAACACAATTTCATTTAGAAAGCACTCAAATAAGCAAGAATGAAGGTATTCTAGAAATGATGTGAAGAGTGATTTGCTAATAGTCATGGATTGCGGGAATTCAGTGTTATCATTAATAAGTGATGGATCAATCTATACAATCAAAGGAAGAGAAGGAAAGAGAAAGGAGAAAGAAACGGAAAGAAAGACAAAAGTTAAGGAAGTAGGAGTTCATTTGTATTACTACCATAGAAAACAAAACATAAACGGGCTCCAAAAACACCAACCTATTGTATTTACTCAAAGTGAAGTGATCAAAGATGATTGTCAGTCATTCCCACAACCATGTGAGAATGATATTTCTAATGATTTTCCATTTTCAAAAAGAGCAGCGATATCCGTAATCCACCCTTCTGTAGCCTTCTTGATATTGTCGTTATATAGAATAAGCACTATGACAATGTTATTCAAGATCATATCGCTTCATCCTTAAACTTATCGACTCGTAAAACCCTCCTTTCGTTCTTTGAGATGATTTTAAAGGAATATAGAGAATATGCAGATACTATTAGCGACAAAGACCAAGTAGAGGATGTGAGACGAAGATGTATATCAATCGAACAAAATTTGTCTCACCTGAAACATTTGAAGGCTTTTCCAGAGAATGTGGTTCAAGGTTTGATGTCTATTCGTGCCTCTCTTCTCAGAGGAGATTATGTGGTTGCAGAAGAACAATATCTAAACTTGGATGTTGGAAACATGGTCCCAGAGAATCATAACTACTGGGAATTAAAGATGGATATCCGTGATCTTGCTGATACTCTTGTAGTAAGTTCTGATTCACGAAATAATTGATAGAATATAAAGCGCCTGATGACATTTTATAAGAATGTGATGGCTCCCTATTCTGTTTGTGAATCAACAATTAAAAACAACAATAAACGACCCCATTCACTTTCTGCGCTTTCCATTAAATCCCTTCTTTCCTCCATTTCCACGACCTCGTTTATGAGATCGCTTCTTGAAGGTCTCTTCTCGCTCCTTACGAGCTTGAGCCGTCTCTTCCAGCATAGCTTCAAACTCTTCAGCAGAAGCATAAAGAGATTTCATTTTCTTCTTGTGATCTTGTGTCTTCTTTCGCGATCCGTTATCTCCTTCATCCACAATCATACGACCATCCTCCTCTTCTTCTTCTTCATCATCTTCCATATCATCTTCCACTTCTTCTCCCTCATCTAAGAAACGACCATTCTCTTCCTCCTCAAACTGATCTGCCAAATCACCAAAATCATCATCAATATCTTCATCTTCGCTACCCACACGACCTTTCATAATATCTTCAGCCATACTTTCAGCAAACGCATCCATTGCAGCCTCATCATCTGAACTCTCTTCATTCTTCTTCTTCTTTCCTTCACCTCTACGTGCTCGTTCTTTAAAGAATTTATAGAAGAAGCGATCTTCAACTGCAATGTCCTCTTCCTTCTGCTGTAAGAAGGCCTCACTGTTCACAGGCTCCGTTCGCAGAGAACCTCGCTTCTTCGGCTGTAGAACGGTTGATCCCCGGTTTCTAGCATTCTCTATATCCTTCTTCTTTGCGTGCCGGTAAGCAAACTTATCAAGGAATGTCTTGTTGCTGAAGTCAGTCAGAGGATCTCCATCACAGATGATGGCACCACCCTGAAGAAGAATCTGAGCATACTTCACAACTGTTGGATGATAATGGTGTTCAAGGAGAGATAACTCAAAGAATAGCGTATCTTCAGCATGACTAAAAGCTGGATCTCGTGCATAAAGACTGTAGTGAACTGGAGGAAGCGAAGAAGTGGATTCGGGTGTTGGCTTTGGCTCAGGCTCAGGCTCAGGTTCAGGTTCAGACTGTTCTTCTTCCTGTTCCTTGTTCTGTTCGTGATCACTGAAAAATGATTCATCCAAATCTTTCACATCATCACTCTCATCCATCTCCTTCTCTTCTTCCTTCTCTTCTTCCTTCTCTTCTTCCTTCTCTTCTTCCTTCTCGCTCTCTTCCTTCTCTTCCTCATCCCTCTCTTCCTTCTCTTGCTTGCTTTCAATTTCTTCTTTCACCTCTTCAGGGCACAGATTATCAAATGAATGATTAGCAAGCATAGAATGTAAACGAGGACCCAAGGCTAAATCCTCTCTCTCTCGCATTACTGTTGATACCATGAACAACAAACCACAAGCCATAGCTGCAGGCATCATCAAAGCACATTGTAACACACGCTTTAACAAGCCCATAGCTGTAGCTCTGTCAGTACAATGCTTAAGTGCACGATATAACAGATTCAAGAATAAGGAATTCTTTGTTGAGTGTAGGAATTCAGGTGAAAGGATTTGAGTATACAAAGCACGATAGAATCGAGGTGCGTAAGAAGCTAGAGTTTATACAATCTCACAATGATACGATGATTTGATACAATAGTGAATAACAACAGCATGGCTTGAACTGAGCAGGCCCAATGATGACAATGCACGATATAATAAAGTGTATCTAACTGCTTGTTAATTAAGACTTCAGGAGCTAATCATTCAATCCAATCAATTAATCATACTGTTACCATATGGCATAGCTCGATTGATTCCAGTAAGAATAGCAGCCAAAAGCTTGAGACGAGTCTCATTTGCATCTTCCTCCACATTGGCTTTGGATGGCTTACGGTGTTTTCGTTGCTTCTTCTGTTTCTTCTGTTTCTGATCTGCTTCTAATGTTAACGTAGCATACTTCCGGAATAAGGAGAAATAGAAAGTAATCAGATCCACAGCAAAATCATTATCTTCTGGAGAAAATTCCAGTTGGTTCAGGAAACAGGTGCCATAATACACTGCTTTGATTGTAACATCCGAACGAATCAACAATTGACGTACTTCTTTCGATACCACCATTCGCATGTAAGGATTCTCACGAACAAGTTTCAATAACAAATACACAGCATGCGAACTAATCTATGCATTATTCTAATTATTAGTCTAAACTGTAGTGTCTGGATCTCCAATTTTCTCTACAAGCATAATCAGCAAAGCCTGCTCTTGTTCAGGCTTGCTTTCGAGAAGCTGGAAGATTGAGGTGATGGCAATCTTCTTAAAGAAGGCTTGATTATCAAAACTGTATTTCTTGAGTAATTCGATAAACTATATGTCATTCCGATAATAAGAGCTCACCTCAGCATACTTTTGCTTCAGAAGATGCTCAAAGTAGAAAAGAATAATTGTCTTGTCATCAACTCCCTCAGCTTCTAATGGTTGCTGACTGATATATCGCAAAGGACGATCAGGAAGCAAGAAATATGTAAACAGTTCACGCAATGATTGAATCGACAGCTGAGCTTCACGCTTTCCTTTCTTGTTCGCCATAGCCAAAAGAGATTCGATCATATCCATATTATGAACAGGATCATTCTGCACAAGTGATGCCATTGCTCCCATTTTATCGGTGAGAGTACCAGAATTGAGCATCTTGCGTAACCACTTGGCATCACCAATATCGCTCTCTCTACGAAATAAATATTGCTATTCGCTTCTACCGTTGAAGTTGTCTCGCTTTCTCAGATTCTTGTTCTAGCAGCTCCTTTCCCTAAGAATAACGCCAACCATAGAGATTTCACTCGTTTTCTGCACTTGAAAATCGATTCCTCCTTGTTTGTATACGTGTCCTCAGTATACTTCTCCAAGGGAACGAACCATTTTTCATCACTGAACTGAAACGTCATCGTGATTCTCTCTACATGAAATTACAACTCTGAAAAGTAAAGGTACTGATTTATCGGGAATCCAAAGAGGTTCAATGTCGTTTTGAGGTTATTCCCAACCTTGACCGTTTCAGCACCAAAATCGAGACTATTTGTGGACTCACAAACAAACACTTAAATCCTTCTTCTGCACAGAAATACCCTTGTCCATTCCATTCATACTCTCCAAAGCGAGCATTAGAGCCTGAGTACCCAGCTTTCCATTACCCTGAGCTTTCACGGACATGTAGAGTTGATTGGCGAGTGCAAGTCCAGGAAGCGACAAATTCATTCTCTTAGCCTCTTCCAAAGCAATTCCCATATCCTTGATGAAGTGATCCACAAAGAAACCAGGATTGAAGTCTCTCTTCAGCATACGAGGTCCCAGATTGTTAATACTCCAGGATCCAGCAGCGCCAGCACCCACAGCAGCGATCACCTCATCCAGATTCAGACCTGCCTTGTATCCATAGAGTAATCCCTCACACACTCCAATCTACTTCACAATCCTCTAATATGAATACCATCATTGTAGAAATCAGAATCTGATTCACCATCTTAGTGTGCTGACCACATCCAGGTCCTCCCATATACTTGATATTGGTTCCCATGCACTAAGGATCACTTTCAAGCTCAGACTCTACACCAAATAAGGGAAGCATATCATCATATGTTGTCTTGTCTCCTCCTACCATAATCGAAAGCTTTCCAGTACGAGCGCCAACGTCACCTCCAGAAACTAGATATCATTTATACTCGCTATAAACTACCTGGAGCATCAAGAGTAGTGCATCCCTGCTCCTTAGCAGCAGCATACAATTCCTGAGCAAGAGAAGGCTGACTTGTTGTCATATCCACGTAGATTCCTCCTTTCTATCGATTACACAACAAATATGTATATGCCTTCAGTCCCTTCAGAAGTCCCTTCTCCCCAAGGGCAATTTGTCTCACATCAGCAGGATAGCTATGGTCAACAATAAAAAGCAAAGTATACCCAACAATACTGAAAACGACATCAGAATTCTGAGCAACTTCCAAAGGACTTGAAACCAGCTTAGCTCCCTTAGCAACGAGTCCGTTGCACTTGCTAGGAGTACGGTTAAACTAAAAGATAAACGAGGAATAAAAGCGGCTCCTACCACGGTGCATTGATAACCAGCATCAATAAGATGTTGACACATGGATCCTCCCATCACACCAGTACCAATCCATCCCACACGAGTGGTCTTAGGGCCCAGCGTAGCAACTAATCAATTATTCAGTGAGATCGTGAGATACAAAATCTTCTTAAGACAATGGAGCTGTTCATAGAATTGAGTATCAAACGATTTGGTCAAACGTGGAATTGGGATCCCCATGTTTGAATCCCCGTCATTCCTTGGTAAGTGAAACAAACAATCGATATCAACCCATGTTTCTTGTCGAATCGTTCCTTACGATGGTGGTTCAATTTATTCCTTTCAATGTTTTTGCGATAAGGATTGTCCGATTTGCTTTTGATTGGCTTTGAATTCTTGGTATCTTGAGGAGCAGATTGGATCTCCTTAGAATTCGATTTGTTATCCTTAAGACTAGGCTTATTTTCCTTAGGAGCAGATTTGATATCCTTTGAAGCTGGCTTCGATTCCTTATTCTTAGGTTTGGAAACATTTTTATCCTTGCCTGAACCATTCCCATTATTCTTTCCCTTTGCTCCACCCTTCTTCCCAACAGAATTCTCAACAACTGGAACCACGATCTCCTTGACACCACTCTCTTCATCTTTCTCACTCTCATCAATATCACGATTCACATTCCGAATACTATCAAAGAATTCTTGGTCTGCATCCTCATCCTCATACATATTCCTGTAATAGTCAGATAAGATTCGTTTCCTCATTTCAGGAGTTACATTTGACATCATCTCATCATTCTCTTCTGCTTCCTTTTCATCTAATTTCTTCAACTAATCATTATCCTTCCAATCAGCATTAACTTTCTCTAATTCTCTTGGACTAAACAGACTCTCCAATACTCTTGCTTTATCAGCTTCAGAATCACCTCCAGATGAATTCTATCTCTCAAATCCATTTCATTCCATACATATAACTCCTTCAGTGTTCGAGCATGCTTGTTCAGATAGGCAAGATCACGGGGAAGATCATTATTTAACAGAAGTTCCACTACATTCTGTAAGGATGATTCGTTTCCATCTTGTAAGTGATAATATTGACAGAGAGTTTCTATGAAAGCACGACCATAATCAGGGAACATGGAAGAGAGCTAATAGTTACTCTCAAGCATTGATCCTACCACATCCAAAGCAAATTGACGTTGTGACATGGGTTTATGTTGAGCTTTGGCTCGTTCTCTACGAATGGATAACTTATTCAGAGTCTCCTCGAAGTTTGTCTCGAGTTTTGGCTATCCCTTAATGTCATTCCTCTCACATACTGATAAAGTCTCCATGAAATAAGCACGCTGAACATCATCCCAGAGGAGACATTGAGAAAGACGCTGGGGTACAAATTCATGAAGATAAGCTGCATCAAGAGAATCCTTCTCATTCATATGATCACGAAGATATGTGAAGAAGAGAGATTGCTGATTATCCACATCATTGGAATAAGCAGGATTTGTTGGCTGGAGAGAAGGATCAGCATAACAGAATAAGCATTTCTCACAGAGTACATTGAAAAGAGAAAGAATTTCTGTGTTTCAATCTATAATGACTTTCTTACGCTTCTGAACATCTGGTGATGATGAT
>ERZ824480.2501-NODE-2501-length-13805-cov-3.666691_pt1 | contig 13805 bp, 9 predicted proteins | sample MGYA00519861_ERZ824480 | MGnify/ENA primary metagenome ERZ824480 (study PRJEB31778, sample SAMEA3449152) | human gut metagenome | biome: human gut; feature: human-associated habitat; material: faeces | place: United Kingdom | collected 2010/2012 ... | reverse complement strand
TTCTATGATTAGCGTATTGTTCTGCGCGGTATGAACTGCCCGCAAAACAACATTTTATGTTAAAAAAGACAGTTTTAACTTTTGCGTTCTTAACAATCCTGACGACTTTTTACGGCTTTAACGCCCAGTTCAGCACACCCGTGACGGACGACATGCTGCTGAACGACGATGCGGCCGATTTCGGCAATTCGCTGCTCGGTGAGGGCGACTATGTGATCTCGGCTTATGACAATGTCATTCGCAACATCAGCGAAAAAGAGGGCCACGACTGGCGCCTGATGAGCGCCATCGCCTACCATGAATCGCGGTTCACGCCCGACATCACCTCGCGCAGCGGGGCCCGCGGGCTGATGCAGATCATGCCCTCGGTGGCACGCCAGTTCGACGTCCCGACCGAGCAGGTCTCCAATCCCGAGACCAACATATGGTTGGCCAACAAGCTGATGTCGAAGATTATGAACACGCTCCGTTTCCCCGAGGGGACTCCCGAGAAGGATCGGATGAGCATCATCCTGGCCTCGTACAACAGCGGGATCGGCCATGTGAACGATGCGAGGCGCCTGGCACGGCTCAACGGCGAGGATCCCAATTCGTGGGAGGTCGTGGCCCGCTACCTGCAACTCAAGGCGCAGCCCGAGTATTACGAGAGCGAGGCGGTCAAGTGCGGACGTTTCACCGGCAGCCGGCAGACGCTGGCCTACGTGAACGACGTGATAGGACGCTATGACAAATACTGCCGGATTGCTCGGAGATAACTCCGGCAGGAATTGAAAAGTCTGAATCTACAGCAAAAAGGCTGAACCCAGGGGTTCAGCCTTTTCTCTTTATATCTTCTGAGTTGCCGGCGGACTTGTCCGGCGCCGGGTCAATAGACCCACTGGAAATCGTCGACGTACATTACATTCGTCGTGCAGCCCACCATGTAATCGCCGTAGGCACTCGTGGAGCAGGAGATGATGATGCTGTACTTGCCGGTGGGGCGTCCCGCAGCCGGGTCGTAGAAGTTGAGCGGCAGGGTGGCCTCTACCATTTGCTCGCCTTCGGTCGACTTGTCGACGAACAGCGACCCGTAGGCGATGAGTTTCCCTTCTGCGGTCTGGGTGGTTTCCGCCGGATCCCAAATGCCCGTGGGGTCTTTGGTGCCCGAAGCGACCCGGTGCCGGGCGTTCCAGTCGATGATGGCGACGAAAATGCGGGCTTTGTCCGGGTCGCCTATGCCGACCGGGGCCCCGGAATGTTTGCTTGCGTCGATCGTGCCCAGTGTCGCGTGGTATTTCACCTTCATGCCCGAAGGGCGCGCCGTCCAGTTGTAGGGCTGTCCGAATTCTACTACGCCCGTCCACAGGCCGTCTTTGTAGAAGATGCCGGACATCAGGTTGCCGGCTGCGATGTTGACGAGGGGAGGGGCTGCCGCGGCCAGTTTCGCGCAATAGCTGCCGCCCATTCCGTTGAAAGTCCCCTGCCTACAGAGCTTATCCGCAAATGTGTTGTTACCGCTGGCCCAGAACTCCGCATTCGTATTTTCGCTCGTGAAGCACGACAAGCCCGGGTTTTCCATGTTCCCGTCGGGAATCGTGTCGCCCGCGGGTGCCGTGTATTCGGCGGTTTCGGTCTGCTGCCCGCCGACGAGAAGCCGGAATTCATACGTTTGCCCGGCGTAGACGCCCTTGGTCGTGACGAGGCGTTTTACGGGGATGCCCGCATCGTTGGTGAGGCTTGTCCATTCGGGTGCGATCGAGCTCGTAAAGATGCCGCTTTCGTCCTGTGCGCCCTTCTGCGTCGTCTGCCAGTCGGCGGTACCCTTCAGACGGTACTGGATTTCGGCGGTGGCGTAATCTTCGGGCGTAACCATCGTGGTTACGACGGCCGTGTTGTTCCAGAGGTCGATCTCGCGGACACCGATCTTCACGTTGGTGGGCTGGACATGGAGCATCCACCGCTCCGTGCGGCCGTGGCAGGTGACGTCGACCAGACGAACCGTTTCGAAGCCCGTGGCGGAAAGTTCCTCGGCCGTGGGCGAGTAGGCGGTGATGTCGGCAGGCCCCAGCTTGAGGCTGGTGACCGTGACGGCCTTCAGGTCGGTGCCTTCGGCGACATAGGCCGTGGCCGTACGCGCCTGCGTGTCGATCAGTGTCGATCCGATCTGCCCGGCGACGGTGAACGACCGGGCTATGGGCTGCTCGGCCACGATCGTCCACTCGTAGTCCTGGTAGAGCGAGAGCGTGACATAGAGCGGCGCCCGCAGGTCGAACTCCCCGCTCAGCGGCTGCGAAGTCCTGATCTGGCTGATGAATTTCTCTTTGTCGGTCATCATCGGGTTGGATGTGGCGACATCGAATTCCGCCTTGTCGATGGTGACCTTGCGGATATCGGTCTTCTCGTCCAGCGTGAGCGTCACGGTACGGTTCACGAGGCTGATGCCGGTCACCGTGAACCCCTCGCCTTCGATGCTGCGGATGCTGAGTTCGATGGTGGGATACGGTAGGTCGTTCTCGATGCACGACGCTGCCAGCAGGAGCGCCGCCGCCGAAAAGAGTATGCGTAGGTATTTCATAGTTTACTGCTTTTTCTTGTCCCACAAATGTATCGTCATACCGAAGTTGATGGCCGCGATATTGAGCCGGAAACGCATGTTCGAAGCCTTGCGTGAACCGATCTTGTTGCCGTCGGCATCCTTCTGGGTGATGCTCGTATACTGTATGCCGCCCAGCCCGAACGAAATCGTCGCACAGACGTTGGGGAAGATGTATACGGCAGCTCCCGGGTTGAACGCCAGCTTTACCTGCGTTTTGTCGTTGTAGGTGCGGTTGGGTGCGCCTCCTTCGTTATGATCCGGGTCGTATGCGAAGCTCGAATGTCCCGTCGAGAGCGCCAGCTCGAACTCGGCGAAGAGTCCGAAGCGTCCTTTGGGGTCGAGCCCCGCATAAGAACGGTGGAAAATGCCGAATGAGTATTCGTCGCTCGAAAGATCGACGTAGGGGAGCTGCCCCGAGAGGTCGTTGCCCTCGCCCGCATCGAAATAGGTGTTGTCGAGCGTGCCGCCCATGTGGCTGTATCCGAAACGGATGCCGATGCAGTTGTTATCGCGGTAGAAATAACCGACGAAGGGTTTTACCGTTGCGATCGTGGCATCCGCATCGATGTTGTCGAAGATGAGCATGAGGTCGGTGTCGTCGCTCGAAACCGTACCGTAGGAGGCCGTAAGACCCATCATCACTTCGCCCTTGTAGGCGAATTTGAGTTTGTTGATCTCGCGGTCGATGCGGCGGCGCGTGGGCAGGAAACGCTCCACCTGGGGACGCTTGTGCTTTTCGGCCGGCATGGCTGCGGGCATCGGCGCCGAGGGTGCCGCCGGGGCGCCGAGGGTGCCCGCTGCGGCTGCGGTGCCCGTTTCTGCGGCGAGTCCCGAAGCTGTTTCCGCCGTGGCTTCGGTGCCCGTTCCGGGGGTGTCCGAAGTTTCCGGGGGCACGGTGTCCTCGTTGCCGGAGGGGGTTTCTTCGACTGCGGCCGTAGCGGCCCGCTGCACTGCGGGGAGGGCTTGTTCCGTCTCCGCTGCGGCGCCGAGCGTGATGAATACCGATAAAATGGAAAGTATGATTCGTTTCATGTGCGTGCCGTGTTTAGAGATAGAATGCCATGCCGAGCCCTATCGAGAAGATATTGACTTTGAAGTTCATCATGCTGGCGTCGCGCTTGCCGACCGTCACCTGGTTGTGTACCTGCTTGGTGTGGCTGTAACTGATGCCCATCACGCCGACGTTGACCTCGACGGCCATGTTGTTCGTGGCGAAGGCGATGATACCCGGCGAGATGCCCAGCGAGAAGGTATAGCCCGTCTGGTAGGTGCCCTTCACCGGGGAGTCCTTGGCAAAGCGTGCCTGCGTACCGCCGCCCGAGAGCTGCATCTCGTTGAAGAGCGCGAAACGCTTGTTGCGGCCCAGCGGGATGTACTGGCGCCAGATCATGGCCACCGAATAGCTCTGTTGCAGCGAATAGCAGTCGTTCAGTTCGAAATTCAGGTCGGAGTCCTCGCCGCCCAAGTTGAGGTCGGCCTTGTCCAGCTTGAGCAGCGAGCGCGAATAGATGAAACGGCCTCCGAGTGCCATGTTGTCGCGGAAGGCATAGGCGATCATCGGGCTGACCTTGAACGTGTAGCCCTTCGATTCGATGCCTTCGACGACCAGAAACCGGTAGGTTTCGTTCGAATGGGTCGAGTAGGAAGCCGTTCCTCCGAATATCCACTGTCCGCGCGGGACGAAGAGGTTGTGTTTTTCGGTAAGGCCGCGCTGGCGCCGCATTTCGTTGACGGTCTGAGGACGTTCCTCGTGCTGCATGCAGCTCGTGCTGTCGGCCTGCGGGGCGAGGGACGCCGCGGCGTTCGTCTGTTGTGCACGGCTCTCCGGCGCCGTGCCTGCCAGGAGCAGGAGTGCCAGGAGCGTACTGGTGGTTATCTTGCGCATTGTTGTGCGTTTACGTTTAATCGTTAATATACCCATTCGAAATCGTCGACGTACATCACGTTTTTCGAGCAACCGGTGAAATAATCGCCGTAAGCGTTGCAGGCACATGAGATCACGAGCGAATACTTCCCTTCGGCAGGGCGCGTCTCGTGGTCGTACCATACGATGTCTAATTCGGCGTCCTGCATATCCTCGCCATCCGTCGATTGCGTGATCCAGAGCGATCCGTATCCCAGGATTTTGCCTTCCGATACGTTGTCGATGCCTTTTTCCGGATCCCATGCACCTTTGGTGGTCGTCATGCCGGATACGACCTCATGCGGGGCGTTCCAGTCGACGATCGCGACGAAAATACGAGCCATGTCCGGATCGCCCTTTTTGATATAGGGACAAATATCGCCCGAGGTGCGTACTTTGTCGACCGTGCCGACGTGGGCATGGTATTTTACCTTCATTGCCGAAGGACGTGCCGTAAATGCGTATGTTTGTCCGAACTGGACGGTGCCTGTGAAACTTTTATAGGCGAATTCTCCTGTGAACAGGTTGCCTGCGGCCAATACCAGCATATTGGTGCTGGTTAGTTTTGCAGCCGGTGCAGACTTCCCGAATTTCACGTCGGTAGAGGTGCAGAGCGTTTTTGTCATGGTATTGTTGCCGCTGCTCCAGAACGATTCTCCCGCGGCGTTGGGAAAAGCGAAGCCTCCGGTCATGCTCCAGCCCGACATGTCGCCGTTGGGGATTGGCTGTACCTCTCCGGCCGTAAATGTTCCGGTAGTTTCCGTGCCGTTGATAATGGCTCTGAAGTCGTAGCTGTGTGTCGCGATGATTCCCGTGCCGGCGGCCTGCGTATATACGGTTTGCTCTTTTACGGTTTGCGGAACCCACTGGGGCGCATAGGTCGCCGTGATGAAATCGTCGCCCTGCGACGTCCCTGCCATCGGCTGCCACTCGCCGCCGCTGCTGCGCAGGCCGAATTGCACGGTGGTGCCGGGCGTGAAAGAAACCACGCGCAGCGTGACCGTATTGGCCCACAGGTCGTAGTCGTCCGCCGTTACGGGAACCAGCCCCTCCAGGCGGTAGGTCGTAGCGACCTCCGAGGAACCGCCGTTGGCGTCCTCGATGCGGAGCGTCACTTTCTGGTCGCCGGCCTGGCACGAAGCGAAGAACGCATCGGAGAGCGTCAGCCGGACGTTGTATTTGTCGACCGGTTCGAGGGAGATGCCCTCGGTCGTGCCGTTGAGCGCGTCGTAGCTCTTGTCGCCTACCGAAACCGTGAACCGGGTCAGTTCCGAGAAGGCCAGGATCCGGTATTTCTTCTCCCCGGAAACGTATTTCTGGATTTCGGCGATGTCGAACCCTTCGCTGATGACGGCCGGATCGGGGCTGAAGATGATTTCGTCGTCCTTGTCGTCGGTACCGGGGTCGACGCTGATCAGCACACAGTCGATATAACCGGGCAGATCGGGCGAATATTTGAACGTGAGGGTATACTTGCCGCCGGCTTTGACATTGGGGATGTAATCTTCCATTTCCACGTTCTTACCCTCGACATGCGTTCCGCGGAAGAGCCAGGCCAACGACGTCATGCCTGGGTGTAATAACCCGTCCCTTCGGCCGTGAACCTGAGCGCCGGGACGCTGCCCGCTTCGGCGGCTTGCTCGTCGACCTTTTCCCCGCCGGCGATCCATACGGAATAGCCGGGGGCGAGGTTCTGGAGGATCGAATCGTCGAATTTCACCTCTACGACGGTGTTCACGATTTGGCAGACGACCGCAACGTTTGTGGTTTCGCCGGGTTTGACGGTGAACGTCTCCTCGCCCTTGTATAACCGTTTCGTGAAATCGGCGGGGGCTTCCTCTCCGGCTTCGACCGCTACGCGGTAGGTGCCGGCCAACAGTTCCAACCGTTCGGGACAGGCCTCTTTCGAGGTGTATTTGCGCAGCAGGCCGCCCTCGTCGTTGTAGATGTAGACGGTCTGGTGCTGCAACGGGTCGTATTCGCCGGTGTCGGCTGTCTGCCGGGTCGAGACCGTCATCGCCATGACGCCCGTGCGATTGTCGCTGCCCGCGGCGGAGTCGTCTTTCGAGCAGGCCGCGCCGAGGAGCACCGCGAGCAGTACGGCAAAATATGAGATATATCGTTTCATTATCGGTCGGCTTTAGTGGACGATGAGTTTGACAGTCTTGTGTGTCAGTACATTATCGTTGTCCGTCACGTCGAGGACGAAATTATGCTCGCCCGGGATTTTCAGCAGTATCTCGACGAATTTGGTGATCGAGAAGGTCACCGACGTTCGGTTCTTTACCTGCTCGTTGATCGGGAACCCGAATTCGCCGTGCAGGACTTCGACCAGTTCGTCGGGGATGTCGCAGATGTCGAATTTCTCCGGCAGGTTGATCACCGGCAGCAGCGGCCTCAGCGTTTCGGAGTCGATCGTCACGAAGAACGACTTGATGCCTTTGTCGGCCTCGATGTCGATGTCGATCACCATGTCCTTCTGCACTTCGTATTGCTGGTCGATGTCGTAGCCGCGCCACGTGATCCGGGGGCCCGTCTGCCCCGAGCTTTTATCGTCTGCGAGCGTCAGTACGGCTTCGGACGAGACGCCTTTTGCATCGGTCATCGTGAAGGCGAAGGTGTGCGTACCGTCGAATTCATAGAGCGCCCTGATCTGCCCTGCGATGTTGAAACTCTTGGCCGTCTGTCCTTTGAGCTCGCTACCTACGGGGTAGCCGAAGCCCTTGAGGATAATCCCTGCCGCCGAAGATGCGTCGAGGGCGCAGAGGTCGAATGTTTCGGGCAACTGGATGGCGGCCATCGACGCCAGGAACTGGCTGTTGGTGGAGCCGACGGTCACTTGCAGCGATTCGATGCCGTTGGGCGAGGAGAGGTCGAATGCGAACGGTTCGATGCAGTTCCCTTCCGCGTCGAACATGGCGTCGGTTAGCGTGAAGGGCTGCGTCATGTCGTGCCCGGGCCAGGTGAGTGCCGGGGCGTTGGGGTCTTCGAGGAGCTCTTCCCCGAGGTTTTCCGTACCGTCGACGACGAACTTGTTGTCCTGGAGGATGCTGTTGTCGACTTTGACCGAGAAGAGGATGTTGCCCTTGTCGGCGTAGCCGATTACGACCGAAACCTTGCGCCATTGCCCGGCCTTGACCCCGGTGATCTGCTTGCTGAATTTAGCGGGGACATCGGTGTCGGCGAAAGTGCCGTCGAATACGAAGTCCAGGGTGTTTTCCAGTGCCTGCGGTTTGAAATAGGCCGCCCGGGTTTGGGTTTTGGGGAAAGCCAGGCTGGTGTCGCCCAGCGATACGGTGGCCTTGCTGGTGTCGGCCAGCATATCGGCCAGCTCGGACGAATATTCCACCGAGACCTTGATGTTCTGCAGGGTGCAGACCACCTCTTCGGGCGAGGTCGTCTGTGCCTTGGTGATCGTAAAGTCGCTCGTCGCACCGTAGACGGGGTGTTCCCAGTCCACGCCGGGCATCGTGTCTTCCGAGCGGACTTCCATGCGGTAGGCGCCCACCTTCAGTTCCATCGGCGTCTTGAGCTGCTCCTTCAGCTGGGCATAGGTCATTTCGAGTACCTGCGCGTTGTCGGCGTCGAGGATCTCCACGATAAAGCTGTCCACGTCGGGAGCCGTAGCGCGCGTCCCGGATGCGGTGCGTGCGGCCTGCGTCTCGTCCGACGTGTCGTCGGGACGGATTTCGGTTTCGTCGTAGACGACTGTCATCGAGAGGTTGCCGATCGACAGATAGCCGGTCGTCCCGGCGGGCTCGGGGTTCGGATCCTCCTTGTACGGGGGCTCTTCGTTTACACAGCCGGTCGCGAAGAGTGCCGCAACCGCTAACATCGTAAGAAATTTGGTAAATGTTTTCATATCTTTCCCTGTTTTTTATTTCTTTTCGGTATCGTCGATGGCTCCCTCGTTGACCTCGCAGTCGAGCGTCCGGGTATCGGTGTAATCCTCGCCGAGTGTGATGGTCAGCGTGGCGCTGCCCGCGTTTTTGGCATCGTAGGTGATGATGTGGCAGGTGCGCGGCGTCGTGGCGTCGAGCGTCTGGGCGGAGAAAGTCACCTCGGGGCCTTCCCCCGTGCCCGTCGGGCTCTGGCGGCGTGCCGTGCCGGTCACCGTGAGCCGCGTGCCACCCTTGACGAACACCGGTTCGTCGGCAGGATCGCTGCCGGGCGTGAAGGCGAATTCATTGCCCGAGGCCGTCGTCACGGTGAACCTGGCATCGTGGAAATAGGCGAGGAACTGCTCCGTGGCGCGGATTACCACCTGCGAATTGGCCACCGTGGCGGTCAGATCTGCATTTACCGTGCGCCGGGGCAGCACTTCGATCTTTTGTTCGGCATAATAGTAAGGTTTGCCGGCTCCTTCCGCATCAGGGTCGCCGTGGGCGATCGCGACGGTGTAGCTGCCCATCCGGAAGACGGTTTCGCTCTGCTCGAACTCGGTGAGCGTATCCCATTTCTGCGTGCCCGTTTCGCCCGTTACCGTGAGCGAGAAAGCCCCGGCTGCGGGCGCTTCGGGCGTGCCTGAAGCGCCGGCAGCCGTATCGATCGACGTGTCGGCCGTGCAGCTAACGGACAGGGTGCCGTACCCCGTCGTTTCCGGGGCGTTTTCCGTGGAGCATCCGGCGGCCAGCAGGCCCGCCGATGCCAATAGACATATAAGTTGTTTTTTCATAACAGTCCGGATCGTTCGGTAAAAGATGTTATCGGAATTCTCGGTTGCCTCGTGCGCTGCCGGGAGTACGGCGGGATATGCCGTTGTGCCGCCGGTCGGATTACCGGTATATGAAATATCCCGAGGCGTTTGCATGGGTCGGGATGTCCGGAATTTTATGCGCATGGGTATGAGTTTTTTATTGGCAATGTGCAAAAATAGACATGCGGCGCGTATCTTGGAAATAAATTCAACGAATGCCCGGTTTTTCATCACGAACACCCTGTCCGGCGAACCTGTTCGAACCTTTTTTTTGACTTTTTCGGCACAGGATGCACCCGCCCGCGGGCTGTGTGCCGACCGTCCGTGCTGCACGGCGGCCCGCCGCGGCAATACCCCGCGCAAGAAAAAACCTCCCTGCAATCGCAGGGAGGTCGGGGATAAAGGCCTCTGGCCTTCCGGATATTCCGGCGGGTTAGTATACCCACTGGAAATCTTTGACTGAAAGGGTATTTACGGTTCCATTCAGATAGTCGCCATAGCGGCTTGTTGAGCAGGATATGATAATCGTGTATTTCCCATCCGGTGCCGGGGCACTTTTGTCATAGTAGGTAAGAGGAATGCTCAATAATTGGTCTGCTTCCTTATCCTCTTCGAGATAGACAACGCCGTATGCAATTAACCCTGTTTTTTCGGTTTCACTCAATCCGTTCAGTGTTTCAGGGTTCCATACTCCGCTCGGGGATGCATTGTTTCCTGATGTTACATTGTGCCTTGCATCCCAATTGACAATGCATACCATAATGCTTGCCTGGTCATGTCCTGACGTAAGTTCATTGGCATGACTCCACTTTGTATAAAAGTCGGAACCGAAAGAGGTTTTGTATGTCAATTCGAGTGCGGTAGGTCGGGCTGTGTAGGTGTATGGCTGCCCGAACCCGACTGTACCATATGAACTCATGCCTCCTATTCCGGATTTGTTGAAGGTAAATGTCCCTGTAAACAGGTTGCCCGGGGCCAGAACTTTTATTCCAATGAAAGATAGATCGACCCCCGAGGCCGTCATTACCGTATAAGGAGTAATGAAAGCGCAGAGAGTTTTAGTTCCATTGGTCATTGTATTATTGCCGCTTCCCCAGAATGTTGCATTCGTATTATCTGTAGTATAGCATGAGCTTCCCGTAAGGGTCGGTATTGTGTCTCCTGACTTTTTTTGGAATTCTCCCGATATTACCTGCTGGGTATTTTGGGCATCCGTGTATATAAGTTGGTATTCATAGTCGTTTCCGGCAAAAACACCTGTCGTATTGTCAACCGTATAGGTCATCTTGCCCGATGCATTGGTTGTTCCCTCAGACCATACAGGTTCAATCGTCCAAATGCCATTTCCACTGTCCGAAGCATCTTTCCAATCCGTTGTGTTTTTTATGCGGTACTGCACCTTGACGTTAGTCGCATTTGACGGGACGTTGGCCACAGTAAACGTCGCCGTATTGGTCCATAAGTTAGCGTCGTCATTGTATGTAATTGTAATGGGTGCCGCCGGAATTTGGAACGTCAGTTTTTGTACGGTTTCCTGCCCGGCCAAATCTGTAACATGGACTTCAAAGATATGCTTACTACCAGCTTCAGCTCCTAATTTCACCAGCGGTACAAGGTTGGTAATATTAAAAATTGTAGATTTTTTGTACTGAATCTCTGATGTGCAGGCCAGCCCAAGCCCTTCGAACGGGATTGCTCCTAAAATAGACGTTTCGTTGAAAAGGTCAAGGGTCGTAATGCCCATTTCATTGTTGAGATAATCGGACGTGATATCTACCGAAAGGCCGGCAATTCCTCCCGGGACATTGATTGCTATGGCCGCCGAATAATTGAGCTCCATATCATTACCCTTTTCGGTGGTAATGTCATGCACTTGGTCGATTGTTTTCCCGTCTTCCCCGGGCCATACGAGCGACGGGGGCGCGATGGAGGCGAACTGCAGGTCGGCGACCGCTTTCTTATAGAGCGTTCCGGCTTTGAAGGCTTCGGTGCGGTTGACCGTGACCGTGGCCATCTGGTTGTCGGAGTCGATTACGTCGAGCGTCAGCGTGGGGTAGAGCTCGGCCGGGACGTTGAAGAAGGCTTCGACGTGGTCGCCGCCCGCCGCATCGGGCGTGTATTGCAGTGCGATGACGTTCGACTGGTCGGTTGTGCTGAGGCTGGCAACTGTCTCGGCACCCCCGTTTTCGAGGCCGAAATCGAGGCTCGAAGCCGAAAGCTTCTGGGTTTCCCCGCCGGCGGTCAGCAGCAGGTATTTCACCTTGTCGGCCGGCGTGGCGATGGAGAAATTGAGGATCGACGTAAGGCGGTGCAGCGTGAAGGTGACGTCTTTGCCGTCGGCCTTGCCCGCCTCGTCGTCAGCGGTGTATGCCCTGGGGGTGGCGACCAGCGCGTCGTAGGCGCTGTTGAAATCGTTGCCCGCCTGCGTACGCAGGTTCCCGAACGGGAGTTTGGCCGTGGTGCCGGAGACCTGCGCGTGGGGGAAGAAGGCATAGTAATTGCCGCCGCCCGCTGCGAAATCGTTGAGCGAACCTTCGAATGCGGCCGAGGTTGTGTTGTAGTCGAATTTGGCAGCCGTGGCCGGTGCCGTGCCGCCGGTTTTGACAGGCAGGATGCCCAGGGCGTCGCCGGCTTCCCATTCGGCCGTGAAGGCACTTTCGCCGACATGGATGTTGGCGCGGGTGCCGTCGTTTTCGGCGACATTGGCATAGACTTTAATAAGCGAACCGTTGCTGGTTTCCGGAGTGGCATTCGCCTCGTCGAACTTGTTGCAGCCGGCCAGCGATACGAGGGCGGCTGCACAGAAGAGCGGTTTAAGAATTTTTTTCATGGCGCTGCGGTGTTAGGCTTCGTCGGATTCGCTCATGAAGCTGTCGTCATAGGACATCGGACTAACAGGCCCGCTTGGATTTGATGTGGCAAACCCCTTTTCAGTCGTAATCTCGATTACTTCGATGGTAGGGACAGAGTACTTCCCCCCCCCCTTGTTTGGCTAATTCAATTCCCATGATATGCAATAGTTTAAAGTTACGTAACAAAAGTAGATTCGCGTAGCCGTAAATGAAAATAAATTCAATGAACCGGAGGATTTTTCCAATGAATCAGCCGATTTGAGGGATGGCGGCCGGATTGAAATGATAAGATGAAAAACGTAAAAGTATGTACGGTGGACAAAAAAGGCCATCCGGGAAATCCGGATGGCCTTGTGACGAGGGTGCCCCTGTCTGTTATTTCACGTATTTGTCGAGCCAACCGAAGAATTCGCGGTTCCAGACGAGCGAGTTCTGGGGTCTGAAGACCTGGTGTGCCTCGTTTTCGAATTCCACCAGCCGCGCCGGGATGCCGCGCACGCGGGCGGCCGTGAAGGCTTCGAGCGACTGCGTGTAGGGGATCCGGAAATCGTATTCACCCGTGAAGATCAGGATCGGCGTATCCCATTTGTCGACGAATTTGTGCGGCGAATTGGCGTAGGAGCGCTGTGCGACCTGGTTCGACCGATCCCAATAGGGGCCTCCGTAGTCGTTGTTGATGAAGAACAGTTCTTCGGTCTCACCGTACATCGACTCGAAGTTGAAGATGCCGCAGTGGGCGATGAACGCCTTGAAACGCTTTTCGTGGCAGCCGGCCAGGAAGAATACCGAGTAGCCGCCGTACGATGCCCCGACGCAGCCCATGCGGGTTTCGTCGGCCCACGGCTCCCCGGCCACGTCGTCGATGGCCGAGAGGTAGTCGCAGATGTTCTGCCCTGCGTAGTCGCCCGAGATCTGGTCGAGCCACTCCTGCCCGAACGAGGGCAGGCCGCGGCGGTTGGGCGCCACGACGACGTAGCCCTGTGCGGCCATCAGCTGGAAATTCCAGCGGTAGCTCCAGAACTGCGACACGACGCTTTGCGGGCCGCCCTGGCAGTAAAGCAGGGTGGGGTACTTCTTGGCCGGGTCGAAATCGGGCGGCAGGATCACCCACGTCAGCATCTGCTTGCCGTCGGTGGTCTTCACCCAGCGTTTCTGCACCTCGCCCATCCTGATGTTGTCGTAAACCGGTTTGTTGATGGCCGAAAGCTGCGTCAGCGTGCCGTCGGCGGGGTCGACGCCGAAGAACTCGGTGGCCATCGAGATCGTGCACATTTCGGCGACGATCCTATCGCCGGCCATCGAGAAGGCGTTGATGTCGTGGTCGCCGCGGGTTACCACCTCTACCTCGCCTACGGAGGGTGAGATGCGGCAGATCTGGTGTGTCGCCTCGATCGGTGCGATGAACCAGATGCGGTCGTTGCCCTCCCAGACGACATTCATGGCGTTGTAGTCGAAATCCTCCGTCAGATCCTGCATCTCGCCCGTCCGGCAGTCGTAGAGGAACAGGCGGGCCTTGTCCGACTCGTTGCCTGCGCGGCGCTGTGAAAGGAAGGCGATTTTCGTGTCATCGGGCGACCATACGGGGTATTTGTCGTAACCGGCCATGACGGCCTTGTCGCTTGCGACGGGCTCCCCGGTATTGACATTGACCGGCTTGCAGATGTTCTGCGTCACGCCGCTTTCGAGCACATAGACGAAGATGTCCGAGTCGGTCGAAACGGCGTATTCTGTGCCGGTGAGCGGCTTGCAGGTATAGGCCAGCATCGTTCCGGCGTTGTT
>ERZ824480.2498-NODE-2498-length-13823-cov-3.722109_pt1 | contig 13823 bp, 15 predicted proteins | sample MGYA00519861_ERZ824480 | MGnify/ENA primary metagenome ERZ824480 (study PRJEB31778, sample SAMEA3449152) | human gut metagenome | biome: human gut; feature: human-associated habitat; material: faeces | place: United Kingdom | collected 2010/2012 ... | reverse complement strand
TGCGGACATAACCGCAAATCCAACTGCAACAGGCACCAAGCTCAAAAGTCCGAGCCGCCAATCAAAAACAAGCAACAGTGCAAGCAGTCCGACAGGTGTCGCCATTGCCGCATATTTATCCGGCAGCTGATGTGCAAGATAGGTTTCGGTCGCCGCAGTGGAGTCGTTTATAATTTTGCGCAGCTTTCCGCTGCCGAAACTGTCGGTAAAGCCGATGGGCAGCTTTGCAATATGCTCGGTTATGTCAATACGCATATTTGCCGCAATGCGAAATGCCGCAAGGTGCGAGCAGAGCAGTGCGCCGATATAGATTAAATACGATATAATCGCATAAGCCATTGCCATTATGCCGTAATGCGTAAGATTTTGCGCACTGCCGAAATTCGGCGAGGCTTTCAATACCTCGTTGATAATTTTCCAAATGTACCAAAATGGCACAAGTGCAGTCAGTGCGCATACGGCAGATAAAATCCACGAAACATAAGTAAAATACTTGTGTCCGCCGGCATAAGATAAAAGCCGTGATAAATTTGATTGTTTTTTCAAAACAATTCCTCCTTGCATTGATTTGTTTTATGTTGTCTTATAGTTAGTTTAACCTAACATATATTCAAAAAATATAGGGATTAAAATCCCATAATTTTTTTCCAGCCGGCAGTATAGAACACGCTCAGCTCCTCAAGATATTCTGCCGCATTTTCGTGCGGAATATCGTGAATAATCACTTCAAAAAATGCCGAAAACAATCCGCTTGCCAATATATGCTCAAGTGTTTTGTCAACATTGTATTTCGGATAGCCGAGCTGTTCCATTGTTTTTGCAAACTTATGCGTGGCGTCAACTTCGATTTCCGCCATATCGTGAATTATATTTTCATATTTTGTGCCGTCAGAGGAGCAGAGAATAAGTTTAAATTCATCTTTATTGGCATAGCAATAATTCATCATTTTTATCATTCCCTCGCCGGAAAGCTCGCCCATTTGCTGTGCCTGTTCCTTCGGTGAAAGCCTTGTAAAAGCATTTTGCGTTTCACAAAACATACCCATAAGCGTGTCATATTGCTCGCCGACAAGTGCGTCAAACAATTCTTCTTTGCTCTTAAAATAACCGTAAAATGCACCCGTTGTCACGTCGGCATTTTTTACGATTCTGCGCAGTGATGCCGATTGAAAGCCTTTTTCGGAAAATTCAGCTTTTGCAGCCGACAGAATATCATCAAGCGTATTATTTTCGTTTCTATTCATTTTCAGTCCTCCGCAAAGCAAAATATAACACTGTTATATTCATAATAACAGTGTTATATCTTTTTGTCAAGAGTTTTATTAAATTTTATTTTGTATTTTTAAAATAAGTTGAAATTCTTGCCATAATCGAAGCAAGCTGCGCACGGGTTAAATTTCCGTTTGGTTCGATAAGTCCGCTGTCATGCCCCTTTATCAGTCCCATTTCATAACAGATTGCCATATCTTCTTTTGCGTAATCCGAAATTTGCTCATAATCGCTATGTTCTTTTATTTTCTCGCTGCCGGTCGGTAAAGGGATCTCTTCGTAATTCAGATAGCGTACAATCATTGCCGACATCTGTTCACGAGTAACTGCACTTTCGGGGGCAAATTCTGTTTCGGAAATACCTTTTACAACACCGTTTTCCGCACCCCATGAAACATAGTTTGCATAGTATTTATCTGCCGTAACATCGGTAAAAGCCGATACTGCACTCTCTGTATTATCTTTTGAAAACCTACCGAGAACGGTAACCGCCATTGCTCTTGTAACAGTTCCGTCGGGATCGAAAATCGTATCCGATATGCCTGCGAACAAACCGTTCTTTACGCCGCTGTAAATATCGTTTTTCGCCCAATGACCGTTTATATCCGCAAATTTTTTGTCTGAATAGGTTTTTGACGTGTCAGGAATGGGTATGGTTATATCCGGTTTCTTTATACTTCCTCCGCTTGAAGAACTGCCACCACCGCCGCCGGATGCTGCTTCTGTACCCGGTGGATCACCTGCCGGGACTTCTGGTCGCTGACGGCAGTGACGGAGCAGGTATTCACCACATAGGCGTCGGCCTCGTCGGAAAATTCCACCACCTGATGTCCTTTTGCCCGGAGGGTCTGCTCCATAGCCTGCGTCTCATATTGATTTACCTTGCAGCCAAGGGTGTAAATGGCAACTTTCATAGGTTCTCCTTGCGTTTTCAGAATCGTTCTTATATAATGAATAATTACGCTATTGAAAGAGATTTCCGGGGGGATTCCCGTGATTTCCCTCCCATTATACGTTTATTTTCGGAATAGGGCAAGAGGAGGATTTTTTATGATCTATCTGGACCACGCCGCCACCACGCCGGTCCCCAAGGCTGTGGCGGACGCCATGTACACCGTGCTGACAGAGCAGTACGCCAACCCCAACGCACAATATCCCTTCGGACAGGAAATGCGCCGCAGCGTGGAGGATTGGCGGGCTGTGATCGCCAAAGCCGTAGGCTGCGAAGCAAACCAGCTTTTCTTTACCTCCTGCGGCACCGAGGGTGACAACTGGGCCATCCGGGCCGCCTGCTGGCAGAACCGCCATGTGGGCCGCCACATCGTCACCACCGCCGTGGAGCACCACGCCGTCCTCAACTGCTGCCAGCAGCTGGAGCAGGAGGGCTGGGAGGTCACGACCATCCTGCCGGACCAAAACGGTGACATTTCCGCCGAGGCCGTTCTGGCGGCGGTGCGGCCGGACACGGCGCTGGTGTCCGTGATGATGGTGAACAACGAGCTGGGCAGCATCTATCCCATTGCAGACATCGCCAAGGGTCTGAAGGCCGTCAACGAAAAAACCCTGCTCCACACCGACGCGGTCCAAGGCTTTTTGAAGGTCCCCTTCTCTGCCAAAGCTCTGGGAGCGGACTTCATCGCCATCTCCGGTCACAAGGTCGGCGCCCCCAAGGGCATCGGCGCTCTTTATATCGGCCCCCGGGTTCGGAATCCCCGGCCCTTGCTGCCCGGCGGCGGTCAGGAAATGGGCCTGCGCTCCGGTACGGAGGCCACTGCCCAGATCGCGGGTTTCGCCAAAGCGGTGGAGCTCCGCTGGGACCATTTGGAGGACAAGCTCCGGCACATGGCAGAGGTCAAGGCCTACGCTGTGGAAAAGCTGACGGCCATTCCGGACCTCCAGATCATCGGTAGCGGCAAGGCCCCCCATGTCCTGTCCGTTTCCATGGCGGGCTGGCCCAGTCAGAACGTGGTGAACGATCTGGGCAGTCAGGGCATCTGCGTCTCCGCCGGCTCCGCCTGTCACCATGGCAAGTCCAGTCAGGTCGTGTCGGCTCTGGGCCTGCCTAAGCGGGTGGCCGCCGGTGTCATCCGGCTGAGCTTCGGCCCGGAGACCACCTTCGCCGAGATCGACGCCTGTGCGGAGGCCCTCCGGAATCATCACGATCACCGGATGCCTATGCTATAAAGCTATAAAATATCAAGGGGGAGCAGACTCCCCCTTGAGAATTCCCCACACGGTTCACTGCTATGCAGAAGGTGAATTGCCGCAAAGCTGCAAGAGACGCCCCTCTGGAGAGCTCGCTATGCTCGCACACTTGTGAACCGCAAAGTATGTTTTGTCAGGTACACGCCCTGACAAAACATGGATTCCATTTATTATTCTGAATAAGGAATTTCATTTTATGAATTTCAGCTATCTTCGCCGGGAGCCCGGCTTCTACCGCCGGGTCTTTACACTGGCCCTGCCGGTGGTGCTGCAAAACCTGATCACCACCTCCCTGGGCTTTATGGACACCTTCATGGTGGGTCTGGTCGGTCAGGAGCAGATGTCCGCCGTCACCGTGGCCAATGTACCCATCTATATCATCCAGCTCATCGTTTTCGGTCTGCAAAGCGGCTCCCGCGTGCTCATCAGCCAGTTCTGGGGTCGGGGAGATCGGGAATCCATCAACCGGGTCATGGGCATCGGCTTCTTTGTGGCAGGAGGCATTTCCACCCTCTGCGCTCTGACCATGGGTCTGTTCCCCCGACAGGTGCTGATGCTCATTACCGACAATGCCCGTCTGGTGGAGTTGGGCACCTCCTACATCCGCATCGTGGGCTTCTCCTATATTCTCAACTCCCTCTCCTCCATCTACATCGGTATGCAGCAGAGCATTGAGAATCCCCGCTTCGGCATGACGGTATTCGCCATTTCCACCGTCTGCAACACCGTAGGCAACTACATTCTGATCTTCGGCAAGCTGGGTCTGCCCGCACTGGGGATCACCGGCGCCGCCATCGCCACCTTCTCCTCCCGTGTGGTGGAATTTGTCATTTCCCTTGTCTACGCCCTGCGCTGCAAGCAGATGCCCCTGATGCCCGCCTGTATTCTCCGGCCCGGCAAGGCCACCTTCCGCAGCTTTGTGAAGTTCTCCACGCCGGTGCTGCTGAACGAGACTCTCTGGGGTACCGGCACCTCACTCTACACCGTCATCATGGGCCACATGGCGGGCAGCACAGACCTGATCTCCGCCTACACCGTGGCGGGCAACATCGATAAGATGGTGACGGTAGCCATCTTCGGCGTGGCAGCGGCGGCCGCCGTGATCGTCGGCAAGGAGGTGGGCATGGGCGGCAAAAACGCCTATCCCATTGGTCAGGGCCCTGACCTTTGTGGCCTTTTGCACCGGCTTTGGTGTCGCAATAGCGGAGCAGCTGCTGTTCTGGCTCGTGCTGAAGCCCCACGTGCTGCCTCTGTTCTCCATGACCGCCGCCTCAGCGTCTCTCTGCGTGACCATGATGATCTGCTACTCCATCTCTGCCCCGCTCCACGCCTTTGCCACCACCGGCATCGTGGGCGTTCTCCGGGGAGGCGGCGATGTGCGGATTGCCATGCTGATCGACGTTCTCCCCCTGTGGTGCTTTACTCTGCCGCTGCTGGTGCTGCTGGGGCTGGTACTCCACGCTCCCATCACCATCTTCTGCTTCATCATGGCCACGGAATCCGCTTTGAAGGTTCCCTTCGGCCTGCACCGGATCCGCGGCGGCAGGTGGATCCATGACGTGACCCAAGATCTGAACGCTTAGGAGGGATCGTATGAAATCTCTGTTCCGCTGTCCTGTCTGCGGCGGTCCGCTGGACCGGGAGGAACGGGTCTACCGCTGCGCTGACCGACACAGCTATGACATCGCCAAGGAGGGCTACACCTATCTGCTGCCCCCCAATCAGAAGCACTCCGCCGATCCCGGCGATGACAAGGCTATGTCGGCAGCCCGCCGGGATTTCCTATCCAAAGAGTATTATATGCCGCTCTTAAATACGCTTTGTAGCCGGATTTTGCCGCTTGTGGGCGAGCATCCGATGATTTTGGATGCCGGCTGCGGAGAGGGGTACTACACTGCCGGCATCCGGGCAGCCCTGACCGCCGCCGGGAAAACGCCCGCTATAGCCGGTATCGACATCTCCAAATCCATCCTCCGGCTGGCTGCCAAACGGGAAAAGCAGGTGGAGTTCGCGGTGGCCTCCTGCTATCATCTTCCCTTTGCGAATGAAACAGCAGACCTGCTGCTGGACTGCTTCTCCCCCTTGGCCATTGACGAATTCCGCCGGGTCCTGAAGCCCGGAGGCCATTTTCTCTATGTGGTACCCGGCGCCGACCATCTGTGGGAGCTGAAGCGGGTCCTCTACGATGCGCCCTACCCCAACGAGGAAAAAGAGACTCCCTACGAGGGCTTCACCTATGAGGCCATCGTTCCGGTGGATTTCACCCTCCATCTGGCAAATCAGGCGGATATCCAATCCCTCTTCCGGATGACGCCCTACTGCTGGAAAACCCCCAAGGCGGGCGTAGAGCGGATGGAAGCGTTGGAAAATCTGGACTGTCAGGCATCCTTCCGCATCCACATCTTCAAAAAGCTGTAAAAAATACGGGCCGGTTTTCAAAACCGACCCGTATTTTTGTCCTTCTGTCAGACGGTCTGACCGGCCAGCCGCAGCCCCCGGCCAAAATCCTGAAATGCCTTTGTGATCAAGCCCTGACCAACGGTGTTGGGATGAGTGCCGTCAGCGCAGAGAGTCTGCTCCAGGTGGCCGTAGTCCAAAAAGGCTCCACGGACATCCACCAGCGGCACATTTTCCTCCCGGGCCAGACGCTCCACCGCACGGGAATACCGCTCCTGCCAGACGTAGATGTTGCCCACGTCTCCCAGCCAGCGCATCACAGCCTCTTTGTCCAGATCTCCGCACCACCAGTTGAAAAAGCGCTCGCTGTCCAGCGGCGGCAGGTTGGTAAGGATGGGCCGGATACCGTGGCTCCGTACCCGCCGGATCATCTCCCGGTACAGCTCCACAAATTCTGGCAGCGGCACGTTGGGCTGATGGTCCCCCGTGGGGTCCTCCGCGATCTCCTTCCAACGGAAGTCGCAGTCATTGCCGCCGAAGTCCATCACCATCATGTCGCAGGGCAGTTTCCGGGCCAGCATCCGGTCCAGCAAGCGGCTGCCCTTGCGGACCGTGGCTCCAAAGTGCGCGTCATTATGAATGGAAAGCTGAAATTCCGATTCCAAAGCCTCCATATTGATCTCATTATGAGTACGATAGCGCCGGTCACCCAGATCTACCTGAATTCCCTTCAAGATGGAATCCCCTAACAGGGTCACCTGTCTGTTCTGTACCATACGATCACCTCATTGCCGTGTAATATAGTTTTCAAAACTATATTACATAGTATTCATGGTTTTGTCAAGAGCTATTCTTCAAAACGAAGGAACCATGACCCCGGCAGTCTGCTCGGTCAGCTCAAACGCCGCCCCTTGCAGATGGTGGACCTCCTCCGCGGGCCACAGCTCCAGAAACGGCTCCACGCTGTCCACCTCCGTCAGGCCGTAGGGCGCGTGGTGGTAGTGCATGGGCACCACGCAGCGAGGATGCAGCGCATCGCACACCGCCTTTGCTCCGGCGGTATCCACTGTGTAAACGCCCCCTACTGGCACCAGCACGGCGTCCACCGGGCCGATGGCCGCTGCCTGCTCCACCGTCAGCTGGTGCCCCAGATCGCCCAGATGGACCGCAGACAGGCCGCCGGCTGTAAAGATCCGGACCGTGTTGGTCCCCCGCAGCGCGCCGCCCCGGTCATCATGAAAGGTCTCTACCTCCCGGACCGTAAACGGGCTTTCCCGCTCTGGCAGCAGCTCCACACAGTCTGTGGCGTGATGGTCAAAATGGCCGTGGCTGCAAAAAACGGCGTGGGCCTGTATGTGCAAAGGCGGATACCCCGCCACGCCGGTATACGGGTCCAGTACAATGCGATAGCCGTCCTCCTCCAAAAGAAAACAGGCGTGTCCCAGCCAGGTCAGCTTCATAACGATCCCTCCTAAAATATCAGAAAAGGCAGCGGTCTCCCGCTGCCTCAGCGTGTCGAAAAAGTCTTTTCTCCCCGCATGGTGCAGGAATACACCGTCGGCCCAGCCGGTTTCCGTGTGCTTTGCCCCCGAAAACCGGGGGCCTTCCTCGAAACAGGCTCGCTTTATCCGCCGCTGGCGGCGCTTCGCCCGTTTCCCCTTCTTGGGTTTCCCGCGCACACCCTTTACCCGCAAGGGGTATGCAGCATCCGTAAAGCGGCAAAGCCGCTAACGGCTGCCCTACCTTACCGTCGCGGAGAATTTACTACTTTATCGACAGTCTCAGGCAGCGGTCTCCCGCTGCCTTTAGTCTATCAGGTATCACCGGACTTGTCATCCGGTTTTACATCGTTTTTCTTCTTGAACAGCGGTTTTTTCATTCCGCTCCGCCGCCGGATCTTCCGCAAGATGACCACCGCCGCTGCGATGATGACCGCCCACAGGATCAGCCACATCCAGCTGTACGCCAGCGCCACGGCGAAGTCCTCCATGCCGTTCACAAAGGAATGCCAGCCCCGGCTCATAGCGCTGCTCAGGCGATCTCCGAAATTCTCCGGCAGTTCCTCCGTGTCGGAATACTTATAGACCTCCGACACATGGACGTTGATGGTGGCGAAGTCCACCAGCGCGTCATAGTGCCGCAGGGTGCCGGAAAGGTCCTCGATATTCCACTCTGTTTCGGAAATGGCGGACTCAATGGTGATGATGTCCTCCATGTTTTCCGCCTGGGACAGCAGCTTTTGCAGCCGCTCCAGCTTGATCTGCTGGGTCTTCAGGCGGCCCGCCGTGTCATAATAGGTCTCTGTGATATTTTCCAAATTGGTGTTCCGCCACGTCACATGGGCAAGCTCCCCGGCCTGATCCAGAAAGCTCTGAAACTGAGCGGAGGGCACCCGGACGGTATAATCCGCCCATCGGTAGCCCCGGCTCCCGCCGCCTACGGTGCTGCTCTCCAGATAGCCGCCCTTGACCTCCGCCAGTGCTGCCAGCGCCTTGACGGCCTCGTCAAACTCCGTGGTCTCCAGATTGATGTCCCCGGTGTAGATGATCTTCTGGTTTTCCAGAACACCTCCGCCGCTGTCCCGGCCCTCGTCATCATAGCCGTTGGTGTCAGCGTCGAAATATCCCTTCTCCTCTGTCACGGCGGGGCTTTCCGCAGGGTGGTCGTTGGCGCTGGAATCAACGGAAGCCGCAGTTTTGCTGCTGGCTCCGCAGGCAGTCAGACTCAGGAGCATAATCATTGCGAGAAAACAGACAAATAACTTTCTTTTCATGGCGCCTCCTCCTTTTTCAGCGGTCGTGCCGCTCTTCTACTTATATAGACGAAATTCCCGCCAAAAAGTTCCGCCGGTCCCAACATTTTACTGGCTTGTATTTTTCTGCCGCCTGCTGTAAAATGAGGCCAATCGGGAATATGTTTGATCTTTAACGGGATTTTTACAAAGCTATACGATTCAGGAGGAAACTGCAATGACTTATCAGGAAGTTTTGGAGCAGGCCCGGACCTGCATGGGCAAATGCCACGCCTGCCCTGTGTGCAACGGCCTCGCCTGCAAAAACACGGTCCCCGGTCCCGGCGCCAAGGGTCTGGGCACCGGCGCCATCCGCAACTACCAGAAATGGCAGGAGCTGTGCGTCAATATGGACACCATCTGCGAAAACGGTGATGTGGACACCTCTTATGATTTTTTCGGCCACAAGCTGACGATCCCCGTAATGGCCGGCCCCGTTGGTGCCGTGGCTATGCATTACAGCGACAAATATGACGACCTGCGCTATAACAATGTACTGGTGGAGGGCTGCGCCAAAGCCGGTATCCTCGCCTTCACCGGTGACGGCACCAACCCCGCCGTCATGGAAGGCGCTGCGGATGCCCTGAAAGCCAACGGCGGCTGCGGTGTTCCCACTGTGAAGCCCTGGAATCTGGAAACCGTCCGGCAGAAGATGGACCTGGTAAAGGCCGCTGATCCCTGCGCCATCGCCATGGACATTGACGCCGCCGGTCTGCCCTTCCTGAAGGGGATGACTCCCCCCGCCGGCAGCAAGACCATGGATCAGCTGAAGGAGATCGCTGCCATGGCAGGCAAGCCCTTTATCCTCAAGGGCATCATGACGGTGAAGGGTGCGGAAAAGGCACTGGAAGCCGGTGCCGCTGGTATCATCGTCTCCAACCACGGCGGCCGTGTGCCGGATCAGTGCCCCGCCACCGCCGAGTTCCTGCCCGCCATTGTGGACGCTGTGGGCGGCAAGATGAAGGTCTTTGTGGACGGCGGCATCCGCTCCGGCATGGACGTGTTCAAGGCTCTGGCTCTGGGTGCCGATGCGGTGCTCATTGCCCGCCCCTTCGTCACCGCGGTCTACGGCGGCGCTCAGGAGGGCGTGCAGGCCTATGTGGACAAGCTTCAGGCAGAGCTTGCGGACACCATGGCCATGTGCGGCGCTCACAGTCTGGCTGACATTGACCGCTCTATGCTCTTCGGCTTTTAAGTGACGTGAACGCAGATAAGATCCCTGTCCCGGCGCAGCCGGAGGTCCTGCTGCACTGTCTCATGGACATTGCGGAAGCGCTTCTGGCCGTAGGGGCAGAGGTAAACCGGGTGGAGGACACTCTTACCCGTATGGGCACGGCCTACGGGGCTGTTCGGATGAATGCCTTTGTCATCACCTCCAGCATCGTGGTAACCATGACGCTGCCCAGCGGGCGGGACATCACCCAGACCCGCCGGATCCTGACTCCCGGCGGCACGGATTTCACCGTTCTGGAAGCTCTGAACGATCTGAGCCGCCGGTGCTGCGCCGATCCTATTCCGCTGGATGAGCTGCGCCGGGAAGTTGCCCAGATCACGGCAAAAGCCCCCAAGCCACTGCTGGTCTACCTGGGCAGCGCGCTGGCCGCAGGAAGCTGCGCCCTGTTTTTCGGCGGTTCCATGACGGATGGTCTGGTGGCTGCCCTGTTTGGCTTGGTGATCTGTCGCCTCCAGCGGCATTTTGGCCCTCAGTGCCCCAACCGCTTGGTATTCAATCTGCTCTCCGCTTTGGCTGTTGGCATCAGCATTACCCTGTGCGCCTTTTTCCTGCCGGAGCTCCACGCCGACAAAATCCTGATCGGTGACATCATGCTGCTGATCCCCGGTCTGGCCATGACCAACGCCGTCCGGGACACCATGGTAGGCTCCCCGATCTCCGGCGCCATGCGGCTCATCGAAACGCTGCTGTGGGCCGGGGCGCTGGCTATGGGCTTTATGAGCGCCTTCTTACTGATGGGAGGGATCGGACTGTGATCGTGCAGCTTCTCACATCTTTTACCGGGGCACTGGGTTTTTGTCTGGTGTTCCACCTGCGTCGGCGGTATATGTTCGCCGCTTCTCTGGGGGGTCTGCTGACCTGCGGCGTCTATCTGGCGGCCGCCTCGATCTGGTCCGGTATCCTGCTCCCCACCCTGACCGCCGCCGCCTTTGCCGCGTTGTATGCGGAGTTTCTGGCTTGGTTTATGGGTGCGCCCGCCACGCTGTTTCTGATCCCCGCGCTGCTGATCCCGCTGGTGCCGGGGCGGCCCCTCTATTACGCCATGTACTATGCCGTTCAGCAGGACATGGATCTGTCGGCGGACTTTGCCCGCCAGACCGCTCTTTATGCCCTTGGGATCGCACTGGGCGCCAGTCTGGTGTGGGCCCTTGCCGATATGCGCCGCCACCTTAAGCAAAACGGTTTTGGAAATTGAATCCAGCAAAAACCCGCCGCTGACAAAAGTCAGCGGCGGGTTTCTTACTTATAGATTTACAATATTCGCCCGCAGGAGGTTCAGCTCCGTCCGATCATGGGTCACCAAAATCACCGGCTTGGTTTCCGCCGCCGCAGTGACGCACAGCACTGCTCTCCGGCGATTTTCCTCATCCAGCCCTGTGAACGGCTCGTCCAGCGCCACGGCGTCTGATACTGCCAGCAACGCCCGGGCCAAAGCCAAGCGGCGCTTCATGCCGCCGGACCACGCCCCCACCGGCTTGCCCGTCTCCCAGGTCAGGCCCAGCGCCGCGAGCATGGCCGCCGCTTTCGCTTCCTTGTAGTCCGTCCCCAGCGCAAACCGGAGATTTCCCAAGGCGTCCAGTCCCTCTAACAGGCGGTCCTCCTGAAAAACGGCGCTCCAACGGACGGCCGTTCCCATCAGTTCGCCGCTGTCTGGCTTTTCCAGACCCAACAGGATCCGCAGCAGGGTGGTCTTTCCCACGCCTGACGGCCCCCACAGGGCCGTGACTCCCACACCGGCGGTAAAGGACACGTTTTCCAGCACCGGAAGGTCTCCGTAGGCTTTGCATAGGTTTTTGATTTCCATCACAGCCCCGCCTTTCCCATCAATCGGTCCACCAGCGCCAAAAACAGCCGCTCAAATACCACTGACACCGCCACGATGGTGACGGTCCATGCAAACAGATCTGCCGTCTGGAAGTAGACCTTGGCGGTGTATAGCCGCTCTCCCATGGACCCGGCGGGCAAGCCGATGATCTCCGCCGCTGCCCCGGCTTTCCAGCAAAGGCCCAGGCCCAAAGATACCGCCGTGCGGAAATAGGGCATCACCTGCGGCAGATAGATGCCCCGGAGCCGCCGCCCAAGGGGGACGCGGAACACCCGGGCCATTTCCAGAAGCCGACGGTCCGTGCGGCAGATGCCCTCCAGCACATTCAGGTACACCGGCGGGAGCACCATCAGCGCTGAAATGAACAGGGACAGGCTCCGGCTGTTGAGCCACACCAGCGCCAGAATGATGAAGGACGCCACCGGCACCGTCTTGACCGCCGCCACCAGCGGGGCCAGCAGCCCCCGGAACCACTGTTTCCACGCCGCCAGTGCCGCCAGCGCGACCGCCAACACCGTGGCGAGCAGAAATCCGCCGAAGATCCGGACGGCGGACCAGGCCACCGTCCGCCAGAAGGCGGCGGTAACGGCCAGCTGCCCCAGCCGCAGCAGCACATCAACGGGCGAGGCCAACAGCAGCTCGCCGTGGGGATAGACCGCTGCCAGCGCCATGGCCGCGATCTGCCAGACCGCCAGCCAGAAAAGCACCGCCCACAGGCGGAGGTCTGTTTTCCTGTCCATAGGCGGCGCTCCTTTCTATCGTAAATTCAGATATAGGCCAAGTGTAGCTCTGCCTGCGCGGATTTTTCGGTTTTATCCGCCGTAGTAAAAATCATCCCCGGGCAAAGTGCCGCCCACGGAGGAAGGCTCCGCCTCGGAAAGCACCTTCAGATAGCCGGAGAGCTTGTCCTTCATCTCACCGCCGGTGAGACAGACGATGTTGCAATAGGGCAGAGCCTTTTCCGCCACAGCGGCATCTACAATGCCGTACTCGCCGACAAGGGCGGCAGCCTCAGCAGTGTTGCCGTTCACCCCCTCCACGCTGGCGGCGTAATTCTGGAGGAAGCTGTCCACCGCGCCGGGATTGGCCTCCACCACATCCCGCCGGGCCACGATGACGCCGGTGATGAGTGCGGAGCCGTTGTCCAGCTTGTCCCACTCCGCTGTCAGATCCAGCGCCATGCGAAGGCCCTCAATTTTTGTCTGAGCCACGGTGACAAAGGGCTGGGGCAGCAGGGCGATGGCCGCCTGGCCGGAGGCCAGTGCCGCCACGCACTCACTGTGCTCGCTTTTCCAGTCGATGGTCACATCCTTGTCTGGGTCAATGCCGTTTTCCGTCAGCAGATACCGCAGGGCATATTCCGGGGTGCTGCCCTTACCGGCGGCCACGATGGTCTGGCCCTTCAAGTCCGCCATAGACTGCACCGTTTCTCCGTTTTCCACGATATACAGCACACCAAGGGTGTTCACCGCCAGCACCTCCACGGCGCCGCCGGTCTTGCCGTACAGCACGGCGGCCAGATTGGCGGGGACACAGGCCATGTCCAGGTCGCCCTTGATGAGGGCGGGGGTCACCTCGTCGGCGGAACCGGCCAGGGTGAATTCGTAGGTATTGCCGGTGGATACCACATTCTCCTTGCCCTCCATCATCTCATTGGCCGTGTCGCTCAGACTCATCAGTTCCACCAGGCCCATGGCGGTGGGGCCTTTCAGTGCAGCAATTCTGAAATGGGCAGTAGCCGCCTCTGTACCATTCTGCGTTTTGTCCGCCGGTTCTTCCGTTTGGGTAGGCTCCTCTGGCTGCTCCGGTTCGGAGGTTTTCTGGCCGCAGGCAGTCAGGGACAGGGTCAGGGTCAGAGACAGGCCCAGCGCCAACAATTTTTTCTTCCAGTTCATGGCTTTTCTTCCTTTCATACGCTCCCTGCCGGGGCATAGACGGTCTTGGCGGTAACGCCCTCCAAGCGGCCCAGCTTTCCAGACAGGGCGGAGATGACGTCACCGGGGGCATCCATGGCCACGCTGATGATATTCACGCCCTTCTCCCGGTAGGGTACACCCATGCGCCCCACGATATACGGCCCGTACTGGTGCAGCAGGTCATTC
>ERZ824480.2497-NODE-2497-length-13828-cov-3.366224_pt1 | contig 13828 bp, 4 predicted proteins | sample MGYA00519861_ERZ824480 | MGnify/ENA primary metagenome ERZ824480 (study PRJEB31778, sample SAMEA3449152) | human gut metagenome | biome: human gut; feature: human-associated habitat; material: faeces | place: United Kingdom | collected 2010/2012 ... | reverse complement strand
CAGCTGCCGTGGCTGGGTATCGATATTGATGCCAAGTATTTCAGCGGTGCTGCAAACAAGGAATACAAATGGGATTCCAATACCAGCGGTATTTCCAGCGGTACCGGCAAGATGCTGAAATATACAGTGACTTATAAGAATCTTAGTCAGGAACTGCTGAACACAAGTACGTATAACCGGAAAAATGCAGAGGCAGACAAGCTGTCTGATCCTACGGTTTCTCTGGCACTGCCGTATCTGGAATCGCTCTCTGCGGACGCATTCCAGTATGTGCAGTATCAGGACGATTCCAACGGCAGCATTGACGGCTATTTCGTCGGCGATCACTACACCAGCACTGCGGAAAAGAACAGCGACAATCAAGTGGTAACGCCTGCGAAGAATCTGGACGATGTGACACCGCAGTGGACATGGCATATTGAAAACGAAAAGGGCGAATTTGTTTCCCTGAAAGACAACGGTGATGTTTCACTGGAAGACGTAGACGTGGAAGAACTCCCGTATGCAGACGTGACAAACACCGAAGTCGCTATGGACACGCAGAAGAACCCCAATCCCTACTTTGTGACAAAATCGATCTCCACCAATGTACTGAACCGGAAGATCGTCAACTTCAAGTTCTCCGGAACTCTGGAGCCGGGACAGCGTATTGTGGTAGAACTCATGGTGCCGCTGGACATCAGCAACAGTAACATCGTTTCTGCGGAACTGATGCAGGCAAAGGCATATGGTTTTAAAAACGGTTCTTTCCGGCCGTATATTCCGGATAAGCAGGGAAAAGTCAAGATCGTTGCCTATGAAGTAGACAGCCATGATGTCAACGACAACAAAAGCAGCGGCGATATGACACTGACGATCACATCACAGGCAATCACCCTGCTTTCGATCGATAATGTCACACAAATGAAAACAGCCACTTCCGATCTGGATTCCGTAAAGGCGGCAATTCCGGTTCGGGTACAGGAGGGCGGCAATTATTCCTATTCTGCTTCCATGCAGAACAGTTCAGATTCGGATACCGAGTATAAGACACTGCTGTTTTATGATGTGCTGCCGTATGTGGATGACACCAAGGCAACAGATTCGGAAGCTAAACGTAACTCGAAATGGAACGGTTATCTGATTCCGGATTCTGTTCAGTTGAAACAGGTTTCCTCCAGCGGCACAGTAAATCTGGATCCGTCTATGTACACCGTCTGGGTCGGACCGATCATCAAGAAGAACGGCAGCTATGTGCTGCAGGATGTCAGCATCCTCCCGAAGCCGGCAGATGATCTGATGGATACCGAGAAAAACAATTTCTACCGGAGTCTGTATCAAGATGTAAACGGAAAGAATTCGTATTTTGTCAAGCTGTCTGAACTGATCGGCGATCACGAAGCCGGCAGGATCTCTGATGCCGAATACGATCGGCTGGTACGGGGGATCCGTGCGATCTGGGCACAGATGAATAATGCCAACACCAGACTGGACAAAAAGAACCGTATGGAACTCTACTATGAGATGCATGCACCGCTGAATCTGCCGAAGTATGTTGGTACACCTACAACTGAGGACGAGAATGAAAGTGCAGCATCTGCGGAGAGTATTCAAGCAGGTAGAGGGTGTGACACAATGGAACACCTTTGCTTCCGGCTATGATTCTGCAAGTGCGATCGGCAAGAACTATCAGGTCTTTGAAAATACACAGGCCGGTGCCTATATTTCTGCACCCAGCGGAAAGGGCTATATCGGCAGCTATGTCTGGAGCGACCTCAACTATGACGCTCAGTGTAACGAAGCAGAATATGAGATGTCTGCCAACGGACGGCTGCTGCCTACCGGTAAATGGACGACCGATATTGACTTTGACGGAAAGCCGGACGATCCGGGTATCAATGGCGTAAAGGTGGAACTGCTGACGAAGAAGGGCTATTCCGTCAACGTCAACGGTGAGGCAGTGATTGCCGATCCGGATCCTGACAGTAACCCGAATCCGGAAAAGACACGTTATGTTGTCATTGACGAGGAAACTGGTCAGCCGAAAACCATTGTAGAAAACAACACCAATTCCTATCAGTATACGTTTGACGGACCGGTGACTTATACCACCGAAAGCGACTATTACGGAAATCAGGGCTACTTCATGCTGTCGAATCTGACACCGGGAGATTACCGGCTGCGGTATACACTGCCGCAGGGATACGACCAGTACTCGGTTACAACACGGGAACTGGGACAGACTGGCACAGCACTGAAAGTATACCGTGACGGAAAGGTCGTCTATACCGGCATTCGCACAGAAGATGACCATACGGCAGTTGCCAACGAAATTGCCAACACAAAGGCTTCGTCCGGACAGCTGATCGTACAGACGGCACCGATTCATGTAGATGCGGTGGAAGAAGATCTGACAAAGCATCAGGCATATGACACCGCCATGACTTCCTATATGCTGGGTGTTTCCAGAGGATACACTTACGGCGGCTGGGCATGGGTCGATGAAACAGACAACAACGGCACCATCGAAAGCGATGGCATCATGCAGGAAGCCGAACAGAAGCTGAAAGATGTGACGGTGGAAATGCACGAAGTCGATGCAGACGGCAACATCGCATCGGAAATTGCAGTAGACGGTGACGGAAATCCGGCAGTCGTCCGCACCAGTGATGAAGGCTATTATCAGTTCCGTCTGTATCCGAACCAGAACTATGTGGCAGTGGCAAAATATGAGGGCAGTTCTGTTATCCCGTATAAGCCTTCGCCGTTTGTTCTGCACAACGATCCGCTGGAAACATCAGATGATAACGATCTGACCAAGGCGGTGAACAATTTCCGCACACGGCCGTTCCTGACCGGTGTGCCTTACGACAAAAACCAGAAGCCGCTGTATGAAAATGACGGTCAGACCTTCCAGATCAACAGAAGCATTTCTCTGGGATTTGTGAACGGCTCCCGTGGATTTATCGGACAGTGGATCTGGGACGACGAAAACTATAACGGCATTCGGGATACCTTTGAAAAGGGTATCGAGGGTGTGACCGTGACCTTGCAGCCGTTCTACTATGACGGCGATACCGGAAAATGGGTAGCCATTACCGGTGGGGAACGCGACATAAAAACTTCGGAATCCGGTTCTTATGTATTCCAGAATGTTTCCAGTTACTACGAAAAGGACGGCAGGGAATATCTTGCTGGCTATCGGCTGTATGTCGATCCGGCTAAGAATGCAGATCTGTACCAGAAGTATGCGATCACCAAGTATAAGCAGTATCCGAACAGCCGTTCTACGGAAAACAGTGACCTGCAATATACCGGTAATATGCAGTACTATCTCATTGGCGACGACTGGTTCGAGTATGATGAGAATGGTGCTGTGCCGGCAAAGCATCACAACTATGATGCAGACGCTAACATCATCATTGTTGCCGGAGAAACGACAAACCAGAACAACAATGTCATTGCCTATAAGGACACCCATTATGATACCGGCGAAGCACAGCGTCTGCTGGACTACAGCGGCGGCTTTACGGAGATTCAGACTTCTGAAGTAACCGGTTATCTGTGGGAGGACAACGGCAGGAATGCAGCCGGAGAATATCAGGAGGCATTCGACTATGACGGTATCCGTAATACCGTGACCGATGCGGACGGCGTGACACAATTCTACGAAAAGGGAATTGCCGGAGCGACTGTTCAGCTGGAACAGTATGTTCTGCAAAACGGCAAATATGTTCCGGTAACAAGCGGAAACCGTACTGTGAAAACTGATGAAGACGGCAAGTACACATTCTCCGGTGTTTCCACATATGCGGAAATCAATGGGAAAAAGGTACTGGCACATTATCGTCTGAAACTGCTGCCATTGCCCAGCGGCATGGAAAACTATGCTGTTACCCGCTATCGGCAGAACGGCGATGCGGAAACCCAAGTGGTGGACAGCCATCTGATCTCGCAGAACGGACAGCACGGAAAAAACAAAAATGCGGAAAAAAAGCAGCGGATGTCCGAAATCTGACATCTCCGGCAGACGGCGATTATTTCATCACTGCAAAGAAGTCCCAGCCGGAAACAGAAGCAGGCATTGACGGAAACACCTATTTTGAACCGTACATTCTCTATGATGATGCAGCAGTGCACGGCGGAAATCATGATTATGCCTATGATTACATCAAGGCAAAGGATTATGACGGCTATGACGGCGGTCTGAAAGCATTTGAAACCGCCTCTGTCAGCGGCGTGGTCTGGGAGGATACCAACTACAATGGTGTTCAGGACGACGGCGAAGCAGCATATCATAACAGCAAGAATCCGGCAGTTGTAAACTTGCAGCAGTATTTCTATCGCGGCGGCGAATGGGTGCCGGAAAATGCAGCATTCCGGACACACGAAACCAAAACAAACGGAACCTACACGTTCAGCAATCTTCCCACCTATGTGGAAAAGAACGGCGTAAGGTATCTGGCAGGCTATCAGGTTGTTCTGAAAACAATGCCGAAAGATTATGCGGCAACGAAGTACTGGAACGATGCAGATCCGTCAAAGGTTTACAGCAAACTGTATGTGACCGATGCCGATGGTGTCGAGGACAGCCAGCGGACAGGTGACCTGCCGGTTACTGTGCTGCAAGGCAATCACGAAATGCTGATTCCGGCACGGGAGGCAAAGGCAGGCACACAGTCCAACGATGCAGAACCGTATACGGATTACAACTGGGCATATGTCTGCGGCACGAACATCAAAAATATTGACACGCCGAATACTGCACAGCAGAAGTACTATGATCTGGTAACAGCAAGAGATTATGAAAATCTGAATGCCGGTCTGAAAAAACGCAACATTGCGGCAGTAAAGGGCAGGATCTGGGAAGATACGGATTACAACGGCATTCTGAACAGCGGTGAAAAGGGCAAGAGCGGCGTTTCTGTCACGCTGGAACAGTATCGCTATGATATCACTGCAAAGCAGTATGTCAAGATGAACGCAGATCAGACAGTCACAACTGACAAGAACGGCGTATATCAGTTTGCCAAGGTGCCGACCCACTTTGTGGTTGACGGCACAGATCAGCTGGCATATTACCGCATTCGTGCGGACGTGCCGGCGGGATATGCGGTGACACGGTATCGTCAGGCAACAGATGACACGAAAACAGACAGCGACTGGATCGCAGGAACGAATTATCTGACTGCACCGGACAATGGAGATTACTTCCTGACAGCACAGCCGGCACAAGGCAACGCTCCCTATAATCTGACTGATGCTGTCACAAACAAGGAATACGATTCCATATTGAATGCAGACGTGACTGACATTTATAACGGCGGTCTGAAAGCGTTCGAAACCGGAAAGATTCAGGGCGTGGTTTGGTTCGACAAGAATTACAGCGGCTTGCAGGAAACCGGTGAAACGGCAATGGCGACACAGCAGACGGTCTATCTGGATCAGTATTATCTGGACGATACCGGAAACTGGCAGTTTGTCAAGAAAGATTCTGTTCAGACAGATGCCAAGACAGGTGCATATCAGTTTAAAAACAAGCCGACCTTTGTGACGGTTGACGGAAAGATGTATCTGGCAGGCTATCGTCTGCGGCTGAACGCGGTGCCGGACGGTTATGCTGTGACAAAGTATCAGGTGCTGGATCCCACAGGAAGCTGCATCAACAGTGACCTGCTGACAGCATCTCAGGAAACGAATGCAGATCAGACCGTGGACTTCAACCAGCCGGACGAGTATATCTTGCTGGCAAAGAAGGCTGTTCACGGTGCACCCGGAAGCAAGGAGTCAGGATTCCACGAATACTACGTGCGGAAGTACGACAATGTCGATTATGATATTGTTACCGCAAGAGATTCTGACGGCGTATACAACGGCGGACTGAAATCCATACAGACTGCGGCAATGGACGGACGAATCTGGAACGACCTCAATTATGACGGTACAATGGATTTGAGCGAAAGCGGCTGCGGCGATCTCCATTTGACACTGTATCAGTATTATCTGGACGGAACGACCTGGAAAAAGACTGAGGCGACTATGCCCGCAGTGACCAACAGCAACGGTCTGTATCATTTTGAAGGTATTCCCACTTATGCGGAAGTCGGCGGCAAGCGGTATCTGGCTGGGTATCAGCTGCACTTAGATGCACTGCCGGACGGCAATGCAGTTACTGTACTTGCCAACGACAACAAGCTGCACTGGAAGAACGGCGAACTCACTCTCATGGGCGAGCAGGAATATCTGATCGTTGCAGCAGAGGCACAGCCGTTTACCGGAGAACATACCGGAAACACACCGCAGTACAACACGTATTACGACCGCGCTTACAGTGCAGTTCCGAATGCGGATACGATCTACGACATCACAGAAAGCCGTGACAGCAAGAACGAGTACCATGGCGGCGTTCGGGCGTTCCAGACAACGTCTGTCAGCGGACGAATCTGGAATGATGCCGATTATGACGGCGGCATGGCGGCGGAAGAAGCTGGCATGGAAGGCTTGTCGATGACGCTGGAGCAGTATTACTTGGACGGCACCACATGGCTGCCGACAGCACAGCAAAATTACACTGCAACTGTAAACACCGACAGCAACGGGAACTATCATTTCGAAAATGTTCCAACATTTGTGGAGATCGGCGGCGAGCGGTATCTGGCTGGCTATCGGTTGAAGCTGGACGCACTGCCGAAGGACGCTGACGGTAAGATCACCTACGGCATTACCAAGGCAGGCGGCGACAGCAAATTCCAAAGACTTGAAAATCCGTATCAGAGCGAGAACCTCTATCTGACAGCACCGGATCAGTATCTGATTCTGGCTGCTGAGGCAAAGACAGAAACCGATTCGACATACCGAAAGCACTACAACGGCAGTGACTATGACATTGCAGATGCCGCAGCCCAGACAGACTGGAACGGCGGCTTGAAGCAGGTCGAAAAGGCACAGATCGTTGGACGTGTCTGGGACGATGCAAATTACAACGGCTTGCAGGATACCGGCGAGGGAAACATTTCCGGCGTAGAAATTACGTTGGAGCAGTACTACCGCGATGCCAACGGCAACTATCAGCCTACCGGCATATTCCAGAAGGATTCTGATGCCAACGGCGAGTACCGGTTTGACAATGTGGATACGTTCTGTAATGCAAATGGCGAAACCTACCTCTGCTATTATCAGCTGAAAATGACAGGTGAAGTGCCGGACAATTACACCATTACCTGGTACCGGCAGGGCGATGATCCCGCAAGGGACAGCGATCTGGATGCGGAGAGCCGTTATCTGACGAAAGACACCTATTTTGTTTGTGCAGCTGCGGATACAGACAGCACGGATTATGCAGTGGACGGCAGAGATATTCTCCGAAAGGAAGATGTTTCCGGTTATGATGCCGGCTTTACACAGTTGGCAGTAGGGGACATCTCCGGACGGATCTGGATCGACCACAACTATGACGGCATGCAGGACGAAGCAGATGATGCGGCGAATACCGCAGAGGACAAGACGGCAATTGAAAATGTTACCGTCAAGGCAATACAGTATTATTATGACGGCAGCCAGTGGCAGCCGAACGACACGGCGTATACAGCCAGCACAAGCACAGATGCAGACGGCAAATACACACTGGCGAATCTGCCCACCTGGGTGAGAATCAACAATGTGGATTATGCCGCAGGCTATCAGCTCTGTCTGGAAAATCTCCGCGGCAATTATCTGGCGACACAGTATCGTGTGGGAACTGACCGTACCAAGGACAGCGACCTCCGACTGGACAGCACATATCTGACGAGTGCGAACGAATACATTGTTCCGGCGGCAAATGCGTATGACGATGCCAACGGAAACCAGAATGGTGCTTCTGTACGGGAAGTTCCGGACAGCAACGGTACCATGTACGCAGTAGACCTTGCATGCGGCAAGAATACCGGACATTATGATGCCGGACTCAAGCAGCAGGACAAGGGCGTGATTCGCGGTACCATTTGGAACGATGCGAACTATGACGGTTTGTATAATTCCAACGAAGTGCCGGTGGCAACTTCGGTTCGCGTGATACTGACCCGTGAGATCTATGAAAACGGAAACTGGATACCGGATACTGCATTTGGTGAGGTTTCTGAAATTGTGGATCACGGCGAGTATCAGTTTACGGATCTGGACGTTCACGTGCCGGCAGACCTGTCAGATGACAGCACTTCTGGCAACAAGGATCGCATCTATGGCTATCAGATCCGGCTGGATCTGGCAACTGTGCCGGATACCTATGCGGTGACCAAGCAGTATGCGGAATCGGAGCAGGCTCTGAAAAACAGTTTCCTGAATCCCCGTGACGGCAGTCTGCTGGCAAAGGACGAGTCGCACATCATTTTGGCGGCGAAGGCAACTGATGCAGATCGGGAGCATACCATTACCATTGCAGGTATCACATATGCACCGGCAAATCTGGCGAAATCTGTCGCACCGCACAACGGCGGTCTGACTGCAATCGAAACTGCGTCCATTGAAAGCTACATCTGGAATGACGAGAACTACAACGGCATACAGGACGAAAACGAAGTGGGCGTTGCAACCGCAACGGTCAAGCTGACACGGAAATATTATGATGATTCTGATAAGACGTGGAAGCAGGACGACAGCTTTGCATTGGTTGCAGAGGGTGCACCGGTAGCGACAAGTGCACCGGTAGCGACAAGTACACCGGTAGCAACGGGAACGCCTGTGGCAACAGGTACACCGGTAGCGACGGCAACACCTGTGGCAACCAGCACACCGACAGCCTCCGCATCTGGCGGCTATTACCGATTTGACAACCTGCCTACATTTGTGGAACGGAACGGCGAGCGTTATCTTGCCGGTTATCAGTTACAGCTTTGCGAGATGCCGAAGGGCTACGCAGCGACCAAGTGCCGAATCGGAGAGGATACAGCCAAGGACAGCGATCTGTTTGCAGATACGTTACATCTGTATGAAGATGCAGACGAAGTGATCATACTGGCAGAAGCGTCCAGCGGCAACGACTTCTACGACAGGAATGTGGGGGACAATGCCTATGACATTGTCAAGGCAAAGGACAACACGGACTATGACGGCGGTCTGACTGCAATCGAAACTGCGTCCATTGAAAGCTACATCTGGAATGACGAGAACTACAACGGCATACAGGACGAAAACGAAGTGGGCGTTGCAACTGCAACGGTCAAGCTGACACGAAGCTATTACGACAGCCGCGATACCACTTGGAAACTGGACGACAGCTTTGTGCTGGTGGCAACTGGCACACCAGTCGCAACGGCAACACCTGTTGCAACAGGCACACCGGTAGCGACAGCAACACCTGTGGCAACTGGCACGCCAACGGCAACCGCATCTGGCGGACACTACCGCTTTGACAATCTGCCGACCTACATAGAAAAGGACGGTCAGAGATATTTAGTGGGGTATCAGATGCAGCTTTGTGAGATGCCGGAAGGATATGCTGCAACGAAATATCATGCGGCTGCCGACAGCGACAAGGACAGCGATCTGATCGCCGGCACACTGGATCTGCAGGAGCCGGATACATTCCTGATCCTGGCGAAAGCATTCAGCGGAAATACACCGTATTGCTGTCAGGTTCGCGGCGTGGACTATGACATTGTAAAGGCGGCAGATGTCACCGGATATGACGGCGGCATTGTGCAGAAGGATTCTCATGTATCGATCTCCGGTATTGTCTGGGACGATGCAGACCGAGATCATCAGATCAGCGACGGCGAATCCGGTATCGCCAATGTGAAGATCATACTCCGGCAGTATTATCGCCGCAACGGAAAGTGGGAACTGCTGCCTGAAGCAAAACAAGTTGCCTATACCAATGCAGACGGACAATATCGTTTCGACGACTTGCCGCTGTCTGTGACGGTGGACGGTGTCACATATCTGGCAGGATACCGCCTGTGGATCGATTCGATTCCGGCAGGATACAATGCGGAAGAATATGCTGACATATCGTCGGGCAGTGTGGAGATTCGTGCAGAGGAACGCACGTTGGACGGCTGTATGATTCTGGGAATTCCAGAAGAAAAGGGCGTCACGTCCGGAACTTGTCTGGAAGGATTCAACATCGCCAAGGGCGAGGATATGGCTTTTCTGAATGTCTTTCTGAATCGTGATCCGGAAGAATCTACGGAAACAACAACGGCTACAGATCTTGTTACGACAACAACCGAAACCGCAGTTTCTACGGAATCGACGACACAGACCAGTACTTCGGCATCTGCGGAAACTACCTCTGTGGAAAGCAGTACCACGGAAACCAGTACAGCAACAACACAAACTACAGCAAGCACTACAGAATCCAGTACAGCAACAACACGGACTACGGCAAGCACTACGAAAACCAGCACCACAACAACACGGACTACAGCAAGCACTACAAAAACCAGTACCACAACAGCACGGACTACAGCAAGCACTACAAAAACCAGCACCACAACAACACAGACTACAGCGAAAACGCAGTCGTCTCATACTACTGCAACCACACGTACGCATACTACAGCTACGAAACAAACCACCAGCAGCGTTACAACCTCGAAACAGACTACCCACAGCACATCACACACAACAACAGCGAAAGTCACCGCATCACCGGCAACACATACGATTGCAAAAACAACCACGCACACGACACATACCACCAGTCACAGAACGACGGCCGGCACAACCAGTATCACTACCCAGAGAACATCTGTGACGACTTCCCGAACCACGGGAACGACCCACACGACAGCTACTGTAACGACTACTGGCAGCACGTCAGTCACTACTTCCGCAATACACCGCACGACATCTTCGACAACACAGCATACTACAGCAACGGTGACACTCTCCAGTGCAGGTCCGACCAGCGTGACAACTACGACACATACCACCAGTACCCAGACAACGCCGAAACAAACTACGGTATCTCAGACGAATACCACGTCTGTAGCACCGACCAGCCGCACCACTTCTGCGACAGTTCCCACGACTGGAACCACCAGCACGGGAACGACAGACAGCAGTGCATCGACTGGAACACAGACCACACACCACAGCACGCATACCACGACACAAACTACTACAGTTACTGAAACAACGGTGAACAGCACTTGTGAAACATCGAGTGCTTCCACCAGCATTCGACAGACCACATTGCGGAAAAATCACGTGAGCGGGGACACTGTCACGACTACCACAACAGTTGCAAACAGAGAGCATGCGGCAGGTCATCACACGCAGACGACGACAACGGCGGCAGATGTTTCTGCACAGACCTCTGGAACAAAGCGGATACCGCTTCCGCGGCAGCAAAACATTTCGGGAACGCCGAAAACCGGAGATACCACACTGCACATCACCATTTTGATCGCAGCCTGCGGATTCTCACTGCTTCTGGCAATCCTGACAAAGCGGCGTAAAAAGTAACTGCATGCTCAGATGGCTCTGGGCGGCATCAGAAAAAGAGTCACACTCGAAAGGGTGTGGCTCTTTTTGCGTATGAGCGTGTGCGGTTCTGTTTTTGAAGCAGAAAGGTGTCTTGCTTTTTGGAAAAAATTGTGGTATGATAAAAATGAGGAAGAATGTGTCGAAGGGAGCGTAGATGGCGTGATTCGAATCGCGGTGGTAGATGATGAGAAAGATCAGATTTTTCAGTTGAAAAAAATCATTCAAAGCTTTTTTCATGAAAAGGGGAAAAGCATGATGGTTTCTTGTTTTACACAGGGGGAAGAACTGCTTACGCAAAGCACTGATTTCGATATGATATTTTTGGACATTCAAATGGAAGGTATTGATGGGATTGAAACGGCAAGATTGATTCGACAAAAAAATAAAAAAGTTGCTCTGATATATGTTAGTAATTATTCAGAGCAAATGGCAGCATCTTTTGCAGTACATCCATTTTCTTTTTTAGAAAAGCCCATTCAAAACTCAAAAATTCGGGAAGTACTAGCAGAGTATTTACAGTACTATGGCACAGAGGAAAAAAATTATATTTCATTTCCCATGCATCACGGAAATGTTGTCATAGAACCTCAAAAAATTCTTTATTTTGAATATGAGGGAAATCGAAAAGTCAAGCTGGTATCTACAGAAACTGTATATCATATTATTGGCAGCATGAGTGAATTAGAAAACCAACTACAACAATATCATTTTATCATGCCGCATAAAAGTTTTTTGGTCAATGTGGCATGTATCAATTCATTTTACAATGATATTATTCTTTCAAATGGCATGAAAATACCAATTGCAAAAAACAGAAGAAAACAAGTCCATGAAAAGATCAGTGACTATTTGCATCACCATTTGCAGAAATAGGAGGTGTTTCTAATGAAATTATTATTGAGTTGTATGGTAAGCCTTACTTGTACCTTTTCTGGAATATGGGCGTTATCTAATTTTTTCTCCATTCAAAAATCTGAGATTTGGCTGCGTTTTCTTAGTGTGACGATAATTTCTGTTTTACAAGGATTGATGTGTATATTTGGAATTCCGATTCTAAATACAATAAGTATGTTGGCAATGATTGTTTTATCCACGATTATTTGTTTTCGTATACCAAAAATCTCATTTTTAATTTATGACTTCCTGATTGCATTGATTTGTTTTATAGCTGATGCTATGTCAACGCTGAGCTTGTCCTTTGTGACACAAAAAACGATTTCGTCTGCGGTTGCGGAAGATAGTTTAACGATTTCAAGCTGCCTTCGAACTTGTTTGCTTACATTTATTTTATGTCACATTGTCTTTTCTATGATTCGAAAGAAAAAGAGTAGTTTTGTATGGTATGAATCGATCTCATATGCAATTTTAGCAACTGGAGAAATTATCACTGCCAATTACATCATAGAAAATATTGCAAATACGCATTCCGGAACATTCTTGGTTTTCTTTTTAACAGGCTGTATTGTGCTAGATGTCTACATTGTTTTTGTATTTTATCGTGTTTCTGCGATTCGGGAAATGGAAAAGAAAAACGCATTGTTGCAGCAGCAAACAGATATGCAAATGGCAGTTTATCGTGATCTTGAAAAGCGGTATCAAAATTCTATGACGATCATACATGATGTAAAGCGGCATGTAAATGCTTTAGAGGGATTGATACAGACTGAAAATCTGACAGAAGCAAAACAGTATGAAAAATCGTTATATCAACAGCTGGACAAACTGCACCCATCATTTCATTGCAGCAATCAACTGCTATCTGTTATCCTAAATCATGAGTTGCTGAAAGCAGAACAGAAAGGTATTCAATTAAACTTGAATATCTTATATGATAAGCTTGATTTTTTATCAGATATGGACTTAACAACAATCGTTTCGAATCTTTTAGATAATGCAATAGAAGCAGTTTCGGAATTGGATAAAGACAGAACTGTTTTGTTTGTAATCGAAGAACAAATGCAGTGCTGTATGATTCACACGGAAAATAAGTATGAAAAATTAAGTCCAAATACGGAGAACAGTTTTTTGTCTACTAAAAATGGACATGCGGGAATCGGCTTAAAAAACATTGAAATGACCGTTAAAAAATATAATGGAATCTGGAAAGCGACAGTTGAAAATAACAGCTTTGTGGTGTCTATCACGATTCCGATAGATTCTCAGCCAATTATATGAAATTCGAACCCGATAGTGATTTTGCACAAAAATGCTATCGGGTTTTTGTTACCCCATTCCCGAATAATGCAGATTATTCCCGTTTAGTGCAAAGCTATTGATTTTTTCCAGTTGGACTGCTATACTAAAAATGTAAGAGAAATCTTATTGAGGCAATACCGCACAAAGAGCGTCTGGCGACTTTGCACGCCATCTGCTTGCAAAT